>Ga0315285_10004907_pt1 | contig 13842 bp, 11 predicted proteins | sample YL17G09_36_MG_FD_203698 | JGI IMG/M metagenome (GOLD analysis project Ga0315285, IMG submission 203698) | Sediment microbial communities from Yellowstone Lake, YNP, Wyoming, USA - YL17G09_36 | ecosystem: Environmental > Aquatic > Freshwater > Lake > Sediment | place: USA: Wyoming | collected...
CCTTCTCGACTAACTTCGGTTTGTTCGCCAGGAGGGGGAAAACCGCGACTTTATAAGGGGCGAGTTTAGGCGACAATTTTAAGACCAGCCGTTCTTTTTCTTCTTGGTAGGCATCAAGAAGAACCATTAAAAGAGTTCGCTCAAGACCAAAAGAGGGCTCAATCACCTGGGGAATAAATTTTTTACCGGTTTCGTCTTGATAACTAAGGTCAACGCCGCTCTTCTCCGCGTGCTGACGGAGATCAAAATCGGTTCGATAGGCAAGACCGTAGAGTTCTTTATAACCAAAAGGAAATTGATATTCTAAGTCCTCGGTCCTTTTTGAATAATGGGAAAGTTCTTCTTTGCCATGCGGTCGCCAGCGAAGATTATTCTTGCTTACCCCCAAGTCAATCACCCACTGCTCCATTAACTTTTTCCACTCTTCAAAATATTTTTCCCATTCTTTTGCCTGGACAAAATACTCAATCTCCATTTGCTCAAACTCTAGACTCCTAAAAATAAAATTTCCAAGTGTTATCTCGTTCCTGAAAGCCTTACCAACTTGGGCGATGCCGAAAGGTATCTGAGGATGAAAGGAATCAAGAATGTTCTTAAAATTGACAAAAATGGCTTGGGCTGTCTCCGGTCGAAGGTAAGTGACTGAAGCGTTTTCTTCAACTGGACCAATAAAGGTTTTGAACATCGGCACAAATTTCTTGGGTGGAGTTAATTCTCCCTCACATTCAGGACATTTGGTTTTTCCTTCGAGAAAATCAACCCGGAAACGGTGGTGACAACTTTTACATTCGACTAAAACATCAATAAAACCAGTCGTATGACCGGAAGCTTGCCAAATTTTAGGATTTAATAAAATCCCTCCGTCCAACCCGTAAATATCCTCTCTTTTCTGAACAAAAGTTTTCCACCAATCACTTTTAAGATTATTTTTCAACTCTACCCCCAACGGACCATAGTCCCAAGTATTAGCTAGTCCGCCGTAAATTTCTGAACCAGGGTAAACAAAACCCCGTCTCTTACAAAGACTAACGATTTTATCCATCAAATCAGCCATTTATCTCCTTAAAAACTCTCCTACTATTTAACCTTTTTTCAATCAATTTTTCAATATAGGCATTAAGATCGAATTTGTCTGTTGATTTATCCCGTGGCCAAAAACCCAATTCCTCAAGGAGTTTTCTCTCAAACTCATCTCTTAAATCCTCTAAATCGATATCTGCTCCCAGTTTCTCTAACGAATCAACCAAGAGCTGAAACGCTTCCCTATTTTTTGCTTCCTCGGCGGTGAGGCGGTCAACTAATTCCACAAAATGATAGGCCAAAGCGACCCGATTAAGGTCTTTCCTCCAGTTTTGAAAAGACTTGATCACCTCGACTTCGGTCACTAAATCAAGATTTCTTCCCTTAGCCGCAAAAATCCTTACCCAGTTAAAAAGCTCCAGATTTCCTCCCTTGCGACTCTTGGTCTTTCTGATTCCTTTGGCGAGAAGATGAATTTTACCGAAGTGCTTTGAAAAAAGAGTGAGAATTTTATCCGCTTCGCCAAAATTAATTCTCTTGAGAATAATTCCTTCAGTCGTATAACCTGCCACTTTAAATTTTTAATCTTAACTCTTTATCGGTCTTAAGCTCAAATTCCTGTTTTTTACCGCCAACTTCAATCGAATATTGATGATTGTCGGTCCCTGGTTGCTTTTGAATCAAAAGCTGATAATCATCTTTCTCTGCCCTAAAGGGTAATTTATATTTGAAAACTAAACGGGTTAAACCACCGTCGGTGTAGAGGGGAGCTGACTTGCCGTAATAGCCTTCAAAAACGGTTTTTCCCAGCTCTTCATAAATTTTCACTTCTTCTTCAGAGCCCTGGCTCTCAATTAGTTCCGAACCTTTGGGGACATAGAGCCGGAACCAATTGCGATAGGGGGCATTCAAACAAAGACCGCCTGACTCTAAATCACAACCCTTTGAATGGGGGGAGGGATTACGGTATTCAATGGTCACTGTTTTGACCAATGAGCCGTCGCCTTGTTTCTCTATTTTTTGAGAAACACTTTCTTTAATAAACATGTTGGCTTTGGCGCCACCAAAATTACAATCATTAAGATGAAAATAGTCTTTGGGAGCCTCTTGAATTCGGCCGGCAATATTAAAAGCCTCCATGGCTGATTGAATTTTCTCATCAGAGAAGTAAAAAAGAACGTCTTTTTCTATCACCGAAGAAAATCCGGCCTCAAAAAGTCCCGGGATTTTTTCTTTAGGTGAACCCATGGCATTGGCGATGATTGAGTGCATGAGAGGGCCCAGAAAGGCTTTTCTGGCCGCTCTTTGGACGCTCACCGGTTTATCGGCCAGCAATTCCAGAGCATAAACCACCTGGGGACAACCATCACAACGAGCATCGGGCTCGGTCGAGAAATTGCCCCATTCGGGAACACCGATCGGGCCTAAGGCATTAAGTAACCTGACTAAAACTTTGGTATCAACAGCGATGACGCCATCAAACTGATAATCAGTCGTTTCGCTAAAGTTTTTCATGAAGGTTTCCATCGAAACCTTAAAATCGGGAGAAAGGTTCATGTCCCTCAAATTCCAGTAGGGAATATTAGGAGTCAGGTATTTGACAATCACTTCCGGAGCTTCGATTCTCTTTTTAAAACGAGCATCAGCCGCATAAATGTCTTCAGACAAAATCGGCTTCACCTTGCCTTTTTCTACTTCGAGAATGGCATAAGCGGTCAAGAAGCCGCCGGTCGGTCTTAACTCGCCGTCGTTTTGAAAAATGACTAAATAGGTTCTCTTCTCCTCTACGCCTAAAAGCCAAGGGGAAACGTCAAAGATGGGTTTGGCTTCAGAGGTTAAAATGGCCGCCTGGTCAATCAGAATAATCATCTCTCTTAAAGGCTCTCTAATTTTTTTACCTCTGAATTGCTCTGGATAGCGATTAGGGTTAATTTGATTAATTTCATTTTTAACGATGACCATTTTGGTGCCGACTTTTTCAAGTTCTGGGGCGACTTTATCAAGGGTGTTAACAATAAAGTTTATCCTGTCTTCAGCCGTCTTCTCACCTCCACTCTCCTCTGCTCCACCCGCAAAGCCTATAATATCCGCATAAGGCTCGATGGCCTTAACGATAATTTCGGCTGCCTCTAAACCAACCTCACCTGCCCTGACCAAATGAACTGCATCTGATTCGTATGCTCCTACAAAAGGAATAAATTTCACCCAAAACAGCGGTTTAAGAGAATTGTCAAGGGCCATCAGTTTTTCTCTACTGGAAGTAATCTTTTGACTGATTAATTTTAAATCCTTAGATTTCGTCGCCTCCATCAAGGCCTGGCTTGCTTGATAAACGGCCTGAACTTTGGTTAAGACGATGAATCCGGGAATAAAAGTGATGAGAAAAAGAACCATTAATCCAACCAGCAACCCCAAAAACCATTTTTTCTTAAGCAGTTTTTTTCCTGGGTTTTCTCCAGGAGAAATATCGTTTTCTATGACTTCTATCTTTTTTAATTCTTCCATCAGACCGCTCCCCTACCTGAAAGCATCGCCCAAGGCGTTTTCAATAAAATTATCATATCATATGAAATAGACCGGCGTCGAGCATATTCGGCATCGATTTCGATTCTCTCGTCAAAATTAACCTCAGATCTTCCCGAAACCTGCCAGGCACCAGTTATTCCTGGCCTGACCGACAAAACCTCTTTCATTAAATTTTTAGCTTTGGGATATCTCATTTGCTGTTCTTTTAATTCAAAGGGGTAATAAGGTCTCGGGCCAACGATACTCATTTCCTTTCTAAAGACATTAATTGCTTGAGGTACTTCGTCAATCGAATATTTTCTAATAAATTTTCCCACCTTAGTCACTCTCGGGTCCTCATGGAGTTTATAACTTGATTTTTTGTATTCTTTCAAGAGTTGTTTAAATTTGGGGTCAGTGTGAAGAAGAACATGGGCATTGGGGATCATTGACCTCAATTTATAAATCCTAAAAAGCTTGCCTTGTATTCCAACTCGTTTCGGCGTATCGGCAAAAACTGGTCCCGGAGATTCGATTTGCTGGGCAATGACACTGAAAATAACCACCGGTAGGAAAACAATCGAGAGAGCTAACGAGACTGAAATGTCTAAAATTCGTTTGGTGATTTCAAATAACATCTTCCGTCAAAAAAAGGGCATCCTTCTGCCCCTTTTCAATTGTTTTTAATTTTACCAAAAACTCTAAAGATACTCAACTTTCTTTTTCTCTTTTAAAAGATTGACAAATTTTTTGACGTCTTCGGTTTTCGACCGATTACAAACCAATAAACCATCTTCGGTATCAACCACAATTAAATTCTCTAAACCAATGATGGCGGCAATTTTCTTTTTTGGGATATAAACCAAATTTCCCTTCGCCTCCATAAACTCAACCTCACCTTGAGAAAGATTTTGCTTCTGACCAATGGCCAAAGCTTCATATAACAGGCCCCAGGTGCCAGTATCATACCAACCAAAATCAGCTGGAATTACTAATTGACTTCCTGGGGGGAGTTTTTCAAATAACCCGTAATCAATCGAGGTTTTCTCAATTTGGTGATATTCAGTATTAAGAACACTTTTTTCATCTTTAGTGCTCATGACTTTTTTTATTTTTTCGATGTGGCCGTAACAATCAGGAGCAAACTTTTTATATAAATCAAGCATCGTCGATGTTCTCCAAACAAAATAGCCAACATTAATAAAGTATTTCGGATTAGCAAATAATTTTTTTGCTTCTTCAAGCTTTGGTTTTTCGATGTGCTTTAAGAATTCATAAATTTTATGACCATTAATTCTGCCGACAACTTTTCCAACCTTAATCCAGCCGTTAGCGGTGCTCGGGTATGTTGGTTTAGCATCAATTTTGGTTAGAACATTCTTAACCTGGCTCACTCTGGCCGCATGCTTCAAAAGCTCAATAAACTCTTTCTCTTTTCGTACAATATGATCCGCTCCCCAAACGACTGCCATAAGCGAATTTGGAAAATAATGGTCGATGAAGGCAGTAGCGTAAGCCACCGCGCCAAGAGTGTCTCTTCTTTCTGGTTCGGCAATAATGTTCTTTTCAGGAATTTCAGGCGCTTGATCTCTAACAAATTTTGCCTGGTTTTGGGGAACGGAAAAATAGATATCCTGGGGTGAAAAACCGAGCTTAATTCGGTTAACTGTTTGTTGGAAGAATGATTTATCGCCTAAAATCGGCTGAAATTGCTTGGGCAGATGATCTCGACTCATCGGCCACATCCTGGTGCCGTAACCACCACAAAAAATTACTGCTCTGAATTTTTCTTTTAACTCTGGAAATTCTTCCATTTTTCTTCTACAATCTCCTTAAATCTCTTCTTAAAAATTTCCTTGCCAAATTTCTCCGCTTGCTGCCGACAATCATCTGGTTGAAATCTTGCCGCTTTGAAACTCTTGATTACTTTAATCAAAGCTTGACTCGTCTGCGGTGAGAAAAACTCTCCCGTTGGCCCCTGCCCGTCTAAATGCCTTGCTTTTGTCGAGTCGACAATCGTCTCTAAGGCTCCCCCACCTTGGTAAGCAATCACCGGCTTGCCGCAAGCTTGAGCTTCTAAAGGCACCAAGCCGAAATCTTCCTCTTGGGGAAAAATCACGGCTTGACACCTTTGATAATAACTTAAAAGCTCCTTATCTGTCAATTGACCAAGAAATTCGATGTCCTTCTTGGCTTTTCTTTTTAACATTATCTCCTGAATTCCCTTGCCAATGATTTTTAAGGGCAAGCCGAGTTGGTTGAAGGCTTCCACCGCAATATCAACCCGCTTATAGGAAACCAAACGTGAAACAACGAGAAAGTAGCTCTCGGCCTTCTGTCTACTGTCTACAGCCTTCCATTTCCTCAGGTCCACTGGCGGGTAAAGAATCTCCGAGTCGCGGCCGTAGTACTTTTTGATTCTCTTCTTCACATTCTCGGAAATCGCCAAATAAAAATCTGGTCGTTGACAGGCAATTTTATCCCAATGACGGAGATAAGCGACCAAGGGAGAACTGAATAACTTAAAAACCGAAGTCCGAAAATAATCTTCATAACCGCTCCACAGGTATCTGGTGGGCGTTAAACAATAGCAAAGATGAAGAGTTTTTGGTTTAGTCAGAATGCCTTTGGCCGCCTCGCTGGTGATGGAAATAACGACGTCATATTCGTCAAAATTGAAGCTTTCAAAAGCCAAAGGCATTAAATAAGGAAAAAATTCATGGCGAGATTGAGCTAAGGGCAATTTTTGAAGGAAAGAAGGAATGACTTTAAACTTTTTCGCCCAAGGAGCGGTCTCGGAATTATAAACCGCGGTATAAATAGGGGCTTCTGGAAAAATCTCATGAAGAGTCTCCAGCACTCTCTCCGCTCCCCCAATCTTATTCACCCGATCATATACAAGTGCTACTTTCATTTCGAACACTGGTGAGAAACAAGGTTCTTGCCAACAGCAAGGTTCTTATAAACCTCCAAAGTCTGCTCGGCCATTCTTTGCCAGCTATATTTTTTAACTTGTTTAAATCCTTTTTTAATTAACGTGTTGCTTGTTCTCTTGTCTTTTATCACCTTTTTTATTTTCTCCGCGATATCATCGATATCATCTGGGTCGAAATATTCAGCCGCCTCGTTGTAAATTTCTTTCAGCACTGGAATGTCGGAGCAGATAACCGGGCAGCCGCAAGCCATCGCCTCCAGACCTGGCAAGCCGAACCCCTCTAATAAGGACGGAAAGACAAAGGCTTCAGCTCCTTGATATAAACTTACTAAATCTTCGTCGGGAACAAAACCAACGAGATTGACCAATTCTTCGGCTTTCATTTCTTTGATTTTCTTCTCAAACCGTTCATAAAAGACGCTTCGGGAACAAACAATAACTAAAGTTACTAATGATTGATGATTGATGGTTGATGGTTGATTGAGTATTTTTACTGCTTCGACTAGTCTTTCGACATTCTTATGAGGATAAAGACTGCCGGTATAGATTAAAAATGGCTTCTTGATTTTGTATTTCCCCAATATTTTATTGGAAATTGGAAATTGGAAATTGGAAATTTGGAATTTTTTTTCTACTCCCTCATAGGTCACCACAATCTTTTCCTGCTTTAGTTTATATCTTTGCCCCAGCTCTTTTTTCCAGTAATTGCTCGGAACAATCACCTTAACTGCTCTCTTGACCGCTAACCAGACTAAAAATCGGTAGTTTAAATATTTAAACCAGTAAAGTAATCCTGAACGAGTGGTGGTTTCTCGTCCTTTTGATTCATGCTTGATTAAATCATGAATGGTGACTACCTGTTTTCCCCACCAAAGAATCGGTACATTGAAATGGGGAAAATGAACTAAGTCGGGTTTTATCTTCAACAAACTAATCGGCAGGAAAATCTGTTCTTGGAAAGAATAGTGAGGATAATCAGCGACTTCAAGTCTGAGCTTTCTCCCTACCTCTTTTTTAATTTCATCAACTTTCGACTTTCTCACCAGTAAAATGAATTGCTGATTGCTGATGGCTGATTGCTGATGGCTGATTGTCCTGATAAGATTCGAGATATACCTTCCAATTCCGGCATGTTCCAAGCCATACATTCTGGCGTCGATGACAATTCTCATTTCTTAAAATAATGAAGGCAGATTCTAAAAATCCCCTTAACCTTAATCCCCAGAAGGACCACCCAAGTAAGCCAAGAAGGATATTTATCCTGATAAAACTTTTTATAGAAAATCTCCATCGCTTTAATCGAAGCTTTAGCGACTTTTATTCTTGTTTCCCGAGGAGGTCGAGCCACTTCTTTCGATTCTTTCCTCAAACCCGAACTGGCGCCTTTATGATGAGTAACCAAAGTTTCTGGGTAAAACATAATTTTCCAACCAGCTTTTTTAAGGCGATAAAATAAGTCTAAATCCTCTCCATAAAAAAAATAATTTTCATCCCACCGACCAACTTGTTCTAGGGCTTTTTGACGGACAAACATAAAAGTACCAAAGCCGGCGTCAATTTCGTGAATTTTATTTAAATCAAGATAGAACTGGTGATATTGACCAAAAATTTTGCTTTTGGGAAAAAGCTTTTCTAAGCCTAAAAAGTAAGTCATCGAGGCCCAGGGCGTGGGAAAACCCCGATGACAGTCTTGGTCCATTCCCCCAGAGAAAAGCATTGTCTTCGGCGTCGAAGCTCCGACTTTCTGGTTCTTATCCAAAAACTTAATCATTTTAATTAAGGCCTCAGGCATCACCTCGGTGTCTGAATTTAAGAATAAAAGATACTCTCCTTGAGCCTTTTTAAGACCAAGATTATTGCCGCCAGCGTAGCCCAGGTTTTTTTTACTCTTGATCAGTTTTATTTCCGGGAACTTCTTCTCAACCATCTCGGGACTGCCATCATCAGAAGCATTATCAACCACAATCATCTCGACTTGAAAATTATTCTTTTCCGCTTTCTGGAGAGACTGAAGACATTTTTCTAGGAGTTCTTTGGTGTTATAGCTTAAGATAATGATAGAAAGGTCAATTTTTCTCACTTTTTCCAACCTCCTGATAAATTTGATCAAGAACATCGGCGATCTTTCTCCAATTGTATTTTTCTTTAACTAAATTCCGAGCCGCTTCGGTAACATCTCGATAAAGGCTTTTATCTTTGATCAGCTTGACGGCAATTTCCGCCATTTTTTTATAATTATTTTCCACGAAAACCTCTCTTTTATCTTTTACTTCGATTCCCTGAATTCCGGTCAGGGTGGTAATCACGGGAATACCGGCGGCCATCGCCCCAAGAATTTTAAGTCTCGTCCCTCCAGGGCCTTCTAATGGAGCCAGAAAGACGGTCGCCTCTCGATAAGCTTGTTTTACGCCTTCGATATCTGAAGAAGCCAAAGTTCTAATTTGAACATTGGTTTCCGCTAAATTACCGATTTTTTCTTGAGCCACTTGACCCACAATACGACAAATTGCTGTCGGGATCTCTTTTTTAATTAAGGGAAAAATCTTCGTCGCTAAGATTTTGGCCGCCTCGGTGTTCTGTAACCAGTGAAAATTTCCCTGGAAAAAAATTATTGGTTTTTCAGCCACTAACTTTTTTTCTGAAAAAAGATCCATTAAATCCTCACCAACACCATTGGGAACAACATCGACTTTAAGTCCGGAGACTAAAGACAACATTTTCCTTTTATCCTCTTCGGAAACGGCCACGACCCTAGTTGCTTTTTGCCAAAATTTGGTTTCCCAAAATTTTATTTTAAAAACATCAAAATAGAGGAGAGGTTTGGCTAGCCAAAATCGGGCGGTGTCAGCGTAATGCTGATAGACTTGGAACTCGATGGTCTGTTCCACTAACAGAATCGGCACCTTCGTCTTAGGAATATGGGGCATGACATAAAACGTTTCAGCATGAATGAGATCATAAACATTCTCGGCCAATTCCTTTTCAACCGCTAACTTGGCTTCACGGGAAAGATTGCGAACAACAACAAAGGGATAAAAACCAAGGCCAGTTTGAAGAATATTTTTAATCATCCAGGGTTTCTCCGGACGAAGAAAAACCATCACCTTGGAACACAAACCTTCAAACTGAGAAAGATATTCTTTCTCCTTTTCGCTGGTAATCAACGAAAAAAGAGTGATTTGGTGTTTCTTGGCTAAATTTTTTAAAAGATTATAAGAGCGAACTTGCCCCCCAGAAGAAGGCGGGTAAGGAAGATAGGGGGTAACCATCAAAACTTTCATCTTTTTTGGGTCAGATCAATAATAACGTATTTATCTCCTTTTTCGAGGATTTTATATTTTTCCATTAAGTCAGTGGTAATAGAATCAAAATCAACGGAGACATAGTGCGTCGCTCCCAAACTGATAAGATGATCAATTGAGACAGGCACTGATGGCCAACCTTGGCGGTTAGTCTGATAAAGAAAAGCTGAATCACCCTTGTAAGGAGCAATTACTTTGGCACCCTGGGGTAAAATTTGGTCTGCTTTCTTTCCCGCCTCAACTATGTCTGGATTGTTAATATTGAAATCGCCTCTAATCTCATACCAGGAAAAAGAAAACAAGAATAAGCAACAAGCCACTAGTAATAAGTAACTAAGGAATCTGTTGAAAGTTTGTCTGGGAGAAAACAAGAGAAAAGAGGTTCCCTTAGCTAAAAAGAAACAAATAATGGGAATGGCTAAAAATTGATAATAGTCATGAGTGACATTGCCACCGGCAATCACGGTAAAATAAATTAAAATGCCGGCTAACCACCAGTGAAAAATCCAAACTCCCTTTGTCTTCACTCGAGAAATAATTCCTAAAACAAATAGAGGTAAACCCCAATAGCCTAAGATAAGTTTGGAGAGCCTTTCGGCAAAAATCCAACGAAAAAAGGCTCCCTTAAACCTAATGCCATAAACATTAAATAGCCAAGAATAACCTGGCATTCCCTCGGGATAATGGCTTATCCACCAACGCCAAAGAAAAAAGGGAATAATCGCTATTCCGGCTAAGTACAAAGACCACTTTTTAAAAAAAGAAATTCCCCACTTTTTCCAGACAAGATAGAAAAGAACTGGAAAAAGGAAAATTGTAAAAGGCTTAAGTAAAAAGGAAATCGAGGCAAAAATAATAAATAACGAATAATCTAGCCAAGCAAATTTTTTTTCTTCAAGCCAACGGCCGAAAAAATAAATCATCGCTAGAGAAGAAAAAACCATCATTGGTTCTGGCAAGATAACCCGAGAATAAAAGATGCTAAAAGGCAAAAAGGCAAAGAAAAAAGCGGTTAAAAAAGCTTCAACCTTTCCCTCGTATTTCCTCACCAAGAGATAGAGAAAGACGATCGATCCTAACGAAAAAAGAATGGAAACCATTCTTCCCCACCACTCAAGCGATTGTCCGGGAAAGGATTGGGCTAAAAAAGCATGGATGAGATTGTAAAGCGGAAACTCAACAAATCTATATCCCAAAGGATTTTCTTTTCCAGAAACGATGCTGGTTAAGTCATCATACCGAGGATGAAGCACATCATATCCGTATTTCAAAAAATTTCTCGACACCGCGGCTGTATCAGCCTGCCTCCAGGAGTGCCAATCAGCGACGGGGTTATCTATCTTGTAGAGGCGAACTAAGAAAGCAGCCAATAAAATGACAACCAGCAGCAAAAGCTCTTTTAAAAAACTTTTTTTCATTGGTTTTCCTCTTTGGAAAAACTAATTTTGCTAATCCCGATTGCTAGTCCCATTAACAACCAAAAAGTAATCGCCACTTTCGAAGCTTCAAAAACGTCAATAAAAAGAGCATTGGCCAGAAAACCTATGGTGCCGCCGACGATACCAATTAAAATGGCTTTTTCTCCTTCAATTGGAGTCTTGGAAAAAATTATTTCCTTGGTTTTAAGTCCGATGCCGATGAAAATCATCACGAAAGCCAAAAAACCTAAAAGTCCAATTTCACCTAGCGCTCTCAGATAGTCATTATCTGTGGCCAAGGTAATTGAGGAATAGCCAGTGCCCAGCAAGGGATTTTTGAGAAAAGCTCTTATGGCTCGCGGCCATTCAACCTTAAGTCTAATGGCGGTGGAGCGATCTTCAGGTGGCGGCTCTGACCCTACCTCACCATAATAGAAGTATCTCTTCCCAGGAGTTGGCGTCGGCGTCGGCAGAGGCGCTAACTTAATAATTTTTTTCGGTCCTTTTACAGGCACAGCAGGAGCGGGAGTTGGGGTCAGCGTCACTTCAGGTAAAAAACTGATTTGGGCTGATTTTTTCATCCAGGGCAATTCAATCTTTATTTCTCCGATTTTCAGCAGACTAACCCGCAAAGTGTTAGCGTACCTTTCCGTCAACTCGCTGGCAAAAACCGAGGTAATTAAAGAAAGAACTAAAACCGGAATTATCCAACTTTTTTTCTTAAGCAAGAAAAGGGTGAGCGAGATACTACCAAGGTAGGCGGCAAAGGAAATTCTTGAAGCCGAGGCTAATAAAAGCCAGAATAAAAAACCGAAAAAGAAAAGAAGCGGCACTCTTCGCCATTTCCTTTTAGTGGCCACAATATAGGCCATTAAAAAGGAAAGAAGCAAAACAAGATAGGCACCTAAATCATAGTGACCAGCAAAAGTAGAACTCACTCGAGCTCCAGGAGTTAGTCGAAGGGCAATTCCCTTTGCAAATTCCACGTTCATCGTCGAAATCACCGGAAACATAAAAAACTTTTGGCCCAAACCATATAAGAAGACTAAAAAAGCCGTCAGAAGAAAAACTTGAGCAAAAAAACGAACGTCTTCTTTTGATTTAATTGAAGCCACCATGATAAAGAAAACCATCAGGTATTCCACTCTCCTAATCGTGTGGAAAAGGGCAATGTGAGGTTCAACCGTTTGGGTGAGAAAAATTGCCGAAAATAAGGAGAGAAAGCCTATCACAAGATATCCGAGAATAATTCGGTTCAAATTATCTTTGAAAAATTTAAACTTTTGCTGCCAAAAAGAAAATAACCAAAATAAAGCTACCAAAACAATCAGAAAATCTTCTAAACGAATCGAGACATAGGTGCCAGGAATGCGAATCAGGGGAAACTTCGGATAGAGAGGAATCGCCATGATGATGGCGGCGGTGCCATATTTAAGCAGATTTTTTTCAATGGATTCTAAAAGCTTGTGCATAAACTTCCTTGCCTTCAGCAAGGCTTTTGAAAGCATCAGCTTAAAAACAAACTTTCAAGCTTTGCTTATAAATTTCCTTCTTATCTCGATCGCCCCTAATTATACCAAAGATGAGCAGCCGAAGAACCGCTCCTGCCTTCAAAATTATTCTTAGGATTGGCTGTTGCCAGAAAGGTTTATGTTTTTGATAGAATTTAATTAGGCCTCGATATTCGCCCAAAAGCGCTCCTGCTTGACTACCGCTCTTTCGAGCAAGATGAATTATTTTAGTAACAGGGACATAAGCTACTTGCCAACCCGCCTGTTTTGCCCGATAGCAAAGCTCGACCTCCTCGACATACATAAAAAACTCTTCGTCTAACAAGCCAATCTGGTCGATCACCTTTTTTCTCATGAGGAAAAAGGCGCCCATGACCCAATCCTGAAGACGCTCCTTTTGAAAATAAGAAGAAGAAAGCCAGCTAGTTTTGGGTTCATGAGGATGAAAAGACTTAAAAATCTCTTTAATCACTGGCAAATCATCAATAAAAAACATCCAGTTAAAAATTCTTAATAAATTAGGGAAATAACCACCGGTTCCCTGGAGACGACCATTTTGATAAACAAGTTGGCAAGAAGAAATGCCGACTCTCTGGTTTTTTTCCATCCAATCAACCATTTTTTTAAGAGAATTTTCCTTAAGAACGGTATCAGAATTCAAAAGAAGAATATACTTTCCTCTAGCAAGCTTTATTCCTTGATTATTAGCCGCTGCGAAGCCCAAGTTTTTTTTGTTCTTTATTAAAACTACTTTAGGAGATTCTTTCTGAATTATCTCCGGACTCCTATCTATTGAAGCATTATCGATGACGATTATTTCGAAGTTAATGCCCTTTGTCTGTTTAAAAACTGATTTAAGGCATTGTTTAAGAAGCTCTTTAGTATTAAAACTAACGACGATGATGGAAAGATCCATAAAAATCAATTACTTCCCTCCCTAGAAAAATTGCCATGCCAATCGCACCAATGAAAATTAAAATTCTTAACAGAGGATTTGAATAAACGGGTAAAACTAGGACTTTTGCCTTGTATTCATTGCCTTCATAAATAAGAAATTGTGTCCTCTCCCCTGGAGTAAGAAAAGGATCATTGGCCGGCTCATATCCATTAATATAAAAGGATTCCCGGAAAGGATGGACTATTTCCTCGAG
>Ga0315285_10004909_pt1 | contig 13841 bp, 11 predicted proteins | sample YL17G09_36_MG_FD_203698 | JGI IMG/M metagenome (GOLD analysis project Ga0315285, IMG submission 203698) | Sediment microbial communities from Yellowstone Lake, YNP, Wyoming, USA - YL17G09_36 | ecosystem: Environmental > Aquatic > Freshwater > Lake > Sediment | place: USA: Wyoming | collected...
ATATATGATTCGCTGGTAGAAACTCCGCTTCCTCCGGTTACGCACATATAGCTGGCGTAAGAACCTTTAGCTGGAGGCACGGCAGGAATTGCCGGAGTTGCGGGAACTGCCGGTGTGCCGGTTCCCGGCGACGGCTGGCTAGACGTGGCTGGCTGCGCTGGCGTTGCGCTTGCAAAAAGCTGTACCGCTTTCTGAAGCAGGGCAAGCTGGGTGTTAAGCGAAATGAGCTGCTGCTGAAGCTGTACAATAATTTCCTGCAGAATTCCCTGGGTGCTCTGGTTTTGGGCAGCGGTATTTTGAGCAGACACAAAAACCACCGGAAACAAACCCAGGATGCACCCGAGTAAAATACAATAGAGTGTTTTGCGCATCATTATTATAGTTGTTTGCTTCTATTTCGACCTTTGAGATTAAAAAGTCTTTTCCTATAGGCCGGTGGTAAAAGTATAATCTTGCGAAACAATTTTATTACCCTGAGTATCTTCGGCTATAATTCTGAAATGATAAGTGGTATTACGCTCGAATGGCTGGCCCGTCCCTTCCAATACACGCATTGCCTCCGCTACATGCTGAGTTTTAGGAGATTCAGGTGAAAGTGAAGTTGTAAATCCGTACGAGGTCGTCGGCCCGTATTCCACGTATGAGGTGGCTGGTATGTTCGTTGTCCAAAAAATATGCTCGATTACAGTCCATTCCTTTGTCATCCATAAGAGGTGTCGGACGTCAATCCCAGTAATAGTTAGCGGGGCAGCACCAGTAGGACAAGATTCTGACGGCTTCACAGAACAAAGCCGCGTTTCTTCTCCGTCCGCATGAGCGGTACATTCACACTGCCATTTCACCAGAGTCCCACCGGGGCATTCATAATCCTTCATTGGCCCTTGTTTGCATTCATTATAGACTGGTGTTGGTTGTGGACAGGGATTCGGCGAACAAGAAGAAACGGACATTGGCTTACCGCTCATTTCTAAACATGTTTCCTTCGCATCCACAAGTTTGCATCCCCCACCGGCGTTGCAACAAGCAACCCGAGTAGCCGGAGTTGGAGATGGAATTGAGATTGGAGCCGGAGTTAAAGTCGGGGCTGGGGCTGGAACTGGGACCGGAGCTGGAACTGGTTTTGGGGAGGGAATCGAAGGCGTTTTTGGTTTCTCTGTTGCTACCGATGACGCTGCTGGAGTTGGGACAACAGATTCAACCGGCTTTTCCGATTCGGTTTGTTCGAGCGGTTCAGCTAATTTTTCCGGCAGCGGCGCCGCTTGTGTTTTGCCCACACTTGGACAATTAAAATAGGGACAGTTTTTAACCGAGCTTATCAACCATTTTACTTCGCAGGTTTCGGGCGAAGGAACAGAGGGCAAGGGGCAATTAAACAACAACTCCATCGGCAGTGTTTCGGGCCCAACCGGCCCCGGAATCGCTTCGGGAAATCGCTCCTTCACTTTTAAAATAAAATCTGTCCACCGTTTTTGCCTTTCTTCTACTACTGTTTTCTTGACGGCCTCGGACATTTTTCCTGAAATATTCTCCAGAATTTCTTGCTGTTTCAATCTTCTATCGCGCCTCATTGTATCAAACTCCGCAGTGCCCCCCCTTCTTCGGCCTCCTTAATTTTCGTCATGGCTTGATCCAGCTGTTTCTCGTATTTTTCAAGCGTCTTAAGCGCGATGTCGGTTTTGCCCATCTCAATCATCTTCTGGTACTCGGCCAATCTCACATCAGCAAGATGCAGGAACTGCTTGGCTTTGTTCTCGGCGCCAAAGGTGAAAAACGTTTGGATTGATTCTTTCCAGGATTTGAGGAAATAAAAAGAACTGTCGGGCAGAGTTCCCGGATTCGGCAATGATTCTTCGGCCAGAGCTTTACAGCCGGCGATTAAAAAAGACAAAACAATCAACAAAAAAATGATTTTTTTCATAGTTTTATTTCATTATCCTCCTACGCTCTGCGAGCTTCGGACGGACAAGCCCTTCGACCCGGCTCATAGTAAGCAGATCTTTTATTTTCATACTTTTATTTAAACAATTCCGCCACCGGCCCGCCTAACGCTTCAGCTATTTTGATTATACTCTTTTTGAGAAAAAGAATGATAAATTGTGCCGGGCATGCCGCTTATTCTTGCCATTGACTTGTTCATTATACTGGAGTAATTTTCTATACAGAATCAGCTATTCACATTCGTATAAGGCGCAAGGAAAGGAGTGATATATGTCCTACAGCGTTGTATACGCCAGCGACCAGCTAGGACACGACGCGTACGCCCAGTTTGCAGTTGATTGGGAATGGGGCGATGCAGACAGATGGTCGCGGTCAGAAAAAGAAGGGTCTGGGACTGCTTGGATGTGCGTGTCAGGACTAGATGAGGAAGCGTACCGCGCGCTCTTAGCCCATTTCGGCTTAACCGAATGGCAAAATGAGTTTCCTATGAGCCGCATCATCACGATGAGTCCGGCGGAGCTCGCGCACGAACGCCGCAAAAAAGAAAAAGTGCACTGCCTTCAGTCTAAAGAAATCCGCAGCGACACGCTCGGCGACCACAGTGCGCCAGCCGAACTGCCGAAACAGCAACTGCCACTCTGCCTTTTGGAAGACGAGAGAACAGACGGCGACGGAATGGACCCCAGGACGCTCTATCTGACTATCTCTACGCGCGCAGAAGGCGATTGGGTTGAACGGCGACGTATTTCTCTTTTGCCAAACGAAGCGCGCCGGCTTGTGGAGATTAGCGATGACGACCACCTCACCGCCGCGCTCTATGCCAGATTCGGCATTACCGACCTCAGCCCCAAGCCCGGCTACCCGGCTGGGCCGTACTACCAAAGATGCGGTGTGAGCCTGCGGGCGGAACTGCTCAAGTGGCTGAGTGACGCCGCTTAGCCGCACAAAACGAGCAAGACGAACCGCAGTCAGGTTGAGATCTGCAAAAGACCCAACCCGACAAACAAAAAACCCGTTGACGGCAACATCATCAGCGGGCCTTTTTAATTCAATAATCTGACATTTCAGGTAAGGTTGCCGCTTCCGCGCCGGTTCTATTATTGTGGAACAACTGGAGTTGCCTTTGTTGCTGGCTCTGCTACGGGTTTGCCTGTGCCGATGCTGATAAGTTCGCTGTGGTCGGATACAGTGTGATAATAACCTGATGTTTCGTAACGAGCGGATACCCTTGCCTTATACTCTCCCGGAATAAAATTCGCCTGCGTAATCCATGTTTCACTGCCGTCATCTGAAAGACCCTGCAATTCAGGAGGAGAATAGGATAAATCAGTGCCGTAGTTCACATACAAATGAAAGACGATATCGATTTTAGCGTTTGAAGGCAAATTCACAGTTTCCCATTTGAAAGTATGTGGCTGGCCAGTCATCAATATTTCTCCGCCGAGCGGGGACAAGAGCGTAATTGTCGGCAAAACCAGACGGACAATCGTTATTGGGTATCCGTAAGCCGGAATACCGATAATGCCCAACGGACAAGTATTCAGAGCACACTCTGCTCCGATAACGCCCAAAGAAAAGGTGTCGTTGATTGGCGCGGATGATGAGAAATCCACCCAAAGCTCCAAAGCCAGCCGGCGCTCTTTTGAAAGCGCGAGATTCAGATTATCAAATACCACCCTGCAATCGGAATCCGGAGAAACAGCCGTTCCTACCTGAACCGGAATAGGGCCGGTATAGTTGTAAAGTTTGAAATTCTGGAGGTGACATCCGGCCGAACCGCCTTTTTTGCCGATGATCAATTTATTAATTACGACATCGTCGCTCGTAGCGTTAAAAGCTATTTTGACAACTCTCGCGTTTGTGTCTCCCGGAACAAAATTGCTGCCATGGGGGCCAACAGCTAAAGAAACCTGCAAAGAAAATTGTGGTTGGGGCGTAGAAGGAGTTGGCGTTGGCGGTGACGGCGTTGTCGGTACTGGGGTTGTTGGTGTCGGCACGGTTGGCACCGATTCTGGCGGGCAAGCGCCGATTGCATCCCCGTGCGCCAAATGCGCCTGAAGCGCGGATTCACCGATTTCCAGAGAGAGTTTGTTTCTCGGGTTTTCCGGCGGATAATGGCAGATTATAACTTTTTTCTCAGAGGAAAGTTCTTTTATTTTGTCTCTGGTTAAGGGACCGACTAAGCCCGTTGCGGGAATATCGTGTTCTTCTTGGAATTTCTTGACCGCTTTTTCGGTAAGAGGACCGTAAAAACCCGTCACTAATCCCTCTGGATAAATTTCTGAATATTGCTTCAAAAATTCCTGCAGTTTTTTAACCTCTTCATCCGATAAGCCCTTATAAAGATTTTTGGTCAGCTTTAATTCTTCTTTTACTTCCTGAACCTCTGATTTCAATTTGGTAAGCTGTTCCTGTAATTCCTTGATTTGATTCTGCAGTTGTTCAATAAGCGTCTGCAGGTTGGCGGCAGTTGTATTTTCTGCCGAAACGGCAGTGTTGTTCTCTTTTTCTGTTTTTTCCGTATTTTCCGCGGAAACAAAACCCGTCGGCAATAAACCAACGATTAAAAAAGCCAAAAGGCCATATATTATTTTATTTTTCATATGCTTAAATTATACCCTTTCGATTTTACTCAGGGCAAGCCCCTTTGATAAACTCCCACCTTCGTCCCGCTTCGCGGGACTACGGCGGGCAGGCCCTCCTTCTCCGCCAGCTGGCGGATTCGGGCGGGCAAGCCCTTCGATGCGACTCAGGGCAGGGGATTGCGGCAAGGCGATAAATTCACAATATCCAATAGGAATTAATATATTTGATTTGATATAAAAAAATCAGCGTTACTCCGAGGGAGATAACGCTGTTTACGGTTGTTTTGCGATTGAGTGTTGCTTGGAGCGTTACGTCGCTGCTTCGTTGAACTCGGCGATTGTCCATTCCGCCGACTTCTCTAGCGCTCCGATGGTATCGGCGTAGCGACAGAAGCGCGCGTCGAACTCTACCTCAAATGGCCGTCCGTTTTCGGCAGACCACCTGGCGCCCAGTTGAATCGTAGCGCGCTGGTCCTCGAGCCATTCCTTGACGCCTTCTCCGGGCAGGAAGTCGTTGTCGACATACTGCTGGAAGAGCGATGCGGGTGTGCCGCCTGGTCTGGACAGTAACTCCGTGAAGCTCACGGCACCCAGTCCGCCGGAGTTCAAATGTATCCTGCCGCCGAAGACTCCTGCGTCGATGGCTTGCTGCATCGCGTCGACGAACTTTTGGCCGCCGCCGCGACTGTGGCAGAATTCTCCCTGCCACTCCGCAACAACTGCGCCAGCCACCCGGTTGATCTCTTTGATGCCCCAGATCTCGAGGTTGGTGTCCGTGAACACGTCCAGATAGCAGGGGTCACCGGCGGGCTTGCCTTCAATCAGGAGCTTCGTCTGGGTAAACCCGGCTTCACGGGCCGCTTTCACGGCATTGCCGACGCCGTCCACGATCAGCCCCCATTCTTCGAGTTGCGGATTGAGTCCGTGTCCGAGAAGCACGTCGTCACCCTGGACGAGCCGCTTCCACCGGATGCCGTCCGGCCCAGTCCAGTAGATGACGTCGCCTTCGCCGGCTCCCACTGACTTGACCAAATCCGATTGCTGGAAGCTATAGACCATCATGTCGTGCGCCAGCTTCCGCCGAACCGGATCCGGATGGATGAATGCTCCATCATCGCTTCCCGGAAGACCGAACCCGGGCGGGATGATGCGTCCGATCGGCGCGTAATGCCCGTGCGATGTGCCGTCAATCCACTGCTCCAGAGAGATGCTGCGTGGGTTGTTCCACTGCGCACTGCAGCCGATCTGGGGTGCATCGTCGGGGACGAGCAGTTCGTGCCACCAGTGGCCAGAGACCGCTATCTCGTACCATGCTTGGTCCAGAAGCCGCTCGTTCAGCTGGGCAACCGCCCAGAGCGCTTCGGCCATTGTTCTGAACCCGCCGGCAGTGGGATTCCCGAAAGCCATGATCTGCCTCAGGAGGTGCCAACCACCGACCAACAACTTCAACCTTGGAATACTCATACTGTCTCCTATTCTGTTGCGAGTTTCCTCGCCTGATGTAAAGCGTTTCTTGTGCCAGATTAGTATAAATCAGTTTTTTGTCAAGTACTTAAAACAAATAAAAAGAAGCCCGGGCGGTAGCCTGGGCTTCGTTGTGAAAACGTACGTGAGAGTTTCAGAAGTACCGGAGGATGTCGGGACTCAACCGCTCCCGCAACTCCTCCACTGCCTTCGTCTCCTCGGCATCCATGCAGAGCAACTCTGCCGCCGGTACGGGTCCAGCGCAGAAGCTCTCCCAGTTGCCTCCGACCGGTTCTTCGACCTCAATTTCTTGGATGAACGGTTCGCCGTTAATGGCATTCCGGGCGTTTTCGGCTCCGATCTTGAGAGCTTGCATCATGTTCGGGAACCTTGAACATTCCCCCTCAACGACGAAGTCTACACCCGCTTGGAGCAGAATCGGGATGATTGTGTCCCAATCCGCCATCCCGGTGCCGAAGGTGCAGAATCGCCGCCAGCTCTCGCTCCATCGCGGGGCAAAGTCCCCGCGCAGAGACCCCGCTCGCAATTCGAGGGAGTCCTCTGCGAGGAAGCTCTCCCCGCGTTCGCCGTCCTTGAGGTGGCACATTTGGAGGAGACCTTCTTTATGCAGGAACCGGAAGTGCCGCGCCGCATCGTCGCCGGCGAGCGTCGGATGCGACGCATCGGCGTTCGCGGCGATCGCCGGCACAGTTTCCGGCGCGACCTGCTTTGCGAGCTCCCGCAGAAGGAAGAGCAACAGGGGAGAGTTGATGTCTTCCCCTGGGTGAAGCTCGAAGCCGCGGGCGATTCCGAGCTCGGCGCACCGCGCGAGCACCCTGCGGTGCTTTGCGAGCGCGAGGAGCAGGATGTAGAGCCGCCACTTCTCCGGGTAGGCGCTCCAGGGGTATTTCGCGGCGGTCCATCCTCGGTTGCCGGAAAAGTCCACGAGGTGCTTAAATCCGAGTTTCGCCGAGGCCTCGACAATCTTGAGCGCCTCCGCTTCGGCGGCTGCCTCGTGTTCCCGGAACGTGGCTGTCGGAGCAAGGTTGCCGCCGGCAAACATGCTGAAACGAGCGAGCTCCGCCGGGTGCAGGAGCATCCGCTGGCCGACAGTGTGCATCTCCAGCCGCAGAAGCGGCGTACCGAAAGCCTCATAGCCGGCCAAGAGATCATCCGGATACGAGTCGCTTTTGAGCACCGAGTCGATGTCCACGAAGGGCAGGCACGCGGGAGCGGTCACACCTTCATATCCGCATTCCTTGTGAGCCCATCTGCAGAGGTCTTTGAGGTTGCTGAAGGGTTTGCCTTCGCCAACTAGGGCTCCGTTGGGTTGGGCCAAAAACAGTGCCACTTTTGGTGTTGACATTGCCGATTCTCCATTCTTTGTATTCTGTTGTTAACTGTTAACCGGGCCAAAACGAAGTGTTTTGACCAAGAACTTCTGGATTCTCTTATATCACAAGCAGAAATCCGCGTCAAATATGGAAGGGTAAAAACAGCTTTTCTTGTAGTGTTATATACCCCGATTTAGTATCCGTAAAAGATGTAAATATCCTCATTTTCCTTCCGGCACCCTTGGGTAGTATTTTGTGTAGCCTTGGGCCTGCTTGTGTTATACTTAATACAGTTAAACAGCCATAAATAATGGCACCCATAAAAAGAAAAACATCCAAAGTCAGCGGAAAAAACCGGGCGCGCCCTGTTAGAAAAAATTCTACCGTAAAGAAAGTCGCGCGGCGGGTTGTTTTGTTGAGACGCGGCAGTCGAAGAGGGACTGCGCGCGAAACCCTACAGCTTCAAAAGTTTAATAAGAATCCAATTATCACGTCGAGAGGTCATCACAAATGGGAGTCGCAGTACGTATTCAATCCGGCCGCCGTCTATGAAGATGGAAAAGTGCATCTGGTATATAGAGCCATAGGAGAGGGCGGAGTTTCCGTTTTCGGTTACGCTTCAAGCAAAAACGGCCTGCACATAGACGAACGTTTGAACCAGCCCATCTATGCGCCGCGCGACTTGCTTGAACGTGAAGGCAGAGAGCAAGTTATCGTTTATGTCTCCTCGTCCGGCGGCAGCTGGGGCGGCTGCGAAGATCCCCGCATAACCAAATTAAGCCGCAAAATTTACGTAATGTATACTGCTTTTAACAGCTATCCGCGAGTCGCCCTGACATCAATAGACAGAAACGATTTCCTTCAGAAGCGCTGGAGATGGCGTGAGCCAGTTTTTATCTCGCCTCCCGGGGAAGTTCATAAAAACTGGGTAATTTTCCCGGAAAAGATAAAAGGGAAGTATGCCGTATTGCACGGCATTTCGCCGGACATTCAGATAGCGTACGTGGATTCTTTGGACTTTGACGGAAAAACTTTCATCAAAAGCAGGCCGCCGGACGGAGAAGTGAGAAAAGGCGTTTGGGACAGCCGCGTAAGAGGAGTCGGCCCGCCGCCCATAAGAACGAAAGACGGCTGGCTTCTGATTTACCACGCCATAGACGATCGCGACCCCGGCAAGTACAAGATTGGGGCCATGATTTTGGACTACGAAAACCCGGAGGTGATTTTATGCCGCTCCTCGGCGCCGATTTTGGAGCCGGACGAAATCTACGAAAACGACGGTTTCAAATCAGGCGTTATATACAGTTGCGGCGCAGTGATTATCGGCGGCACGCTTTTCGTATACTACGGCGGAGCGGACACGGTAGTTTGCGTAGCCACGGCCGACCTAGAAGAATTTTTGGATGCCCTGAAGAAAGGCGGAGCCGCGAGAATGAAGAAAACCAAAGCGTTGTCTTAAAAGGAATATGCGCATAGAACGTTTTCGGGGGAATCCGATCCTTTCTCCCAATAGCAGCAATAACTGGGAATCGCTGGCCGCTTTCAATCCTTCGGTGGCGAGCGACGGGAAAACAACGCATCTCGTGTACCGCGCGACGGCTCAAGCCCAGAAGATATGTAATGTCAACCTTGAGCTTTCAACCATCGGCCACGCAGTAAGCAAAGACGGTTTTGTTTTCACGAACAGGGAACAGCTCATAAAGCCGGAATACGACTGGGAAAAATTCGGCTGCGAAGATCCCCGAATAACGAAATTCGGAGACAAATATTTCATTTTTTATACCGCTCTTTCCCGTTACCCGTTTTCAGCCGATGGCATAAGAATTGGCATAGCCGTTACCAGGGATTTTAAAAAATTAGAAAAACATCCGGTTACGCCTTTTAACGCCAAAGCTATGGCCCTGTTTCCGGAGCTTATCAACGGCAAAATGGCCGCCCTGCTTACGGTTCATACCGACATGCCGCCTGCCAAAGTCTGCCTGGCTCTGTTTGATAAAGAGGAAGATATTTGGTCGGAAGCCTATTGGAAAAACTGGTACGCGAATTTGGAAAGCCATGTTGTGCCGATTCCCAAAGGAGATCGCGATCACATTGAACTCGGTTCTCCGCCCGTGAAAACGAATAAAGGCTGGCTGTTTTTTTATTCTTATATTTACAATTATTTCTCGCCGCCGCCTATTTTTGGAATTCAGGCTCTTCTTTTAGACCTCAACGATCTCAAAAAAATAATTGGAGAAGTAAAACGGCCGTTTTTAGTTCCTGAAGAGGAGTACGAATTGTACGACCGTGTGCCGAATATTATTTTCCCCTCCGGAGCATTCATTAAAAAGAAACAAATCTTACTTTATTATGGTGCTGCTGACACTACTTGTTGTCTGGCGACATTAAACCAAAAGCAACTTATCGATCAATTGGTTTCCGTTGAGAAAAGGCAACTTAAAAGGTTTGAAGGAAATCCTATCATTCAACCCATAAGCGGACATCCGTGGGAATCAAAGGCAACATTTAATCCGGGCGCAATATCCGAAGGCGGCAAAATCCATTTAATTTATAGGGCCATGTCCCAAGAGAACACTTCGGTCCTCGGTTATGCCTCGAGTATTGACGGTGTTCACATATCGGAACGGTTGCCTGAGCCGATTTACATCCCACGAGAATCGTTTGAAATGAAGTTGAAACCTGGCGAGAATTCTGGTTGCGAAGACCCGCGTCTTACGAAAATAGGTGACACTATTTATATGTGTTATACGGCTTTTGATGGGCAGCATCCTCCGCATGTCGCCTTAACTTCTATAAAGGTGCGGGATTTTGTTGGTAAGAAATGGAATTGGACAAAGCCGGTTTTAATTTCTCCTCCAGATAAAGATGATAAAGATGCGACAATTTTCCCAAGAAAAATAAAAGGTAAGTATGTTTTTTTGCACCGCTTGAACGTTGATATTTGGATTGATTACGTTGACGATTTGGAATTCGGCAACAGCCGCTTTTTGGGCGGAAAAATTTTAATGACGCCACGAGATACCTCTTGGGACAGCAAAAAAATCGGGATTGCCGGCCCGCCGATCGAAACCAAATACGGATGGCTGCTTTTGTATCATGGCATTTCAAAGAGGGCTGATCACTATAATATAAGGGCCGTTCTTTTGGATTTGGATGATCCCGCCAAAATTGTGTATCGCATCCACGATACCATTATTGAAACCAAGACGATCTACGAAAAAGAGGGGATTGTTTCCAATGTGATTTTTCCTTGTGGGGTAGTTGTGATAAAAAACGAACTGTTTGTGTACTATGGGGCGGCGGATAAAGTTGTCGCAGCCGCAACCGTAAGTTTAAAAGATTTGATGCAAGCTTTTCTGCGCGAGGCGAAACAAAAAAGCGGATTTGTTACTAAGTAAAGCTCCGCGGCCTTATCCAGCCTTCGCAGCCGAAGCGGCTGCTTCGGCGGAGTAGGCCAGCCGCGGCTTCTCTCGTTGTTGCGGTGTTCCGCGGAGCGCCTGCCTGCCGGCAAGGCAGGGAACCCCGCACCGCCCCGCCATTTCCGGAGAAAGGGCGGGGCTGGTGCGTAGGTAAAACTGCGATTTTGGAAATCGATGCATGATTGTTGTCTCGGGCAATCAAACTGCTTCGGTCGGATATTCTATGGTTCGATTTCCGTGACTGGCACGGGTTTTGGATGACTAGGACCCGTTTTTAAAATAATAATCACCGGTACGTTTTCTCCCCATTCTGGGCGCGAGTTTAATATTTTCTGCGAAAACACTCTTTTACTTTTAAGATGACGTCGTTTATGTCGCAGTCCTTCTTCATCAGATAATAGGAGGGTTCGTTTTTTGATATCTCGCGCAGCAATGGATCATCAAGGTCCAGGTTGGTGAGAATTACGATCGGAACATTCTTGCCCCACTCATCCGTCCCGCGCAGCTTCTTCAGAACTTCTATGCCGTTCATCATCGGCAGCAAAAGGTCGAGAAGTATGGCATCGGGCTTTTCGCTCATGGCAAGCTCCAATCCTTCCGTCCCGTCGGCCGCTTCCAGGGTATCAAATCCTTCGCGAGCCAGCTTCTCGACGAGAATCTTACGAAACAAGGATTCGTCCTCGATCACTAAAACTCTTTTGCTGTTTTTGTCCGCCCAATTTTCATTCATATTTATTAGTCCGAAAGATACTTTCTTACCCTTGCCACCAACTCGTCCCTCCCAATCCCTTTTTTGATGTAATCGGTCGCGCCTGCCCCTTTTGCAAATCTGACATCTCCGACATCCGTTAAGGGATCTCCGAATGCCGTAAGGAACACTATCTTTACGTCCTTCATTTCCGGATCTTCCCGGAGTTTTAATAATGTTTGGGCGCCATCCATCTCGGGCATTTTCATATCAAGCAGGATAAGGTCGGGTTTGCACTTTTTTACAAGCTCGAGACATTCAACGCCATTTCCCGCAGAAAAAACCTCGAATCCCTCCGCCTCTAAAATTTCACGATAGAGATTTACGAATAACTTTTCGTCGTCAACGACGAGAATGCGATGTTTGTTCATTGTCTTATTCTATTATATCATACAATGTTAAGCATACAACCCCACCCCTAACAAGGAGCAATGCCTTACACATTGTCCCCAGCACTCCTTGTTAGGGGTGGGGGCCCATGGCGTCCATGATTCTTCGAACGACTTCCCGGAGAGGAACTGTGCCCTTAATGATGTAATCGGCAACGCCGAGTTTTACCATCTCTTCTTTTACTTTTGCGTCGTCGGTTGCGGCAAAGACAAGCACGGGTATGTCTTTTGCCGCCGGATTACTCCTTATTGCGCGGAGTATCTCCGGACCCGACCTGTCGCGCGTCACAACGTCGAGGATTACGAGGTCAGGCTTTTCCTCCACGGCCTTGCCGATTCCCTCATCCGGATCGATTGCCAGCAAAAATTCTACTTGCTTCTGCGGGAAGCTTGACTGGAGGATTTTAAGAAGAGTTGGGTCTTCTTCAATAACCAAAACTCTTTTTTTCATTATTAAGTGTGGGGATTCATGGTTGGTTGGACGAAGCCGCCGCCTCGCTGGCGCTTGCTTCGCCGGCCCGCTTCGCCGGAGCGATAGCGAGGCGAGGGCGTGAGCGAGGCGAGCCGCCGCTTTCAGAAAATATGAGATAGAAAGTTGTTCCCATGTCCACTTTTGATTCAAAAGCAATTCTGCCGCCGAATTTCTCCACCATTGATTTAACAATTGATAGCCCCAATCCCGTTCCGCGCAGCCCCTTCTTTATCACGTTACTGCCGCGGAAAAAACTCTCGAAAACCTGGTTTTGCTCATTCTCCGGGATTCCCATGCCGGTGTCGGACACGGATATGAGAACATACCGCGTTCCGGGAATCTCGGCGAGGTCTTCTGGCTTGAAAACGGTGCGCGCAATCTCCTTTTGACTTGCGCGCGCGATCCCTACGTTTACCTCCCCCCTGGGTTTGTTATAGAGGATGGCGTTCACAATAAGATTCTGAAAAACATCGCGTAGCCGCGCTCGATCCGCGCGGATCAAGAAAGGCGTGGCGGCGCTCATGAGAAGATGAATCTCCACGTTTTTGCCCACCGTGAGCCCCTTGAATTCCTCCGCAACCTCCTTCACAACCTGCCGCACATCAACTTCTTCCATCTTCAGTTCAACCATCCCTCGTTCCAGGCGGCTAAGGTTCAAAAGGTCGTTTATAACGTCCATAGACTCGAGTACGACTTTGTACAGATCGCCCAATAATTCTATCTGTCCGGACTCAAACCTTTCTTCTTTTTCTTTGCTGTCCAAAATGTTCTCGAGTCCCATGCGGAGCAGGCTGAATGGTTGACGGAGTTGATGGGCAACCATGGAGAGGAATTTAAACTGACGTTGTTTCGCGGCTGCTTCTTCGGTGAGGTCCCTAAGCACTACGACTATGCCTACGTATTTGTCATCTGCGGTATAAAGCGGCGTGGTGGTCGCCGCTGTGGGCAAAGAGTCGCCGTGCTCACGGAGAAGCGAACAGTCTCCGGGGAGAGCAACCGCTCGCCAACCGGCCAGGGCTTCGGGCAAGAACCAGGAGGGGTCGGTTTTTGTGCAGGTAAATTTCAGAAGCTCCATGATGTTTTTCCCCAGGATCTCTCCGGACATCACGCCGGTAAAAAATTCGGAGGCGGGATTAGCGGCAATCACTCTCCCTCCGACATTAACAACAATTACGCCGTCGCGGATGCTCGCCAAGACCGCTCCAAGGCGTTTGATATCTTCTTCAAAACTTTTATCTTTGTTCACGGAAAATCCTAAAATTAAGTCCTATAAGTCATAGTATAATACATAAAGGAATTCAGTCCAACAACGGAGCATGCTAAAATATAGCTATAGCAATGCGCCGTTCAAAACAGGCGGTTATCAATGAACGTCCATAAATTTCCGAAAATTTCCGTTACATTTCTCCTCGTCCTTATAATAGCGGCGGCGCCTTTTTTTGTGTATTATAGAGCGCAAGCTGACCAAACGATTTTTAATTCAACCGCCGAT
>Ga0315285_10004911_pt1 | contig 13838 bp, 11 predicted proteins | sample YL17G09_36_MG_FD_203698 | JGI IMG/M metagenome (GOLD analysis project Ga0315285, IMG submission 203698) | Sediment microbial communities from Yellowstone Lake, YNP, Wyoming, USA - YL17G09_36 | ecosystem: Environmental > Aquatic > Freshwater > Lake > Sediment | place: USA: Wyoming | collected...
GTATTCCAGACGCTTTTTTGCTGTTATCTCTATTCCGGTCAGCCCAGTGGACTTTATGGCGTTGTTCAATTCCTGAAGTGGGAATCCCAGATCTACCAGCGCCGATATGAATTTATCTCCACTTATTCCTGAGAAGCAATCGATGAAAAGATCCATTTTTTAAAGCATCCTTCTTAACTGATAACAGTTTACTTTTTTCGTGTTTTTTTATAAAGACATGTTGAATTCATTGTATATTAATTGCTAAACTATCGGCAATTTTACATAAGAAAAGGAAAGGGTTTAATGTACACTGCGACTATTTTCGAAAATGCTGTGCTCTGGTCAATTATCGGCGTTGCAGTTTTGGGTCTTCTGTATGCTGTACTTCTTACGAGACAGATCCTCCGGGCCGATAAGGGTGATGCAAAGATGATAAAGGTCTGGAGCGCAATTCGCATAGGAGCGAATGCCTACCTAACACGTCAGTTCAAGACGATCATATTTTTGATAGTCTTTCTGACCGCGGCGCTTTATCTTACGGCTTATTTGGCTGGCGCAAACCAGTTCATCTCAGTTGGGCGCGCTGCCGCTTTCCTAATGGGTTCAGTCTTTTCAGCCATGGTTGGATTCATTGGCATGAACATGGCCGTTCAGGGTAACGTGCGCGTTGCGTCTGCATCGCGCCGGAGTTTTAATGAAGCCTTAAAATTAGCCTATCGTTCCGGAACGATTACCGGGATGCTGACCGATGGGCTTGGATTATTGGGCGGAACGATAATTTTCATCATATACAAGAAATATGCACCGGAGGTTTTGCTGGGATTTGGATTTGGTGGCACGCTGATCGCGTTGTTCATGCGGGTTGGGGGCGGAATTTTTACAAAAGCTGCTGATGTCGGAGCAGATCTTGTCGGTAAGGTTGAGAAGAATATCCCCGAGGATGATCCACGAAATGCTGCTGTTATCGCTGACCTTGTTGGCGATAACGTCGGTGACTGTGCTGGAATGGCTGCAGATATTTTCGAGAGCTATGAAGTTACGATCGTTTCATCGATGATTCTTGGGCTTACAGTTGCATCGTTGTTTCCCAAATTTGATTTAAAGTGGATACTGTTTCCACTCATGGTGCGCGCAATTGGCGTTGTCTCCTCGATCATAGGCACATATATGGTTCGTTCTCTGAAAGAAGGGGAGAATGCAATGCGCGCTATATCACGCGGCTTTAATATCTCAGCAGCAACTTCTGTTGTTGGTTTTCTGCTTGTTGCAATATTTTACATGCACGATTTACGCGTATTCTGGGCTACGCTTTCAGGAATAATATTAGCGATTGTAATAAACAATTTGACCGAGTACTTTACGGGAACGCAGCATAAACCTGTAAAAGAGATCGCCAGGTCCACCCAGACAGGGGCTGCCACCACGCTACTAAGAGGTCTGGCAACCGGCATGGAGAGCTCGGTTTGGGCAATCATAGTAATAGCAATGGCAATACTTTCGTCCTTCATAATCTTTTTGGGAGAAGGTTATCAGTTTGTCCTCTATGGGGTTGCTCTTTGTGGAATTGGGATGCTCACTTTGACGGGTAATAACATCTCTATGGATGCGTTTGGGCCGATTGCTGATAATGCAAGCGGGATAGGTGAGATGGCAGGACTTGAACCGAAGGCACGTCAGATAATGGCAGATCTAGATGCTGTTGGTAATACAACAAAGGCGATAACTAAAGGAATAGCGATCGGTTCAGCGGTCATTGCTGCGGTTTCACTTTTTGGTTCTTTTATTGAAACAACGGGTTTGGGCGATATAGGCATAAATATAGCCAATCCGTTTGTTTTCATAGGGATACTTATAGGAGGTGCGGTCCCATTTCTCTTCTCTTCGCTGACGATACGTGCTGTGGGCAGGGCAGCCTCGTTGATAGTAAATGAGGTCAGGAGGCAGTTCAAGATCCCCGGCATTATGGAGGGCACAAAAGATCCGGATTACGCCAAGGCGGTCGGTATTTGCACGACTGCTGCGCAGCGTGAGCTGGTAGGCCTTGGGCTTTTGGCCGTATTGACTCCGATCATAATTGGCTTTCTGCTTCGCGAAACAGGTCTTGGTGGGTTTTTGGCAGGTGTTATAGTAGTGGGCCAGCTTTTAGCTGTCTTTATGGCGAACTCCGGTGGAGCGTGGGACAATGCAAAGAAGACCATCGAGGATGGTCTTTACGGCGGCAAGGGCTCTGAGGCGCACAAGGCTGCAGTAGTAGGAGATACAGTCGGGGATCCATTGAAGGATACATCAGGACCAGCGTTAAACCCGATGATTAAGGTTATAAACCTGGTTTCACTTCTGATTGCGCCATTAATAGCGAAGACCAAGCAGTTATCGTGGCCAGTTATTGTCTCGATGGTGATTGCACTTGCAGTCGTTGGTGTCTCCATCTGGTATTCAAAAAGAGAGAACTACGAAAAGACTCCAAAAGTGGTCAAGAAAGCAGAGGAGTCATAGGTTATTTTAGTATGCCGGCGATGCCGCCGATGGCTTTTAGCCTTTCATTGTTTTGAGTGAACTCTATGTCTATATCCTGGCTCAGGGCTTTAGAGACAGCCAGGTTCAATATATTAGGTGTCTTGATAGCTTCACTGCTGCAGTAGGGGCATCTGGAGATTTCGTTTGCTGTAAAATAGCCACAGTCCTCATTAATGCACCTGGTTCCGTCCAGGGCAATATTTGAATCCAGGATCAGTGACTGCAGGCGGCCATTCCAGAGCAGATCGAGGGTCTCGTTAGCGCCGGTTATGCCCTTGCCCGAGGTGCCGATGCTGTCAAAGATCTTATCGAGTTTTCTTTTTTCCTGTGCTCTTTCTGCCTCTTCATCATATTTATATGAGGCCTCGATGACTGCATTATCCGTTGCTCTGGCATCAAATTGAAACTCCGAGACGATCTTTTCGAGTAATGAATGGGGGCAAAGATTCTTGTAGATTGCCAGGTTTTCATTTGAGCCGCATAGGATTACTCGGTCAATCTTATGTTTTGAAACGATATTGGACAGGTTGGTAATTGATTCCCTGAAGAGGCTATCAATCTGCTTTTCGCGCCTTCGTTCATACCTTCCCTGGCTAAGTGCCATCCAGCCTCCTTTACTTGTCCTGGCGTAGAGGTTAGGCTCCTCAAACTTAACCTCGCTTAGAATTTCCCTTCTTGAAATCAAGAAGACCTTGACCTCATCAGCGCTTATCCGGACGAGCATATAACCGCTATAGTCCTCAAGAAAGTTGATTAAGGGTTTTATGTACGACCTGTTGCTGACGACCATAAGATTGTTTACCCTTAAAGCGAGCTTGAATATTTTAAATAGGTCCAAGCTTTTGCATGCGAATATGGCGACTGTATTTACTTCTGGTTCCAGGTTGTAATTTAAAAAAGTTAAAATTTTTTCAATATCATCTTCAAATTTTTTTATTGTCACTTTATTTTCAGTCTTCTGTAGTATGGGCAACATCCTGGCTCTCTCGTTTTTTATGTAAATCTTTGTGATTTTTTTCCAGTCTAATGATGGAAACATATCTACATATAATGAGATCAGAGGGGAGCTGCCGCTGTCGATCCTGGCAAGTTCTTTTAATTCATTGATGGTTATCATATAGTCCTCCTTGTTAATAATATGCCAATAACATTTTAATAACAATTTAATGAGATTTTGTTAAAATTAGCTATCAATTTTGAGGAGGGCAAAAATGGCTAAAAGAATTTTTCTTTTTATTGCCGTTGTGGTTTTCTCCATGTTCTTAATGTTACCATTAGCATCAGCAAAATCACAATTTGAAGCAAGCGATTCCTATGTTCTTTCAGCAGATAACACAGTAGATGATGACCTGTATGTCGTAGGAGGTACCATTCAGGTTGGTGGTACCGTGAATGGTGATCTGATTGCTGCTGGGCAAAATATCAGCGTTACTGGTGATGTTAGGGATGATGGGATAGTTGCGGGCGGACAACTCAACCTTGGTGGAAAGGTGGGGCAGTCAATTCGTGCAGCTGGTGGATTTATAACAATCACCTCTCAGGTCGGAAAGGATATCATCGTTGCAGGTGGCGTTATCAACGTAAACCCAGCTGGTGAGGTAAGCGGAAAGACCCTGGTGACCGGAGGCCAGATAGCGCTTAACGGCAAGTTCAATGGAGATGTGAATGTCAGCGGAGGACAGGTTACCCTGAAGGGTGAATACCTGGGTAATATAAAAGTTGAGAGTGACGATATCACCATTGGACCAAACACGAGGATATCGGGCGATCTGATCTATACTTCCGTGAATAAGGCAAAGATAAATGAGACTGCTCAGATCACTGGCAAGGTCGAGCAGAAAGTACCGGAGACTGCGAAAGCTGTCGAGGCAGGTAAGGCTGGTGTTGCTGCCGTGACTGCAGCTTCGATTGCAAGCATCATACTGTGGGGATTCATCAGAAAACTGGTATTGTTTGCGATGGCTTTTGTTGTTTCGCTGATTTTTGTGTACGGGTTCCCGAAGCGTACAAAAATGGCCATGGAAATCTTTGTAAAGTCTCCATGGAAAAGCCTTGGAGTTGGCTTCCTGGCGCTGATAGTTGTCCCGGTTGGCGCGATAATTCTCATGTGTACGGTGGTTGGACTTCCGATCGGACTTTTCGCACTAACTGTGTATCCGTTCATGCTTTTCGTGACCAAAGTTATTGTTGGGATTTCAATCGGAGATCTGATCCTTAATTCAAAAAGGAGCAAGCCGCTTCACCCATTGCTGTCCGTGCTGGTCGGTCTTGCAATACTTTTTGTATTATGGTTAATCCCGGTATTCTCATTTTTGGTCACAATTCTGGTCTGGTCGTTTGGACTAGGCGCGTTAGTACTTACAAAGTTTACGACCTTGAGGGAAATGGACCGTTAGCAAATATTTATTGAACGTCATAAGATAGCCTGTCAGATATTCGGTTAGGTTATTTAGAATCTATATATTCATTTTCTTGGCAGGCTATCTTATTTTTTTGAAATTTAAGATGGAGAACAAAACTGGTTTGATCAGGATGGGTATGATTATTGGTAGCTTAAGCCCAAGAGGTGTATTCCCGTCATAGCGCAGATACCAAACGCCAATTTCGCAAATAGAATAAGAGAAAGCAAAAACTATAGCTGGATAGCGCTTGCAACTGTTTCCATCGGCACGGTTATGTCTACCCTTGATGGCAGCATAGTTAACATTGCTCTCCCGACAATATCAAGTAGGCTGCATATTGATATTGTTAATACGGAGTGGATTGTGCTCGGCTATCTATTGGCCACAACCGTTTTTTTGCCTATCTTTGGCAAATTAGCTGACATAATCGGAAGAAAACTGATCTATAACATCGGGTTTGTGATATTCTCGGTTGGCTCGCTATTCTGTGCGTTTGCGGGCAGCTTTATCTGGCTGGTCATATCAAGGGTAGTCCAGGCGATCGGGGCGTCGATGATAGTTGCTAACGGTCTAGCGATCATAACAGATGCTTTTCCGTTCAAGAAAAGAGGCGTTGCGCTTGGTATAATGGGGACCGTGGTGGCGTCTGGCTCGTCCATGGGGCCGCCGCTTGGAGGCTTTCTGGTACAACATTTTGGCTGGAGCTCGATCTTCTTAATAAATGTTCCTATCGGAGTCGTTGGCACAGTAATTGCTTTCATCAATTTGAGAAGAGATAAAAAAGTTGCGGATTCAAGACAGTTTGATTTCCCGGGCGCAGCCCTCTTTGTGGTTTCTATTTCTGCTCTCGTTTTAGCCCTGATGAAGGGTGCAGATTTTGGCTGGGGCTCGGTTAAAACGATAGGTCTTTTTTTGGTATTCTTGCTTGGCTTTGCACTATTTATCGTTCTTCAGTTAAGGGTGAAAAATCCGCTTATTTATCTCGGATTGTTTAAGAACAGGATGTTTTTAATTGGCAATCTATCAGGTTTTGTCGCTTTTGCGTCCTCAATATCAATTACATACCTAATGCCGTTTTACCTTGAGCGCATATATCTTCTTCCCCCTTCCTTTTCCGGACTTGTAATGCTATCCATACCCATTTCAATGTCGATTATGGCTCCTATATCGGGCTGGATATGTGATCGGATTGGCACAAGATGGCCCGCAACTCTGGGCTTGTTTTTGGGAGCCCTTGCCATTTTTTTGATTTCTTTCCTACAAAAAGACTCCTCCCTGATCGGAATAATCGCAAGGTTGACACTTGCTGGAGCAGGGATGGGAATATTTATGGCCCCTAATAACAATTCTGTAATGAGCTCAGCCCCGAAAAGCAAGCTGGGCGTCGCCAGTGGGATTTTGAGCGTGGTAAGAAACCTGGGTTGGATAATGGGGATGGCTTTCATCGCTGTGTTGATAAGCATAAGACAGCCGGTGTACGATACGATTTTCGGCAATGATTCACCTGCGGCACTGTTGAGGAATATGGCAGAGATATTCAGGATAACTTCAGTGACGTTGTTTATAGCATCAGTGATATCCAGCCTCAGGGGCAAACATAAACATGTGGGGTAAGGTGTGATAAAGAATTTCCTTGAAATATTAAAGGGGAGTAGAGGCAAGAGGATTATATATTGGTCTCTTTTCGATTTCGCCAATACCTCTTATATGGTCTTAATAATGACCATCTCCTTCGCCGTCTATTTCACAGAGGTAATTGTCGGGAAAGAGAACGCTCTGAGGGATTTTTACTGGGGGCTCTCGATCTCCATATCCATGCTGGTAGTTGCCTTGCTTTCCCCCATTCTTGGGGCGATTTCAGATAGATCAGGACTGCGGATGCGTTTTTTCATCATATCAACAGCAATATGTCTTCTATTTACCACACTGCTTGCTTTCCTGGGGAGTGGAACGATCGCCCTTGCGGTGGCCTTTTTCATACTGGCAAATATTGGCTATCAGGCCTCCTCGGTTTTTTATGATTCGCTTCTGCCATCGATCTCAGAGCCCCAGGATGTTGGCAGGATTTCCGGGTTTGGTTTTGCGATGGGCTATCTTGGTGCGTTTTTTGCTGTTGGTTTTTCTTACCCCATCTTTCTTCTTGCTGAGAGGATGGGCGATATTTCACTTTTAAGATATAGCTTCCTGGTGTGTTCAGGGCTTTTTATGATATTTGCCATGCCGCTGTTCATAAACATTAGGGAGAGCAGGGTAATTACCGGTAACCTGGGATTTGCCGCGCTTTCGAAGTACGGTTTTAGCAAGGTCTTCAAGACGATCAGGTCTTACAGGTCACATGCTAACATATTTAAATTTATGCTTGCGTTTTTTCTTTATTCGAATGCGCTTGTCATAATGGCATTTTTTGTTGCCATTTATGCCAGAAATACCTATGGGTTTAAGGTCAGCGAAATCGCTGTCCTGTTTCTGTTTGCTCAGATTCCCGCGGTTATTGGATCATTTATTTTTGGATTCATCACAGATAGGATTGGGCCAAAGCGGACGATCATGATGACGCTTGGGCTATGGATTATTATTATTGTTATTGCGCTGACTGGCAAAACAAAAATTGCGCTGTACATAGTGGCAGCACTTTCTGGTTTTGCTTCTCCATCTACTTTTGCATCAAGCAGGGCGTTGATGAGCCTGCTTGTCTCAAAAGATGAGGAGGTCGAGTTTTTTGGGCTTTACGGGCTCTTTGCCAAGCTTTCCTCGATAACAGGCCCCCTGGTTTTCGGTTTGATCTCCTCGATAACAGGCAGCCAGAGATTGGCGATGTCCGTCGTAATTTTATTTTTGGCGGCAGGGTTAATTGTTATCATTCCGGTAAAAGAAAACCCCCGGCATGGGCTGCCGGGGGTTTAAGAGTTTCGATTACTATGGTTAAGGGATCAGCTCAACGTTCTCTGCTTGCTTGCCCTTGCTTCCATCGACTACGTCAAAGGAGACCTTCTGCCCCTCTTCCAAAGTCTTGTAGCCTTCTGTCTTGATGGCACTGTAGTGGACGAATACGTCTTCACCATCAGGCCTCTCGATAAATCCATAGCCTTTCGCGTTGCTGAACCACTTAACCTTTCCTTCTGGCACCTAAATTCCTCCTAAATACAATTACTTAACAGCTTGATAATATACAACTGCCGTAATAGATAGTCAATTAGTTGATCATAAATAATAAACAGGCAAAAATTTAATCTTACAGTCTCTTATCTTATGCTCCGAAACAAAGTTTTTGGTAAAAATAAATAATTCAGGTGGTGAGAATCTATTGATAAAACTATATACGCTTTTACCGATTGTCGGGGTATTTGTGTATTTAACCTCCATAGGTATTACTTTTTGTCCAACTTTTAATACAAAATCAACCTCGGCCTTACTTTTAGTGCGCCAAAAATTCAGAGTGTCAAAAGGGGTCAGCCTTCTTTTTAAGGAGCTAAAAACGAAATTCTCAACCAGGCTGCCCCTGTCGCTTCTCATATCACAGGGCTTAAAATCCATAATGGAAAAATTTCTTAAACCTGAGTCTATAAAATATACCTTGGGGTTCTTGGTCAATTCAGTGCGCACATTAGAAAAATATGGCTTGATCAAATCTATAATATAAGTTTGTTTTAGGATATCGAGATGCTTTAAGAGGTTTTTATACGGAAGTCCTGATATATTGGATAACTCCTTGTATTCAATCAAATTTCCAATTTGAGTAGACAAAAATTTTATCAAAGTTGTGAGTTCATCTTCTGTAGCTAGCTGAAGAAGGCTACCAATATCTCTTAAAAGATAGTTTTCCAGAATACTTTCCAGGATTTTTTGTTTTTCGGTTTGAGTTTTTGCTAATACTACTGCAGGATATCCTCCCCAGATAATGTACTCTTCGAATAGATTTTCGAGTCTTCTGTTAATTTCATCTCCAAAAGTGTTGTTTAATTTAAAGTCTGGGGGAAAGATATCGGGCATTCGCTCCTGGATCAGGTTAAATAATTCCACATCTGCATATGAAAGAAACTCCCTGAAAGAAAAAGGAAGAAGTGTGAAATTGAACATCCTTCCAACCATATATTTACCAGTATGGAAAGTAAGTTCTAAAGAAGACGACCCGGATATGATGAATTTTGTTTCAGTTGTGTCATAAAGGAATTTGAGTTTAGCCCCTCCCTCTTTTGCATATTGGAATTCATCGATGATGACAATTTGAAAGTGCTTGTTCAGATCTTTAAAATCTTCTATATTGTTTTGGAACAGGGCAAGCTCACTTCTTTTTTCAAACGTGATGAATTTAACCGACCTCTTTCCCTCTGTAAGTATTTTTTTTAGATTTTGCAGATAAGTTGTCTTGCCGGCCTGCCTTGGACCAATGATTGCTATTACCTCTTTCCTGTCGAGAAAGGGCTCAATTATTTTTTCTATCTCTCTCTTGACGTAAGTCATGGTAATTTTAGCATGGTTAATATTAATTTATAATAAATTTTAGCAGGGTTACATCAATAGTCAATATGCAATATTACGATAAATTTTATAAAACCATCTCAGCACTTGCAAATACAAAAGGCGGAACAACCGGTGATTTCAATGAATGATCTCAATAGAAAAATTGGTCAAAGGATAAAAGAACTTAGGGAGCGATACGGTCTTAGACAGCAAGACCTTGCTAAGATGTTTGGATTATCTCGTCCTACTATTTCTCTGATAGAGTCCGGGGAAAGAAAGATATCTATCGAAGAATTGATAAGGATATCAGAAATTTTTAACATTTCTGTCGAATATTTATTGGATTTGAAGAAGCAACCCGAAGTCGTTTTAGATGATGGCGAGGTCGAGAGGGAAAGAAAGCCTCAAATCAGGATCAATGTTCCTCAAAAAAATTTAGAAAAGTTTAAAGAAGCACTCTTATATATGCTTTACAAAGTAGGCTCAAAACCGAATATTGGTGAGACCGTAATTTATAAGCTGCTTTATTTCATTGACTTTGATTATTATGAGAAATATGAGGAACAATTGATTGGTGCCACTTATATTAAAAACCATTATGGTCCCACTCCACTTGAGTTTAGTAAGATTGTAAGCAAAATGATGAACGACAGCGAGATAATGAAGGTTGAGAGTAAATATTTTAATTATCCCCGAACAAAATATCTTCCACTAAGAAAACCAGATCTTTCAAGTCTAAAAGCAAGTGAGGTTGAGCTTATAGATGATGTTTTATACAGGCTCTCCGACTTGAATGCTAATCAGATCAGTGACTATTCTCATAATGATGTCCCATGGTTAACTACTGAGGATGGGGAAATAATTGAGTACGAGTCCGTATTTTATAGGACGCCTCAATATTCTGTAAGAGAATATATTGAAGAGATTCAGTGAAATTTCATCTGTCCTTGAATTTGAGAGAGACTTAAAGAAACTACAGAAAAAGTTCCAGATGATTGAGGATGATTTAACAATTTTTATCGAGAAAGGATTATTCCTTTATCACAAATTAAAGGTTGATAACAAAGGTGTTTTCCCGCTTTCCGGCTTACAAATTGATAGCCCCAAAATTTATAAAGCTAAGAAATTTGCATGCCGCTCGCTAAAAGGCAGAGGATCTCAATCTGGTATTAGGGTAATCTATGCTTATTTTGAAGAGATAGACAAAATTGAGCTAATTAAGATTTATTATAAGGGCGACAAAGAAAATGAGGATCGAGATAGGATCCTAAAATATTATAAGAAGTAATTAACAATAAATAACTCCTTATGGATTTGTTTAAAAGATTAGGACGCGCGGTAAATATACATTTTATAAAAAAAGCGCAATAAATGGGCAAATTGGGTACCAATTGGGCGAAAGATGCAATAATGACGCCACAAAGACGCCAAAGGCGCCAAAGGCGCAATAGTGACGAAGTAGTCGATAAGATTATTGGAAAGCTGAGTAGATAATTTAACATTTGAGAAGTAGTATTATCATATTAATATTAAAATTTCTGTATAGATTGTTGGTTTGATTATGTATAGTTCAGGGGGATAGAAGAATGGTTGATGAAAAAGAGCAGGGTGAAAAGAAACATAACGATAATAGTAAGGATCCGATGGGGATTCTTTTTGCGGCGCTGATAATCATACTCATCGGCGGCCTGTTTCTGCTGCGGACTCTGGGTTATGTGCAGTGGAACGACTGGTGGAAATATTTCTTGATAGGGCTTGGCTCTATATTTTTGATCGATGCGATAATAAGGAGTGTTGTTCCTCAGTTCAGGCGTCCGATTATAGACAGGGTCATTCCCGGCATCATACTTATTGCGGTTGGCTTTGGGTTTCTGTTTGGGTTTGGGGAGTTCTGGCCAATCATATTGATAGTGGTCGGAGCGGGAATGATAATCACGTTTTTAGTGAGACTGGTAAAGCCCCGGCAGTAATCTGTTGATTAAATTTATAAAGAGTTTTGTATCAGCTACTGCTTTAATATTTGTCATTGCAGCCGTCCTTACATCCTGCACAATGAGTTCTGTTGCTGAGGTTGAATCAGCAGATGAGGTTGTAGAAGTAACAGAATCGAGTGAAACGACTGTTGAAACACAGCAGAGGGAGAAGATCCCGGTTGGGTTCGAGAACTGGCATCAGTCAGATGAATTCACTGTAGATGTTCAGAACGGCATTCTAGAGGTACAAGATAAATTTAACGTAAAGACGATTGTGTATAACAGCAGCGACATGGACAGCAGTCAAAACACAAGAGAGATGATATCCGGTGGTATCAAAGGCGCTATTGAGTATTACCGCGATCCCGTATCCGCAAAGGACTCCGTCAGTGTGCTCAGGGAAGCAGGTATCCCTGTTGTTTCGCTGGATTATCCGGTGCCTGGTTCAGTATATGTCGGCGTGAATAATTACGAGGCTGGCCTTATGGCTGGTAAGTGGTTGGGTGATTATGCAGTTGATAAGTGGGCTGGTAATGTAGATCTTGTGATAATCGTATATTCCCCGCTTGAGGGTGAGTTCATCGGCCAGCTATTTCAGGGCATCGAGAAGGGATTGAAATCCAGGATAGAAGTTCCGGAAGAAAAAATTGCACGGGTGGATGGAGGAGGCCGTACTGATCAGACGGTCCAGGTCATGAAATCAGCAATGGGCAGATTTCCTGATGCAGATAGAATTTTAGTTGGGGTGGGGAACGACGCTTGCGCAAAAGGAGCGCTAACTGCTTTAAAGGACGAAGGGAAGACAGGTGAGGCAGTTATTGTCGGACAGGGCATACAGGAGACGCTGCGGAAGATGATGATGGAGGGTGATACCCCGATCAAGGCAGGGGTTGCGCACTTTCCGGAAAGATATGGTGATGTTTCGATGCAGGTTTTTCTGGATCTTATTGAGGGCAGGGATGTCACAGATGTGGTCTATGTTGATGCTGCGCTTCTGATGAAGGAAAATATCCTTGAATATTATCCGCAGTGAACATTAAATCAGTTTTTAAGGTTGACTTTTTTGGATTTTACTGTTTATAATCTTTTCACATTTTTAGGGGATAGATTTGATCTTAATCGGGAAATCAAACAACTGGATAGGCAACAACTGGAACTGGTGGTGGCAGGTAAGCTAGTTACCTGCAGTGTTGCCTTAATCTTTCCCGATAAGCATATTTTTTAAAGAAATTAATAATAAGTAAAAATTAAATAAGAGAATTAAGGAACACCCGCAGGTGGTTTTGTGGGTGTTTTTTTATTTGCTGAACTGGTTGCGGTGCATAGCCTGCATCATTTTAGACTGGGGCTGAAAAGTATGGGGAGGTTCATTTGAATTTAAGTTTGGAAGAATATTTAGGGTTGAGCGAGAAGTACGATGTCATCCCCGTTTACGAGGAGCTGGTTGCTGACTTTGAGACGCCGGTCTCTGCATTTTTGAAGCTCTGTAAGAATGACCATGCATTTTTGCTTGAGAGTGCTGAGACCGTGGGCGTCGCGGGCAGGTTTTCGTTTATCGGTTGTGGCTTGCTCAGCTCTATCATCTGCAAAGATGGCAAAATGATTATTGACGGTTTAAATCGATCTGGCCAGATGACTGTTGCAAACCCGCTTGATCAAATAAGGAGTGAGATCTTCGCCAGGAAAGTGGCAACAGTAGATGGGCTGGACCATTTCTTTGGCGGGGCTGTTGGCTATCTTGCTTATGATTGTGTTAAGTATTTTGAGGACATAGACCTGGATTCCTGTGATGAACTGAAGCTGCCCGATGCTTTTTTCATGGTAACAAGGGCAGTGCTTGTATTTGACCATTTCACTCGAAAGATAAAAATTGTCGTTGCTGAGCCGATTGAAGATAACCCGCGCGATTCTTACCTTTCTTCAGTTGAGGAAATCGGGAGGATTAGAAGCATATTAACCGGCGCTGAGTTTTATTCAAACAAGCCCATTTCTCTTCAGGAAACGCCGTTTGAATTTGGTTCGAATATGAGCAGAGCCGAATTTGAAGATGGAGTTAAAAATGCGATCGAATATATAAGGTCTGGAGATATTTTTCAGGTTGTTCTTTCACAAAGGTTTCAGGTTAAAACTGATGTTGATCCGTTTAATGTTTATAGAGTGCTGCGCGTGATAAATCCGTCTCCATATATGTACTACCTTTCGTGCGGCAACTTCAAGATAGCCGGATCATCTCCCGAGCCGCTTGTCAGGGTGGCAGGGAACATGGTTGTAACGAAACCCATAGCCGGCACAAGGAGAAGGGGCAAAGATGATGCCGAGGACCAGTTGCTGGAGAAGGAGTTGATGGCAGATGAGAAGGAATGTGCTGAGCACGTCATGCTGGTCGATCTCGGGAGAAACGATCTCGGCAGAGTTTGTAAGTACGGCAGCGTGAAGGTGAATGAGTTTATGCAAATTCAGAGATACTCAAATGTGATGCACATGGTATCTGAGGTGGGCGGGG
>Ga0315285_10004912_pt1 | contig 13837 bp, 14 predicted proteins | sample YL17G09_36_MG_FD_203698 | JGI IMG/M metagenome (GOLD analysis project Ga0315285, IMG submission 203698) | Sediment microbial communities from Yellowstone Lake, YNP, Wyoming, USA - YL17G09_36 | ecosystem: Environmental > Aquatic > Freshwater > Lake > Sediment | place: USA: Wyoming | collected...
CAGCGTAATAAAAACGTCCTGGGCCACGTCTTGGGCCTCGGCCTGATCACCCAGCATCCGGTAGCATAAGTTAAAGATTTTATTCTGGTATTTCAATACCAGCCGGTTAAAAGAGCTCTGATTGCCTTTCAGGAACTCCCGGATCAGCTCAACATCCGCGTCCTCGCCGGCTTTGGGTCCCTTTCCCGCTTCCGCATCAAGCGAAGAGCGCCCTGGATTAGCCCCTTTGGCCATCCACCGCTTGATTATAAAGACATTGATGGGGAAAAAAAGTTCCATATTTTGATTTAATCTTCAGCCCGCCTGGGGGCGAATCCTTTCAATTTTCAGTGCCTAACGCTTTAATCTCCTCGGCCAGCGCGATCGCCGCAATCCGGCCCAAAGTGCCATAGACCAGGAACAAGTCGGCCGGCTGGCCGCACTGGTCGTCTATGATCTCCTGGGGTTGGCCTTCAACTTCGTGAAAACAAAGGGTATTGAAGGTCATGCCGGAGACGTTCAGGTTCTGCCGGTCCGAGCGAGAGCAATGGACCCGGAAAAAGCCGCCCACCGGCTGGTCGCCCACCAGGTAAAGGACCGGTTCCATCGGGCAGCCGGCCAGGCTGTCCCGGGTGACCACGCCTTCCTGGATGATCACCTCCGTGACCGGAGACCGGCCCTTGCCCAGCTTCATTCTGGTCCGGGTCTTGTGGCTGGCCCGGCGGACCTCGTCGCCCGAGGTCACGCTCATGATCGCCATCCCGTAGGTGCCGGAGTTGTCTTTGATGAACACAAACGGCTCGCCGTTCCGGTCCTGCGGCCGGCTCTGCTCGGCCAGCTGCCGCAGCATGGCCTCGACCTTCCGGGCCAGAGCCTCGCGGCCGGCCTCGCTCTCGAAGTCGGCTTCGGGGTGAAAGTCGGTCAGGGGCACGAACCGGCCGGCCTCCATTCCGATCAGCTCCGCGAACTCGGCCACCAGGCGGTTGAGGATGCGGAAGTGGTCCGACTTTTTCCGGCGGTGCCAGCCCAGCTCCTTAAGCGGCGCTACCGGCTGGGCAATGCCTTGCAGCACCTCGGGCACGCCGGTGCGGAAGTCGTTGTTGGAGATGACCAGGTCCGGCTCGAAATCGCCGGCGCGCAGGCGGCCCTTTTCCTGGCTGAGGCCATAGCACAGGAGTTCGCCGGAAACTGCGGGCAGGCGGAGCGGCTGGCTGGAATCGGTCGGGAGCAAGGTGCCCACGCGCAACTCATAGCCCGCCTGCAGAAGGGCCTGGGCCAGCACCCGGACGTTTTCCAGGTAAAGGCGGTTGCGGGTGTGGGACTCGGGCACCAAGAGCAGGCGGCGGGCGCCGGGATAATGCTCTTCCAGGAAGCGGCGCAGGGTAAGGGTCAGCTCGCCGGAGCCGTGGCCGCAGAGGTTGTTGAAGCCGGCCGGGAAAGCGTTGGTATCCACGATGCTGATCTTGCGGTGGGAGTTGCGGATGTCCACCGACAGATACAGGGAGAGCTTTAGCCCGGCTTTCTTGGCCTCAAACCATGCCGCCAGGTCCTGGGCATGATCCTGCAGGCGCTCTTTCAGTTCCTGGATCATGATTTTCGGCTGCCTGCCCGTATCATAGCACAGAGCGATCAAAGGGGCGATAGGCAGGGAGGGCAGAAGGCGGGGTTCAGGCATTTTGGATTTTGGATTGCTGATTTTAGATTTAAATCCTCCAGCTAATCTAAAATCCAAAATCAAAAATCTAAAATTCTTTTTTCCAATGTCAGTGAAAGGTGGGGCCGTTATCGTCCCGCCGGTTTTGCTCACGCTGGAGCGCCTTGAACTGGCGCCGGCGCCGCCATTGCCGGAGGCGGAAGGGGATGCTCTGGAAATCCGAAAACCGGCGCACGTAGAAATAGGCGATGACCAGGCCGGCCAAGTGCGCGGCATTGGCCACGCCGGCGCCCCGGCCGCCCGCGTAGGAGACGGTGGAGAAGAACTCCATGGCCCCGTAGATCAGGACCAGCCACTTGGCCTTGATCGGGAAGAGAAATTGCAGGTAGATGACCTGGTTGGGAAAGAGCAGGGCAAAGCCGGCGAGCAGCCCGAAGATGGCCCCGGAAGCGCCGATGATGGGGGTCATTGGGCCGAGCGGGCCGCCGAAGAAAATGTAAAAGGGCACCGCCACCAGCCCGGCGCCCACGCCGGTCAGGAAATAGAAGATGTAGAAGCGACGGGTGCCCCAGGTCTGCTCCAGCGGCGGGCCGAAAAAGAACAGCCCGAGCATGTTGAAGAAGATGTGGGCGAAGTCGTCGTGGATAAAGAGGTAGGTGACCACCCGCCAGAGCTGCAGCCCGGGAAAAACCTGGGCCGGAATGAGCGCGAAGAGCTCCAGGGTGAGGCGGGGCAGGAACAGCCGGAGCGCAAAGGCGCCGACGTTGATGATGAGCAAGGTCATGACCGCGGGGGTGAGGCCCGGGCCGAAGGAGACGCGGCGATAGGAGTAACTCATCCGGCCATCTCCGTTTGCCGCAGGAACTGGGCGGCGTCCTCCGGCGCGATGGGGTTGACGTAAAAGCCGGAGCCCACCTCAAATCCTGCCCGCCGGGTGATCCGGGGCATGATCTCCAGGTGCCAGTGAAAATAATCGCGGTGCTCGTCGGCAAAGGGCGAAGTATGGAGCACGGCGTTGTAATGGGGCCGGGTGAGCGCCCGCTCCAGCCGGCGGGTGACCTCGGCCAGGATCTGGGCGAAGCGGGCGTAAAGCCGGTCGGTCGGCTCCTCGAAGCGGGGCTGGTGCCGGCGGGGCAGGATCCAGATCTCAAAAGGATAAATCGGCGCCCAGGGCACGATGGCGATAAAGTCCTCGTTCGCGCTGATCAGGCGCGATTCCTCCTCCACCTCCTGGCTCACGATGTCGCAAAAAATACAGCGCTCGTGGTGGCGAAAATATTCCCGGGCACCCTCGGTCTCCTCGATCAACTTCTTGGGCAGGATCGGCAGCGCGATCAATTGCGAGTGGGGGTGTTCGAGGTTGGCCCCGGCCGCGGTCCCGTAGTTCTTGAACACCAGCACGTATTGGATGCGGCGGTCCTTGCCCAAGTCCAGCATCCGCTCCCGGCAGACCCAGAAGACCTCTTCCAACTGCGCCTCGGACATGGTCGCGTGCCGGTCGTCGTGGCGGGGCGATTCGATGATCACCTCGTGCGCGCCGGTCCCGCTCATCTTGTCGTAATAGCCCCGGCCCTCGCGCCGCAACTCGTCCTCCACCCGCAGCACCGGGAACATGTTGGGGATCACCCGCACCCGCCAGCCCGGACCGTTGGCCCGGCTGCCCGGCTCCCGCCGGGCCAGGATCTCGGCCGGGGTCACGCTCTCGTGGCCCGGGCAGAAGGGGCAAGGGCCTTCGGCCGCCGGGTAAGGCGCCGTGTAAAAGTCCACCGGCCGCTTGCGCTGATCCGGGGCAATGATCACCCAGCGGCCGTCCACCGGGTCGCGACGTAACTCCGACATCTTTCTCCTTAATCTAACATTTGGGGTCAGACCCCGAACATTAGATTAACTGGTTCACCTTCCGTTGCAGCGCCTTATCCTTGGATAAGAGCTGCTTGAACTTTTGCAGGCCCCAAGATACGGACGGAGGTTTCATTCCTAATGCCGAGGCCGTCTTGGTCACACTCAGACCACAATTTTCCACCAGGTGATAGTAAAGCGCCAGCCTGCCCGCAAAGCTCCGCCGCCTTCGTTGCAAATCCTTTGCCTCGACCCCGAAGAGCCGGGCCACTCGCATTAGTTCCGATTCGACCTGGATCTGCGGCCGGGGAACCAAACGGACCACTTGCGCCTCTTTTGCTTCGTCTCCCGGTCCGAATTTTTCCGCGAGTTTTTTAACCGCCTCCCGTGATCCCAGGACCAACCCGCCCCGCAACTGCTTGCCAAGATCCGGCAGCGTTTCCGCCAATGCCAGACAATCCTGTCGGTAATGTCGGAACTGGGAAGAGGGGGTATTTCCATAGTAACTGAGAATTTCATCCCGAAGCAGCCACTCGAACCGGCACTGCTCCCGGGTATAATCGCGGAAGCTCGACCAGGGGAACTGGGCCGGGTCCTGCACCAGCCGGGCCCGGACCGGGTTCAGGTGGAGGTACATGCTCAGGTGCAGCCAATGGGCTTCGTCCGCCACCAGCACGGCGTGATAGCGCCCTTGGAAGAGGTGGCCGGATTGATCGTGCCGGCGGTGAAAGCGCATGGCGTAAACGGAATTGACCCATTGGAGAGCGGAAGCGAGGTTGGACTCCGGCGTGCGCAGGAAAAGGTGGTAATGGTTGGTCATCAGGCAGAAAGCGAAAATCTGGAAGTGGAAGCGCTCCGAACCGGCACCGAGCAAGTCCAGAAACCCGGATCGGTCGGTATCCTCCAGGAAGATGGCCCGGCGGCTGTTACCACGCGCGGTGACGTGATAGACGGCGCCGGGAAATTGGATCCGCCAGGGTCGCGCCATGCCCAGATAGTAGCAAAAAGCCAGCGGGAGAGCAACCTCTTAATCTAATAATTGGGGTCTGACCCCAACTACTCTTGTCATCGGTCCCCAGTATGGTTAAAATAATAGGGTGCCCAAAGAACTTCGCGGCATCACCGCCAGGCAGGCTATTGCAGCATTTCGACGGGCTGGGTTTCGGGTTTTGCGCCGGAAAGGGGGGCATACCCTCCTTTATCGAGAAGGGGCGCCATTGCTGGTGATCCCGGTTCATTCGCGGCCGTTGAAGGCGGGACTCTTGAAGAAAGAAATCAAGAAGGCGGGTTTGACGCCTGAAGAATTTCAAGCGTTGCTTTAAGGAGGCAGAGATGAAAGTCTTGGAATACAGTGTGGTGATTCATGAAGCCGAGGAAGGGGGCTACTGGCTGGAAGTTCCGGCTCTGGAAGGATGCTTTACGCAGGGCGAGACCCTGGAAGAAGTTTTAGAAAATGCCAAAGAGGCCATGGCCCTTTACCTGGAGGGCCTGGCCGAGACCGGTCAAGAAATCCCCCCCGACGAAACCGTCTTGGTCCGGCGGGTGGAAGTATCAATTAATCCTTGATCCCTTCTACTTTACTCGCAAATTTCCGCAAGGACTTTCTCTATTTTTCCAATGCAATGAAAAATTTCAGAAAGGTCAGGCAAATTTTCCTCGATTAAATGGCCGGGAAAGCTCGCGCAAAAAGCGGTAGGTTTTCAACTCTCGGCCGAGGTGGTATTCGGCGTAGGCCGGGAGGAGCGCGGCTGCCTCCTGCAAGACGCTCTGGGTAAAGCCGAGGCGCTTGAGCCGCGAGGGCGGGAGCCGCAGCGCGGACTGGAAGGTGCGCAAGGTCGAGTTCGCGAGAGGGGCGGCCGGGGCCGTCTTTTTGCCGCAGCCAGGGCAGAGCGCTCCTCCGGCGCCGGCGCTGAAGAAAAGGCCGCGCTCCGGCAGCGGCCGCTGACAAAGGGCGCAGGTCTCGAGCGCGGGCCGGTAGCCCAGGTGGTCGAGCAGCCGGAGCAGGGAGGCCCAGAGGATCGGCTCGGGCCTGGCTTCCCGGTCGAGCCGGCGGAAGGCTTGCAGGAGCAGGCGGTAAATGGCGGGGTTGGGATCGAACTCGCCGGAAGCGGTCTCGGTTACTTCGGCCAGGAAACTGGCCGCGGCCACTTTTTCGAGATGGGGCCGCAGTTGTGGAAAGTCATCGAGCAGGCGGGACTGTTCGAGCAGGGGCAGGTCGGGGAGCCGGGAGGACCGGAGCGAGACTTCGAGGTGGTTGAAGAGTTCGAGCTGTCCGGGAAAGCGCTTGAGGCTTTTCAGCGCGGACTTGGCTGCGGCGCGGATCTTTCCCCGCTCGCGGGTGAACAGGGAGACGATGAGGTCGGCCTCTCCCTGCACGGTGGTGCGGAGGACCAGGGCCGGGGTTTGGAGAATGGTCATGGACCAAAAGTGCTTGGCGCCGGCCTCACCGGTGATCGTTGCCCAGGTGATGGATGTCGTTGAGGCGGATCAAGGTGGTGCCGTGAAGGCCGAACTCGATCTCGTTGATAGCGCTGGAGTGCTGCTTGAGGCGGCGGAAGTGGTTGAGGTCCAGGTCCAGCGCCCGGCAGATCACGGCCACGTTGAGCAGGTTGTGGGCGACCACCGCCACCGTCCGGTCCGGGTGGCGCTCCACGATCTCGCGGATCGCGGCCCAGCCCCGGGCCTGGATCTCGAGCAGCGATTCGCCCCGGGGCATCTGGGTGTGGGCCGGGTCCGCCATCCAGGCCTTGAGCAGCTCGGCATGGTGCGCGAGCAGGCCCTCCATGTTCTGGCCCTCCAGTATCCCCTGGTTCAACTCGCGCAGGCGCGCGTCCACCTGCACCGGCAGCTGGTGGGGCCGGGCGATGATCTCGGCCGTCTTCCTGGCCCGGATCAGGTCGGAAGAAAAAACCGCGGCCAGGGATTCGCGCGAGAGGGCGCGGCTGAGGCGCTCGGCCTGTTCCAGGCCGACCTCGGAGAGAGGGACATCGGTGAAACCCTGGCAGCGGCGCTCGCGGTTCCACTGGGTTTCGCCGTGGCGGACCAGGATGACGCGGGTGGACATGCGACCAGCGGGATCAGGGTTCGTTCACCGGCCTGCGGCCGATGGAGTAATAGGTGAAGCCCCAGCGGGCCATGACCTCCGGCTCGTAGAGGTTGCGGCCGTCGAAGATCACCGGCTCGAGGAGCAGCTCCTGGATGCGCCGGAAATTGGGCCGGCGGAACTCGTTCCACTCGGTGGCGATCAAGAGCGCCGAAGCGCCTTCCAGGGCCTGGTAAGGGTTGTCGCAGTAGGTGAGGCTCTCGCCGAAGAGCTTCTTGGCCTCGGCCATGGCCACCGGGTCGTGCACCCGGAAGCGGGCGCCGAGCGCCAAAAGCTCGCGCAGGATCTCCTGGGCGGGCGCTTCCCGCATGTCGTCGGTCTGGGGCTTGAAGGCCAGGCCCCAGAGGGCCAAGGTCTTCCCTTGCAGGCGGTTCTGGAAGTGGCCGCGGACCTTGTCCACCAAAGCCCGCTTCTGGTCGGCGTTGACCGCCTGCACCGCGGCCAGGATGCGGGCCTGATAGTTGTGCTCGGTTCCGAGCCGGATGAGCGCGTCCACGTCCTTGGGAAAGCAGGAGCCGCCGTAGCCGATGCCGGGGAAGAGGAACTGGAAGCCGATCCGGGAATCAAAGCCGATGCCCCGGCGCACCGCGGCGATGTCGGCGTCGAGGCGCTCGCAGAGGTTAGCCATCTCGTTGATAAAGGAGATCTTGGCGGCGAGCATGGCGTTGGACACGTATTTGGTCATTTCCGCGGAGCGGCGGTCCATGACCAGGATCGGCTTCTCGGTCCGGACCAAGGGAGCATAGAGTTCGCGGAGGATGGCCGCGGCCCGGTCCGAGGCCACGCCCACCACCACCCGGTCCGGCCGCATGAAGTCATCAATCGCGGCGCCCTCTTTCATGAACTCGGGGTTGGATGCCACCTCGAACTCAGGGGCGCGGCCGAAAGCCTCACCCGCGCTCTCCCGGATGATCGCCTCTACTTTTTCGGCGGTGCCCACCGGCACGGTGGACTTGAGCACGACCAGCTTGTAGCCGGAGAGGCGGCGGCCGATCTCGTCCGCCACCGCGAACACGGCGGACAGGTCCGCGGCCCCGTTGGGCCCGGGCGGGGTGCCCACCGCGATGAAGATGACCTCGGCCGAGGGCACGGCCTCGGCCAGGCCGGTGCTGAAGCGGAGCCGGCCTTCCCGGAGGTTGCGGCCGACCAACTCCTCCAGGCCCGGCTCGTAAATCGGGATCTCGCCGGCCTGAAGCCGCTCGATCTTACCGGCATCGCTGTCCACCGCGACCACGTCGTTGCCGCTCTCGGCCAGGCAGGTCGCGGCCACCAGGCCCACGTAGCCGACTCCCACCACGCACAGGTTCAAGGGTTCACCTCCCGGAAGACCCGGGCCAGGGCCTGCATCATCAGCTCGGCCTCCGCCGGCACAAACAAGAGCGCGCTCATGACCTCCCGGGCCCGGGCATGGTCTTTGGCCCCGAGCGCGTGCATCAGGCTCTGGCCCAGTTCCCGGAGCGCGTCCGCATACAGGCCCATCTCGCTGTAAGCGATGCCCAGGTCGTAACGGGTCTGGTAGTCGTCCTCCGGAATCACCTCCTCCACCCCGCGCTTGAACTCCTCAAACACCTCCTGGAAGCTCAGGCTCTCCGGCCCTTCCTTGAACTTGACCTTCACCAGGTGCTGATACTTCTCGTGCAGCTCGCCCAGGTGCAGGTTGGCCACCATCCGGCGGAAGCTCTCGGCCACCGTCCGCTCCAACTCGTCCCGCAAACGGACCCGCTCGGCCGCGGCCCGGCCGTCCAGAGCCGCGCTCATCCGGTCCACGCACTCGTTGCAGATGAACACCGGCGGCCCGGTGAACAGCCGGCCCACCTGGCTCTGGCCCTTGCCGCAAAAGTTGCAGTGACTCTCTTTCACCATGGCTCTCATCCTTCCCTTCCGGAACCAACCCGCACCCCGGACGCTAGGACTTCCTCTTCCCGGCCGCGGCCGACGGGCGCTTCGCCGCCCGGCCCGGCTTCAGCCGCCGGCCATACATCTGCTGGTAATAGCGCCGGTACTCGCCCTGTTTGATGCTTTGCCACCACCCCGGGTTCTCGCGATACCACGCGATGGTCCCGCGCAGCCCGTCCTCCAAAACGATCCCTTGGCTGAAACCCAGCTCCCGCTCGATCTTGCTTGAATCCAGCGCGTAGCGGCGGTCATGGCCGGGCCGGTCGGTCACGAACCGGATCAGCCGCCGGGGCTTCTTCAAAATCTTGAGGATCCGCTCGGTCAGTTCCAGGTTGCTAATCTCGCAGTTGCCTCCGATGTTGTAAACCTGGCCGGGCCGGCCTTCCTCCAGCACCAGCAGGATCCCCCGGCAGTTGTCCTCCACGTGGATCCAGTCGCGGCAATAAAGCCCGTCCCCGTAAAGCGGCAGCGGCTGGTCGCAAAGCGCGTTGGTGACAAAGAGCGGGATCAGCTTTTCCGGGAACTGGTAAGGCCCGTAGTTATTGGAGGACCGGGTGATGAGCACGGGCAGACCGTAGGTGCGGTGATAGGCGCGCGCGAGCAGGTCGGCTGCGGCCTTGCTCGCGGCATAGGGCGAGTTGGGCGCGAGCGGCGATTCCTCGGTCGCTCGCTCTTTCGGCCCCAGCGACCCGTAAACCTCATCGGTCGAGACCTGCACGAAGCATTGAAGCGCCCGGCCGGAACGGGGGCGATTTAGACCGCGCCCCGCTTCCAGCAGGACCGCGGCGCCGAAGAAGTTGGTGGCCAGGAAGTGCTCGGGGTCGGCGATGCTCCGGTCCACGTGGCTTTCCGCGGCGAAGTTGATGACCGCCTCGATCCCTTGGGCGAGAAGCCGGGAGACCAGCTTGGCGTCGCGGATATCACCCTTGACGAAGCGGTAGCGGGGATGATCGGCCAGATCGGCAAGGTTGGCGAGGTTGCCGGCATAGGTGAGGGCGTCCAGGTTCACCACCTCATGGCCGGTCTCGGTGAGCGCCAGGCGGATGAAATGGGAGCCGACAAATCCGGCTCCGCCTGTGACTAAGAGCTTCATCGCTTCCGGCCCAGAGCCCCCGGGGGCCGGCTACTTGTCCTTTCGGGACCAGTCGTAAGGGATTTCGGACCGGTAGGGATCGAGCCGGATCTCGTCGGGGTTGTCGGCCCGATACACTTCCGAAGGGATGTTGATGGCCAGGCACTCGGAGGAGCTGATGCACTTGAACCCGTGGAATACCCCGGTGGGGATGCTGACCAGGATGGGGTTGTGCTCGCCCACGTAGAACTCGTTGATTTCGCCCCGGGTGGGCGAGCCTTCCCGGCCGTCGTAGAGCACAAACTTGGCCATCCCCTTGACGATGGTGAGGTTGTCCACTTGCTTGCGGTGCGCGTGCCAGGCCTTGACCACCCCCGGGTAAGCGGTGGTCAGATAGACCTGGCCGAAGCCGCTGAAAAAACCCTCGTCCTTGCGCAGGATCTCCATCAGCCGGCCCCGCTCGTCCGGGATCACCTTGAGCTTTTTGATTACCACTCCTTGAATCATGAGCGCAAAAACCTCCAGCCATCAAGGATCAGGCCAGCTCCACCCGGGAGGCGTCGCCGACCATGAACCGGAGCACCGAGGGCCGGCCGCCGCTCCGGCTGATCACCACGTCCCGCCCGATCAAGCTGTCCTCGATGCGCTGGGGAATATCCCGGAGCGTGCTCTGGGCGAGCACGATCGAATGCTCGATCTCCGTGCGCTCGATCCGGCAGCCGCGGTCAATCGAGGTGAACGGCCCAATGTAGCTGTCCTGGATCAGGCTGCCCTCGCCGATGATGGCCGGGCCCCGGATCACGCTCCGCACCACCCGCGCCCCCTTTTCGATCACCACCTTGAACTGGACCCGGCTTTTCTTGTCCACCCGGCCCAGAATCCGGCTCTCCAGCGTGTCCAGCACCATTCGGTTCGCCTCCAGGATGTCTTCCACCCGGCCGGTGTCCTTCCACCAACCCTCCACCACGTGCGGCACCACCCGGTAGCCGCGGTCCACCAGCCACTGGATGGCGTCGGTGATCTCCAGCTCCCCCCGAAACGAGGGCCGGATCGCCTTGGCCGCCTGGAACACGTTCCGGTCAAACATGTAAACCCCGACCAGGGCCAGGTCGGTCTTGGGCTGCTTGGGCTTTTCCGTGAGGCGGACCACCCGCCCGTTTTTCAACTCGGCCACCCCGAACTGGGAAGGGTTGGGCACGTGGGCGAGCAGGATCATGGCGTTGGGCTTCTTCAGCCGGAACTCCTGGACCAGCGGCTGAATCCCGCTCTTGATCAGGTTGTCGCCCAGGTACATGACAAAGGGCTCTTTGGCCAGGAACTTCTCGGCAACTAAAACCGCATGGGCCAGGCCCAAAGGCTCCGGCTGGTGGAGGTAGGTGACCTTGACCCCGAAGCGCCGGCCGTCGCCCACCGCAGCCTTGATCTCGGCGTGGGTCTCGCCCACCACGATGCCCACGTCCCGGATCCCGGAGGCGCGGATCGCTTCCAGGCCGTAATACAGGATCGGCCGATTGGCCACCGGAATGAGCTGTTTGGCGCTGGTATAGGTGATGGGCCGCAGCCGGGTGCCCCGGCCGCCGCTGAGAATCAGGCCCTTCATTTGGTCACGAAAGCGTCTTGATACTGCGGCTCCCGGGCTTTGATGATGCGCAGCGCTTTGTCCGCCTGCTCCCGGCTCTGGTAATGCCCGACCCGCACCCGATACCACAACCCCTTGCCCGGGATCTCCACCTTCACCAGGTAAGCGTCGTATTTCTTCTCGAGCAGCTTGCCTTTCAGCGCCTCGGCCTCCGGGCGGTTCGGGGAAGCCGCTAACTGGATGGTATAAGGACCCGCGCCCGAAACCGGGGCCGGCATCGGCTCCGCCGCCGGCTCGGGTTTGGAGGCAGCCTCGGTTTTGGCCGAAGGGGCCGGGGCAGCAGGCGCCGGGGGCGCACTGGGCAGCTTCTGGGCTTCCAGCTCCTTCATCAATTTCTGCTTCTCCTGTTCTTCCGGGGAAGCGATGGCGACCGGTCCGGTCTCCGGCTCCGCGGTCCCCGCGGCCAAGGGCGCCGGCGCTTCCGGCGCGGGTTCGGCCAACGCCGGGGCGGCCTCTTCCCCGGTCTTCATCGAATACAGGTTCTTGCCGAACAAGGTGCCTAAAATAAAAGCCAGGATGAGAATCACCACCATCCCGGCAAAGAGGAGCACCAGTTGTTTGTTATCTAACTGAAACTCATACCGGCTCTTGAGATCCCGCAGGTTCCTCATCTCGCTTCCTCCTTCCGCTTCGGTCCCACTCCCTCAGCAAACAGACACCACGACCCCTTCTCTCAGTTCCACTTGTCTTTTCCTTAAACTCTAATTTTAGTCCAGTCGCTGAGCCAAGTCAATGAAAATTCCCTGATTCCCGGTTAAGTTTTCCTTCGTAGGGGCATCTATGAAAGCCCACGTCAAGAAAATTCTTCTTCCTTTAAAGACCAGATTCTTCTGATCTTTGACTTGGGAGGGCACTCCGCCGCTTCGATACCCGCGGCCCCGTTTGCCGCTTCCTCCGAGGTGGCCTGCGCAGGAGGAATCGGATCTCGTGAACCATCGCCGCGAAGGGTCGGGGGCACCCGCAAGGGGGGTGCCCCTCCGCATGACCAGGGAGCGACTATTGATGATCGCAGAATAGATTGACCTGAAAAGCCTTTGGGCTGGTGGTATTGCCAATTCAGGTTGTCATCCAGAACCCCGCCCCAGGCGGGGTAGGGGCGGCTCGCGAGCCGCCCCTAATGGTTATGAAAAGGCTGTCCTCCTCCATGTCCCAACTATGATACCCTGAGGTATCGTAACGGCCTTGTTTCAGACCAACTATAAACGGGCTTAGAGAGGAGGACAGCCGATGGTTATTGTAGGACTGGATTTGCACGTGCGCAACAGTTTTCTCAGTGCGATGGACTTGGAGACCGGGGAGGTCCTTGACCAGCGCCGGATTCCCAACACCCGGGAGGCGATCCGGGGCTACTTCGGGCAGTTTGACGGCCAGGAGGTGAAGGTGACGTTGGAAGCAACCACCAACACCTACCCAATGGTCTCGCTGTTGCGGCAGATGCCCAAGGTGCAGGTGGTGGTGGTGCATCCGCGCAAGATGAAGATCATCGCCGAGGGCCTGTGCAAGACCGACAAGGTGGACTCGGAAGTGTTGGTGGAACTGGGCCGGGGGCCGTATCGCCTGCCCACCTCGTACATTCCTAATGCCGAAGTGCATGACCTGCGTTGCGAGTTGCGGACCCGGGCGCGGCTGGTGGCGATGCGGACCGAGCTCAAGAACCGGGTGCACGGGCTGTTGACCGGGGAGGGGTTCTTCGAGCATCCGGCCGCGCTGTTTGGAAAGCGAGGCCGGGAATGGCTTTCGCAGGTGGAACTGAGCGAGGGGGCGCGCCGGCGGTTGGATCGGTTCCTGCGCCTGCTCGACCGGTTCGAGGCGGAGCTGGTGGAGATCAGCCAGGTGCTGCGGGAACATTACGCGCGGGCGCCGCTCTGGGAGGAGGACGTGAAGCTGCTGACGAGCATGCCCGGGATCGGTTTGCTCACCGCGTTGACCATTTTGAGCGAGTTGGGCGACTGGCGGCGATTCAAGCGGCCGGAGTCGGTGGTCAATTACGCCGGGCTGGTGCCGTGGGTGGACCGGAGCAATGAGAAAAGTCACTACGGGCGCCTGACCAAACAAGGTCCGCGCTTCCTGCGTTGGATCCTGGCGGAAGCGGCGCAGGTGGCGCGGCGAAAGGTCCCCCGCTACGGCCGGTTGTATGACCGGGTGGCGCGCAAAAGCGGAGCCGGAAAGGCGACCATGGCGGTGGCGCGGACGATGCTGGAGCACGCCTGGCTGATGCTCCTGCGGCGGGAGAAATTCCATTATGAGGTTACCGAAAAGATGGTCCCTGGGGGAGAGCCCGTTGTTGGTATGGCTTGAAACAAAGCCGGGCCCCTAAGTTGGGACTCCCCCTCCGGACCACCATCTGAGGCGAAAGGACCTCGAATAGATACAGCGGAGCAAAGGTTGAAGCTGGGGGAGCGCTCCCTGGCCCGTGATGGCCCGGAGCGCTCCCCCAAACAAAAAGAATCCAAACGGGACGTCGGAGTTGACAGCGTACATCTTTTCATAGATACAATCTGTGCCGGGTTTCCTCATTGTCCAATGAATAGCGCTCCCATTAGTAACAGGGTCCTTTTGGTGTTGTTCATTGCCGGCGATTTTGCTATGGTAGCGGCGGAGGCAACGATCATGGGCCAACCCAACTGGCAAGGGATTTTCGCCATCCTGGTGACC
>Ga0315285_10004913_pt1 | contig 13836 bp, 14 predicted proteins | sample YL17G09_36_MG_FD_203698 | JGI IMG/M metagenome (GOLD analysis project Ga0315285, IMG submission 203698) | Sediment microbial communities from Yellowstone Lake, YNP, Wyoming, USA - YL17G09_36 | ecosystem: Environmental > Aquatic > Freshwater > Lake > Sediment | place: USA: Wyoming | collected...
CGAACCACCTAGCAGTGGTACTTTCCATTCGGGAAAGGCCAATAACAATTCAATGTTTTGGAATAACTCTATCCCAGAATCTCTAAATACCCTCTTCACATCTTCAGGGAAATCATTCGCTTCTTGCCAGCAATATGCCAGTGATTTTGCCGAATAGCCTGTTCTCCAATGCTTTTCAGGTTTAGCGAGAAGCCATTTCCAATCTTCTGGATTACTAGCGGGAACAAAAAATTTATCCATTGTTATTTATACCTCTTCACCTCAAAGCGGTAAAGCTGCACCGGCTCGTCCGGGCTAATACCGCCCTTCTGGCGGCAGATGTCTATCTGGTAATCTACGGTGTCCACGCCTTCCAGGTCCGGCAGCAATAAACCCCTCCTCCACCCCGCCTCCACGATAACGCCGTATTTCTTCGGGTCGAGCTGGCTTTCATCGGCCACCGGCTCGGGAGTGGTGAGCACGTCCACGGAGTAGTCGAGGTCTTTAAGCTCATCGGGGGTGACGGGGGAAAAACGGGGGTCGCGGGTGGCGGAGCTGATGGCGTTGGCGATGATTTCTTCCGCCACGTTTTTCTGCTGCGGCTCGAAGGTGCCGATGCAGCCCCGCAAATCCCCGAGCTTGTGAATGGAGACAAAGACGCCGGCTGGCTGTTTCATCTCCGGGGTAAGGTTTTTGGGGGGTGCCGGCCTTTTCCCCTCCCGGATATAGGTCTCGACCGTTTCTTTTGCCAGCGCCGCGATGGGGTGCATGGCCGACTTCTTAAAGATAACGCCGGCATAGCCGACCACTTCGTCGTAATCGCCGGTGGAATCGCCGCTGGTCTGGTATTTTACAAGTTCCGCCCCGCTAACGCCCAGTTCTTTAGCCGCCGAGATAAGCGTCACCACCGGACCGTGAGCGCACATCGTTATATGGAGGTTATTATAACGTCGCGTCAGTTCATCCTCATCGAGGGAGAGCATAGCCTCGACGGCTTTCATATCTTTCTCTTTGGCTCTCGCCTGAGGCTCGCGGTGCGTCATGTCGCCGCTGGCGAGAATCACCGCCTCCCGTCCCAACTCCTTAATCGCCCGGGCGATGGCACGCCCGATTTCTTTATAGATATCGACGGCGGCGCCGGCGAGGATAATGGGGACGATACGTACATCCGGCTTGATATACTGTAAAAAATTGACCTGAACCTCGACGGCGTGTTCGTCCTCGTGCGCCGCGTAGTCCTCCTCCGCGTATTCGGATAAGGCGACAATTTTCCGGGCAAGCTCCGAGTCCACCTCCACATCGCCGAGGGGCGTCCGCCATGTCCCTTCCGGCATGACGCTGAACGGCTTGCCCATACCGGAGTGGGTGGGCCCGATAATAATAAAGGTATCTTTGAAATTTACCCGGGAGATGGTCGCCCCGGCGACAGCGCCGGAATACTGGTAGCCGGCATGAGGCACCAGCAGGCCGACGACCTCCTCTTTGGGGGCGTTTTTATCCACATACTTCGCAATCGTTGCCCTGAGTTCCGCCTTTGAGGCGGGATAGAAATACCCGGCGACAGATGGATTTCTAATCATATTACGCCTCCTTCGAATCCCTCAGGACAAGTCCTTCCGGGCGGTCCTGAAATTCAAATCCGCCCCGCAGTACCGGCATTTGGAGTCGGCCAGTCCGGTCACTTCCGTCTCATAGCCGACCCTCCGGACAACCAGCTTGCCGCAGGAGTAACAGCGGGTGCTCTCGCTCTCGTGGCCGGGGACGTTACCGGCATAGATAAACTTAAGCCCGGCTTTTTTGCCAATCTCGCAGGCATGTTCGATGGCGGAAAGCGGCGTCGGCGGCAGGTGCGTCAAGCGGTGGTGGGGGTAAAAGCGGGTCACGTGCCAGGGGGTCAGCTCACCCAGCTCATCCCGTATCCACTTAGCCAGTCCTTCCAACTGCTTGTCATCGTCGTTCATGGTGGGAACGATATTGGTGACAACCTCGACGTGCATGTGCCATTTATCTTTGGCGCACTTGGCGACTTCGAGAATCTCCCGCCAGTGTGGCACGCCAGATAGCGTTTTATAGAACTCGTCGGAAAAACCTTTAATATCGACGCGCCAGGCATCCAGGTAAGGGCCGATGGTATCCAGCGCCTCGGGGGTGGCAAAGCCGTTGGTCACATAGACGGTATAGAGGTCGTTGCTTTTCGCCAGCTTAGCGGAGTCCAGCGTATATTCGAACCAGATGGCCGGCTCGTTATAGGTCCAGGCGATACTCTGACAGCGGGACTGTTTGGCCAGCTCTACAGCCGCCTCCGGCGAGAGCTCCCGGCAGGTATGCAGTAGAGAGGCGCTATCCGCGGTGGAGATTTCCCAGTTCTGGCAGTGTTTGCACTGGAAGTTGCAGCCCAGCGTGCCCAGGGAGAAACACAGGGTGCCGGGATAGAAGTGAAACAGGGGCTTTTTTTCGATGGGGTCGGCAGCCATGGAAGAAACCCGGGCATAGTTCAGGTTGAAGAGGGCGCCGTCCCGGTTTTGATACATGCCGCAGGCGCCGTATTTTCCCGGGTTAATCCGGCAGCGCCACTGGCAGGTATGGCATCTTACCCTGGAGTCCGGGAGTTTATCATAAAGCACAGCCTCACGCATGGACCATCTCCCCCCGCACCTTAAAGTAATTATAGCACCGGGGAGAAGGCAATTATAGAGGGGCGGAAAAGGGAAATACTAAGCTTTAAACTCTAAATAATGGGGGCAGGAGACGGATTGCTTCGTCCCGATTTCATCGGGACTCGCAATGACATCTTTGGGAAAAGGCGGGGAAAGCCGAAGGGAAATACTAACCGGTCAGACCTACCAGCTTGGCGAAATCCACGGGGATGAGGGGGGAAAGGATAAGAAAAGAGACCAGGTGCATAAACAGGATAAAAATCACCACGGACAGCGCCGTCCACTTGAGCTTGCCGGACGGCCGGTTACGGAAAATATCGATAAGCCGCGATAAACCCAGCGCCACCCCGATACAGATAGCGCCGACGGCCGGGTAAAAATAGTAGATATAATTGACCCTGTCGGTAATGAGAGTGACCGGTATCCAGATAAGGTAAGTCCCGGCGAACCAGGCCAGGCCGAACAGGCCCGCTTCATCCCTTTTCACCGCCTTGTAGACCAGGTAGGCAAACGTGGGGATAATCAAAGCCCAGATAGTAAAGCTGATAGCCGCAGTATAATGCGGCATATACCAGTAAGCCATGGGCTTATAAGAAATCAGCCAATCCCAGGGGTGACTGGCGTACGGGTGAGTGACCGTGGCAAAGGTAAGGCTGCCACTCAGACTCAACATGTCCTTAATCCGGAGAAACGGGTCTAAAGAAGAGGTAACACGCTGGGCGATGATATATTCGAACAAAATCATCAGCTCCACAAAGGAAAGAATGGAGAAAAGAATAGTAAAGATAATCCCGCGGGAGCGTCCCTGCCGGGAAAATATCCAGTGAATAAATATGACCGGTAAAGCCAGAGCGCCGTTGAGCTTGGCTAAAGCGCTCAACCCGACGGCTATTCCCGAATTAATATATCTACGGTTGACATAGAGCAGGAACGCGGCAAGCATAAAAGTAAGGCAAAAAACATCCAGCATAGCGACACTGGCCTGAAGGAAGGTCAGGTTCTCAAAAGCCAGCAGGAAGGCAGCGATATTCGAGGCTGTGGGCGACATGTTAAGTCGACGGCAAAGGAAATAGAAAAGGACGATGCTAACCGTCCCGAATAAAATAGGGAAGACGCGCCAGCCCCAGGGATTATCGCCGAAAGTCTTGATACCGGCGACGATGATTAGTTTAGCCAGCGGCGGGTGCTCGCCGCGCAGGCTCTCGTGGTTTTCGACAATGTTACGGGCATCTTTAATGTAATGCTGCTCATCGAGGATTAAATCCGTAGGGCGGGTGACGATGCAAAAGTGCATAATCAGCGTGGCAATGACGATAACGCAGAGAAAGAAGTATTCCCACTTATAAAGGCGATAGAGCTTATCCTTTATTTCCATGCCCATACCGTTATTTCCATGCCCATACCGTGCTAAAGAAGTAATTCCACAGGAAAGCGATGACGATGCCGATAAAGTCCGCTAAAAAGATATTCACACCGGCATTCACCAGCAGCGCCGCGATGCCCCAATTGATAGCCGCCCCGGCCAGGGCAATCAGATTATATTTGAACAAGCGCCCGAAGAAAGATACCGTCTTGCCCTTGCGCCGGTCGGCAAAGGTAAAATAGTCGTTCAAAAGGAAGTTGGTGATAATGGAGACCTCGATACCCGGGATTAACTGGATCTCGGCATTCCAGTGAGTAAAAGCCGTGACCAGCCTTAATACGCCGATATTGACCAATGTGCCGCTTAAGCCGACCCCGATAAACTTGAGAAACCTTTTTATTTCTCCGGTACGCGTCATCAGGCTCAAGATATGCTTCAGGTAATCAATTTGCTGCTGGGGGCGCAGCTTGCTTTTCCCGGCACTCCTGTCTTCGAAAATATACGGGACTTCGACGATATGGCGGAAATTGCCGGTGAGCATTACCTCTAAACTTATCTTATACCCAATCGGCTTAAGGCGGTCGGGGTCAATATTCTCCCGCCGGAACATGAAGAAACCGGCCAGCGGGTCTTTCACCTGACGGGTGCTCGGGAGAAGGAGGTGAGAAACCATCAGGGCCACCTTCGAGATGATTTTCCGGGAAAGTCCCCAGTTGGGACAGCCGCCGCCTTTAACATAGCGGCTGGCAACCACCATATCCGCCCCGCCCTCCAGCGCCCTGATTAAGTCCGGCAATACCTCCGGCGGATGCTGCAAGTCCGCATCCATGACCCCGATGATACTGCCGGCGGCATGTTTAAGTCCGTGAACCACGGCGGTGGCCAGCCCTCTTTCATCCCGGCGGACGATTACCCTGACCGGATAGCGGGGCGCCAGGCTGTTAGCGATGTCTATGGTGCCATCTTTGCTATTATCATCAACGAACACGATTTCATAATTCAAGTCGGAGAGAGCCTGGTGTATTCTCTCGACGAGAGGAGCAATATTATCCTTTTCGTTATAGGTAGGTATGATAAGAGAGACAGTATCTTTCATCAGCGTATTTCACCCCCGGTCAAAATAAACAGACGTTATATGATTATACCCCTTTACGTATTTTGCTTAAAGGATTATAATATATTGGTCTATTTTATAGTAAGTAATCAAGCCGGGGGTAAGGATTGGGCGTTTTATATATCGTCTCCGCGGAAGAAGCGGCGGGCAAGACCGCCATCTGCGCCGGCGTGGCAATTAACCTGCTGAACGCGGGCAAGAAGGTGGGATACTTGAACCCGCAGGCCGCCGAAAAAAGCCAGTCCGACGGCGATATCAGCTTCATGAGGAAGGTCCTGGGGCTGGAGGACCTCGCTAACGCGCCGGACGTGGTAAAGGGACGGGATATCGTCCTCGTGGAAGCGACGATCGGTAAAAAAGCCGGCGATGCCGCCAGCCAGGCGACATACGGAGCGGCTAAAGAGATGAAAGCCAAAGCCATCGCCGTGGAAGCCTATTCCGGAAAGCCGTCCGAATACACTGACGCCTACAAGGGATTCGGGGAGAGTCTCCTGGGAGTCGTTATCAATAAAGTGCCCCAGAGCCAGTTGAAGCGCGTGAAGGAAGAAGCCGCCGCGCAGTTCGGGGCGGCGGGCATAAAGTTGCTGGGAGCCGTCCCGGAGAATAGAGTCCTCCTCGCCATAACGGTCAGCGAGCTGGCCGAAAGCATCCAGGGGAAAATACTGAACAGCGCCGATAAAGCCGGGGAGCTGGTGGAGAACTACATGCTGGGAGCGATGGTAGTCGATTCCGGCCTGGACTACTTCGGGCGCAAGAGCAGCAAGGCAGCCATCATCCGGCAGGACCGCCCGGACATGCAGCTGGCAGCGCTGGAAACCCCGACCAATTGCCTCGTGCTCAGCGGCAGCAGCAAACCTCCGGTCTATAACGTCCTCAACAAGGCGGAGAGCCAGGGCATACCGATTATTGCCACCGAGACAGCCGTGCCGGACATCGTCACGAATATCGAGAACACCTTAATGAATACCAGGCTGCACCAGGAAAAGAAACTGGTGAAACTGGCCGAGATAGTGAAACAGAACCTGGATATGAAGGTATTCGGGTAGCAGGAAAGGGGCTTTATAAATATACCGGGTTAAGCGTCATCCGTATGAAACGGCGTTTCCTGACTCCTTAAAAATGAGGAGGCGAGGAGGATTCCTGGGGTGGTTATATTGCTCTGGGATTTTTTATTTGGTAAACGTTGATTATAGCTGAAAAACTGTTATAAAATTTTTTTACTACGATTATGGCAACCCGGCCAGTCCGAAAATCCGGGAATAAAAATATTAAAAGGGGGGCAGGTGATTGAATGCGCTAGGTAGACATCTTCTGGTTGAGCTATACGAATGTGACAGGGAGGCATTGAACGACCTGGACCTTATCCGAGACGTCATGGTGAAAGCCGCCATCGACTGCGGGGCATTAGTACTCGGCAGCTCCTTCCACCGTTTCAGTCCCCAGGGAGTGAGCGGCGTGGTGGTCATCGCCGAGTCTCACTTATCCATCCACACCTGGCCGGAATTCGGCTACGCGGCGGTCGACGTTTTTACCTGCGGCACTTCCGTCAATCCCGAAAAGGCGGCCGAGGTGCTCATCGACAAGCTCGGGTCGAAGAACCATTCTACGATGGAGATTGCGAGAGGGGTCCTGGTAACCGTGTAAAACACGGGATTTTTTATGGATATTGACCCGGATAAATGGCTGCGCGACAAGATAAACGAAGACTTCTTACAGATGCACCGCATCGATGAAGTACTGTATGCGGGGCACACGAAGTACCAGTCTGCCCGGATTGTCCGCAGTCGTAGTTTAGGCATATGCCTGGTGCTGGACAACAAGATACAGTCCAGCGAGAGAGACGAATTTATCTATCATGAAGCCCTCGTGCAACCGGCCATGATAGCGCACCCCGGACCGGAGACCGTATTCATCGCCGGCGGCGGCGAAGGCGCCACTCTCCGGGAAGCCCTCCGTCATAAGACAGTGAAGAAAGCGGTCATGGTCGACATCGACGACCAGGTGACCGCCCTCAGCAAGAAATACCTGCCCGACTACAGTCGCGGCGCTTTCGAAGACAAACGGACAGCGCTGCATCACGTGGACGCCCGGGAATACCTGGAGAAATCCAAAGACAAGTACGATATCATCATCATCGACCTGCCCGACCCCATCGAAGAAGGCCCGGCATCCCTGCTTTTCACACAGGAATTCTACCGGATGGCCCGGGGAAAACTCACTAAAGACGGACTGATGGCCGTTCAGGCCGGTTCAGCCACCCCGACCGAACTGCTGAATTTTACCGCCGTAAACAACACGCTGAAAAGCGTTTTTCCCATAGTTACGCAGTACGCGACATATATGCAATGCTTCGGGGGGCCGTGGGGCTTTTGTATAGCCTCGCAGAAATGCGACCCCTCCCGGCTGACCGCGGAGGAAGCGGACGCCAGGATTACCGCGAGGCCGCTGACGGGGCTGAAGTTTTATGACGGCGTGACGCACCGGGGTATGTTCTCTTTACCGCTTTATATCAGGGAAGCCCTGGCAGCACAGACGAGAACCATTACCGATAAAAAACCGCTGTACCTTTACAAATCCTAGGCCATTGGTGCGTCATACATAATCTCACCCCGCATCATTTTACCCTGTTTAACCTCACCCCCTTGGTCCCCCTCTCCAAACTCAAGATTGAAGAACCCCCCTGTTCAAGCTGTTTGTAGAGGGGGAGGATAATGAGAGGGGGCGCAGCCCCCTCTCGCTGCGCACTCCCGCTTCGGGGGGTGGGTTAAGGGTGGTTGCGCTTACTTCTCCCTTTCTTAAAGGGAGATTGAGAGAGATTTTAAATCCCCCTTTAGTCCCCTTATAAAAGGGAGAGGATAAGCGGCTAAAACAATAGGCTGGTGAAAAATGAATCTCACCAGCCTATCTTTGTGTCAGCTAAACAAAAAAGGACTAATTGCGATTAGTCCTGATTTTGTTAAAACATTCGCTGCAATAGACCGGTCTGCCTTCGCGGGGCTCAAAGGGTACTTCTGTTTCCTTGCCGCACTCGGCGCAAACCGCGGGATACATCTGGCGGGATTTCATGCCGCCGGCGCCCATTCGCTCGGTTTTCCTTGCCTGTCGGCAGGTCGGGCAGCGCTTGGGCTCATTGGTGTAACCCTTAGATTGAAAGAACTCTTGCTCCGCAGCGGTGAAGGTAAACGAGGCGCCGCAATCGGAACACTGTAATGTTTTGTCCTGAAAAGCCACGGATGACCTCCTTTCTTCTGTTAGTTGGTTAGAGCTAAGGTCATCCGTAACAGGGTCAGGATAAAGTAATGTGTTTGCATTTATGATAACCTAGACTGAAAACCACCAGAGCATATTATATAATGGCGAAATTCATTTTGCAATAGGTGCCAGCATTATTTCTGCAATACCGGCACAGCCGGACGCCGGATAGCGAAGGCGAAACCGGCCGCCAACAGCTCCAGCGCGCCCTGCACGATGAAAAAGGAGTAATAGCTGCCGGTTATCTGGTAGGTAACGCCGCCGACATAGGCTCCCAGCGCCATGCCGACAGTGTGGCAGGACATGGTGACGCCGATTATCGTGCCCATGTTCAACCCGCCAAAAAGGTCGGCCACCAGACCGGAAGTGAGCGGTGAGGTGGTAAACCAGCCGAAGCCGAAGAGGACCATAGAAAGGTACAGTATCCACAAAGAGCCGCCGCCGAGAAGAATAAAAGCAACGGCGATAAAAAAGGACAGGCTGCGGATAAAGTGGGTCAAGCCCAGCACTTTACTGCGGGAATGCTTATCCGAAAGATGCCCGGTCAGCAGCACGCCTAACAGGTTCACTCCCCCCTGGACGCTCAATAGACTGGCGCCAATCATGTTCGAATAACCGAAATCGGTGGCAAAAATAACGATATGGGTCATCATAAAGCCGCAGCCGATACCGCAGATGAACTGCGTCCCCGAAAGCAGCCAGAAAGAGCCGACCCGGGCGGCCTGGGCGAGGCTGTGCCCGGAGACCCTGGCGATATCAGGTATGGAGACCCGGGACTCAGACTCTCCCGCCGGCTCCGAAGGCACAGTTTCAGTAAGCGGGTCGCCATCGGGGCCATAACCTTTATCCCGGGGGTTGTTGCGTATCAGGAAAGTCAAAGGCAGCAGTATTACGAAAGCCACGCCCGCCCAGAAAAACATGGTATGCCGCCAGCCCCAGATAATGACCAGGTACTGGGAGAGGGGCGAGAGAAGCAAGGCGCCTAAAGGCATACCCATGGCGGTGATGCCCTGCGCCCGGCCTCTCTGGCGGACAAACCAGCGATTAACCAGCACCTGGCTGCTCTGGAGGGTTTTAATCTCGTAGAGAAAGCGTGCGAAAAAAATGTGCCATACAGCGGCGGCCGCGCCGTAAAGCGCCCCGCTCATAGTCTGCGTTGCTACGGAGATAAACAGCATGAACTTCGGCCCGTAGCGGTCGATTAACCGACCGAGAAAGGGCGTAGCCAGGGCAAAGAGGAGCAGCGCCAGCATATAGATTAAAGACAGGGAAGCCCGGTCAAAATGGAATTTATCATCGTCCAGTATGGGTTTGAAGAAGATGCCCACGCTGACGGCATTGACGAGGAAAAGCATCACCCAGGAAACAGCGACCACATACCAGCCATAGAAAATACGGGGCTTTACGGGCAGGGGTAGTTTTTGGCGGCTATTCAAAGAATTTTTATCCTCTTTTACATTAAGTGGCGGGTATAAGCAAAGTATAGCAAAAATGGAGGATTTTCACTAAGATGGAAGGGAGGTCATTGCGAGCCTCGATGCAATCGGGGCGTGGCAATCCCTTAAACCGAATTAAACCTATGATTGAGATTGCCACGTCGCTACGCTCCTCGCAATGACAACGGGAGAGACGGATTGCTTCGCCCCGATTTCATCGGGACTCGCAATGACATTGGCGGCAAAACCCGCAGTTTCACTCCGAAAGCACCACCCTTGAGCAAGCTATCCCCAGACCTTCCAGTCCGAAAACGATGATAAAAGCAGCCGCCAGCATTATCAGCTGGTTGATGTTTAATTCCATAGCGCTGAGCCCTGCCACGACGAAGCTGGCGGCATAGATGATGGTTATAAGATGGTCGAAAACCATCGTTCTTATGCTCAACGATTCCTGGACTTTCTTATCGGCCAGTCCTTTCTGGTGAATGGCGCGGATAATCCATATCATAAACGGCAGCAGGATAACGGAAAGGTAAGCGCTGATAACGGGCGTACCGAAGAAGACGTTAACAATGATATTTACATAACACAGGATGAGCAGTATAGTATGCAGAATGCCCGTATTCTCTCTACCCAGCCTGACCACTAGGTTGTTTTTACCGGAGAGTTTATCCGGACTTATATCAGGAATCTCGTTTATCAGTATGACCAGAAATACGCTGAAAGCCCCGGGCAGTGAAGCCAGCGTAGCCACCGTGTTAAGTTGCCCCGTCTGCAGATAATAACCCGTGATGGTGGCCAGCCAGCCGCAGGCGAACCAGATACTTACCTCTCCCTACCCCCGATAAGACAACCGGAACGGGCTGGCGGTATAGAAATAGCCGATGATGATGGCTGTGGCACCCAGAGGTATTGTCAAAGGCCCGGTCTTGATACCGAAATACAACCAGAACCCGATACCTATCGCGACGGCCACAAAAATGTAAGCCGCAATTATCGCTTGACGGCGAGGGACAAGCCCCATCGGCAATATCCGGCTGCCGCCGGAAAGCATGTGGTAGTCTTTATTGGCAATATCGGCTTCGTAGTCGTAATAGTCGTTTACAAGGAAGGTCATCAGCATGATGCAAATTACGGCTATCGATGAGAGGAGCAATATCACCCCGTCGATAGGATAACCCTGGCTCCAGGCGATAACGGCGCCAAGGAGAAAGGGAAGTACACCGCGTGCGGTAGCCCCAAGACGAAAGAGGGTGAGCCACGAGAGTAGCGTTTTCCTCATCGGCACTCCTCGTATCAAGCTATCTCTCCGGTCATGATTTTGTCGAAGCGGTGGTTCAATGCGATATAAAAAGGGAAACTCTGGTCGCAAAACCAGCTGGTATTTTCTGCAATCGAGTGTAAACTATACAAAATAAGGCACTGCCGGCGCAATGCCTTATTCGTTAGAATTAACACACAACCTACTATAGCAGTTAAGCGCGCTCGGAAAAACTGTCCACCTCCCCGCCAGCCTCCATTTTCTTTTCGCCGACTCGCGGATAACTCGCTATACTCAGGTTTGCTACAGCGTTACAAATTCTGGTTTCGTTAACAGGACGGGAGAAGCTATAGCAGGGTTAGCCCTTGCCGATACGGAATACTTTGGTACCGCAGGTGGGGCAAACGCCCTGGGTAGCCGGTCTCTTGTTCTTGAGGGTAACCGCTTTGGGGCTCCTCATTTCAACTTTCTTCCTGCATTTCATGCAATAAGCCTGCATCATGCACCTCCTATATTGTCCTTGCCTAGCAGAGTAGCAAACCTGAGCGTATTTGTCAATAGCTGCAGGCGTAATATAGCCATAATTTATCAGAATATTACTAAAGAAAGCCGAAAATGTGACTTTTTACTAATGACAAATAAGGGTAAGACCCGGAAGGAATAGCCGTCAGAGGTGCGCTATTTACGGTGATTTGCTCTAACTATCATACCGACAAAAGCGGGTACCAGGTATCAGATGCCGACTCTGAGGGAGACTATTGAGAGGATGACGAAAATGATGACCAGGGCGATAGTAAGCTGAAAGAGGGTTTTTTCCACGCCCCTCTTGGTGCGGTATACCGTATCCGCCTGACCGAAGATGCCGCCCAGACCGCCGCCTTTCACCTGAAGCAGGGCAACGAGTATCAGGGCTACCGCAACTACTATTTGCGCGATATATAAATAATTCCCCATTATGGTTTCTCCCTTAATTGTTATGATGCTTCAGCCAGTTTCCGCTTGAGCACTTCGTTGACCAGCTGCGGATTGGCGCGTCCCTGGCTCGCTTTCATCACCTGGCCGACGAGGAACTTGAGGGCTGTCTCTTTCCCGGCTTTATAGTCGGCCACGGGCTGCACATTAGAGTTTATCACTTCAGCCACTATTTTCTCAAGCTCTTGAGTATCGCTTATCTGGCTGACACCGCGTTTTTTAATGATTTCATCAGCGCTCCGGCCGGAGGTAAACATTTCTTCAAATACTTCTTTGGCAATAGGATTGCTAATAACTCCACGTTCTTTTAAGTCTATTAGAAGCCAAAGCTTTTCCGGGGTAATTTTACTCTTATCAATTTCTGCGTTGTTGGCATTGAGCAACCGAGAAAATTCACCTAACAACCAATTTACTATCTCTTTGGCAGTTTTCGCCTTATTAGGTGATGATTTATGTGGCTCTAATTTCATGTAAGACTCAAAATATTCAGCCACCAGTTTGGAGCTTATCAGAAAGTTTGCATCATATGAGGTTAAGCCGTATTCCGTAATAAACCTATCGCGTCTGGCTTCGGGCAGCTCGGGCAGCTTTTTACGCACCGCCTCTACCCAGTCGCGGCTGATTATCACCGGCGGGAGGTCCGGCTCCGGGAAATAACGGTAGTCGTGCGCGTATTCTTTACTGCGCTGGGAGACGGTTTTGCCTTCGGGTTCCACCCATCCCCGCGTTTCCTGGACGAGCTTTTTACCCTCTTCGGCGGCTTTTCTCTGTCGCTTCGCTTCATACTCCATGGCAAGGTAGACCGCCTTGAAGCTGTTCATGTTTTTCACTTCCACCTTGGCGGTGTACTCCCGGCTGCCTTCCGGCAGCAGGCTGATATTGGCGTCACAGCGGAAGCTGCCTTCCTCCATGTTGCCGGTGGAAACCCCGAGGTACTGGAGGATGCTGCGCAGCTTGATAAGGTACTGGCGCGCTTCCTCCGGCGAACGCAGGTCCGGCTCGCCGACGATTTCCATGAGGGGACAGCCGGAGCGGTTGACATCCACCAGGCTGTAGTCTTCTCCGCCGGAGTTGCGATGCAGCAGCTTGGCGACGTCTTCCTCCAGGTGGACGCGGGTGATGCCTATTTTCTTCGTGGCGCCGTCAACCTCGATGGTGAGGCAGCCTTTTTTGCCGACCGGGGCATCGTATTGTGAAATCTGGTAGCCCTTCATGAGGTCGGGGTAGGGATAATTTTTGCGGTCGAACTTGGTGAACTCGGAGATAGCGCAGTTCAGAGCGAGGGCGGTCATCATGGTGTACTCAATGGCCTGTTGGTTGATGACCGGCAGCACGCCGGGCATGCCCAGGCACACCGGGCAGACATGGGTATTGGGCGGCGCGCTGGCATAATCCGTGCTGCAGCCGCAGTACATTTTGCTCTTGGTTAATAGCTGGGCGTGTACTTCCAGCCCGATGATAGTCTGATAGTTCATAGCTGTCCCGTGTTGAAAAACGACATCTCAAGTATAGCAACAAAGCTGGAGCGTGGCAAGAAATATGGAGAAGGGTGTGAAATATGCTATAATTTTTTAGGTCAACACGGGGGGCCGTAGTTCACTCGGGAGAACGTCGCGTTTGCATCGCGAAGGTAGGGGGTTCGAATCCCCCCGGCTCCACCAAATCCATCCGGTATCATATTTCAGGCTTGTGTACAACTCTTTGTCCTTGTGGTATAATGATGTTTAAGTGCAAGTTTAGGTTATTACAAGCTTTTTCGAAACCTCTCAAACGGATTTTTCTTAAGTGTTGGATGACCAAAA
>Ga0315285_10004916_pt1 | contig 13832 bp, 9 predicted proteins | sample YL17G09_36_MG_FD_203698 | JGI IMG/M metagenome (GOLD analysis project Ga0315285, IMG submission 203698) | Sediment microbial communities from Yellowstone Lake, YNP, Wyoming, USA - YL17G09_36 | ecosystem: Environmental > Aquatic > Freshwater > Lake > Sediment | place: USA: Wyoming | collected...
TCCCCTCCAGGTCCGCGACCTGCCCGAACAGGTCCACGGGTATGGCCGCCCGAAGCCGGGCGTGGCCCGCAGCCGCCTTCTCCGCCGAGCCAGGCGACACGTTGAACGAAGCAGGATCGATGTCGGCGAAGACGGGGCGGGCGCCCAGGCGCGCCGGGGCCGCTGCGGTGGCGAAAAACGTGAAGGCCGGCGCCAGCACCTCGTCGCCCGGCCCGATGTCGAGCGCCATCAATGCCAGCAGCAGCGCGTCGGAGCCGGAAGCGCAGCCAACGGCATGCCGTGTGCCGCACACCCGCGCCATCTTTTCTTCCAGCTCTTTCACTTCGCGTCCCAGCACGAAGTCCTGGCGCTCCAGCACGCTGGCCAGCGCCATCGCCACCTCATCGCGCAGCGATTCGTAGTGCGCGCGGAAGTCCTGCAGCGGAATGATCACTTTGGTCATCGTCTCACCACCGGAGTTCAGAGTTTAAAGTCTAAACTTCAAAGTTCAAAGCCAAACCGCAAGCCTGCAGGACCGCAATCAACTTTAGCCTGGCTTGTGGTTTCACCAAGAATCGGGCTTTCAGGCTGTTCCCGAGCGCCAAGCGGGACTTGAAAAACGCCGGAGAGAATGAGAGCGATATGGATCATCCGGCCGGTGGACGGGGCGAGGCCTCAAGTCTCATCTCGTAAAAGGCGAACGCAAATCAGAACTGCCAGGGGGCGGCAGACCCGACCCGCGGGGCCTCGAGTGCCGCGATTTTCTGGAGGCTGCTGGCGGCTGAAAGCGGTGTGCAGCCGCAATCCAGTTGTCCAACATCGCGGGCCGCCAACGTACAGGAGAAACGGGCGATCATCGTGGCTTTCCTTCGCCAACTCCAGGAGTGATTGGCGTTAAAATGGGGCGGATCTGCGGGGCGCCACGGAAGGCGGGTTGCGGGACTGGGCGGGTAGCGCCAATGTGAACAGGGCGTGAAGGAAAAATGACGATTATGATTGAGAAAAGATCACGCGCGCCTAGAACTTTTGATTTGTTCGCCGGCGTTGGAGGAAGCAGTTGGGGCGCCCAGGGTGCTGGGGCGAGGATCGTTGGGGCCGTTGATTCATGGCGGCTTGCGAAGGAAACGTACGGGGATAATTTCAATGGGGTCCGCTTTTACCGGCGCAAATGTGAATGGCTGGACCCCAAAACAGTCCTCCGTGAGATCGGCCGGGTGGAACTCTTGATCGCCTCACCGGAGTGCACCAGTCACACCTGCGCCAAGGGGAACGCAGCCAGATCGGACGAGAGCAGAGAGACGGCCTTTCAGGTGACCCGTTTCGCTCGCGTGATGGAGCCACGATGGATCGTTGTCGAGAATGTGCTTCACATGCAGAACTGGGACCGCTATGAAGAGTGGCTGGAAAAACTCGAGCGGCTCGGTTATAGCGTCCGGCAGCAGGTGTTGAATGCAGCCGACTTCGGAGTTCCCCAATCTCGCAAACGCCTGTTTGTGATCTGCGACAGCGAAAGGATGCCGCCAGAAATAGTTCCGTCACCACGCACGCCCCAGCGAGAAGCGAAGCATATCGTTGATCTGAATGGCGACTACCGATTCTCCGCGCTGAGGAAGAGGCGCCAGGCGGCGCCGACGCTTGAACGAGCTCAACGGGCGATATCAGCGATTGGCCGTCGCAAACCGTTCCTCCTGGTTTACTACGGGACGGATGGCGGCGGTGGCTGGCAGGGGATCGACAGGCCGCTCCGCACAGTCACCACGTTAGACAGGTTCGCATACGTCAGACCGACCGCTAACGGCCACGAGATGCGGATGCTGCAGGTTCCGGAACTCCAGAAGGCAATGGGCTTCCCGGCCAACTACCGCTTGAAGCGCGGCACTCGCCGGGATCGGATCAAGCTATTAGGCAATGCGGTTTGTCCTCCGGTGATGGAAGCAATCGTCAGGACCATAACGATGGGCCTGAAGGGATGAGATGGTTCGGATTGGTGCTAACCACGTTGACCCAGTCGCCTTTCGCAGGGCATTGATCGCCTGGGGCACAAAGCATTTTCGTGATCTCCCCTGGCGGTCAGCAAGAAGCGCCTACCGTGTTCTGATGGCAGAGGTTATGCTCCACCGCACCCAGGCACGGCAGGTTGCACCGGTCTACAAGGCGTTCGTCAGGCGATATCCCAACCCATCTTTCCTGGCTGCGGCCAGCCGGAAGGATCTGCGGCACACGCTGTATTCCCTTGGTCTGCGTTGGCGGATTGATCTCGTCAGGGCGATGGTGGGCAAACTTGCGAACGCTTTCGGCGGCAACGTTCCGAGGCAGAAAGCTGAGTTGCTGTCGCTTCCGGGCGTCAGCGACTACATCGCTAGTGCCGTGCGCTGTTTTGCATTCAATTTTTCCGAACCACTGGTGGATACGAATACCGTGCGCGTAGTCGGCCGAATCTTTGGGCGTGAAACAAAGGATTCGTCCCGTCGCAATCGTCAGTTTCGTGAACTGATTGCCATGCTTCTAGACCACAAGCAGCCACGCTCGTACAATTACGCGCTCCTCGATTTGGCCAGCGAAGTCTGCCATAAAGCGAAGCCACCCGACTGCCAGCATTGCCCCGTACGACGATGGTGTCTATATGGCAGGACCGGGGGTAGGCAGGTATGACAAACACGAAACCTGCGCGCATGGGCCGTGCGGAGCAGGAGCAAGCTGCCCGAGCGATTGCCCGCCGCCAGCTATCACCACCAGAGATCAGAAGTGTTCTTAAGGAGATCAGCGATGCTCCCAGGCATGGCAAGGGTGTCGAGAGAATTGTCGCAGAGACTGAAAACCCAGGACGCCTTTTGCGCACGCGCGTCAACGATGAGCATCTTCCTGAATTTCTCGTAGACATTGCCGGGCCGGATCTGCTTGCAAGTAGGAGATTGAGGTACCTTCTCGCCCTTCATGCTTCCGAAGACGAGCTTGATCGGCTGCACGATCTCCCCGGGGCGGCACGCGCGCGCGGTGTCAGTACTGAGAGCCGCGCCAGATGCGTGGCAGGGAGGAACTGGCATCCTGCGAAGCGATGGGCACGGCACTTTGTTAATGTCCTCGGCTTCCCCACGCCGTTCGCCGGGTTCAGCGGCGCTGCCGGAGGCCCTGACTATGAAGATGTTGAACCTCATGTGCCACTTGGTCCACTTGAAGATTTTCAGGACGATCTCCGAAACCAGGTTCTCGCGCTTCTTTCCGCGCCAGCCGGCAGCAATCGCGCCATATTGACGTTGCCGACCGGTGCGGGCAAGACCAGAACGACCGTGGAAGCACTCGTCGACTGGTGGCTCGCTGATCACCAGAGCGACTTGATCCTCTGGATAGCCCAGAGCGAGGAACTCTGCGAGCAGGCGGTTCAAGCATTCCGCGAAGTGTGGATAGACCGTGGCGACCGTGGGGTCCGGGATACCATCCGAATCTACAGGTTCTGGGGCGGCCGAAGAACCCTGCCCGATGAAGACGGCGCCGGAGTCGTCATTGCCACAATCGACAAACTTAGGAGCTCACTGCCCGAACGTGGAAGCACATCCTCTCAGGCGGCATTGTTGCGGATTGCATCGAATCTCGGAGTTATTGTTATAGACGAGGCACACCGCGCTGAGGCACCGGAATACCGTCACGTCCTGGGCGCTCTTGGCGTGGAATTCGCCTCCGCATCTCAGTCGTCCATTCCGATCCTCGGGTTGACCGCCACACCTTTGCGCAGCCAGCATGACGAAACGATTCGCCTGGCCAAGCGGTTTTACAACTGCCTGGTGAGGCCGCTCAATCTTCCTGCAGACCCTGCCGAGATGCTTTATGCGCTGAGAGAGCGCGGCGTACTCTCCAGACCAACGCACAGGGTGCTTGCACTGGCAGGACATCCGGTGCGCCTCACGGAGAAACAGGAAGCGTACCTGGAAGAATGGAAGGATCTGCCTCCCGAAGTGCTCGCAGAGCTCGGCCAGTCCAGGTATAGGAACCGCGAGCTTCTCGGCTGCATTCTCGAGATGGACCACACCTGGCCGGTGCTGTTTTTTGGCTGTTCAGTTCAGCATGCGGAGGCAATGGCCGTTATGCTGCGCCGGCGCGGTCGAGAAGCCGCCGCCATCACTGCCGGGACCAGAGATGCCACTCGCCGTCATCTGGTTGAGGCTTTCCGTCACCGTGAGATCCAGGTGCTATGCAACTATGGGGTCCTGACCACCGGGTTCGATGCACCCCGCGTGCGCGGAATTGTGGTCGGAAGACCAACGAGAAGCCGGCTGCTGTATGAACAGATGATCGGCCGCGGAATGAGAGGTCCACGTTTTAAGGGAACGGACGATTGTCTTGTCATTGATATTGATGACAATCTCGTTCACCTGGACGGTCGACAGCTTACCGTAGCATCGCAGCAGTACGCGGAGTACTGGGTACAGCAGTCTTCGCACCAGCCAGTGAGTTCCTGAAGGGCCTGCGAGGTCAGTCGACGGGGACCGGCTGGGTCGCTTTCAATAGCAGATCAATGCGCGCCGCGACTGACTCGGCGGCTGGGCCGCGGACAACGACGGCCATCTCATGGTTGACGCTCATGCCGTGGAAGCTCAGATTCGCCGAACCCACCAGCGCCGCTGATCTGTCCACGACCAGCACCTTCGCGTGCAGTTCCGTTTCATTTATTCCAGGATCAAAATCACGGAGATGCCAGCGCTCAGGATACTGCCGCGCCAGATTCTTCAAGTGAGTCTGCACCTGAGATGGCTGCCTGGAGAAGCCGTTTAACGCGATGGTCGCGACCACGCCTTGACCGACGACCTCGGCAATGTGAGCTAAGAAGGGAACGGCACTCGAAGTGATCGCATAGGCGCAAAGCATGATTTCACGGCGGGCGTTTCTAACCAGCGCGATCATCTCCTGTTCAACGGATGGCACTCCAGAACCGAGCCAGGCAAGCCCGGTGACTGCAACCGAAACACGGTCAATGCGGCGGGATGCGTCCTCCAGGCCCGCCCTCAGTGCCGCAGACAGGCACTTCAGACCCTCGGGCGCACAGGCAAGGATTTCCCTGGCTAGCAGCATTGCAGCGTCTGGAGAGGAGGATCCACTGCAATCGGTCGTACGGCTTTCTCGGCGCTTGAGAACCTCTTCGAGAGCGGATGCGATTGCCAGCATGACAACCTCAAGGCATGTTTTGCAGCAAAAGGCCCCTATCGAGGTGAGTGTTTCGTTGCTCGCATGAGGTCTCGGAAGCAAGTAGGCACGAATAACACGCCGATCCGTTTACGCCGTCCGGGTAGGTTTCCTCGCACAATGGATCGTTCGAACAGCTCGCAAGATCTCTCAGCGCAGACGCGATCACCTCGCCAAAGGAGGGCACGAGGCCAATCAAGCCGCCAAGTGTTCCATCGCCTCCCGGCTGCACCGTGTAGAGAAGCAATCCACCGCGCGCTGGTCGGCCAGCCTCAGTGTGAAGGTAAACTCTTTCTCTGATGGCGGCCGAAGAATAACCCGAATCAACCGATAGGGCACGCAGGAGCCTGTGAGAAAATGTGTGCCACCACACGTGCAATGGATTCAAGGAAAGATCGGTTGGATCTGCCGTGAATGAGTCTCCCCATGCGCGCCACCGATCACCTGCGGATGTCACATCGGCGTCGTCAAGATCCAAATAAATGCCCTCGCCGTACAACTCAACGCCTGGGTACCATGAACGACCTCCCGATGGGAAGCCAACCGATACAATTTGAGCCGCGGTCGGGTCGAGACGGCGGTAGCCCGTCTGGACCAATACCATGCGTAGCCGACTGACAGGAACGACGCTGAAGATGTAGCGGTTGGTGGGGCCTGGAAAACGACGCACATCGCGCAGGCGAACCTCAAACTGCGGCGGCGCACCGATCTGGGGAGACGGCACAGGCGGTGCTCCGTTCGTTGCCGCAAAACGGAGAGATTCGAATTCTTCCTCTTTAAGAGAGCGGGTGCCGGGTGCAGCCTGCGCCATCACCTGCGAGATTGCCGTCTGGATTTCAGCCCATGACTGCTGTTGCAAGAACTGGAGCACCGATGACGGCAGCGGCGGCTGGATGGCGTTCAAACCCTGGCGGAAGTTCGGCTCGTTCAGCGCATTGATACTCATCAAGGTCGTGCAGGTGGCCATGATCCGGCTGTCCTGCAAGATGTTGTGGAGGCGCGAAGACAGCGGAGGAATTGTAAGGGCTGAGAGCCCATCGGGAATTCGCAGATTCGCCGCGCCTCTCTGGATAATCCGGGCCCGGGCACTGCACGACGACTGGGAAGGACGTGGACCCTGTTCCGGAAACCTTCCAGAACACCGCCAGTCGCGGTTATAGGCCAATCCGAAGTTCACCTGGGCACCGCATTCCGGACACCGCAGTTGGACATTTCGAAGAGACCCGCCTCCCCCGATCCAGAAATAGTTGCCCGGCTGCCCGACGCAGGGCGGGCCGTTATGGACCACATAGTGCCAGTCGATATCATCCAGGTGCCCAACAGGGCAGGCCCTGACGAAACGGATCGCCTCCCGCCCCGCCTTTTCTCGAAGTCCCGCCACCGACAATCCAGGCGGACACTGCGGACAACGATCCCTGGCCCAATACAGCACTCGATGATCTACGCAGAGTGACCAATACGGAAGAGCTTCGGTGGGATAGAGCGGGAATTGCTCCTCCCGCCCAACCTCCGCGTTCGTTGGTACCCGGACGATGCCTGCGCCATTCAGGTCCGGATGCCTCGCGAGACGCACATCCCGAATCTCAAAGTCCTGGAGCGCAAGCCCGTTGCTGAGAAAGAGGCGATCCAGCGAACAAGCTACGACCGGCCCCGAGCGAGTCTCGAGGATACTTCCAGGGCCGTAGGTCGTGATGAACTGCGAAGGCCGGATTTGCTGGTGCGTCATGACCTACCTCTGAAAGTGGTCGTTGCCTCCACTTCCCGAAGTGAGTTGGGGGCGTTTTCGTACGCGACAGGGAGTCCTCTAACTTCATGAGCCAGATCACCCAGAACGACCATATTGGAAGGCGCATATACCATGGACGACTCGTAGTAGAGGAGCGCAGAACCTGCCACCGCAGCGAGTTGCGCCCAGCGCGCGATTTCTGAATTCGTCTCGTTTGCCACTACATCCGCTTCTGGCTGCCGGCCTTGTGGCTGCTGTCGAGCGCGCGCATTCAGGAGCGCGGGAAGGGCTGTAACCTCCGCGGTCGTCTGCGCGGCTGCCATGTCGCCCGCCCTGCAGTACCATCCGTTTGCGTGGCGCTGCTGAATGTGCCAGGGCCGCTGCAACTGGACAACCGCCGCGCCGGATGGCAACTCGATGGCCTGCCGGAGCAAGGCAACCGAGACTGGGCCAAGAGCCCTGTCTCGCGCTCTGGGGGAGAACGGGTTGACGGTGATCGGTTCGACGTGGCGATACAGTTCACGATGATAGCCGGTGAAGAATTCGTAGTGGCTGAGGTCCCGAGGTCGGGATGCGCGGTAGAACGTAACGACCAGCCCTCCCTGCTCCCGGCCGACACGCCCAGTTGTCTGGATATATGCAGAGGAAGTCTTTGGCTGCCCGTGGACAACCATAAGACTGAGACGGGGCACGTCCACGCCGGTGCCGAACATCGACGTGGAGACGACCGTGTTCACCGGGCTGCCCGTGCCGAGGCGTTCTCCGAGCCGCTCAAGCAGGCTTGGCAACTGCATCGAATCTGCGCGGCTTGAGAGTTCAACGGGTTCGTCCTCTGGCAGTTCCCGTGGTGAAGGAGAAATGAATGCCATCCGCTCGGGAACATCCTGCCTGGCAAGAGCCACGGCCCCTGCCAGCTCCCGTATAGCATTGAAATACCCTACGAGTGTCCAGAAACCATCGAGTTCGCCGGGCGCCACTCCGGCCTGGCGGCGCTGCTCCAGATGCTGCAAAAGCCGCGACCAAATGCGCACAATCGGGGTCTGTGCCCCGCGCCCCGGAGCGCAGATGCCGACATGTAACCGACCAGGCCGCTCGGCCATCAGCGCGTGCGCTTCCCCGCTCGCACTAAAGAAGTTGTCGTCAATGGTGGTGCCCGGCGACGGGAACTGGGCAAGTCGCCTGTCGAAAAGAGACCGAACCTGATCGTCAGCGTTGCGGACGGTCGCGCTCGAAGCCACGTATTTGGGCCGTCTACGATGGCCACTGATGGTTCGAGAGATCAACGTCTCGATGGCCGTTTCATAAATGCCGACCATGCTGCCGAGTGGTCCCTCAATGAGATGCAGCTCGTCCTGCAGGATTAGGTCAGGCGGATAGAACGGCGAAACGGGTATGGGTGTTACGCCCGGCGGATGCGCGGTCGGACCCGCGGGCGGTGTCCTGACCGGCGGTGATCCCGCGCGATAGTACCCATAGCGATCACAAAAATGGTCAACGACGCCGAACAGCGCGGACGCACGTGGCTCATACGCAAGGCGCGCAAACTTATCGACGGTTGCTACAACGACGGTAGGGCAGCGATGATACACCTGATCGTCCACCGTGAGGGCCGGGATAGGAACTCGCGACGATTCGCCCGGTCGAGGTTCAAAAGCTTCGGGAAGGCGTGTTGCTCCCGCTGGTGTCGTTTCTGACCATGGGGCTCCAGTATTCAGGTCGCAACGAGGATTCGGACAGAAAACCTCGAAGTCCACGTCGTTTGATCTTCCTCCCCTAAAAGCGGCCGTGCGAAAAAAGTACCCTGGTCGCGAAGCACGCGCGCACACCAGCCGGCTCCTTCGACCAAAGGCAGGCAGGATTCGATTCGCACACCAACGATCGACATCCTGGGGACTAACATCCCTCATCGGGGCGAAGGTGAGCGAGAGCGTGTGGAACGACGGATTTGTGTGAGTCGTGATCGCTATGGCTGTCGCCACAAACAGTGGACCGGCACCGGGTTGTGGTTGCGGTGGTCCGCTCAGAGCGGCAACGTCCGGCAGCGGCGACGGCGGAGTTCCGCATTCGATCACCAAGTGAATTGTAGCTTGACGGCCTTGGGGAAACCCTTCCGGCGGAACTGCGAGGATTTCGCCGCAGCAAGGGCATTTCAGCACCTGGGCTGGTTCCCCTTCGCCATTTTCCCCCCGCAAGATGGACAATGCACCTCGCGCCTGCTGGATGCTCCCGTCGGGCGCTCTATAGCTGAAGTCAAAGAGGCTGTTGGGCGTCACATTGCCACCAACCCAAAGACCGATCGAAAAACGGGCGCCTCCCCAAATAAAGTCCGCCGCATCGTCGCAACCGGTTGGTCGCCAGCCTCTTCTGCCGCCAGCGCTGGCCATCCGGAGCGTCTCGCACGCGGTAACGAGGGCAAGCGCGCGCCGAAACTGTTGAATCGTGAGAAGGCGAAGGGTGTATCTTGAAAGTACCGCTATTCCTGCACCGCTTTCCGGCTGGCCGGCATGCCTTGCGAGCAGACGGCGTAAACCAAATGAAAAAGCAACCAGCCCCAGATAAGCTTCAGTCTTGCCACCACCCGTGGGGACCCACAGCAAATCACAGACCAATCGATCTGGCGACTGTTCCCATCGGATGGCGGCGAGATTGACAAGCTGGAATGCAAGCTGAAAAGGGTACCAGGGAACGACCCGACCGCGACTCCACCGTGACTGGAGCGCTATGGCACGGTTCGCAAAGCAGAATGCCAGACGAGCAATTGGGTCATTGCAGAGCAGATCGATTCCCTCGCATATGCGCCGGAGGGTTTCGCGGCATTGTTCGAGATGTCTGGAGGCAGTGGGCTGGTGCCGAGCCGGCAGCTGTGCAATCCTCTCCTCTTCGCCAGATATCCACGTCGCGTAAGCACCTGCCAGGGGAGACAGCGCGGCACGGAGCCCATCGGGCTGCCACAGTTCGCTCAGTGCTTCCGGATCGAGAATCCCGTTTCCATGCCTTTCACTCGCCTGAAGTTGAGGTGCTTGAACGAGATAACAGGGCACCAATTCAGTCCGAGCATCAGCGGGCGAAAATCCGGCCGACATACCAGCAGAAAGCAAATCGCCGTCAAGCCAATAGAACGGAGCACGCTCAGCTTGAACTCCCTGATACGGCAGCTCTGGATCGATGTCACGCCAGACTGCGCCGCAAAGGTGGCCCCTGGCCATTGCGCGCTTGGCGGAGTAAAGAAGCGACAGCGAGGCTGCCTCTGAGTCGGCAGCGGTGGATTCGTCATCAAGCGGGCGAAGGCGCGTTGCCCCTCCCAGCCGAATTCGTATTTGGGGTTGGTAAACGTGATGTTCCGGTCGAGGTCGGCTGGCAACGGAGCTGTTTATCAGGAAGATCGAGACGCGCCAGCCGCTCGCCGATCTTCTCGAACGCACTTCCAGTGTCACCTCTCGAACGCCGTCCGCTTCTGTAATCCGCCGACTCGTTCGAGATTGAGTGCAATCCAACCCTGTCCAGAGGTCGTAGCGAGGCTCACGTTGCCATGCGCGTTCGTCATCGACCGGCAGGTACCATGCCCAGGTTGCACAAATATCTATGACAGGATGTGCCCCTTCAAGCAGGATAGATAATCCAATCGAACAGGGGCGGGAACGCGGATCGAGACATGGGGAACGCCCCGGACCCGTAGTCGGAGAAACGCCAGGAGGGACGGCTGGGCCACCTGTGTCTCCCTGGTCATCCGCTGCCTCATCGTTCTCCCCCAACAAATCATCGGAAGCGTCAATCTCTTCCGACACCTGCGCATCACGCGGAGCGAGGACGCCGGTGATGTACTCTTCAAGAGGACTGACAGCCTCACCAAGACGATGGGGTGCCGGCTCCAGACGCTCACGAAGTCCTCCTCGTGGACCCATCACCTCCGCCACAAGAGCCATCAAGAGCTCATCACGTTCTGCCATCAGCCGACTCTCTCACCCCTTCTGGTCAAACGGGGAGCGAACTCCACAACGAATACTCCACCGGTCGCCCATGACGGAACGTCAGGAAGCTCGTCGTTACTTGCGAGCCGAATAGCTGCGTGCATCCGACGGGCAATCTCATTCGAGATGTACAGTCCGAGACCTGTTCCTCCTGCTTTCATTGAGAAAAACGGCTGAAAAAGGTGCGGGCGGGCTTCCTCATGCACGCCCGGTCCGTTGTCGGCGATAACGATCCGTTTTTCAGCTTTGCTGACGAGGATTATCAGTCGGCGCGGTCGGCCTTCTGGAAGTGCTGCAAGCCAATAACAAGCGTTGTGAACAAGATTATCAAGTATCTGAACCAGAGAAGCAAGCTGGCCTTTGACCTGAAAATCCTGGCCCTCCACTGCTGCCTGAACGCCGTTCTGATCGATGATGCGCTTGTTTAGCGTTAGAGCCAGATCGCCTGCCTCGCGGGCACTGATGCCCTGGAGTTTTTGCGCGCGATCCACGGCTTCGTACGGTGCGAGGATTCGGAACTCGTTGCTCAACGTTTCCAAGCAAGTGCCAAGCACTTCAAGCGACTGCCGTGTCCGGGTATCACCGCGAAGCACGCGCAGTCGCGCAAGTGCTTCGAGGGCAGCGGCGACCTGCCGACCGAATTCGTGGACGACTCTCTCCGCAGCCAGCCCTGTTGCGGCAAGCGTCAGCAATCTCTCGATCCGTTTCTCTTTGTCGGAGGCCGCAGCACTTGCATCGTCGATATTCTCGATCAGTATTCCGACGGCTTCGCGTTGCGTTACCGTTTTGAGGTGATCTGCCTCCGGCTGAACCTCAACGTCGGCGCCTGCCTCCGAATCCGCCGAATCCTCCGGGGGCACAACCGCAGCGGGGATGTCAATGTGGAGCTCGTCGCTAGCAGATTCCTCCAGCACCTGGGCCACTCGTTTGGCCGCAGCAAGAGAGCCACGACGGACTCGCCCCACACTCTCATCTCGCGGGCGATCCTTCTTCCAGAAGCTGGTAAACAGCCGGATAGCCGCGCGAGACATGGCCCTGAGATCAAGAAACGCATCATTCTCGATCAATCCCTCGCGGTTGGTCTTGTCGCGCAATTGCAGGTTGTTCTCCTGAAGAACCTGGATGAGTCCGACTACCTGATTGTTGCTAATCCTGCCTGAAGGATCTTGGATTCGCTCCTGATCAAGCAACAGCCAATCGTCACCCGGCTCCCCATAAGGCAGGACGCGCAAACCGTCTCGGAAAAGAGACACGCCGCACTGCGCGTTCAGCTCTTTCCCAGAGATGCCTGCCTGTGCCAGGTAGTCCTTTGCGCGGTCCCAGACGTAGAGGTTCACCCAGAACGGTCCACAACGCGGGAGCTTGCACTGCAGTTCCTTACTTGCTAAAGGCACCAGGGTTTCTGTGCCGCCCTTGCTCCGTCTGGATAAAGCGGGGTGTTTACAGTGATATTCGAAATCGCATTGGCCGTCTTTGTCGATGAGTGCCTGGAACTCATAGTGCGCGCGCTCAAGTATGTCAGTGGGGTCGATGTTCTCGAATTCAGGGAAGCTGGGGCATTGCAGGACGACCCTGAAGCGAACTTCCGCATCTTTCAGCGGACTCTGCAGCCTGCGCAAGGTTCGATGAACCTTTTCGAGGAGTTGACGGGGCCACTGTGAGCGTGCTCGCTCAATCTTCATCAGCGTCCCCGTTGCCGACCCCACGAAGACCTGAGGCTCGCGTTCTTCGATGGTCACCGCCATCGAATCAAGGTATGCATCCCCCGTCTCAAACCGATCCCAATTGATGGGAAGCACGATCTCTGGTGAATTAGCAGCGCGCGTTATCAGCTCTAGCCGCTTCCCTATCTGGTGTACGGCGAAGCGCCCCACCCCCTTTTCTCCAATTGGTAAACGACCGAGCTTGGTGCGCCGGTTTGCTTGCTTGTCACGGTCCTTGTGATCCACTGCGGGGCTCAGCCACTTCTCCTGGATATCCGAGAGGGTCATGCCTGTCCCGTTGTCGCGAATGATCACCGTGGTCGTGTCGGGGTCCCCCAAACCGAAGATCTGGATCTCTACTTCGGTAGCGTCCGCGTCGTATGCATTCTTGACAAGTTCAATAAGCCCAACAGCCTGGTCGCTGATGAGGTGCTCGCCAAGAATCGACACCAGACGGGCGCGAGGCCGGAAAGGCACCTCGCGACGGCTCGGTTTCTCGTGGTCTTTACCTTCAGCTGCTTTACTGGATTGCACTGGGCATCCCTCAGTCGCCGTGTTTCACGGGCGAACGTCGGCCTCACAACCGCGCTTCTTTTCGGCGTACGACGGGCACGGTCATCGGCCGTCGGTGCGGGAGTAGCGGGCAGAAATGTACTTCGCAACACCGGATGCTCTGAGAATCGAGTCCAGTGCGGTCAGATTGGAGCCTCCGCCCGCGAGTGACTCGGCACCCTCGGTCTCCGGCTACGACGCTAACATGATCGCTTCAAACTTTCAACTTTGACTTTGTCTCCTATCCCAAAAGTATAAAGGCGGAACGTGGCTCAGAAGTGCTTTCCCTTCAATGAATTCGGCCCCCCGCTCTTGAAGAGGACCAACGCGTTGCTGCGCGACCCGGCCTGCCTTGATGGCCGGGCCGTCCTCAGGCGCCGTTGCTTCCCGGACAGGGCGATCCCCGGCGGACTGCAGCGCCCGTCCCCGGTGTCCAAGCGCCCACGAACGGCTGTCAATGTTCCCGACGACCGCCGTATCGTGGCTACCGAAGGGCCTCGCACGAAGCGGCAGCCCTCGGCAAGGGCCTGCTGGCTCTTGACCGCGATCCGTCTTCGCTGGAAGCTGCTGGATCAACATGGCTTAACCGCTGTTACACTGCTGGGAGAGGAACCGAAACTTTAAACTCGGAAGTGGAGGCCATCATGGCAAGCACGAGACTGACGTGGCTCGGCCACGGAACCTTTCTGGTGACGACCCCGGGCGGCAAAGTGGTGCTGATCGACCCCT
>Ga0315285_10004917_pt1 | contig 13832 bp, 10 predicted proteins | sample YL17G09_36_MG_FD_203698 | JGI IMG/M metagenome (GOLD analysis project Ga0315285, IMG submission 203698) | Sediment microbial communities from Yellowstone Lake, YNP, Wyoming, USA - YL17G09_36 | ecosystem: Environmental > Aquatic > Freshwater > Lake > Sediment | place: USA: Wyoming | collected...
GGCGAGGCCGCGCCCGTCGCCGTTCGCGCGCTACGCCGGGTAAGAGAAGAGGAGGAGGAGGAGGAAACGTTACAGCCTTTCCTCGAGTGTTTTTGCCTTCCTCTTTATTTCGAACTTTTTTTTGTCCAGTGCCTTGAGAGTGGGAAGAGAGAGAGGGGGAGGGGGAATGCGAATCCGAAAGGGACAGGGAGCGCGCGGGGGGGGGTGAAAGGGTTGAGAGAGCGCAGGTTGTTTTTTGTTTGCAAACGAGAGAGGAAGAGAAAAAAAAATATTTCGATTTTTCGTTTCGGCATCTCGCTTCCTCCCCAATTTTGCTCCTCCTCGCGCGACTCCCCGCGCCGAGCCCTCTGTTTTGCCGCCCCCGCCCTCTTCGACAGCTAAGAAGAGATACGATGTCACGACGATGACAAGCGCGACATCGATGAGGGAAACGGCGGAACTGACGACGGCGATGATGAATAATCTCGACGAATTACCGCCGACCGAAGCACCAGCGACGACGACGACGGCGGCGAGGACGGGCCTCGACCTCGACCGCGACTCCCTCTCCGAGATCTTCTCGCACCTCCGCGACCCACAGGACCTCGCCACCGTCCCTTGCGTCTGCAGGCACTGGCGCCAGGCCGCGGAGGAAGGAGGAGAGGAGGGAGAGAGGCTCTGGAGGGCAGTGGCGGAATCGCTGGGCCTCGGCCTCGGAGAAGAAGAAAAAGAAGAAGTCGAAGAAGGAGAAGGAGAAGGAGAAGGAGAAGAAGAAGAAAAGGAAGTAGTAGTCGCGGCAGCAGTCGCGGCGACGCTCGACAGGCGCGCCCTCCGGAGCGGCGCCCCGTTGCTGCCGGCGGGCCCGCCCTCGTCGACCTGGAGGGCGCGCGTGCGCGCGGCGTGGCCCGAGCTCTGCTTCGAGTGCCGGCTGCCGGACAGCGGCCGCAGGAGGCCGCAGCAAGCAGCCACGGCAAAGGGAGGAGGAGAGGGGGCGGCGAGAAACTCTCCTTGCCCTCCCCCTCCTCCTCGGACGCTCTCTCTCCGGCACTGCCACGGCTGCTCTTCGACGTCGGCGGATCGGCAGAGGAAAACCAGGCTCGTCGACGCTGCCGCGGCGCTGAGGATCCTGAGGAGGGGCGGGGAAGGCGATGACGACGACGACGTCGACAGCGGCGACGGCGAGGAGGAGCAAGGACCGAAAAGCAGCAACGCCGAGCGTCTCCTCCTACTCCTGGCGAGGCTCCCTCGCTCCCTCGACGTGCGCCCGCAGGACCCGACGTTCCGAACCGTCGAGCTGTTTCGCCGCAGCGACGTGAGAGCCCTGGCGCTCGGGTTCGAGAAAGACATTTATTTATGACTTGAAACTATTTTTTTGCAAAGGAAAAGAAAAACGAGGACGACGGAAAAGTTGAAAAAAGTTTCTTCTTTCTCTCAAGCCACCGCCGTCGCTGCTGCTGCCGCCGCTGCCGCTCCTTCCCTCCCTCCGACCGGCTGCGACAGGTCTCCAAACGTGCCAGGCACCTCGTCCCCCGGAACAAACTCCCTCTTCGCCCCCTCCTTCGTGATGCAGACGGTTCGGATGCAGCCGCCGCTGCTGCCGTCGCGGGCGATCGCGTGCGCGACGGCGCGGCGCACAAACGCAACGCACTCGTCGGCGGTCATGCCGGGCCGCCAGAGCTTGTCGCAGAGGCCCGTGATGTAGGCCGAGCCGCTGCCGCCGATGGCGAAGGGCACGCGGACCATGGTGCCGCCGAGCGGGACGGCGTAGACGACGCCGCCGTTGCTGCTTTCTCCCTCTCCTCCCGCCGTCGCAGAAGCAGAGGAAGACTTGGCGTTCGCGTCCGCCTCGTCATAGCCTGCGACGATCAGACCCGCCTGCAGCGCGTCCTTGTTCTGGTAGGTGATCCTGCTCAGCATCCTCGCCGCGGCGAGCACGCCCGCCTCTTTCCCCCCGCGCTCGACGGCCATCTGCTCGAGGTGCCAGGCGACGGCCGCGGCGATGTTCTGCGTGTCGGCCGCCGACCCCGACCGGCAGACGTAGACGCGCTCGGTGAGACGCGTGACCTTGTCCGTCGCGCGGTTGGCGACGTAGCTGCCCGTGGAGGTGCGGGAGTCGGCGCCGAGAACAACGCCGCCGTCGAAGGTGGCGGCCATGATGGTGGTCTGGGAGAGGGAGAGGAGGGGAGGTTCGAGAGGGGGGGAGGCGAGGTCGAGAGAGAAAGAGGAGGAGGTTGAGAGGAGGCGCCGGGGTCGATGGAATGGAGTTCTTGAGGTCTCGATTGTTGGGGTGTTTTTTGCTCTTAGACTCGCCCTCGCTTGCTTCTTCTTCTCTCTCCTTCGATACTTCCGCAACGCTTGAGAGAACGAGTCTCCTTGGAGGGCTGAGCCAAGCAGAAAAACGAACAAGCTTGCGCGCGATAGAGAAAGAAAAGAGAAGGACAGGGCATCGACGAAACCGTTCGATCGCACGATCGATGGCTCTGTTTTGTCATCTTCGCTCTCTCTCTCTTCTCTTCTCCAACTCCTCTTCCCTCACCCCGAGCTGCACCGCGCCCATCGCCTTGAGCTCGGCCTCCATGGCCTCGCCGTGGCGGAGGAGGTGGTTCTCCATCGCTTGACGAGAAAAGAGAGAGAGAGAGAGAAAGAGACGATGCTTTCCTTTTTCTTCCTCGCTTTGTGCTTTCGACGAGTGCGAAGCATTCGAGCTGAGGCCCAAACAGAAATTTTTTTTCGCCTCGAGAGAGAGAGAGCCGAGAGCAACTCTCAATTCTCGCTTCTTCCTCGTTTCTCTCTCTCTCACTCTGTTTCTCTCTCTCTCTCTGTTTCTCTCTCTCCCTCCATACGTCATGTCATCCTCCTTCTCCGATTCACAGCAGCAGCTCGCTGCCCTGCGTGCCGAAGCGGATGCGGCGGTAAGCGAACGTTTCGACGAGAGCAGCATAGAGAGAGAGACAAAACGGGTCTGTCGGTTCATTTGCGCTCGGTGGGGGGAAGATTCTCTTCTCGTTCCCCGCCTTTTCCGACTCTCTGTCGAGTTGAACGGGCGAACGCTTGCTCGGAGGGTCTCTCTTGAGCGTCACCTCTGGCTGCGCTGCATTTTTCATGCGAGAACCAGAAAGGGCAGAACTCGAAGCACGTTCTCGCCCTCTCATCGTCGCGCCATCGGGACTCATTTCTTCGTCGTCTCCAAGAACGCGCTCTCTTCTCAAACCTTTCCTCACCTCACCGCCTTCCCCTCCTCCCCGACCACCACACATGAAACAACGCCAAAAAATAAAACAGGCCCAGTGGGCCTCGGCGATGAAGGAAGAGAACGAGGCCCTCCACGCGGCCATGGCGTCCCTGAAGGAAAGGCACAAGGCCGCCGCGAGGCGCTCGGCCGAGGCGCTCGCCGAGGCGCAGGGCTGGCTCGAGGAGGCGCAGGCCGACGCGGCGCGATTCCGCGAGGAGGCCGGCAGGGAGCGGCGGCGCGTCGCCGAGCTGCTGGAGAGGAAGGAGGTGGAGGAGGCGCTGAGGAGGGAGGAGACGGCGGCGGCGGAGAGGGCGATAAAGGACAAAGGAGTCGTCTTTGCTTCGGCGTTTTCGAGTTTCGCTCCTTCCGCTTCTTCTCCTTCCCCTGCTGCTGCTCCTGCCGCTGCTGCTGCTGCTGCTCCTGCGCCTTCTTCTGCCCTCCAGGGCTCACCCTCGACGCCTGCAGCGGAGCAGCTCGACCGCTCCCCTTCGCCCGCGGCCCCCACGCTCCTGACTCAGACCTCGTCGTCGTTCGCCGCGGCCGTCGCCGGGGGCGGCGGCGAGGGGGGCCTCCCGGAGTCTCGCGGCCGCAGGCCCCTCTCCGCGGGGGGCGGTCGCAGGTTCCACGTGACGCCCAAGACGGGTCCCCGGGCTCCAGCGATGGGGAGGCTCGCGGCCTCGCTCTCGGTGATGAGTCTGGGAGCGGCAGAGAAGGGGGGCGGAGCTGCCGCTGCCGCTCCTCTCTCGCCGGCAGCGGCAGCGAAGCAGCGGCACGACCAGTCCCTCGACGCCTCGATCTGCAGGATAGGAGACCTGCTGCATCCGCCGTCTCCAAAAAGGACAGCGGCGGCGGCGGCAGCAAACGCGAGAGCAGTTGCTTCCCCCGCCGCCGCGGCTGCCGCCGCCGCTTCGGGGGCGCTCAAAGGGGAGGAGGAAGAAGAAGAAAGAGCTTGGGCCCCGCGGCCCTCCTTCGCCGCGGCCGTCGCGAGGGCCGCCTCTGCGAGGCGAAGCAACCACGCTCTTCAGCAGCAGCAGCCTTTTTCCACGGCGGCGGCGACAGCGAGAGCTCTCTCTCCTTCTCCCTCGCCGCCGCCACTCGCAACAGCAACAGCGACGACAGCTCGAGAGAGAAATCCAGCCCCCTCTTCTTCCTCGTCCATGCTCCCTCCTCCCTCGCAGTCCGCCAACGTCATCGGATGGAGGGTCGTGCACCCCCCGCCTGCGCCCCCGGCGGCTCCTCGAGCGGCAACGGCGACGAGAGAAGAAGCCGCCGCTCCTAGCGCCTCTGTTGTCGTCACAACAGCCGTCGCCTCCTCTCCTTTGAAGACTTCTCCGACGCAGCAACCGTTGTTGCAGAAGCAGCACTCCGCGGTCGGGAGGGCTGCGGCGGCTGTGCTTCACAGGCTGTCTCCGCTGCGGCGGGCCGGAGCCAGCTCGCTCGAGCGAGGGGAGAAAAATTAAGTAACAAGAAGGAGAAGAAAAAAAAACTGGAAACACTTTCCATCAAAATTCGGCACAGAGCAACAAGGCTTTCCTCTCTCGTGCTCTCTTTTAGCTTTCGCTTTCGTGTCTCCCTCTCTTGGTCTTGGTCTCCCTAGAAGCAGCGGCAGCACGAGAACAACCCGACGCTCGCTCTCGCGCCTCTTGCAAATTGCAGATGCCGCTCCCCTCCCCCGCAGGCAGCAGATTGTTTTTGGTAAGCCGAAGAGAGAGGCATTGTTTCGCCGCCGGGTCGGCGGCCTTGCTTCCGTGTTGCATTCTGTTTCGCAAGTGCCGCCCTCGTTCGCGGCCTCGAATCCTCCATCGGCAAGGACGGGAGACGAGAGCACGGGGACGGGGCCTACTCTCTCACACGGAAGCAAGCACCGAAACCCCCCCCCCTCTTCACAGGCCGACAAACCTTTTCCTCTTTCGTCGCCGCTGTCGCCGTCGGCATCGAGTCCAACGCTTCTTCTGCCATCTCACGGCCGAGGCATGCGCTGCTCGCGGGGGCTGCTGGCCCGCTGCTTCGCGTCTGCTCGGACAGCGGCAGTGCAGAGTAACAGTTTGTCGTCTTCTTCTATTGTTGCCGCCTCTGCATTGAAATCATGGCCAGGAGGCGCGGCGATGTCGACGAGCAGCAGCCGTCGCTCGATGGTGATGGTTTCGGCGTCGCCACTGTCGTCGTCGTCCTCGCTCCATCGATCCCGCGGCCTTTCGGCGAAGGCAACGGCGACTGCTGCCGAGGGCGGTGACGGCGGCGGCGATGCCGACGCGGGCGGCGCCCTCACAGTCATGGGCCGCATCATCGACACGGAGCTGAAGGACGAGGCCGAGAAGAGCTACATCGCGGTGAGGAGGAGAGAGGAGAGGGGGGGGCAGAGACGGAGAAATTCACCACCATCTTTTTTTTTTTCCCTCTTCCTTTTCGACCTCCTCTTCTCTCCCCCCCCCTCAACCCCGACCTTTTCGAAAAACCCCAAACCCTTCTTCCGATGAACAAAACGAACAACAGTACGCCATGTCCGTCATCGTCGGCCGCGCCCTCCCCGACGTCCGCGACGGCCTGAAACCAGTCCACCGCCGCATCCTCTTCGCGATGCACGGCCTCTCCCTGTCCCCCTCGACGCCGCACCGCAAGTGCGCGCGCGTCGTCGGCGAAGTTTTGGGGAAGTACCACCCGCACGGCGACACGGCCGTCTACGACGCGCTCGTCAGGCTCGCGCAGCCGTTCTCGATGCGCAGCCCCCTGGTCGACGGCCACGGCAACTTTGGCTCGCTCGACGCCGACCCCCCCGCGGCCATGCGGTACACGGAGTGCCGCCTCCGCGCGCTGTCGGCCGAGGTGCTCCTCCGCGACCTCGCCGCCGAGGGGACGGTCAGGATGGCGCCCAACTTCGACGGCTCCGTCGAGGAGCCCACGGTGCTTCCTGCGCGCGTTCCCCTGCTGCTGGTCAACGGCAGCAGCGGGATCGCGGTGGGCATCGCGACGCGGATCCCGCCGCACAACCTCAGGGAGGTCGTCGCCGCGATGACGCTTCTGGTCAGGAAGCCCGAGGCCTCGACCCAGGAGCTGATGAGGCTCCTGCCGGCGCCGGACTTCCCGACGGGAGGGGAGATCCTGGACGCCGGGGGCGTGGCGACGGCGTACGAGACCGGCAGGGGCCCCGTGACGGTGCGCGGCAAGGTGGACATCGAAATCGACGGCGACGGAGGCAAAAAGGCGAAGAAGGCGCCGTCCCGGCGCGGCAGGAAGGGAGCGGCGGCGGCAGAAGCTGCTGCTTCCGCCGCCGCTCTCTCTTCCGCCGACTCGGACACGGAGGCGGCAGCCGGAACGGCTCCTTCCCAGTCCCTCTCGGCCCTCGACGACGCCTCGCTCGACGGCGCCGCGGGAAAGACGCGCATCGTCATCTCCGAGCTGCCGTACCAGACCAACAAGGCCGCCTTTGTCCAGCGCGTGGCCGAGCTGGTCGACGAGGGGGCCCTCGTGGGGATCGCGGACGTGAGGGACGAGTCGGACAGGGCCGGGACGCGCGTTGTGGTGGAGCTGCGCAGGGGTGTGTCGGCGAGGGTGGTGCTGGGGTCGCTGTACAAGCAGACGCCGCTGCAGGTGAGTTCGTTGTTTTTCTTTTTTTTCTTTTTTTCGAGAGGATAAAAAAAACGGGGGAAAAAAGGAACGAAAAAGAACTCGACCTCGAACAACAAAAACTTAAATAAAATAAATAAATAAATAAATAAAAGGCCCGCTTCTCCTGCAACATGGTCGCGCTCGTCAACGGCACCCCTCGCACCCTGTCCCTGAGGGAAATGCTCATGAAATTTATCGAGTTCCGGTCGTCGGTGATCCGGAAGAGGGCGAGGTTCGAGCTGGGTGAGTGAGAGAAGGAAGAGTTTCTTTGAAACGAGGTTTTTTTCTCGATTTTTTTTTCACAAAGGAAAATAAACGCTCTTTCCTCACTCTCTCTCCCTCTTTCTCTTCTTCTCGTCTCTCTCTCTCTCTCTCTCTCCTTCTCTCTTTCCCAAAAATACAGGCAAGGCCAAGGCCCGCGACCACATCGTGCGGGGTCTGCTGATCGCGATGGAGTCGATGGACAAGGTCGTCGCCACCGTCCGCTCTGCGCCGGACGCCGCCGCCGCCTCGGCTCGCCTGATATCCGACCACGGCCTGTCGGAGCTGCAGGCCGAGGCCGTGCTCGCGATGGCCCTGCGGCGCCTCACCAGCCTCGAGGCCGACAAGCTCAACAAAGAATCAGAGGAGCTCTCGGCTAGGATCACGGACCTGGACGCTCTGCTCGCCTCGCCCGAGCGCGTCGCGGACACGCTCGTCCGAGAGGCCGAGGAGGTCGCCTTGAAGTTCGGCGACAACAGGCGCACGGCCCTGCGCCTGGGAGACGACGGCAGCGTCGACGACGAGGCTCTGGTGCCCGAAGGCGAGTCGATCGTCGTCTTCTCCAAGCGCGGCTTCGTCAAGAGGATGCCCGCCGACACCTTTTCGCAGCAGGCGCGCGGCACGAGGGGCAAGCTGGGGGCGACGCCGCGAGGCGAGGGGGACGGCGTCGGCGACGTGCTGGCGGCGAGCAACCGCGACACGCTGCTGTTCTTCACGCGCGAGGGCGGCGTCTTCTCGCTGCGGGTGCACGCCATCCCCGAGGCCTCGCGCGGCGCGGCGGGGACCGCGATCCCGAAGCTGATCTCGGTCGACCGCGGCGACGGCTTTGCGGCGATGCTGGCCGTCCGCGACTTTTCGGCGGGGGAGCAGGGCCTGCTCCTCCTGACGCGCAACGGCCTGGTCAAGCGCACCGCCCTCGACCAGTTCGCCAAAGTCAGGCGCACGGGAATCACCGCGATCGGCATGCGAGAGGGCGCGGGGGACGAGCTGACCTGGGTCGCGCGCGCGCCGGCCGGCTCGAGGGTGCTGCTCGCCGCGAGCAACGGCGCCGCGCTGCTGTTCGCGACCGACTCGCTGAGGCCCACGGGCAGGGCCTCGACCGGGGTGAACGCGATGAAGCTCGCCCCCGGGGCGAAGCTGGTGGGGATGTGCGTGCTGCCGCCGCCTCCCGGGTACGTCCCGAAGAAGGGCAGCAGCGGCGGCGCCGACGACGGAAGCGGCGACAGCAGCAAGGACGAAGGAGAGGGAGACGGCGACGAGGGCGACGTCGACGAGGGCGCCGGCGCAGCAGCCGCCGACGCCGACGACGACGGCTCGGTGCTCTTCGTCACCAAAAAGGGCATGGGCAAGCGCGTGCCCCTGTCCGCCTTCAGGAACATGCGGCGCAACTGCGTCGGCGTGCGAGCCATCAAGATGGCCGAGGGCGACGAGCTCGCGGCGCTGCTGCCCGTGCCCGGGGGCGCCGTGGGCGGCCCCGGCGGCAGCCCGACCGCCGCCGCGAGGAGCCGGCGGCGCGCCGACGCCGCCTCGGCCTCGGCCTCGGCCGGCTCGCGCGACCTGCTCGTCGGGACCGCCTCGGGCGTCATGCTCCGCCTCGCGCAGGCCGACATCCCGGCCTCGGGCCGGTCTGCCAAGGGCGTGCGCGTCGTCAGGCTGGCCGAGGGCGACGCGGTGGCGAGCGTGACGGCCATGTCTGGCGAGGGCGAGGGCGAGACGACGGACGATGAGGGCGGTTCCGTCGGCGGCGGAAACGGCGTCGCCGGGGCCTCCGCGGCGGCGGCGGGGAGGCGCTCTCCATCTGCTGCTTCTGCCGCTGCTTCTTCTTCCGCGTCCGAGTCTCCCGCGCCAGCGAGACCCGGGACGGGCCGCAAGACGAGCTACATGACCTTCTGCGACTCGCTGCGAGAGCAGGTGAAAGCGGAGCTGCTCGAGCAGGGCGGCGGTGACGCGGCGGCGGCCAAGATGACCAACGTCTCGAGGGAGCTCGCCAAGCGGTGGCGGGAGCTGTCCGAGGCGGAGAAGGCCTCGTGGCAGGAGGCCGCGAAGCAAGGGTGATATCGATTGTTTCCTTTCGACTTTTTTCTTTTGCCTCTCATATTTGTATTCCTACTTCGCAATACAGGGAACAAATGAATGGAAGCGCGAAAGAAAAAAGAGTCTGAAGGGGTAGAGAGAAGGAGGAGGTTGAGAGAAAAAATTGCTTCACAAGAAAAACAAAATGCGCCTCAAAATCGACGCTCGCGATGCCTTTCAGCGGGCGCTCGCGCTCTCTTTCTTCCTCGCATTCTGCTCGTTTTACGCGCAGAGCCGAGGTCAGACAGGCCTGATGTTGAAATTGGCGACGACACGCGTTCTCCTCGGGCGGACCCCGGGAGGATACGTAACCGAAGAAGAGAGGCATTGTCGAAAACGCGCCGATTGTTTTTTTTTCATCGCTCTTTACCTCAACAAAACTTCAAAACTCTCAAAACTCTCTCACTCTCTCTCAAACGCACAGAGCTCGTCGGCACCCGCGGCATCGAGCCCCTGCGGACGATCATCGAGCAGCGCCGCGTGCCCGGGGATCTCCTCGAGAGCTTCTCTGGAACGCCGACGCTGATCTGGCTCCTCGACGCGCTCGGCGTCGAGGCCGGTGCCGCGGCGGACTGCCTCTCGCTGCTGGGCGCGCTCCTCGCCGGCGCGGCCTTCGCGGGCTACCTGGGCGGTTGCGCGCCTCTCTTCGTCGCTCTGTCGCTGCTGTACCTGGCGCTGATCGCCCCTCTCGCCTCGGCGACGACCAGGGGGAGCTCGCTGCCCTGGGCGGAGCTGCCGTCCGACGGGCTCCTTCTCGAGGCCGCGTTCGCCGCCGCGCTTTGGGCCCCGCTGTGGCCCAAGAGCAAAGAGGAGAAGGACGAAGAAGACGACGAGCGGGAGGAGGTGGGGGGAGGAAACGAGGAGGCCGCCTCTTCTTCTTCTTCTCCTTCCTCGCTCTCTGCCCCCGCCCTCGCTCCGGCGTTTTTACTCCGGTGGATTGTGGCGAAAAACGCCTTTTTCCGAGGGCTCTGCCGCTGGAAGAGGAGCAGCGCCGCCGCCGCCGCTGCCGTGGCGGTACTTTCTTCTTCCTCCTCCTCTTCCGCTCCTAATTCTCCTCTTTCTCTTGTCGCCCTCGTCGCCGACGTCGCGCTCGCGCCGATGGCCCTGTCCCCCGCGAGGCTCCCCAGGCTCGTGGCGGCGACGGCGCTCTTGGTCTCGTCGGCGATCGACGGCGTTCTCGCTTTCCAGTTTTCGTCTCCGTCTTCTGCTTCTCAGGCGGCGGCGGCCCCGCCTCTCTGGACTCTGATCCTGAGGCCCGTGCTGGTGCTCCCTTTACTCCATGCGGGGCTCCTCGACACGAGCGGCAGCGACAAGAGGAGCAGCAGCAGCCCGGAAAAGACCGGAGGGGGTAAAATCAAGCTCGCCGCGCGCTTTTTCGTCTCCGCCGGAGCTTTCGTCCCGGCCCTCTTCTCCGCGCTCGGCGTGCTCTCCCCGCGTTCCTTCCCCTCCTCGAGCTCTTTCGAGACCTCTCTGTCGAGTTACGCTCCTTACTGCCTCGCGGCGGCGGGGCTGACGATGCTGGCGTCGCTGTCGGCCGACGTGCTCCGGTCGATGGCCTCGGCGAGCATCGTCGGGCTCCTCGAGGAAGAGGAAGAAACCGGACAAGAGAAGACCAAGAAGCTTTCAGCTCCTCCTCCGATGACGCTCTCGATGCGTCGCAGGCAAGCTCAAGAGCAAAAGCAAGAAGAGAAGGACGAAAGGAAGCTCGGGAAGAGAGGAGGACGCACCAGGGATCCCCAAAAGGTCGAGTACGTCCGCGGCGCGCACGAGCCGGCGCTCGTGGGGGCGATCTCGCTGCTGCTCTTCTGCGCGGGCTGCCTCGAAGTCTTCACGTCGGCGGCGTCCCCCGCGGCCGCGGCTGCGGACCGGGGCTGCTCGGGCGGGCCCGGGTGCGGCGGGGGCCCCGCGGCGCTGGTCGTGGCGAGGAGGCTGTCGTGGCTGGCGCGGCCGTGGAGGGCGACGGGGCCCTCCTTCGGAAGCCTGATGCGCGAGGAGGAGGGGAGGGTCGGGAGCTCGGCCGCTCCCCCCGTCGCAGTCGAGGTCCGGAGCGACTGCCGCGACGACGACGACGACGGAAGCGGCGGGGTGTGGACAAGAATATCTCCCCGCTCGCGCTCCTCGCGCGTCGCGGCGGCGCTCTCCTCCCTTTCCCACGCTCAGGAATTTCGCCACGCCGACGGAGTTAACGAAAGTCAATGGGGGGGAGGGGAAGAAAACGGCGGCGGTTCCTCCTCCTCCTCCTCCTCCCCCCCCCCGCCGCCTCCGTGGCTCGACCACCTGCTCTACCGCCTCGTCTCGGACCCCACCGGCCCCGTCGCGGCCTCCTTCGCCCCCCCCGCGTGGCAGCAGCGGCAGCAGCAGCCCGCCCCCGCTCCCTGCGCCGCCCGCGCGGTCGTCGGCGGGGGGGGGGGGACCTTGGCCTCCTTCTCTGCCGCGGAGGCAGCCGACGCCTCCTCCCCCGCGGCGGAGAGTCTCGCGAGGCACGGCTGGGGGCCGCTGGTGGAGTACGAGGGCCCTTCAGGGGTCGGAAGGGCGGTCGCGGACGCGGTGGCGCTCCCCAGGACATTGTTTGGCGGCTGCGGCAAGGGCAAGGTCGGCGGCGGCAAGGGAGGCGGCTTCAACGTCGTCCTCGCCGGCGCCGGCGCCGCCGGCTCTATCGCTCTCAGCGCCGCGGCGCTCGCGGCCGTCAGGCGGGGCCGAGGAGAGTCTCCGGAGGCGGCAGCGGCGGCAGCGTCGTCGAAGAAACGGGAATGAGAGAGAGGGAAACCTCTGTGATGAATTTGTTTTTGTTTGTTGGAAAAAAAAACTGTCTTTTCTCACTCGCCTTTTTACACTCGCAAGCTCTCTCTTTCTCTCTCTTGTCTCTCTCTCTCTTAGGGGAAAAGCCCACCTCTCTCTCTCTCTCTCTCTCTTTCTCTGTCTCTCTCACCAAAGTACGAAAAAGAGGAAACAAATACGAAAAAACATTCAATGGAAATGCCCCCCTGAAAAAGGTGGAAAACAGAAGAAGAAAAACTCTTCTCTTTCCTTTTTCACGCCGCCATCGCCGACGACTCCTCGGCGGAGGCCCTCACGCTCTCCCTCTTCGACGCCGCGGCCTTGGCCATCACGACCGACGTCCTCGAGATGACGTCAGTCTGGTGGAAGCCGAGCGGGCCCAGACGGGGGACCAGGGGCGCGGAGGAGAACCTGGAAGCCTTCTTCTTGCCGCTCCCGCCGCCCGCACCAGCGACGGCAGCGGCGACCGCGGCGGCCAGCCCCGGCGTCGGCCTCGGAGACGCCTCCGGCACCGCGCCCCTGCTCGCCGCGGCCAGGTGAGGGGCGATTTCCGAGAGCCTCTCCCGCATCGCCGCGGCGTCATCGTACGGGAGCGCGACACCGGCCACCTCCGACAGGGCGCGAACGATCTTCCAGTCCTCGCGCGCGTCGCCGACTCGCGGCACGGCGGCCCTCGTCCTCTGCGCGCAGCCCGTGGTCGAGACAAAGGTCGCGTCCTTCTCCGTGAAGGCCGCGCCGGGGAGGACGACGTCCGCCCTGGCGGCGCCGCGCTCGCCGTGGTGGCCCTGATAGATGACGAACGCGCCGTCCGGGACCAGGGACTCGTCGTAGTCGTCCGAGTTGAGGAGGAAGACGACGCGCGGGAGGGAGGTTCCGGACGCGGCGGCAGCAGAGGCGCGCGCGGAGCGAGCGAAGCCGACGTCGGCGGCGCCGACGCGGGCGGCGTCGTTGTGCAAAAACCCGACCTCGGCTTTCCCGCCCAGAGACCTGGCCAGCTCGTGCGCCGCGTCGACGATCGCCGCGGAATCCTCCCTTCGAGCGGCCACCGACGATCCCACGATGATCCGGGCCCCGCCCGGGGACGAGGCCGCGGCCTCCTTGAGCGCGGCGGCGAACTCGCCCTTCCCCTCGGCCAGCGCCGACAGCGCGTCGGCCGTCGTCCCGACGTGCGAGTACGGGTACGTGAGGTCGATCTCGTCGCCGTCGGCCCCTCCTCCCGCCGCCCCGACGACCCCGATCTTCGCTCCCCCGAGCCAGGCCCTGCGCAGCCTCGCGTTGAGCACCGCGCACTCGACCCGCGGGTTGGCCCCGACGAGCAGGATCGCCCCCGCGCCGTCGAGCGCCGCGGCGCCGACCGGCGAGGAGGAGGCGGGAGCGGGAGCCCCGGCGCCCGGGGTGGAGAGCGTGTAGTTGCCGCGGGCGGTCACGTCGACCCCGGAGGCCGTCGCGTCCTCGAAGGTGCAGTCGCCGCTTCCCAGCCTCGCGAGCAGGTCCTTCAGGGCCACCATCGACTCGACGTCGGCGAGCTTGCCCGCGACGGCGCGCACGCTGTGGGCGCCGCCGCTGCTCGCCGCGTCGGCGAGCGCCTTGGCCGCGGCTCCCAGGGCCTCCTCCCAGGAGCTCGGGACGAGCCCCCCTCCGTCGCTCTTGCGCACCATGGGCACGCCCAGGCGCTGCCTCTTCAGGCCGTCGTACTGGAACCTGCCCCTGTCCGAGAGCCACTCCTCGTTGACGGCGTCGTTGGCCAGCGGCACGACGCGCATCACCTCGGGGCCGCGCGAGTCGACCCGGATCGCGGCTCCCAGGGCGTCGGAGACGTCGACGGACTCGGTGCCTTTCAGCTCCCACTGCCTGGCAGTGAAGGCGTAGGGCTTGGAGGTTAGTGCGCCTGGGGGTTTTGAAG
>Ga0315285_10004918_pt1 | contig 13831 bp, 11 predicted proteins | sample YL17G09_36_MG_FD_203698 | JGI IMG/M metagenome (GOLD analysis project Ga0315285, IMG submission 203698) | Sediment microbial communities from Yellowstone Lake, YNP, Wyoming, USA - YL17G09_36 | ecosystem: Environmental > Aquatic > Freshwater > Lake > Sediment | place: USA: Wyoming | collected...
TGTCTCGGTTTCCCCACCCGACGCGGCGCCGGCCGGCGGGGGCCGGGGCGGCCGCGGCGGGGGCGGGGGCGGGGGCGGGGGCGGCCGGGGCGGCGGCGGCGGGGGCGGCATGTCGGGCGGGGGGGACTCCAGTATCGGCGTCGAGCGCAACAGCGCCGAGAGCGGCGGCGGCATGGGCATCCCGCAGGAGTCGGGCGGGGCGGGCACCCGCAGCATGGTCGTGGTGGTGCGCTGGGAATCGGCACAGCCCATTCGTCAGGCCACCATGCGCCGCGAGGTCCTGCTCGGCAACCTCAAGCCGGAAGATGCGGAGGAGAGACTCAAGCACGCCCTGGGCGTGTACGTCATCGGCGTCAGCGGCCTGCCGATTCGAATGCTCGGGGGGGCTTCCTCGGACAAAATCAAGGCCTCCACCTTCTTGAAACCGGACAAGGGCGACCCCATCGCCCTCGAGGACCTGAAGATGACGCGCAGCCAGCCTCCGGACGTGCTCTTCGTGTTCCCTCGCTCCGCCAAGCTACCCGACGACGCCAGGACCATCGAGTTCGTCAGCAGGCTGGGCCGGATAGAGGTGCGCAAGAAATTCACGCTGAAGGACATGGTCTACGACGGCAAGCCGGAGTTGTAGGCTCCAGGCCGCAGGCCCCAGGCTGGAGGCTGTAGGCTGTGGGCAGCAGGCAATCGCGCTGCGGTTTCATTGCTTCCCCCGCCCTCCTACAGTCCACAGCCTTCAGTCTACAGCCTCTTTCTTGGGACCTCCGCGAGTCCAATAGCCGCCGAATCGTTCCGCCATCTCGCTGACAAAATCCTCGTTCCCAAACGGCCGCCCCGCATACGTGTCCGCCCCGGCCTGCCGGGGAGTCAGACTCCAGCCCGCATTATTCATGAAGCCGCCGGACCAGCCCGCTTCAGCGGGCTTGCCCGAAGGGTTACTAGCCCACCCGTTTACGGGTGGGTAGCGGAAGAAAAATGAGACCAGCCCGTTTCAACGGGCTTCCCTCTTCTGGCTTTAGCCGCCCGATTCAAGAGCGAGGGCTGAAGCCGCTGCGGGAAGCCCGCTGAAGCGGGCTGGCGACATTAGACCCGCTGTGAACCAGCCGTAAACGGCTGGCCTAACGACCCTTCGGGAAAGTCCGCTAAAGCGGGCTGCCCGCTGCCACAGCGCGAAGCCCTTCACGCTTCGTGAGTAATTCGGGCCAGTGAGTCGGCGTTCACAACCTGTTCCCAGTCCGCCGCAGGCTCACGCCGCCACCATTCCATGCCCAGCGTTCCGCTTTCATCCTGACCCGTGAGGTGCGCCGCCGGGCTGGACCAGGGCTAATCGGCCGCCCCCCGCACCATTCCGGCCCGTACCGCATTGCGCTCCATGTGTGACGTGGCAAGCAACCCCGGGCAGCACACATCGGCTTCGTCGTGGCATAATGCTTAGGGTAGGGCCGAACCGTATGCGGAGTTCCCTGAAGAACTGCGCAGTTCAGGCTGCCCCCTTTTCCCAAGTGGTGATCGCGGTGATCGTATGCCACCGTAACCAAAGCGGTTGTGACGACAAGTGTTGAAGGTGCTGGATGGCGAGAAAGAGAGCTTCGTTAACAGCGGCAGGACTTGCAAGGCCACGAGAGTTTGCGCATTTCCTCAGAGAGAACAAGAAGCTAGTCTCGGAGTTGCCAAGGCTCTTTCACTTGATCAATCGCATTTTCAAGCCAGACACCGAGTGGCTTGCCAATCGAGGAACGGTCGATATGGTGGTTTACGGGTTGGGCCACGCGGCTGCTGAAGATTTCAAGGAGATCATATTTGCCTGCGCCTACGGCTTCGGCCTTGCAGGAACCAAATTGCTCCGGGGCATGTTCGAACGTGCGGTGACCGCTCTCCACATCGCTCGCCACCCAGAGAAGGCGCAGGACTTCGCTGACTATTACAGCATCGAGCGCTTCAAGTTTTGGTCTCGGATGAAGGAGTTATACGGTGATCGGTTCCCAGTCTCTGATGCCGAACTGGAGAAGAGAAGGGCTCAGCGAGATGCGGTAATCGACAGTTTTCGGCCAACACCTTGCCAGAAGTGCGGCGATAATCTCTGCCCCGATTGCCGCCGAGAAGCACGCGGTAGAACGGCTTGGACGCGGCTATCGCTCGATGCGATGGCCCGCGAGGCAGGCAGTCTCGATGAGTTCTACACCTTCTATTACCTGAATCCGACGCTCCAACTGCACAGCACCATGTCGTCCGTTGTGGCGCGAACACGAAAGGCCGATGGCGATCACGTTGTTTTCAGAACCGAAGGCGGTGACGAGATGGCGACCCACACGCCGATGTTCGCCCATCATTTGGCGATTCTCGTTTGCGATACGCAGAACGATCATTTCCATTACGGGTTGAAGGATGAGCTTCGCAAACGACTTGCCGCATGGTTCCGCGTCTGGGGGAAGCTATCAAATCAGGAAATATGGGAGCGCATCAACTCCCCGGCTGTTTAGCTGGCACAAATGGCACCGAGTGGGGGTTTGAGCATCGGCCCCTCCTCGGGCCGATGGAAGAATGGGGACGGCCTGAACTGCGCGATTTTTGCTCGGTGGAGCGTGTTCTAAAAAAGCGTGAACTGATCGGTCTGCTGTTGAGCCGGGTGGGCCAACGCCTGCTTCTTCTTGGGACCTCCGCGAGACCAATAGCGACCGAATCGTTCCGCCATCCCGCTGACAAAATCCTCGTTCCCAAACGGTCGCCCCGCGTAAGTGCAGCCCCGGCCTGCCGGGGAGTCAGACTCCAGTGACTCGGCGTTTAGAACCTGTTCCCAGTCCGCCGCAGGCCCACGCCGCCACCATTCCATGTCCAGCATTCCGCTTTCATCCTGACCCGTGAGGTGCGACGCCGCGCTGGACCAGCGGTAATCGGCCGCCCGCCGCACCATTCCGGCCCGTAGCGCATTGCGCTCCACGTGTGACGTGGCAAGCCACCCCGGGCAGCACAGATCGCTTTCGTCGCGGCGTCATGCTTAGCATAGGGCCGAACCGCATGCGGAGCTCCCTAGAAAACCTGTGCAGTTCAGGCTGTCCCTTTTCCCCCTTTTCCGCCTTTCCCCCTACCAAAGAGGAGTTGCCGGCGCGAATTGCGGGACCGGAAGGTCCGCTTAGCATCCGGGCGCCTATGCCGGATGGTAGACGCAGTCCGAATGCTCCTTGGGGATGGCCTTCAAGAATCGGGACGGCTTGATGTCAGGTGGCCCACCGCTTCGGTAAATGTTGCGGTGCACGACTGCACCTGATCGTTTTCGGGCGTGAAAGAGATGAAGCTCGTTGAACGCGCGAGTCATGGAGACGAAGAGAAGACGACTCTGTTCAGCAAGCGATGACGCGTTGTCGCTTCTTGGCACCGCGCCCTCCTCAAGGCCGACAACCAAAACGACCCTGGCTTGCAGTCCCTTTGCACCCTGGAGAGTCATGAGTCGCACGTCGGAACCGGTCCCTACCGCCCCGGTCTGAGAAGCGTGCTCAACCCAACTGGTGACCTCCTCCAAGAATTCCGGGATGTCCCGCCAGGGTGCCAGCTCCTCAGCAAGGCTGGCTGAAAACCCCCCGACGTTCTTGCCGGAACCGTGGAGCTCGGCAAGAGTAGTGAAGGCGCCATGCGCTGAAGCCAGAAGCGGGTCAGTTGTTTTTGTGCGCTCCAGAGCCGCCCAGAAGTTTGTCGATTTACCACTGAGCACTTCGTCCCACACCTGGGCAATTCGCCCAAACGCGGCCTCGCGCTGTTGGTGCTTGTCGGGCTTTCTGACTTTGGACGAGGGAATCCCACTGGCTGGAGCATCCAGATAGGACTGCAAACATCGGCGAAACGCCAGGTTATCCGTTGGATTAACCAGCCAATTAGTGAGCGTTGCTATCAACGGCAATCCGGTGCCTGGGATGTTGACGGGCGCCGAGAACGCTATTTGGTGCTTCCGGAGCTCCTTGGAAATCGCCATTGAGTACTGCTTCTGCGGGAAGAGGACCAACACGCTCTGAGAAGGGAGAACCCTTTGGACGATTTTCCGTACAATCTGGGCTTCCTTCTCGTCACTCGGTACGTTGTGGATCTGGATTTTGGGACCGTCCGTCGCCTTGTATTCGAAGTTGCCCTTGTGGAGTCGTTCAGGGTCCTGTGTCCGGACGACGGTCATCGCCCCTTCGAGAACGTGCTTGTGACACCGGAACGATTCCAGCAAAGGCGCCACAGTCGCTTGTGGACCAAAATCCTTCTTGAAGTTTCGTATGAAAGCAGGAGAGCCGCCCCGCCAGGAATAGATGCTCTGGTCGTCGTCTCCGACGACGAAAAGACCATCGCGCTGCCCCTCGGAAAGAAGGGAGATCAGCTCGAACTGTGCGGCATTGATGTCCTGATATTCGTCAACCAACAGATGCCCGGCGGACGCACGGTACTTCGCCAGCAATTCTGGTTTGTCCTTCAGAATGCTGCATGCAAGCAGTATCTGCTCGTCATAATCAACGGCCCGGCATGCCTGCAAGATGGCGCGGTATTTGTCACATATCGCACACTTGGGGCTATCTTCACGTTTGCACCTTCCCGATTGCCGGCATGAAACGGCCTCCTCTCCGGTGGCGCGGGGCAGGCCGCAGAGTTGCGCAGCGTCACCCACGAGCACAGTCCGCAATTCATCATCGGCAACGACGCGGACAGGTTGCCCCAGACCCAGTTCGTTTGCGCACTCCCGGATTATCCCGTATCCGAGGCTGTGCATCGTGCAGATGAGATGCGGTTGAGAGGAGTACGGCAAAAAGAGGTCCTGCCGGGTTTCGTCAGAGATCCTATCTCGCATATTGCGGGCGGCGGCGGCCGTGAAGGTTATAACGGTGATCTTGTCCGGTGAAACCTTCTGCTCCTCGACGAGGTACTTGATCCTGCGACCCAGACAATGGGTCTTGCCGGTTCCAGGCCCAGCTAATAGGAGTGCCGGGCCTGGCAGAGCATGGAGGGCATCGTCACTCATTTGGTTCCTCCAAAGCCGCGAGCGTTGGCGGTTCGTGGTGGCTGCCGTCTGCAAAGCATACCAAACAAGCAGCATTCGCAGCTATACTCAACACCAAGGACGGAATCATAGCTCAACTGACAAGAATACCTGATGATCTCAAAAAGCAGCGCGACCAGGCCCGCGCCGAAGCTGATCGTTTGAACCGCGCAATTCAGGCGCTCTCGGAAGTACCCAGTCGCCGACTTCGTGCTGGCAGGGGCGTGGGGCAAGAATGTGGACAACCTGAACTGCGCGATTTTTGCTTGGTGGAGCATGTTTTAAAGAAGCATGAACTGATCGGTCTGCTGTTGAGCCGGGCGGGCCACCGCTTACTTCTTCTTGCGACGTCCGCGAGTCCAATAGCGACCGAATCGTTCCGCCATCTCGCTGACAAAATCCTCGTTCCCAAACGGCCCCGGCCTGCCGGGGAGTCAGACTCCAGTGACTCGGCGTTTAGAACCTGTTCCCAGTCCGCCGCAGGCTCACGCCGCCACCATTCCATGTCCAGCATTCCGCTTTCATCCTGCCGCGAACGCTGCGACGCCGCGCTGGATCAGCGGTAATCGGCCGCCCGCCGCACCATTCCGGCCCCTACCGCATTGCGCTCCACGTGTGACGTGGCAAGCAACCCCGGGCAGCACACATCGCTTTCGTCGCGGCATCATGCTTAGCATAGGGCCGAACCGTATGCGGAGCCCCCTAGAAAAACTGCGCAGTTCAGGCTGGCGCCATTCCCCCCCGTGGTACCGCCGGATTCCTACCGAGGATGAGGTTGTAGGTGTCGTTTTGGTTGTGGTAGGCACGGTAAGTCCGTAGTTTGAATTTCCCGTGGGTTTGTAAAATCTGAGAAAAAAGCCGACGGCGAGAAAAGCGCTCACCGTGGCTACCAGCTGACCACCCTGCGGTCGTTACTGTGGGATGTTTACTCTTAACTTCAAGTCCTCCACCAACCTTTGAGCAGAATTTACGGTTTCCTTTTCCCTGTTTTTCTCCCTGCGTGCCAATCTCCGGTGGTCACTCTCAGACCAAAGCGAAGTTTTTGACTTCGCGTCATAGATGGTGACCACAACTTGAGGGTCAACTATCTCGGCACTGTGAATTTTAGTTGCCTTGTTGTACGTGTCCGTGGAACTCCATACGCGGGTGCCACCTCTTTCAACCCGGTAGGCCAACTCCACGATTAAATCTGCTTCCTCGGGTGAGCCGACGATTTCGTACTTGCCCCATCTCTTCATCTCGGAATAAAAGGCGTCATAGGCCAGATTGCTTCCGCCACCGTTTGAAAGAAAAACTTTCTTCGCATTCACAACCACTGCTGGCAGAGGCGCTACAGGTACATTCTTCCTGTCCTTTGCGTTTGTTGCGTGCGGAGTCAGAAATACAGAGAGAAAGAGGGCAATTCCGAGTTGGCGCATCAAGTACTCCTTACGGTCTACGGACATCTCATCGTCGTCGTGGCACCACCATTCTGCAACCTCTGGCGAGGCGCCGCAAGGCCCTTCCGCCCTCGACAGCCTCGACGTCCAGACCGCAGGTTAAGGCCCCCGCCGTGACACTCATGCCGAGCAATGTCTTTCTTAGGGCCGGGGGGCGGGGCCGAAGGGGGCGCCGCCGAGAGCTTGCAAGAGGGTTGCTGGCGTTTTGCCAGATCCAATGAGGCCGTTGAGTTCCTCGACGCTTGTCACTTCTTTGCCTTTGACCTCTCCATCAACTGCGATTTCAAAGCGCACCTTGCATCCGGTTGCTCCAAGCCAAGTTGTTAGGAGAGAGTGGAGTACCGAACGCGAGGCGTTGGGCTCCTCTACCGTGAAATAGGAGTCCAGATACTTTCGCGCTTCCGGCTCTAATTTCTGCCGCAACTTCTCTTGATCCGGGTTCGGATCATTCGGCCCAGCGATGAGAAAAAGGCTCACCAAAGGTTTCATCGAGAATCTCCGTTTTAGCTCCCAACCGCCCCACAGTATACACCCCTTCGGGGGGCCAGCGCACTATTGTTTCTTGGAAAACGGGGACAGCCGGAACTGGCGCCATCTTTGTTTTCCGAAGATGCCGCCTCGGTTGACGCCACGGCCGTGAGCTCGCTGACAAAACCCTCGTTCCCAAACGGCCGCCCAGGGAGCATGGTTCACCTCCGCCGGGAGAACTCGCGAATGGTGCGCACAAGCCCAATAAGGTGCCCAACGGAAACTGAAAAGCGCAGGTAACCAAGGCCCTTTGTGCCTGTTGGGGCATAGCAAAGAAAGTTTTCGCTCACGTCAGGAGCGTTTTTTGCTTTCAGGGGCCTGCGGTGAGTGGCCTGGGGTCCGCCGCTACAGGCCCGAACGGGGGGCGCAGCAAGCAGCGCCCCTACCACGCCGTTGTCGGGCGCCAGGGGGGTGCGCTGCGGACACAGGCAAAAATGCCTGTGCCACGGGATTTGCTGTCCGGACTATATTTGCTTTGTTTTCAACGGGCGCATGCCCTGAAAACGCTTCCACACTTGACACGTATGCTATAATGAAATTATAGAAGCAGAGCAATAATTTCAGAGTTTTTCGGCTCCAGCCAATAGATAACCATTAAAGTAATGGCTACGGTCACGTAAACATAAGAAAATAAAAGAAGTATAAATAGATACAACTATCCTATAATCCATTAAACCGGCCAATTAAACAGCGGGAAATGGGCGGCTGGCGCCAGCGCGCGGATGCTGGCTCCGTTCCTCAAAAACTGAATTGGCGAGGCACCTGGGATGCCGGGCGAGAGGTCCGGCGCCCCTCTCCCTTAAACCCTTAACGGAGAAGGGGACATTTCTATTTTGGTTTGACAATGTGGCCTGAAGCCTGTAGCCTGCGGCCTTCATTTTGTGGTACGCTTCCGCGGGTTTGGGGCGGGGAGCACGCTTCATGGCCGAATACGCAGCGTTTCAGCCAACCAAGGCCGGCGCCAGGCAACTCAAGCTCCTGGAAGCGCAGGAGAGCAAGCGCGGCCTGTTCATTGTGTTCGAAGGCCCCGACGGGGCCGGCAAATCCACCCAGAAGAAGCTGTTCAAGAAGTGGCTGGAGAGCGAGGGCCACCAGGTGGTCTCCACCAAGTCCAACACCTCGCTGCTGGTCAAGCCGCTGATCCGGGCGCGGAAGCTGGCCCACGCGCTCAGCCCCGCGGAAGCCTGCCTGATGGAGGCGGCCGAATTCCGCCACCGGCTGGAGAACGAGATTCTGCCCGCCCTGTGGAAGGGGCAGATCGTGTTGGCCGATCGCCACCTGTTTACCAACCTGGCGCGCAACGCGGCGCGCGGACTGCGCCTGGACTGGCAGTTGAACGCCTATGCGCCGCTGTTCTGGCCCGACATGGTCTTCTACTTCGCCATCTCCGCCGAAGCTTCCATCGACCGCATTGCCGCCACCGGAGAACCTACGTACTACCAGGCGGGTCAGGACGTCACCGACATCGACAACCCCTTCACCAGCTACCGGCAGTTCATGAAGCGCGTCCTGCAGGAATACGAATCGCTGGCCCTGATTTTCCATTTCATGACCGTCGATGCCGAGCAGTCCATCTACACCCAGCACCGCAATCTCCGGCAGTTGTTCCGGCAGGGAATGAAGCGGCCGTGGACGGAGTGGAACGCCGACGCGGTCCTGGAGTGGCTGGCGCGAAAGCCGCCCGCCGGTGAGGTGCAGAGTGAGTGAAAAAGCGCCCAATCAGAGTTGCCTGATCGCCCTGGAGGGCACGCATGGGCCGGACCTGGCGGCGGCCACCGCATCGCTGCTGCGCAAGCTGGCCGATCACAAGAGAGCCTGCGGGGCCAGCCGCTGGGACGCTTCCAACACTTTCTTCGAGATGCGCTTTGTCAAGTCCACCGTGCCGCTGGCCTCGGCCCGCATGCTGATCCTGCTCTATGCCTCCGACCTGGTGTTCCGGCTGCGCTGGGAGATCGAGCCGGCCCTCAAGGAAGGCAAGCTGGTGGTTGCCGCCCCTTACGTGGACACGGCGGTGGCCCTGGGCGTGGCCGTGGGGCTGCCCAGGCGCTGGCTGGCGGACCTGTTCAGCTTCGCCCCCAAGCCCGACGGCGTCTTCCGTATCGAAGAAAAGAAGAAGAACTGGCACAAGAAGTGCAAGCCGGGCGACGGGTTCATGGAATTCTGTTGCTCGGTCCTGGCCAACTCCCACCCCTACCCCAACCCCGCCGACATCCGCGCCAGAGCGCTCGACTACCTGGACAATCTGCAGGAGAAGAAAGGCTGCAGCGAACTGAAGAAGAAGGCTGTGGCCGCCATCTGCGAGAAGTGAGGAATCCGCACCTTCCGCAGAGCAGCTACGGCCGCACCCAAAACCAATCCACGGATTACGCGGATTACACGGATTAATCTGCGAAAATCTGCGGAATCCGCGGATTCCCCCGCTACAGCGCGTCGAAGGGAGCCGGTTCGGTGGGCTGGTCGGGCTTGATGCGCGAAACGGTATGGAAGAACTCGCTCAGCTTGGCGACGCAGGCACGGTCGTCCAGGATCACCGCGACTTCGCGGCGGAAGTCCAGAGCTTCGGCGTCCAGCGAAATGCTGCCGATAGCCGCCGTTTGTCCGTCAACCAACAGCAGGCGGCCGTGCGAAATCATGTCCTTCCCCACCGCGCCGCCGTCCAGCAGTTGCACCTCGACGCCCGCGGCGCGCTTGGCTTTCAACAGGCTGTGAATGCCCGGGTCGGTGATGCGGCGATCGATAATGGCAATGCTCTGGCCGGCCTGCTCCATCAGCTCCACGAACTTGGCGCGGGCCCGCTGGGGGCTGATGATCAGCCGCTCGCTCAAGCCCTGGGGCAAGGACGATTCGGTGGAGTCGCGGTCGCTGTCAAACAGCGTTTGCAGCCCGGAGACAACTTCCTTCGCGGTGGTAATCAGGACGAAGTCGCAGGTCTTGTCGAAACACTTGCGTGTCAGGTTGCCGGAGGCGATCAGCGCCGTCTCCTCGTCGGCTACGATGTACTTGGCGTGATACTTGATGACCGGGTCGGCATAGCGGCAAACCTTGGCGCCCATGCCTTGCAGGAACATCTCCAGGTCGGCCAGCTTTTCCTCCCAGCCCTTGGCGCGGGCGGTCATCAAGGCTTCCACCTGGACGCCGCGCCGGATGGCATCGTCCAGCTCGTCCATGATCTTGAAGTCGTCACAGCGGAAGACGGAAAGGATCAGCCGCCGGCGGGCGGAACGAATCACTTCGATCACCGCCTCGCGCCGCTCGCCCTGCGCCAGGATGAGGCGTTCCTCGCCCGACGGAGCCGCTTGCCTGTTGGGGGATCCTGTGGCCATCGGTTGTCCTGAGTCCTGAAGTGTAAAGGAGAAACGGCAAGGGGGGAAGCTAAAAGTTGAGACAGGCTGTAGGCCGTAGGCTGTAGGCAAAGCGCCTACAGCCCACAGCCTACGGCCGGTGGTCAGCCTTCGAAGCTGCGCAGCGCGTCGCTTTCGTCGTTGAAGATCTGGAACACGGAGTCGATCCTGGTGTGGCGCATGGACTCCCTGAGCTTTTGCTGGATTCTGAGCAGCTTCAGAGCGCCGCCCCGGCTGGCGGCCGAAGTCATGCTCGACACCAGCTCGGCCAGGCCCGAGCTGTCGACGTAATCCACTTCCTCCATGTTCAAGAGGATTCTCTTTTGGCCGTCGAGCAGCAGCTCGCGCACCGTGTCCCGCAGTTCACCGGAGTGCTTGCCGAGCGCGATGTCGCCCTTGATATCGATGATGACCACGTTGGCCACCTTGCGAGTGCTTACTTTCAGACCCACGTCTTCCTCCGGCACGTTCCGTCATCGGCCCATCTGACGGCGGAACTGGTCAACCGATGATGGTGACTCCCGCTCAACGGGTCGAGATGTTGGCGGGGATAGAGAGGCCCGCGATTGTCAGCAAAACCATGGTGCGGTCGCTGGCGAAAACCGGCGAGGGCAACTTGACATTGACCTGGTAGAGGCCGGCAAAACCCGGCGCCAGGCCCGCCCAGACCACCTGCGCCGGGAAGCCACCAACGGTGACCGTAGGTTTGGTTCTCGTCTCCAAGGCTGTGGCCGGCTGCCCGGTGCCCGCACTGCCGTTGACCGCGCCCAGGCCGTTGGCGTAAATAACCAACACCTCATCCGCCTTGGCCGGATTGTCGGGCGTAATCGGGGTTTTCCCGTCGCTGTGCACAGCCACGAAAATGCCCGGCGAGGCCGCACTGATCGTGGTCGAGATCGGCGGCGTAAGCGACGTGACGCCGTTGAGCGTGGCGGTAATCGTCGCGTTGCCCGGTTGAATCTCGTAGGGCACCTGCAAGTTCACCTGGTTGGGCGAAACGTACAACAGGGGCGCGTCCACCCCGTTGATCTTCACGTTCACATTCGCCAGTTGGGTCGGCAGCGGGAACGAGGAAGCCTGTGCGGTGGACCCGGCCAGGCCGGCGCCGAAGACACTGATCAGCGAACCGGGTGCGATATCGTTGGGGACGAAACTGGCGGCGTTGACGGCCCGCAGTTCGTAAGGCCTGTAGGCGCCGGCACCCGCCGCTGGTTGAGACGGAGGGTTAGCCAGTTGCGCCTTCACGTTGGCCGAGCGGCCGGCCGTGAACTGCCGCGTGATCTTGTTGCCGTCCTCGTACTGCTGCGCCGTGCAGCGCGCCGGCATGCCCCCCGGGCCCTTGCACAGATAATTGGGATCGGCCAGCACGCCGGCGCGGATCTGGTTATATTCGTAGGCGGCTTCCGTATCGGCCCAGCCGCCCGGCCCGCCGGCCAGCGCCGCCGCTCTCGCCAGGGTGTCTAAATAAATCTTCTGCAGTTCGGGAACCGCCCAGGCCCTCTGGCTCAGCTTGTTCAGGGCAAGGTGCTGCGCGATGTCGAAATTGGTTGTCTGGAATGCTTCGCTCTTGTCCCACAGCAGGAAGCGGTGCAGCGTCTTCCCGCCGAAGCGGTAGGTATAGAAGTTGTTACAGCCCCAGTCGCCCAGCAAGCCATCGTTGTCGGCCGTGAAGTTCTCGATGGCGATCTGGGTCATAAACGCGTTCAGGTCCACGTATTGCGAGACAGCGTTGACGAAATCGGCGTCGCCCGCCTGGTTGATGGTGCGGAACATGGCCTCGAAAACGGCCCCACTCGGATTGCCCTTAGCCAGGTCGTTTTCCGCCTGGAACCGGAAATTATCGCCCGAATACAGACTGGCGCTGGAACCGAGATACGTGAACCAGAACGGCGGGTCCACCCACGCGTACTTGTACAGGTAGCCGGTCGAATCGTTCAGGTTGTGCTTGATGAACTGGTTGTCGAGCGATTCGACGAACGAGTACATGCCGAAGAGCTGGCCGTTGATATAGAGGCGCGCGGGCGCTTCGCGCACCACCGGCAGGCCCATCCGCGCGGCCAGCAGCATGGTCAAGCGCTCGTGCAGCCCCGAGGTCGCATCCTGGCTGTTGTTGCGCAAGACGAAGGATTTGCGGCCCAGGAACTCCTGAGTCTCGTCGAACCGGTTCATATCCAGCTTGAGGCTCGGCTTGATCCCGCTGCGGCTGCCGGTGCCCCGCGATTTGATTCCGATCTCGGAATCGGGGCCAATCTGCTTGCCGTTGTACTTCCAGGTGAAGATCCCGGGATAGTAGATGTCCAGCTCGAAGTTGTCCCGCAGCGCCTGCCAGTCGCTGGGTCTCACCGTCAGGTAGATCTCCTGGATGACATTGTCGTTGAATATGTCTTCCAGAGTCTGGGCGGGCAGGTTGACGCTGCCCACAACCACAACGAACAGAAGCAGGGCCGCCGCCCTGATGGCACGAACCAACATGGTGTACCTCCAAAGTGCGTCTTCGGCCGATTACATCACAAACTGAAGTTGCCAGACCTTCATCCAAAAGGGCTCGCGGTTCCCGAAGGGACTGCGCACGGGATCCTCGATCTGTTCCCGCGTGGCGTTGAACTGGATCCTCACCATCCGGTTCCAATACCAGTTGGCCCCGAAGGTCCAGGCGAACTCGCGATTGCCGAGGATGTTGGCGGCCCGCAGGCTGCGCGTGGGCTTGCCCGGGTGCTCGCTGCTGCCAAAACGCGTCTGCTCGTAGCGGCTGGCGATCTCCAGAGCCCCGAGGCCGTGGAAGGGGATAACGGACCGTTTGGGCACGATGGTATCCAGTTTCTTTTCGCCGGTCACCAGCCAGGTGCCGGCGGCGTACCAGCCGCGCGCGATCAAGTCGGGCAGATCATTGCCCATCAAGCCCTGGCCGATGCGCTGGTCGCGCACATGAATGAATTCGCTTTTCAGCGAGAAGGGGCCGGGCGTCCATTGCATTTCCCCGCCCAGGCGCAAGCGGTGGCCGTGAACAAACAAGTCCTGGAACCAGGTCTGCTTGGAGTACGTCCGGGCGCGCAAGCCCCCGGGTCCGCTCTTGATGGGGTCCGCCTCGGGCACCGCGCTTTCGGTAAACGCCCCGCCAAACTGGATCCCCCGCAAAGTGCCGGGCAGCTTCAATAATTGCAGCGGCGTGCCGGTGAGGCGGCCGGCGAAGGTCCGGTAAGCGGCGATGATATCGTTCTTGCCCCGCGCGCCTTCGCCATCATGCTGGAACAACCCCACCTGGTAGTGCAGGCCGCGCTCGAACAAGTGGCCGTGCGCCATGATGCCCATGTCGCGCGCCGGCGTCAGCGCCTGGCTGGCGATGCTGCGGGCGATGAAGTCCGTGTGCGTGGAGCCGGTCATCTCCTCCAGGCCGAAGGGCAGCTTGAAATGGCCGCCCTGGATCTGGAATTTCCGAAAATAGCGGAAGTTGACGAAGACGTCTTTCCAGGGATGCTTGGAAGAAAACTCCTCTTCCGACACTTCGCTGCGGACGTCGCGTTCCA
>Ga0315285_10004919_pt1 | contig 13830 bp, 10 predicted proteins | sample YL17G09_36_MG_FD_203698 | JGI IMG/M metagenome (GOLD analysis project Ga0315285, IMG submission 203698) | Sediment microbial communities from Yellowstone Lake, YNP, Wyoming, USA - YL17G09_36 | ecosystem: Environmental > Aquatic > Freshwater > Lake > Sediment | place: USA: Wyoming | collected...
TCAATCTGAAAACCATTTAATGAAGTGCGAGCCAGGTGGATTAATTGTCAAAGATCAGAAAACCCAAAACATCTTTTGGCATAGGGATTCTTTTTCTCTTGACAGCGGGCCTTTATCTATATGTTAGGGGGCATTAAATCTTTTTTTAATAATGAAAATCGAGTCCGTATTGTTACTTTTTATTTGTCTTTTGTTATTTTTGTAATATAATTGTCCTTTTATTAGTAATTACTAAATTTTAAAAATTATCCAGATGGCTGATATTATGGCAGCAACCGCTCCTACGACAATAAAAACAAAGCCGGGAGTTAATGTCCAGTGTGGTTTTTTAAGTTCACTTATAATTTTATTTGAAGTGGCTGTTTGTGAGCTGTCATACCTTACGGCACTCGTTCGCGACCGCGCTCCTGCAGAGCGGCAGCGACATCCGCACCGTGCAGGAGCTCCTCGGCCATTCCGACGTCGCCACCACGATGATCTACACGCACGTACTGAACAAACCGGGAATAGTGCCGGTGGTCTCGCCGGCAGATGCATAAAAGGGGAGAGGCAAGTTATTTCATTTCCCCGTTTTCTGTGCGCAGAGTATTTTTGAAAACCAACAGGGGTACTCGATGAAAAAGTGCGCGCGCACGGGAGACAGTGGGTTGTAAAACAAGGAGGCGGGTTTGTGGTCTACAGAATAAACAGTGATATGCGGAAAAACGAACTTGCCGTTTTTTGCCGGAGAAATCACATCAAAAAAATGTCGCTTTTCGGTTCGGCGCTGCGCGGCGAATTGCGGCCCGACAGCGATATAGATCTGCTCGTAGAATTTGAACAGGGACATGTTCCGGGTTTGATAACTCTTGCCGGTATGGAAATCGAGTTGAGCGGAATCCTTGGACGTAAGGCAGACCTCCGTACCCCGCGGGACCTGAGCCGTCATTTCCGTGGAGAAGTGATCAGCACTGCGGAGGTCCAGTATGAAAACAGATGACAAAACCCGCCTTGCGCACATGCTTGAATCGGCGCAGGAAGCTGTTTCGTTCCTTGGTGATAAGGATATCGGATACCTTGAGCAAAATCGACTGGTATCGCATGCGATAGTGCGTTCGATCGAGATCGTTGGAGAAGCGGCATCTCAGGTCTCAGAGCACTACAGGGACGCTCATTCGGAAATCCCATGGGCAAAGATTATCGGCATGCGGAACCGTATCGTCCATGCGTATTTTGACATCGACTTTGAGCTGGTGGGCAGTACCGTCCGTTCGGACCTGCCAATGCTTATTGAGCAGCTTAAAAAATTACTCGCAGCATATAGGTAACCTATGCTGGAAGGGGATTGAATGAAGCAGGAACAGAAGTTCACCCGTCATATCGCCTGCATCGGCGCCGGGTATGTTGGCGGGCCGACCATGGCCATGATCGCGGCGCGCTGCCCGCAGTATAAAGTCACTGTGGTGGACAGCAACGCAGTCAGAATCGCGGCCTGGAACTCCGAAGGCCTCCCGATTTACGAGCCCGGGCTTCTGGAACTCGTGAAAAAGGCACGGGGCCGCAACCTCTTTTTTTCAACGGACATCGAGGCCGCCATTGCCGGGGCCGAAATCATATTCGTGTCGGTCAATACCCCGACCAAGACGTTCGGCGAAGGGGCGGGCAGGGCGGCAGACCTGCAGTACTGGGAAAAGACCGCGCGGACCATCGCGAAGGTCGCGACGTCAGACAAGATCATCGTTGAAAAGAGCACGCTGCCGGTCAGGACAGCGGCGGCCATGGCGCGGATTTTAAACAACAACGACAAAGGCGTCCGCTTCGAGGTGCTGTCCAATCCCGAGTTCCTCGCGGAAGGCACCGCAATCGCGGACCTTGACAAGCCCGACCGCGTGCTGATCGGCGCCCGGGAGACGGACGAGGGGCAGAAGGCCCGCGACGCGATAGTCGAGATCTACGCCAACTGGGTGCCGCGCGAGCGTATCGTCACGAGCAACGTATGGAGCGCCGAGCTTTCGAAGCTCGTGGCCAACGCCATCCTGGCTCAGCGCATCTCCTCGATCAACTCCGTTTCCGCCCTCTGTGAAAAGACTGACGCTGACGTGATGGAGGTTTCGCGCGCCGTGGGTATGGACAGCCGCATCGGCCCGCGGTTTCTGCGGCCGAGCATCGGCTTCGGCGGCTCGTGCTTCAAAAAAGACATTCTCAATCTGGTATACATTTGCGATTCATACGGCTTGAACGAGGTGGCGCGCTACTGGGAGGGCGTCGTGGCCATGAACGACTACCAGAAGCGGCGCTTTGTCCAGAACATGATCTCCGCCATGTTCAACACGGTTGCCGGCAAGCGGATCGCGCTTTTCGGCTTCGCGTTCAAGGCGAACACGGGCGACACCCGCGAGTCGCCGGCCATCGACGTGGCGAAACAGCTTGTCGAAGAGCAGGCTAAGGTGGTCATCACCGACCCGAAGGCGCTCGACAACGCGAAAGTTGACCTTGCTTCTTACCTTTCGAAAATCGAGCTTGCCGTTGACCCCTACACGGCTGCCAAGGCAGCCCACGGCATCGCTGTCTGCACCGAGTGGGAGGAGTACCGCACGCTCAATTATCACGCGATCTTCGAGACAATGGAAAAACCGGCCTTTGTTTTCGACGGCCGTAATATTCTCGACCACCGGAAGCTCTACGAGATCGGTTTCAATGTGTTCCCGATAGGCAAACCCGCGCTGAAACATTTCTGACAGGGGAGTGGGCGTTTGTCCGCAACGAACAACAACCCGGCGGCCATAGCGGCCGTCGCTTTTCCCCTTGGCCTCACCGGCCTCTACGATTACCGGATACCCCCGCAACTTCACGAAAAGGTAATGCCCGGCACGCCGGTGCTGGTCGACCTCAGGAACCGGCAGACCTGGGGCGTCGTGGTCGCGCTCAAGACCGGATCAAAAATCATCTCCCTTAAGGAGGTCCTCGCCGCGCGGTCCGAAAACTGGACCGACCAGAGTCGATCGCTCATCAGGCTTTACCAGTGGATGGCCGCCTACTACCAGTGCGACCTCGGCCGTGTGTTCAGGCCGCTCGTCAGCCGGGGGCTGACCGGAACCGGAGAGAAAAAAATCACCGTATACCTGCCATCGGCAGACGGAAAGGGAGCGGGAAAAATATCGCCAGCCCAGGAAAACGCGCTCGCGGCTATAGGCGCGCTCGACTGCTCATTGACTAAAAAGGAGCTTGCGGAGCGGCTGGGCATAAAGGTTTCATTGGTTGAGGCGCTGTGCCGCAAGGGGTATCTGACGAAGGAGCGGAAGATTGTGCGGCGTGAAGCGTTCGAAATGGGCATCGAAACAATGCGTTCAAAGGTGACGCTCACCGATGAACAGACAAGCGCTGTCGAGATCGTGGCGGCCAAACTTGACGCACCGGACAAACCGTTCCTGCTCTACGGCATCACGGGCAGCGGCAAGACCCATGTGTACACCGAGCTCGCGGACCGCGCCCTGAAGACGGGAAAAAGCGTCATCATGCTGGTGCCGGAAATTTCGCTCACGCCCCAGACCATCATGCGTTTCCGGGCCGCGGTGGGCGACTGCGTCACCGTGGTCCACAGCCGTATGTCCGACGGCGAGCGCCGCGACAGCCTGAAGACGCTGGTCACCGGCTCAAAGCGCCTCGTCATCGGGGTGCGCAGCGCCGTCCTTGCGCCCATGGACGGCGTGGGTCTCATCATCGTGGACGAGGAGCACGACGCGAGCTACAAGCAGACCGACACCGAGCCGCGGTACAATGCCCGCGATGTCGCGATCATGCGCGGCAGCTTCCAGAAGGCTGCCGTGGTGCTGGGGAGCGCGACGCCGAGCCTTGAGAGCTATTACAACGCGGTTTCCGGCAAGTACCATCTATTGACAATAGCGAAACGTTTCGGCGAAGCGCGCCTTCCGGCCGTGCGTATCGTGGACATGAACGAGGAACACCGGCGGAACAACTGGACAATTTTTTCGCGGCCGCTCGAGGAGCGCATGCGCGAGCGTCTCGCCGCGGGCCGGCAGATCATCCTGCTCCTCAACCGGCGGGGGTATTCGGTGGTTCTTATGTGCAAAGAGTGCGGCTATACCCACCGGTGCAGCACCTGCTCGGTGAGCCTGCGCTACCATAAGAGCGACTGCCGTCTCAAGTGCCACCTCTGCGGCCGCGAGACGCCGGCGCCGGACGCCTGTCCGGTCTGCCGCGGCGGGCAGATGAAATACCAGGGCACCGGAATCCAGAAGGTCGAGGAGCTCATCGCGCAGAAGTTCCCGCAGGCCCGCGTCCTGCGCATGGACAGCGACACCACGCGGCGCAGGGGCGCGCACCACCACCTGCTCGATGCCTTTGCAAAAAGGAAGGCGGACATCCTGCTCGGCACGCAGATGGTCGCCAAGGGGCTCGATTTCCCGGCCGTCGACCTCGTGGGCGTGCTGCAGGCCGACACCGGCCTGCTGTTTCCGGATTTCCGCGCATCGGAGCGCACGTTCCAGCTCCTGACCCAGGTCGCGGGCCGCGCGGGCAGGAGCGGCAGCGCCGGCGAGGTCGTGATCCAGACCTATTACCCGCAGGACCCGGCCATAGACGCCGCGGGCCGCCATGATTATCCTGCCTTTTACGAGACCGAGCTGCCGTACCGCCGCGAACTCGACTATCCGCCGTTTGCCAAGCTCGCCCGCATCGTGCTCTCAGGGCCGCACGACCCGGCGGTCAGATCGGAGATCGAGAAAATAGCGCGCACGGTGAGGGACAGTGCGCCCGCCGTAATCGTCCTCGGCCCGTCGCCGGCAGTGCTCGAAAAAATCAGGGACGAGTTCCGTTATTCTCTGCTTCTCAAGTCGGTTTCCCCGAAAGTTCTTTCAGGGGTACTCTTTCAAATTCGGCAGCTCGAAAAAAATCTTCCGAAGAAGATCAGACTGACAATTGATGTTGATCCGGTGTATATGTTGTAATAAAATATCGGGTACTCCGTGTGCTGTTTTTAGCGGCACACGCGGCCCGCGAAACGCAAGCGTGACCTCCTGCCCTTCGGGGCAGGCAGTTTAGTATATAAGCAACAGCGATGGACGCTTGCGATGAGCGGAGAAGTGCCGCATTGTGTGCCGTAAAAAAAGAGCGCACGGGGTACCCGATTCAATATTCTTAGCTGTATTATTAATTATATTCTTATTCCCCATCAATTAAAGAATCTTTCCTGCATTGTTAAGCATATCATGACGATTCTTGACCAATTCGACCGGATGTTCGCGATGAGGCTGGAGCAGTGGCCGCTTCTGCGCCGCGACAGCGACAAACCTTCCGGCAGGGAGGGAGCGTTCCGGTCCGAGGCGAGGGCCGTGGTGCTTCTTGCGTTCGAAAACCGTTTCGCATCGCTCGGCGGCCTGACGCCGGTGATGAAATACCTGCCGCAGCAGCTCATCAGGATGGGGGAGCGGGTCATATTTTTGAGCCCGTTTCACGGCCGCCATCCGGCAATGAAGGCCGCCCTCAAAGACGGCCTTCTCGACCGCTGTTTCGCCCGGACCGCCTTCAGCATGGCCGGGTACGAGGCGGTCCTTACCTGCTACCGCGATGTTACGGCAGAAATACCGTCCTGCTATCTGGAGATCCCGGGCCGTTTTATCGCGGGCGAAAACCCTTACGGATATAGTGATCAGGAAAAGCTGCTGCAGGACGCGCTGGCGTTCAGCGCGGCCGTGCCGTTTGCCTGCGCAAAGCTCGGGTTTACTGACGATGTCCTTTTCCATGCGCACGAATGGGAGACCGCACCCATCGCCGTCACCTCAAAACTTGCCGTGGAACAGGGGGTCCTGCGCCAGACCCGGACCGTGCTTACCCTGCACAACTCTTTCGACTGCGGAATTTCCGCCGGGCACAAGCGCCGCTTTTTCGGCCAGGACCTTCGGGGTGATACGGTCCTCCAGTGTTCAATCCCGTTCCTGAGCGGCCCGCTCGTCACGGTGAGCACGCCGTTTGCGCGCGAGCTAAAGAGCGATCCGCTCCAGCGCACGTTTTTCGCCGACCATCTGCAGGAGGCTTTTTCCAGAAATCCGCCGGTCGGCATCGAGAACGGCATCTTCGGCGAGGCGTCGCTGCCCTTTACCGGTGTTGCGCTTTCTGCGGCGCAGGAGGGCAGGTTCGAAAAACTCCTGACGAGGAAACGGACCTACCGGCGCAGGTTTCTGAAAATCGTTGAGCGCGGCCGCGATTCCCGCTCGGTCGGAAAGCTGGCCATTGACAGTGAAGACACTGCGACGCCGGTTTTTTTCATGACCGGCCGCCTTGATTTCATGCAGAAGGGTTTCGACGTCATGTTCACCGCGTTCGAGCGGCTCAGGCGCGGACAGGCAAAGCTCTTTTTCTGCCCGAGCGGCACCTCGGGAAGCGGCGACCGGGACCTGCGGTTTTTCAAAGCGATCGCCGCACGCTGCGCCGGCGACATCGAGATCTGGCCCTTCAAAATCCCGCGCCGCGTGTACGACCTGTTCCTGAAAGGATCGAGCTTTCTCCTCATGCCGTCGCTGTACGAGCCGTTCGGTTCGGCCAACGAGGGCCTGCTCTCAGGCACGCCGATCGTGGCGCGCGGCACCGGCGGTCTCTGGGTCCAGGTGAATTCCGCCTGCCCGGTCACGGTGCCTTCTTTTTACGGCCGCCTGCGTCTTGACGGCAAGCGGCAATTTCCCACCGGCATTCTTTTCAGGGAAGAGTATCCGGACCAGAAGGCGGCAGCAGAATGGCGGCGGCTTCTGGAGCTCCCGCCCGCGAAAAGACCTGCGGTCTCGCTCTTCACCGCGCTCGTGCAATCGGCACACGGTGCGCTCAAAGAGGCTATCAGTCTCTACGCGCAGCCAGAAACCTATGCGCGCCTGATCCTGAACGGGCTTACGGAAGTCAAGAATTTTTCATGGGAGCGTGCCGCGAAAAAGTACCTTGAAGTTTATGACGTCGCGTGCACGCGCGGGAAGTGAAGTCACTGCTCGATGTGTTTTAACGCCTTGAGGTAAACGTTCCTGACGCCGTTGTTCTTTTCTTTCCTGACAATCTCCTTAATCTTCGGGACAAGCTCCTGGCGCGCCTGCGCGCAGTGCTTCATTATTTCAGAAAGGCTGAAGGCCGCACACCACCGTATAACGGTGGTGTTTATCCCGTTTTCAACCGTGTTCTGCAGGAGATAAGGAACGGCGCGGGCAGTTTTGTCGGGATATTTTGCAGCGAGATTGCCGATTGCTTCCTGGATGCCCCACTTGACCCTCGGCGCCATGTGGTTGATATACTCCGCCAGAAGGTCGATATGCGGCGCAAGAATTTCCGGTTTCAGCTCCGCCACATGTTTCATGACGTCGGCGCAGGTGCCTTTGTCAACGTAGGAGGCGGACGTGAAAAAATCGATGAACTCCTTATCGCTTACCACGCCGCTGCACACGGCTTCGGTCAGCTTCGCCTGTTTTTCTTTCGGCTTCAGGTTCGACCGTAAAACAGCTTCAATGCTACCCATGGCCTTCTCCCGCCTTCCGGTGCTGCCGGTGGATGCTCTTTACAATAAAATAATGCCGGCGCACCGGCGGCCGGTTTTATTTCCGTCCCTGCGCCGGTTTGAAGGCTCCCTGCTGCAAGACAGCGGGGAATCCTTCTATCCTTAAGGAAAAAGAACAATCAAGTATGGCCCGCTCGCTAACCCCGAAGCCTGCCCTAGCAGGCGGGGAATGCGCTCGCTATGGGATTCATCCCGGGACAAGAATCCGTCGTTTATGCTGCGGTGAACTATTTATTTTTAATGACCGTATGGAAAAAGAATGCGGCATGATCTTCGACGTGCGGAGGTTCTCGGTCAACGACGGGCCGGGCATCCGCACGACCGTGTTTTTCAAGGGCTGCCCGCTCAAGTGCGTCTGGTGCCATAATCCCGAAGGGCTGGAAAAGGAGCCCGAGATTTTCTGGGACGAGCGGCAATGCATGGGGAGCTCGCACCAGTGCACGGTCGTGTGCCCGAAAAACGCGCTGCGCGCGCTGAGCGGGAAGCCGGGAACCTGGAAACTCGACAGGGAGAAATGCGATTCCTGCGGCGAGTGCGCGCGGCGGTGCCCCACGGGCGCGTTCCAGATCATCGGTTCGCGGATGACCGTCGATGCGCTCGTGGAGCTCATCGCGAAAGACCGCGTTTTCTACGACCATTCCGGCGGCGGCGTCACCTTTTCAGGCGGCGAGCCGTTCATGCAGCCGGAATTTCTCGGCATTGTCCTGTCCCGATGCAAAGAGAGCGGCTTTCATACGGCGGTCGATACCTGCGGCTACGCGGCGTGGAACACCATTGCGCCGCTCCTTCCTGTCATCGACCTTTTTTTATACGACCTGAAACTGATCGACGACGCGGCGCACGTGAAATACACCGGCGTCTCGAACAAACCCATCCTTGAGAACCTGAAAAAGATCGCGGAGGCCGGAAAACCCGTGCAGCTGAGGGTCCCGCTGATTCCTGGTATCACGGACACTGAACAGAATATTTTTGATATCATAGAATTTCTGGAGCCCATGCCGGCCCTGCGGCAGGTTTCGCTCCTGAATTTCCACAAAGGCGGAGCGCAGAAATACCGGCGCAAGGCCATGGACTACGCGATGGGCGGCGCGCGGCCGCTCGACGATGAACAGATCGGCCGGATAAAATCGGTTTTTGAGAAGCACCGGTTCATTGTCTCGGTGGGGGAATAGCGTTTATGAACGAACGTATACGGAAGCTGCGCGAGCGGAGCCTTGCGGCAAGGCCCGGAATATCGGTTGAGCGAGCAGTGCTCCTCACTGAGTTTTATAAAAGCCCTTTGGCCCGGAACGTGTCCGAGCCGGTCAAGCGGGCCAGGGCATTCAGCCACCTCATGGAGCACAAGACCGTGTATATCGGCGAAGGGGAGCTTGTCGTCGGGGAGCGCGGCGAGGCGCCCAAGGCCACGCCGACCTATCCGGAAATCACGATCCATTCGCTCAAAGACCTCGACACGCTGGATTCGCGGAAGAAAATCCCCTTTTCGGTGAGTAAAGAAGTGCGGACAACGTATGAAAAGGAAATCATCCCGTTCTGGAAGGGCAAGTCCATGCGGGAACGGATCTTTTCGCTGGTCTCACCCGAATGGAAGGCGGCATACGACGCCGGCATTTTCACCGAGTTCATGGAACAGCGCGCGCCCGGCCATACGGTGCTCGACGGAAAGATTTACAAAAAAGGACTGCGTGATTTTATCCGCGACATCGACAAAACTTTATCAACCCTCGACAGGGTCAACGACGCGGACGCCCTGAAGAAGAGCGAGGAACTCAAGGCCATGGCGATCGCGGCCGGAGCGCTCATCCGGTTTGCGGAGCGATACGCGCTGAGGGCAAAAGAACTGGCGGTAAAAGAGAAGGACGCGGCGCGAAAAAAAGAGCTCGAGCGGATAGCCCGGAACTGCACGCGCGTTCCGGCGAACGCCCCGGTTGATTTCTGGGAGGCGGTGCAGTACTACTGGTTCGTGCACCTCGGCGTGGTGACCGAGTTCAACACCTGGGACGCGTTCAATCCCGGCCGCCTCGACCAGCATTTGCTGCCGTTTTACGAAAAGGGACTGGCCGACGCGTCCCTTTTAAAGGATCAGGCGAAGGAGATCCTGGAGGCGCTCTGGGTCAAGTTCAACAACCAGCCTGCCCCGCCCAAGGTCGGCGTGACCGCCGAAGAGAGCGGCACCTACACCGATTTCGCGCTCATCAATCTCGGCGGCGTCGGGCCGGACGGTTCCGACGCGGTGAACGAGGTGACTTACCTCCTGCTCGACGTGATCGAGGAGATGCGGCTCCTGCAGCCGGGCTCCATGGTGCAGGTGAGCAGGAAAAACCCTGATGACTATGTCAAGCGCGCCCTGCAGATCATCAAGACCGGGTTCGGCCAGCCGTCGGTGTTCAACACCGAGGCCATCATCCAGGAAATGCTGCGCATGGGCAAGTCGCTCGAGGACGCCCGTCAGGGCGGCGCGAGCGGGTGCGTGGAGACCGGCGCGTTCGGCAGGGAGGCGTACATCCTTACCGGTTATTTCAACCTGCCCAAGATCCTGGAAATCACGATGAACAACGGCGTCGACATGCGCACCGGCAAAAAGGTCGGCCTTGCGACCGGCGACGCGTCGTCGTTCACTACGTTTGAAAAGTTTTTCGACGCCTACCGGAAACAGGTGGAGTATTTCGCCGATATCAAGATACAAGGCAGCAACAAGATCGAGCGGCTGTACGCGGAATATATGCCGGCGCCGTTCCTTTCGATCTTCATCGACGACTGCATCGCGAACGGAAAGGACTATCACGACGGCGGCGCCCGTTACAACACCTCGTACGTTCAGGGCGTGGGCATGGGAACCATCACCGACTGTCTCGCCTCGATCAAGTACAATATTTTCGAGGACAAAAGGACAACGCTGGCAGAACTGCGTGATATGATGAAGGCGGATTTTACAGGCAATGAGGAACTGCGCCAGATTTTCCTGAACAAGACGCCCAAGTGGGGCAATGACGACGACCGGGCCGACGACCTGGCTCGCGCAGTGTTCGAGGTCTATTATGCGGCGGTCAACGGCAGGCCGAACACCAGGGGCGGCAATTACCGCATCATTCTCCTGCCCACGACGAGCCACGTCTATTTCGGCAAAGTCACCTGCGCCACGCCGGACGGCCGGAAACAGTTCGAGGCGGTCTCCGAGGGCATTTCACCGGTGCAGGGCGCGGACCGGCACGGCCCGACGGCCGTGATCAAGTCGGCGGCCAAGCTCGACCATCTGCGCACCGGCGGCACGCTCCTGAACCAGAAATTCACGCCGCAGTTTTTCAACGGCGATTCCGCCCTGACAAAGCTTGCCGCGCTCATCCGCTCCTATTTCTCCATGGACGGCCACCATATCCAGTTCAACGTGGTCACGGCCGATACGCTCCTTGACGCGCAGAAACACCCGGAGAAACACCGGGACCTCATCGTACGCGTGGCAGGCTACAGCGATTACTTCGTTGACCTGAGCATCGAACTGCAGAACGAGATCATCAAAAGGACGGAGCAGACGGCGGTATGATAAAAATCGGCTCTCTTGAACTCGGCAAAATACCGCGGGTCGCTGCGGTGGTGGACAGCATCATACCCATGCAGGACCTCGTTGACCTGAAGAGAAAGGGTGTTGACCTTTTAGAGATAAGGGTGGACCTGATCGACAAGCCGCTGGACTGCATCGTGCAGTGCCTCGGCGATCTGAAAAAGGCTGTAAGTCTGCCGGTCATCGGCACGGTGCGGGAAAACGAGCGCACCGTAAAAAATCGGACGGCTGTTTTCGAGGCCATTCTTCCGTACGTCGACTGCATCGATATCGAACTCGGAGCGCCGATCGCGGCACAGGTTCAGGCGCAGGCCAAAACAGCGGGCATAACAATCATCGTATCTGAACACGATTTTGATAAAACGCCGGACAATAAGGCCCTGCAGTCGATCGTGGACCGCGCCCTGTCCCAGGGCGCGGACATCATCAAGGTGGTGACCACGGCCAATAGCGAAGATGACGCGTGGCGGCTGCTGCGGTTCGCCAAATCGTGCAAAGCCCCGATCATCGCCTTTGCCATGGGCGAGGCAGGGGCGTTTTCCCGCGTCAAGGCCTGCGAGTATGGATCGTTATTTACTTATGGGTATATTACCAGACCCGTCGCGCCCGGCCAGCTGTCTGCTGAAGAACTCATCAAACAAATCAAATAATTTTATTCCGGGAGTCACCGAGGTTGTCGAGCGAACATTACCCCCGCCCGATGTGGTCGCCGAAGCCTGCTTCAGGCAGGTAAGGCGGAGGGCGCCTGCCATAGCAGGCAGAGAGCGAGGCAGCTTCGGTGATTCCCGGACGCTTTGTTACGGTCTGCCGGCGGCTCCCGCCGATGTGTGATAATCGGGCAGCCCCATCAAGTACCAGTTGTCAAAGTCAAACCCGATGTTCAGCGTGAAGCGGTTGCCGCCGAGCGGCGACGGGCGGTCGAAGCCCCGGTCGAAGCGCATGCTCACGGCAAGCGGATAGCCGCCGAAGGTCTGGGCCTGCAGCCGCAGTTCCGCACCCCATGAGAGCAGCCAGTCGTCACGTTTGAATTTAAGCAGGCGGGACGGATGGTCCACGCCGATGCCTCCGTTCAGGTTCAGGCACCCGTATAGTTTTTCGAGGTAGAATATCCACACCTTTTTGTCAATGAGGGCCGGGGAAAGCGGGAAGCGGTAGGAGAGGCTGCCGCTCACCACCGCGGATCCGGTCACGAGCACGGTGTCGAAGGGTATGGTTTTGTTGTCACTGTTAACCATCGTGCTGCGGAAATAGTACGTATACCCGGGCACCCAGGCCAGCGGCAGGTAGAACGAGGGAAAGAGCGTGTCCTGTTTTATGATTTTTATCGCGTCGCCTTTCAGGTCGAGATGAAAATCGCCGAAAAAAGGCGCTTCGATTCCGGTCATGACATGCACGCTTGCTTCATGATACAGATAGCGGTTCTGATTCTCCTTCAGTATACCGCTTGAATCAACCAGGAAGCTGTTGTTTTCCTTGAGCGAAAACAGCCGCCACAGGTTGTACTGCAACCTGGCGGCAAATCCGCGCGGGGAAATGGAACTGCGCGAGTCCACGGCGCGGCCCATGATTGTCGCCATGGCGCCGGTCCTGAACTCTTTCCCGATATTGTAGCCGATAACTTTGATATTTTCCACGAGCGGCATATAGACGTCGTAACGGTCAAAGCCGGCAAGAAGGTGCAGGGCCATCTGGTCTTCACCCATGCCCATGCCGCCGCCCTGGCCGGCGAAATAGTGCGACAGCAGCAGATTAAAATTCTGGATCCGTATGTTATACTGCACCGTGTCTATTCTCTGGTAGATTTCATTGTTAAACAGGTCTTTGCCCGCGATGCCGCGCAGATAATAATCAACAGAGAGGGTCAGCGGAAAAATCTGCGTCGAGCCGAAAAAAGCGGCGTCAAAGCTCGTGCCGATGTCGATGAGTCCCTGGTCAAGGTTGACGAACTTGAAAATCTTGGTTGGCTCGATAAGGAACAGCCCGCCGAGTTCGGTGCCCATGCCGAGCCAGGAATAGGGGTCCATGAGGTTCACCACCACGCCCGCCTTGAACGCCGATGCCCCTGAATAGATGTTGTTTTCATCGGTGTTAAGCTGTTCGGCGAGGAACGTCGGCCTGCACAGGAACTGCCGGGGCAGCTTCAGGTAGGGCCGGTGCGTCGGGGCCATGAGGTCTGCCGCCGGTATGCGGGGGAGCGGCTGACGGGCGGCAAACAGCGTATCCACGGCAGTGTCGGAGACGGTCCGTATGGTGTCACACAGGTAAATGCCGTACCCCGCGCTGTCATAGCCGGCGTATGCGATTTTTTTATTGTCCGGCGACACCGAAGGGGCGAAGGCGCCGCCCGTGACGTTCGTGATCCGGCTGAGCCGGCGTGTCTCGAACGTATAACGGTACAGGTTGAAAACACCGGTACGGTCGGAGGAAAAATAGAGGTCATGGCCATCCGGGCTGAACGCCGGGTCGCGGTCGTCGCTTGTATCGGTCAATTGCGAAACCGCGTGCGTAACGGTATCATACAGGCCGATTTTCCGGTTATGCTTGTCGAAATAACTGAAAGCGATGGTCCTGCCGTCCGGCGACCAGGCGACGCTGTAAATGAAATAGATATTCTGAACGCTCGAATCCCGGTCCGGGTAGATTATGTCGAAGACCTTACCGGCAGTGTCGGTGATGGCGAGGAAAAAACGGTCATAATCCCGTTTCGCCGCAACGAGCCTGTCTCCTGCCGGAGAAAACGCCG
>Ga0315285_10004920_pt1 | contig 13828 bp, 4 predicted proteins | sample YL17G09_36_MG_FD_203698 | JGI IMG/M metagenome (GOLD analysis project Ga0315285, IMG submission 203698) | Sediment microbial communities from Yellowstone Lake, YNP, Wyoming, USA - YL17G09_36 | ecosystem: Environmental > Aquatic > Freshwater > Lake > Sediment | place: USA: Wyoming | collected...
TTTTTAAAGTAAAAATATTATAGCATGCCTTATTCTATTTTTGTTCCATTTTCTGCTCCTATATTCCTCTTTTTTTACCTCCGCCCTCAATAAAATCAATGCTCAAAAAGCTTGGGACAGGCTCTAAATTATAAGATCTCACGTGCCTCACCTCTTTTTCCCCACTAACTCATCCTTTTGGACTAAACATGATTGAAATATATTAGGTGTGATTTCTGATTGAAAGCTATGATTAATTTTAGATGAGTGTACTTCTTTTATTGGTTAAAAGCAAAAATACCTAAAATAAATAATAATCAGTAAGTATAAATTTGTTCTACTTCTCCCCTAGTCAATTCCACCATCCCATCAACCACTTCCTTCATCTTTTCTTTAACTACCTTATCCTCTTCCATTGCCTTCACTATTGCAGGGCTCCACTCATAGTAGAGCCTGATGAGTTCCTGACCTTCGGGGGTTGTGCTCAGTATAGTATCACGGTAAAATTTTAACATTTGTACTTCTTTAGAGTCTTTATCATAAATTTCTTCAATTACACAGATAGTTATAACTGCGGTAGTGGTTGAAGTAGAAGCAATTATACTAGTGGAAATTGGTATTAAAGTTGTGGTTGTAGTCAATTCTATTGTGGTGGTAGAAGTCGAACTTGTACTTGAAGAGGAGGTTGTGTTCATACTTGAGGTGGTTGTTGTTTTTGAAGAAGGTGGAAGCACTTCAACTGGCACATTACCATCTTGTGGGTTTGTTACTGGATCTCCATTTTCATCGATAATAGCATTAGACCCCATTGTGCCTTTTGCATAAGCACTACCCGCAGCTGTACCTTCTAATTCAAGTGTTTGCATCTGAATATCTGGGCCGGGCTTTCCACCCGAAAACTTAATAACACTAAGTTTATACCCAGTTGGAATTACAACACCAGCAGCAGCATCCCAAATAGCAGGTGGTGTCCCTCTGTCTGGTGTGAGGTGGGAATTAGTCACAGAGTTAACATGTATCGAACCGGTATCCCATTGGAATTCCATGTCTATAGACCCTATAAGTGGCGGGGTGCTCAAGCCTGTCACCCACACATCTACCATCACCTTCTGGCCTTGGCTCAGTGTGATCGTAGTCTCAAAAGTCTTTCCTGCAGGGTAGCTAGTATCACCACCATAAAAATCTAACTTAAAGGATGCAGCGAGAGAAGAACTCGCTGCTAAAGCTAAAATCACAACTAATCTATAAATAATTGATATCTTTTTCATTGAATCTTATTTCCTTTCTTAAAATCCTCTTTTAGTCAATGGTTATTTCAATCAAAATGTATCTTCCCCCTATCTACCTCAGGGACAATCTACTCTGAAAAGTTCCTTTTTATACACCGCAAGATCAAGACCATCAATTGCGCTGTTAAAATCAGCATTACTTAGGCAGAGATCTACTATACAAGCTCCATTAGGCAGACCTTGTGGATTCCAATAACACCCCGCTGCTTTGCATACAGACTCCCCTTGATTTGTTAAAGCTTTACAGGCACCGTAGTCTACATTACGACCCACACTATACAAGTCAACACAATAGTTATAGAGGTAGGAGTATTTTTCACAGAGATCACCACCACCAATGTCATAAGGACAATCTACTCTGAAAAGTTCCTTTTTATACACCGCAAGATCAAGACCATCAATTGCGCTGTTAAAATCAGCATTACTTAGGCAGAGATCTACTATACAAGCTCCATTAGGCAGACCTTGTGGATTCCAATAACACCGCGCTGCCTCGCCCTCGCATACATCCTCCCCTTGATTTGTTAAAGCTTTACAGGCACTGTAGTCTACACTACGACCAGAAGCTTGTAACGCAATGCAGTTTTCATAACGGCACAAATAGGCACGACAGAGAGATTGGTCACATGCATCTCCCACATCGTCATTGTTGGTATCTTCCTGATTCATACTGCACGAGCCATATTCACACGCACCATCACTCATGCAAGAGTTACCTCCGCATATGCAGGTACCTAACGTTGGGCCATTGGGAAGCCCGGGGCAGTTGTCATCACCATCTGGCACCGCATCACCATCTGAATCAATTTCACAGGCATCACCGATGCCATTTTCATTGCAGTCTAATTGGTAGGTATCACAGATTTCATTTTCTCCACAGGCTTCTTCATTGGTACATATAATGCCAGTGCTCTTGAAGTATCCACCGCCGTAGATCTTTAAACAGGTGCCAAGGAGAGGAGCATTGGGGATGTCAGGGCAATTGTCAAGGTGATCGGGAAACCCATCGCTATCTGAATCAGTTCCCACTGCCCCAACCTTACCCGGCTTAGGAGTTACTGATAATGATTCAGGTGGTGACCCGTTATCCTTTATCGCTATATTTGCCGGATTGAGATCAGCAAATTCTCCCAAGGGTGTGGTGGCATCCAAGGTGTAACTCAATTGTGCAATAGCACCTGTTTCTCCGGGATTAATTAGGTCAAACCCAGGACTGGTGAGGGCTACCCTTATACATCCATTACCAAGGTCACTAATGCCACAGATAAATCCACTGGTTCTGCTTGTGGTGCTGCAACTGTCTGTAGAAATATGTAACCAGTTCCTCTGGTCTATGTCACATACATTTACATGAACTTCGCTCACCAGATTACAACAGTTATCCAATTCAATATCAATGGTACCTGAATGACCGTAGGCATCTGCAATAATTAGCATGACATCACTGTCGTCACACTTATCATCAGGTTCATTACAGGCGAGTTCACCGCATGGATCTCCTGTAGAACTGCAGATATAGCTGCCTGTATTCTCCTCACAATATTCCACCCCATCGCAGTACTCTCCGTTGTCCGTGCAGGGATCGCTTTTACCTATGCATTCACCGTTTGTACATTCATCTATCTGGGTGCAATACAATTCGTCATCACAGAGAGTACCATCTGGTTGATATCCATCGTCTGGACAAGAGGCTGAATTTCCCGGACAGTATTCTGCAACATCACACACTCCCGCTGATGCTCTACAGAGAGTGGTAGGTGTTTCAAATGCGTCGGCAGGGCACGCATTGTTACTACCGTTACAGGATTCTGCGATGTCACAGACCCCCTGGCTAGGTCTGCATACATCTGTGGATTTTGCATCGGAGGGACAGGCTGCAGCTGAACCGGTACAGTTTTCAGCAACGTCACATACACCCGCTGAGGTTCTACATACTGTTGAGGGTGGCTGGAAGGCATCACCCGGGCACGAAGCCGAGGAGCCGGTACAGTTTTCAGCAACGTCACATACACCCGCTGAGGTTCTACATACTGTTGAGGGTGGCTGGAAGGCATCACCCGGGCACGAAGCCGAGGAGCCGGTGCAGTTTTCAGCAACGTCACATACACCCGCTGAGGTTCTACATACTGTTGAAGGAGGTTGGAAGGCATCGCCTGGGCATGAAACAGAAGCGCCAGTACAATATTCTGCTACGTCACAGATGCCCTGTGAAGTCCGGCATAGTGTAGTATTTGGTTCCAATCCACATGCACCAGCCCCATCGCAGTATCCAGTCACACAAGTATCATCCGGGCACTCCTCTTTGAGATCTTCCATAGCAGTCTGGTATTGACAGGATCCCGCTTCACACTTTTCACAGAAACCACAGTCTCCATGTGTTATACATCCTGGCACTATGATGGTTAGGGTATTTGATTGTTTGGTAATTCCATCTTCCATGAGATCACTGGGGGTTGCCCTACACTGCCACTCATCTCCCACCTCCGTCTCTTCAGCAACCACCTTTGCCTCACTGCTCAAGCCATCCTTGGATTGCAAATAGTTCTGATTGATCTGCGCTGCGGCGAGAGCGAAGGGATATATTTTAACTTCATCTATGGTTCCGTTAAAGAATCTTTCCGGTGTGGGATTACGTGCTCCTATTTTCAAGGAATCAGTAGATGATGCTATGGTGCCACCAGCATTTGATCTTGTTGCATCCAGTGCACCATTAATATAAAGATCCACGACCCCCTCTTTATAGGTAGCTGCTACATGATACCATGTTCCCGGTACTAGAGGGGCTACATCGGTATAGAGGGTTTCTAAAAAGGCACCGTTATCTACCGCGGCGAAAAGCTGGGTGTTTCCATTAGAATCGATACCTAGCTCATAGCTTCGTGAACCAGATGGTCCCCATTTGGCCAGAATAATTGTTCTCGTTTGGTTCGCATCAGCCTTCACCCACGCCTCCATGGTCATCTCAGACCAGCTCCCATTTCCATCCAAGGTTGCGTCATCGGGAATTGCGATATAGTCATCGGTGCCATCAAAGGAATAGGCACCGCCTATAATGCCACTGCTGGTCCAGGTAGCACCATTTATTGTTCCATCATTGTCATAACCAGAATAGTCTTGTGCAGTGCTCGAGTTCTCAGTGTTGAAGGGCATTACCAAATTGGCAAGTGAGGTGCCATTTCTATACCAGTTGTAGGTGAGGTACACCTCGTCACCGTTGGGGTCGCTCACATTCTGAGCGGTGCAGATTAAGTCCTCATCCGTAGTATTATGACCAAGTTCTGATGTTAATTGGGGATTATCGTGGGTGGGAGGTTGATTGCCTTCACTAAGAGAAGTAAATGAAAGGTTCCTTATTAACGGTTCCACCCCATCGTCTGCAGTGACTCTCCAGTGGTAAAGTATAGTGTATTGATTCATATTAGTTGTTACTGCAGTATAGGTTCCATTGTCAACTCCAGTATAGGTTTTAATAACTTGCCACAAACCAGAGGCATTTGTTTCAAAAGTAATGTTCATTGGTAGACTCTGTCCATGCACTACATCAATTGAAAGGGTGGGATTGAGTTCTACATCAATTGCCCCATCGTGAGGATATTCATTTGATATGACAATATCAGAAGTTGTTTCTTCTGGTTCTACTTGAATAAAATTACTAGGGTCGTTCTGGTTTTCATACGTTTTAGATATCCAGCAATCACTTGTTCGGGCTATATTAGAAATTCTTACCTCATCTAAATCTCCATTCAGGAATCTGTGAGGTGTTCCTTCATTGCCACGGGCTCCCAAATATAAAGCAATATCGGTGTTATGTATGTATCCTGTAACTGAAGGATTGGTGGCTTCTAATTGCCCATTGATATAAAGTTTTATTCCATCACCTGTTTCATAAGTGCAAACCAAATGGTACCATCCATCTGTAGTGAGGATTGGTGAATCTACATAACTTGTCTCTTTATATCCTGTATCTAGATAGTACCCACAGAATATCTGGCTATTCCCTTGACTATCGAAACCTATCTGATAGCTACCTGAGTTTGCATCTTCTCTTTTACCTATCGCAATGGTAGCGGCTTGATTATCGGTACCTGATTTTACCCAGGCTTCCATGGTTAACGCACTCCACGTACCATTTCCATCCAGGTCACCATCATCATTTATTGAGATATAGTCATTGCTCCCATCAAAGCCGTCTGCTCCGTCTATCTTCCCATACGCATCTTGTAGCACCCCATTTTGTGGAATTCCTTCATGCTCATATGATGTTGAATCAAGAACATCTCCGGATAGTTCCTCCAGATGGTGCACCATTACATAGTTTGCATCCCACACTCCTGGAGAATGTTGTTGTTTTTCTGCATTTTCATTCCCGTAGTACATATAAATCTCTTGTTCTTGGTTACAAAATATAGATGGTATTCTCACCCAGGCAACTAAATGACCGCTTCCGCTTTCGTAGAGCTCAATCTCATGATCCAATTTCATTAAATTTAGATCGGTAAATAAGATATCATCTCCGTCTGGCTGTGCCTTTAAAGCAAGATCAGGGTCAGTGATGTCAATTAAGACCGGAAAGTCAACCAATTCTTCAACAGGATCATAATTGGTGACATCTATAATCTCAGGTTCTTTGCCACTCGTAAATACGACCAATTCATAATCATCTATTGCTACCCAATTACCTTGTGAGGCTGAAGGGTATTCCGATGCAACGGCAGCATATCTCGTTGAGCCATTATAGAGGTAATAGAGGGTATGGTGAGGGGCACTTTGCCTGCGGAAAGCCCACATCTTTACTCCATCACTTAGAATAAAGTTTAATCCTCCATCCTCGCCTGCATCAATAAGCTCATTAATGGCTTCAACGAGCCCATTGCTAATATGCCAGCCGTTTTCTTCTATGTGTTTTAGCAGTAATAAGAAAAAAACTTCACTGTCACAATTTTGATTTTGCTCGCATACTCCAGAACAATTTAATGGATTATCATCAAGATAATCCTGTCCAACTAATGATTTAGCCAAATTTACATTGACAACACCATTGTGGATAAATGTCCAGGATTTTCCGTTCTTAGTTCTTACAAAGGGATGGGGATCATCTATGGTTTCTCCACCATGATCACAACAGCCACCCACACAATTCCTGATATGTGCCAAGGTAACCTTTGGCTCAGCACTATTGATTTGACTTACTACTGTATCATAGTCATCATCAGTGTACGCTCTCTCTGCACCACGTTCTATGGTTGCTGAACCTCCAAAATTTGGATAGTATCCAATACCCCATCCATCGATATGGGTAGTCGCAGCAAGATTCTTTAGTGAATTCGGTTCATCTATAAGATGGTCTTGCAATAGCCCATTAGGAAGATTATTTGATATAGCCCCATATAATCTGCAATTATCACCACCATCCTGTTTATTTACTACTATCTTTTTGCGATATTTCCATAATTCCAGAGAGATTTCAGTGGTAAAGCTGTACGTTTCTGTGGTCACATGACCATTTCCATCATTAGCTATTACTCTCCAATTATAGGTAGTGCCATATTGATCCATGTTTGTGGGGATTGCAGTGTAAGTGCCATTCTCGACATTAGTATAGGTTTTTATCACCTGCCATGAGCCAGTTGCATCTGTTTCGAAGGTGATATCCATTAAATCACTTTGCTGATCTTCCACATCGATGGAGAGTGTGGGATTGAGCTCAACATTTATTGTTCCATCTTGGGGAGATTCATCTGATACTATGGGATATTCAGTTGTTACCTTTCCCGTGGTTAATCTATATCTTCCTTCCTGATACCCTCCATACCCATCGGTGACATATACTCTCCACTCATACTCAGTTTCATACTGATTCATAGCGGTGGGCACCGCACTGTAGGTTCCATCTCCCACATTGGTATAGGTTTTAATAACATTCCAGTTATCCCCATTCTTTTGATAAAAGGCGATATCCATTAGCATATCTTGGTAGTTCACCACATTTATGGAGAGGGTAGGGTTCAATGGTTGGTCTGTAGAATTTCTTGAGGGTTGTTCATTTTTAAGCCCTATAAATGATACATACTCAGGTGCGCCCAATCTGTATTCATTAAAATGTGTATAATCCCCCCTCGGACCCGGATCAAGTGCAGGTGCGTCGGTGTCAAAGACGCTTACGTGTCCACTGTACCGTGAGACAATCAGCTCGTTTAATCCGTCATTATCAACATCGATTACTGTTGGATACACCGGTTCACCGGAGCCTGCTAGGCTCAAATCAGTTAAATGCTCATAGGTCTCGGTTGAGGGATTGTATGTGTAAATTCTCACCAAACCACCCGCAGTCTCGTCCGGCACGATGATCTCCATAGTGCCATCTCCGGTTACGTCTCCAATCCCCGGTTGAGAGCGTGCCCCCTCGGTTAAGCTAACCTCAAATTCTTTTTCCCAGGTAATTAAATCAAATACGGTCATGTAGTTATTGGCATCACCCCGGTCACCACTTCCTATGACCTCGGGATTACCATCATTATCAATGTCATATACTATAGTTGATAAGACTGAGCTTAGTTCTAAAGAACTGTATCTTATTAAACTGCCATCCGCGGCATTTAAAACCGCTACCCCTGTTCTCCCTTCATACCATTCACCATCACTACTCCGTGTAACAATAACCAAATCTCTTACACCATCCCCAGTGACATCAATTAATTGGGGTAAGTTTGCGGAGGCATCAAGTGTGGGTGGTGAGGTCCGTGGTCTCACTACCCAATTCACTGATAAGTCATCAGCATTGAATGATTTTATCACATCTCCTCCACCAAGAATCGGATCACCATTATCCCCAAAATATAGTTCAAATCTCCCATCATTATTATAATCCATCAATGACAGTCCGCCCCAACACACCCAGTAGACTCTGTTGATACAGTCTATGATCTGTCCATCGTAGCTTAGTTTGCAGAGTTTGCTTCCGTCATAATCTCCGTCCATTCTTCTAGAGACAGTATACACATCTGGATACCCATCCTTATCGTCATCAAAAACGATGGGAGTAGCAGACATATCTATCCCACCAAGATCTGTTCTTCTCCAGTAGGTTTGGCCGTTATTGCCATGAACGACTAACAAACCTCCTTGTCCAGCTGCTAAGGTTACAAGCACTTCCAGGATCCCATCGTTATTTAAATCGGCAACTTCTACCTGAGCATCACCCGCTATTGAATCAGAATGACTCCACAAGAGAGCGCCATTTATCCCATTGAATGCTTTAATGGTACCACTTCCTGGTCTTACTATATCTCGTATTCCATCTCCATTGACATCAACAACCCGATAATCTCTGTTATGACTTCCGCCATTGGTAATGGTATATTTGGGAGTAATGATCCATGTTTCTTTGGTAGTAAAGCTATAAGTTTCAACTACAGGCGCTACAGTCCCGTCATCCGCAGTGACCCTCCAGTTATAGAGTGTATTGTACTCATTCATGTTCGTGGGATGTGCAGTATAGGTGCCGGTACCTACAGCGCTGAAGCTCTCTATCACTTCCCATGAACCATCGGCATCTGTCTCAAAGGTGATATCCATTATATCTCCATCTAAGTCCTCTATGTACACAGACAAGATAGGGTTCAGTTTAACCCCGGTTGCCCCATCCTCTGGTGATTCATCCGTTATGGTGGGAGCATAGTTTTCTGGTCTGGTGGTAAAGCTATAGGTTTCTATGGTCACATGGCCATTTCCATCATCAGCAGAGACTCGCCAATTGTAGGTGGTATTGTAGTTGTTCATGTTAGTTGTAGTTGCCGTGTAGGTGCCATTCCCGACATTAGTATAGGTTTTTATTACCTGCCAGGAGCCAGAGGCATCAGTCTCAAAGGTGATATCCATTAAATCTGATTGGTAATCAATCACATCAACAGACAGTGTGGGATTTAATGCAACACCGGTTGCCCTATCGTGAGGTGATTCATCATATAATTCTGGTGCTTCAGGGGGAATTACTTCTTCTTCCATGCCAACACTATAGAATGTACTGGGATTACTTTGATTATTATATTCTGTCTGCATCCAGTCTATACTTCTCGCCGTGTCTGAAACTCTCACTTCATCAAGCGTACCCTCAAAATCTCGCTCTAAATCCTGTCTGTTTGCTATATTGAAATTAGTAGTCAAGCCGTTAAAACTTGAACCAGTTCCGTTCTTTCTTACAACTGTATCTACATAGACATGAAATGAACCATCGCTGTGATGAATGATCGTATGAAAATGCCAGGTATCTCTGGATAACGGAAAGGTGGCGTAATTTATGTAGCCAATACCTCCACCACACTCCGTACCTTGATTGTATCTCCTGTAAAAAAGATTATCAAAGTTACCGCTGTCACTCACCATATAACCGATCTTATCACTGGCAGATGAAGATGAATATTCCCAAAAAGAGATAGTAAATGCCCTTTCGGTGAGCATGGAACTATCAACACTTATATGGTCATTCCCGTTAAACGCATAAGCTCCATCCCTTCTGCCGGAGGAGGTAAAGACAGCCCCGGTATTAGTTCCGTCATTGTCATGGGAAGTGGAATCATGGAGTGTTCCAGAGGCTTCCTCTAGGTGTTGTACCATGACATAATGAGCATCCCACACCCCGGTTGGATTCTCCTGATTAGAAGCAGAAGGATTACCGTAATACATATAGAGTATAGTGTCAGAGGTGGAGGATAGACTCGGCACCCTTACCCATACGACTAAATGACCAGTTGAAGAGTCATATGCTTCAATTTCATGGTCAAGCTGAGTAATGCCGTTATCACTGGTAAATACAATATCATCACCATCTGATTGAGCCTTTGATTGTAAATCAGAATCAGTAATATCTATTAAAACAGGAAAGCTAGTTAAATCATCACTGACCTTGGAATGGTCGATGGTGATTTCCTTCTTGTATTGTCCGTACCATTCTGCAATACTTTTGGAGGTCGACAACAGAAGTAGCGACGTTAGTAGGATAACAATTGATCTGGCCTTCGAGGTGATAAAATAGTTCATTTGCATGTTTTGATACCTCCTCTTATATAGTTTATATTGCACCTTATAGTCAGTGTCCGAACGAAAACCCCTGTTCTGGCTCTATTGTCATTTCGACCCCTTCGGTTTTGCTTAGGGTAAACTCCGCTAGAAATCCCTGAATTTGAGATTTCTCAGTCGCTCCGCTCCTTCGAAATGACAGCCGATGTAATGTGAGAGGGTTTTCGTTCAGCCACTAGTTAGCCATATCAATTTGCATTTTCATGGTTATCTAACTTTTCCTCAGGGACACATAGGGCAATCAATTCTCACGTACTCATTTTTCAAAAGTCCACGAAATCCATAGGTCTTTTCCCAGGACATATCACCAGTATTGCCAAGTTTAAGTAGCCACATATCAGAATCACCGACACTAAAGGAATCAAGCTTACCCCCAACAATATATCCACCATCTTAGGTTTGCTGAATTGAACAACGGCATTCATAATGAATTCCTCCATATCTCTTCTGCCATATGATATTGCCTTCACCATTAAGCTGCATTACATAGATATCTCCACCATCAAAGCCTACATATTCCCTATCTGTAGTCTGCTAAATTTTTAAACGAACTCCTATTGCAAACATCTTCCCTTAAATTCATTTGATTTAATATGATGATTCATCACCAATAAGTAAATATTTCATGGACGCCCCCTAAACACGCAGGCGGTGCAGACCAGATTATCTATTGACGCCCCCGGGTTCACTCTATTTTACTCCATTATTGGGCAGTCAATTCTCCCCATTTCTTGTCTATTCATTGAAAAGTCTGGCGCAGAAACTCTGCCGTCTAAGGTGACATCACCTAAACAAGAAGTAGTATAACATCTGCCTTTACTTACATTCCACACACACCCTGTTGTCACCACACATGAGCTTTGATTCAGTGGTTGACAAATTAAAAAATCATCATACTCCCCTCCACTCGAAGGGCACTTTATTCTACCATACTCCCATCTTGAAACTGAAAAGTCAGGAGTAGAAACCCTACCATCCTTATTGATGTCATAATAGCACTCACACGCATCCCCTATCCCGTTATCATTAAAGTCTCCTTGAAGTTTCCAACAGGTGCCATTCGTGTCAGCACAGTCATCATTGCTGGTGCAGATAATAAAGTGCTTTGGGAAACCTACTTTATAGCTATGAACCATGTCAAATTCTTCCTTTACACAGGTTGTTCCTAGAGCCGGGCCATTAGGAATACCTAGGCAGTTGTCATCACCATCTGCAATGGCATCTTCATCGGCATCAGTTTCACAGGCATCACCTGTACCATTTTCATTACAGTCCAATTGGTAGGTGTCACAGAGTTCATTGTCTCCGCAGTCTTCTTCATCGTTACATATAATACCGGTGCTCTTGAAATACCCACCACCGTAAATAGGTAGCCTACTTGGGACAATCTACTCTGAAAAGTTCCTTTTTATACACTGCAAGATCTTTACCATCAACTGCGCTGTCAAAATTAGAATTACTTTGGCAGAGATCTACTATACAAGCTCCAGGATAAGGCAGACCTGTTGGATTCCAATAACACCCCGCTGCCTCGCATACAGACTCCCCTTGATTGGTTAAAGCTTTACAGGCATTGTAGTCTAAATTACGACCCACACTATACAAGTCAACACAATAGTTATAGAGGTAGGAGTATTTTTTACAGAGATCACCATCAGTATCATAAGGGCAATCTACTCTGAAAAGTTCCTTTTTATACACTGCAAGATCAAGACCATCAATTGCGCTGTTAAAATCAGCATTACTTAGGCAGAGATCTACTATACAAGCTCCAGGATAAGGCAGACCTGTTGGATTCCAATAACACCCCGCTGCCTCGCCCTCGCATACATCCTCCCCTTGATTTGTTAAAGCTTTACAGGCACTGTAGTCTACACTACGACCAGAAGCTTGTAACGCAATGCAGTTTTCATAACGGCACAAATAGGCACGACAGAGAGATTGGTCACACGCATCTCCCACATCGTCATTGTTGGTATCTTCCTGATTCATACTGCACGAGCCATATTCACACGCACCATCACTCATGCAAGAGTTACCTCCGCATATGCAGGTACCTAACGTTGGGCCATTGGGAAGCCCGGGGCAGTTGTCATCACCATCTGGCACCGCATCACCATCTGAATCAATTTCACAGGCATCTCCGATGCCATTTTCATTGCAGTCTAATTGGTAGGTATCACAGATTTCATTTTCTCCACAGGCTTCTTCATCGTTACATATAATACCGGTGCTCTTGAAATACCCACCACCGTAAATCTTTAAGCAGGTGCCAAGGAGAGGACCATTGGGGATGTCAGGACAATTATCAAGGAGATCGGGGAAACCATCGCTATCTGAATCAGTGTACACTACTTGGATTTTCCCTGGAATAGGTGTTACCAATAAAGATTCAAGAGTATCCTTCTCAACTACATTTATATTTTTAGGTTCTAAATCTGCATATTCTCCTATAGGTGCGTTGGTATCCAAGGTGTACTCAATTTGAGCAATGGCACCTGTACCTGGAGTAATTGCTGCTGAGCCTGAGCTCGTGAGGTCAATCCTTACGCAGTTGTTGCCAAGGTCACTGAGAGTGCAACTGAATCCATACGTTCTGCTCGTAGTACTGCAACTTTCGGCAGAAATATGGAGCCAAATCCTATGGTCTACATCACATATATCTACATGAACCGCTTGTATCAAATTACAGCAATTTTTTAGCTTTATATCTATGTCACCTGAATACCCATAGGCGTCTGCAATGATCAGCGTGACATCACTATCATCACAACTATCATCAAGTTCATTACAGGAGCGTTCACCGCATGCATCTCCTGTAGAGCTGCAGATATAGCTGCCTATATCCTCTTCACAATATTCCACCCCATCACAGTAGTCTCCGTTATCCGTGCAAGGATCGTTTTTACCTATGCATTCACCGCGTATACATTCATCTATCTGGGTACAGTACAATCCATCCTCACAGGGAGTCCCATCCGGTTGATATCCATCGTCTGGACAGGGGGCTGAATCTCCCGTACAGTATTCTGCAGCATCACACACTTCTGCTGATGCTCTACAAAGAGTAGTAGGTGATTCAAATACGTCAGCAGGACATCCAGCAGAATCTCCCGTACAGTATTCAGATATATCACACACTCCCGCAGATGCTCTACAGAGAGAAGTAGGTGGTTCAAATACGTTAGCGGGGCAGTCATTGTTACTACCGTCACAGGATTCAGCGATGTCACAGACACCCTGGCTAGGTCTGCATACATCTGTGGATTTTGCATCTGAGGGGCACTCATCACTTATACCGTTACAGAATTCAGCCAGGTCACAGATTCCGGCGCTGGCCCTGCACTCTGCAGAGGATTTAGCGTCAGCAGGGCAGTCAGGCGAGCTGCCGGTGCAGGTTTCCGGCAGGTCACAAACACCCGCTGCCGCTCTGCACTCGGTTCCTGAGAGATATCCATCAGATGGACAATTGTTACTTATACCGT
>Ga0315285_10004922_pt1 | contig 13825 bp, 8 predicted proteins | sample YL17G09_36_MG_FD_203698 | JGI IMG/M metagenome (GOLD analysis project Ga0315285, IMG submission 203698) | Sediment microbial communities from Yellowstone Lake, YNP, Wyoming, USA - YL17G09_36 | ecosystem: Environmental > Aquatic > Freshwater > Lake > Sediment | place: USA: Wyoming | collected...
ACACGGGTATCGGCGTCCCTCAGGACAGGATCGGACTCCTGTTCACCGCCTTCCAGCAAATGGACGCCTCGACGTCACGCCGGTTCGGCGGCACGGGGCTGGGGTTGGCCATCTCCAAGCGCCTCGCGGAGCTCATGGGCGGGGAAGTCGGAGTCGAAAGCGTCGAGGGCCGGGGATCGACCTTCTGGTTCACGGCCGTCTTCGGCAAGCAGCCCCGGCGCGATCGACGGGAAGGCCTCCCGCCGATCGACCTCCGCGGCGTGCGGGTCCTGGTCGTGGATGACAACGCCACGAATCGTCGGGTCCTTGCCGAGCAACTGGAGTCATGGAGCGTGCGTCACGCGGAGGCCGAAAGCGCCGCGAAGGCGACCGGACTGCTGCGCGCCGCCCATGCCGATGGCGACCCCTTCCGTATCATGATCACGGACATGCAGATGCCGGAAACGGACGGAGAATCCCTTGGCAAAGCCATCAAGGCGGACCCCGAATTGCGCGACACGCACCTGGTGATGATGAGCTCCTTAGGGACACGCGGCGATGCCAAACGACTCAAGGCCATCGGTTTCGCCGCTTATTTGACAAAACCGGTCAAACAATCCCAGCTATTCGATTGCCTGGCCATGGTCCTCGGCGGCAGCTGCGCTGCGCCCGCCAGGACTCAGGATACCGGCATCATCACACGCCATACGCTCAACGAGGCGCGCCGGCGCAAGGTTCGCATCCTGCTGGCCGAAGACAACCCCACCAATCAGCAGGTAGCCCTGGGCATTCTGGAGAAATTGGGCTTTGGCGCCGACACCGTGGCCAACGGCCGGGAGGCCGTCCAAGCGTTGGAGATGGTTCCCTACGACATCGTGCTGATGGATGTGCAAATGCCGGAGATGGATGGTTTTGAGGCGACCCGGGCCATTCGCTCCGGAAAAACCGGAGTCCTCAATCCAAAAATTCCCATCATCGCCATGACCGCCCACGCCATAAAAGGCGACCGCGAGCGCTGTCTCGAGGCGGGCATGGACGATTATATCTCCAAGCCGATCGCGCCGCAGGCCCTGGCGGAGGCGCTCGAGAAATGGGTGGAGACCCCCCAGGAACGATCGCCCTCGGTCGCCGCGCCCGGAGGAGCGGCCGAACCTTCCGCAGGTCCGCCCGTTTTCGACCGGCAAGCGTTCATGGCCCGGCTGATGGGTGACGAGGACCTGGCCAAGACGATCATCGCGGGCTTCCTGGAAGACATTCCCAAGCGGATTCACACCATGAGGACACACCTCGACCAGGGTGACGCCGGATCGGCCGGAGGTCAGGCGCATGCCATCAAGGGCGCGGCGGCCAACGTGGGCGGCATGGCCCTGAGCGCCGTGGCCGCTGAGATGGAGAAGGCCGGCAATGCCGGCCGAAGGGAAGAGCTCGCCGCCCTCTTGCCGGAGATGGAGCGGCAGTTCGATCTGCTGAAAGCCAGCATGCGGGAAAAGAACTCATGAAGATTCTGATCGCCGAAGACGATTTCACCTCGCGCAGCATCCTGACCGCGGTCCTGACAAAGTGCGGCTTCGATGCCGTCGTCGTGGAAGACGGCGGCGCGGCCTGGAACCTCCTCCAACGGCCCGACGCGCCCCGGCTCATTCTTCTCGATTGGAACATGCCGGGGATGGACGGGGTGGAGATCTGCCGGCGCCTGAGGGATAACAACGTTCCCGATCCTCCCTACGTCATTCTCCTGACGGCCCGGGATAAAAAAAGCGACATCGTTGCCGGGCTCGAGGCCGGAGCCAATGATTATGTGGCCAAGCCCTACGACACCGAGGAGTTGCTGGCCAGGATCAGGGTGGGTCAACGCATGCTGGAGATGCAGTCCAATCTGCTGGAAGCGCGGGACGCCCTGGCGTATCAGGCGATGCACGATTTCCTGACCGGCATCCTCAACCGCCGCGCCATCCTGGACCGGCTGAAGCAGGAGATCTCGCGGGCGGGGCGAGACCATGGGAGCTTGAGCGTCGGGATGTTCGACATCGACCATTTCAAGAACATCAACGACACATTCGGGCACCAGGCCGGGGATGAAGCGCTAGTCGCCTTCACCCGGTGCATTCAAGGCGGATTGCGGGAATACGACTGCGTCGGCCGGTACGGCGGAGAGGAGTTCCTCGTGATCGCTCCGGGGTCCATCGGGTCGAAAAGCGAAAGCCTTTATGAACGCCTGCGGGCCCGGATCGCCGAGGCCGAGATCGCAACGAACGCGGGGATAGTGTCTTTGACGGTCAGCATCGGTGTAGCGCCGGGAACGGGTCAAAGCACGGTGGACGCCCTGCTCGCCGCCGCGGACGCCGCGCTTTATCAAGCCAAGGCCGGAGGGCGAAACCGCGTCGTCTATGCGACGCCCTGATGATGGAGGAGTGCATGCCATGATCAAAAGCGAACCTATCCACATCCTGCTCGTTGAAGATGACCCTGCGCACTCCGAAGCCGTTCGGCGGGCGCTCAAAGCCTCCGGTATGAATGTTGTCGTCCAGCCGGCCGGCACTTTGAAGGAGTACCGTGAGCTCGCGGCCGCCCATCCACCGGACATCGCAATCATGGATCTCAGCCTGCCGGACGGGCGGGCGCCGGAGGTCCTGATCTCTCCGCCTGAAGCCGGCCCGTTCCCCATTGTGGTCATGAGCAGCCAAGGCGACGAGCAGAAGGCCGTGGAAGCGATGAAAGCCGGCGCCCTGGACTACATCGTCAAGTCCCCCGAGGCTTTTGCCGGCATGCCTCGCACCGTGGAGCGAGTCCTGCACGAATGGGACATGCTCCAGGAGCGCAAGCGCGCGGAGGAGGCCGTTCAAGCTTCGCTGCGGGAAAAGGAGATTCTCCTTCGGGAGATCCATCACCGAGTGAAGAACAACTTGCAGGTCATCTCCAGCCTCTTCAACCTTCAAGCCGGGTATATCAAAGATGAGGAAGCCCTGAGGATCCTCAAAGAGGGGCAGACCCGCATCCGCTCCATGGCCCTCGTCCACGAGAAACTTTATCAATCCGGCGATCTGTCGAAAATCGACCTGGCCGGCTACATCCAGAGCCTGTCGACCCACCTGTTCCACGTTTATCTGGTCGATCCAAATCAGGTCCGGCTGGAAACGGAGTACGGGGACGTGACTCTGGACATCAATTCGGCCGTGCCCTGCGGGTTAATCCTCAACGAGTTGATTTCCAACGCGCTCAAGCACGCGTTTCCCGCGGGCCGGAAGGGAGTCCTCATGATCAGGCTCCGGCGCGGGAAAGACGGCGCCGTAGAGCTTCGGATCGCGGACAACGGCGTGGGTTTCCCTAAAGGATTGGATTTCCGGCGCACCGAAAGCCTCGGCCTGCAGATCGTGAGCCTCCTCGTCGGACAGCTTGAGGGGACGATCAAACTCGATGGAAAGAACGGGACGGCCTTCACCGTAGCCTTCCACGAGACGAAGCGGGGGTTGCGGACTTGAGCCGGCTGAGGTCACGATAAAGGCTGAACGGGAGGATGACAATGACTAAAAAAATGACCAAAAAGCAGAAACCTGAGAAAGCCGCCAAGCGCCGGTCGCCCAGAGAGGGGCGGCCGATAACCCCGCCGGAGAAGCCGATGATAAAAGCGGCGGCCGCGTCGGCGGGCCCGGGTGTCCCCCCTGCGGCACAGCCGGAGAAGAGCTTTCCCATCGTGGGCATCGGCGCCTCGGCCGGGGGGCTGGCGGCCTTCGAAGCCTTCTTTTCCGGCATGCCCGTCGACGTCGATCCGGGCATGGCTTTTATCCTGGTGCAGCACCTGGCTCCGGATCACAAGAGCATCCTCGTTGACCTCATCCGGCGATACACCCGCATGAAGGTCTTCGAGGTCGTGGACGGGATGAAGGTCAAGCCCAACCACGCCTACATCATCCCACCCAACCGGGACATGGCCTTCCTAAACGGCGCCCTTCAGTTGCTGGAACCGGCCGCCCCCCGCGGCCGGCGCCTGCCGATAGACTTTTTCTTTCGCTCCCTGGCCCAGGACCAGCGCGAGCGGGCCATCTGCATCGTTCTCTCGGGGACAGGCAGCGACGGCGCCCAGGGAGTGCGGGCCATCAAGGGCGAGGGCGGCATGGTCATGGCCCAGAATCCCTCAACCACCGAGTACGACGGCATGCCGTGCAGCGCCATCGCCACCGGACTGGTGGACTACGAGCTTCCGCCGGGCGAGATGCCCGCTCGGCTCATCGCCTACGTGACTCAGAACTTCGGCAAGCCCCGCCTGCTCGCCCGCACGGTGCCCAAGGCCGAGAACGCGCTGAAGAAGATCTTCATCCTGCTGCGCGCCCAGACCGGCCACGACTTTTCCCAGTACAAGCCGAGCACCATCAGCCGCCGCATCGAACGGCGCATGGCCGTCCACCAGATCAAAACGCTGGATGAGTATGTCAAGTATATGCAGCAGACGCCGGCGGAGGTGGAAGCGCTCTTTCGCGACCTCCTGATCGGCGTGACCAATTTCTTCCGCGATCCGGAGGCCTTCAAGGTGCTCGAGGAACAGGTCATCCCCAAGCTCTTTGCCGGCAAGCCCGCAGGCGCTTTGATCCGCGGCTGGTCGGTGGGCTGCTCCACCGGCGAGGAGGCCTATTCCGTCGCCATCCTCCTGCAGGAGCGCATGGATACGCTGAAGCAGAGTTTCAAGGTGCAGGTCTTTGCCACCGACATTGACAGCCAGGCGATTGCTTTAGCCCGCACCGGCTTATATCCGGCCAGTATCGCCACCGACATCTCGCCGGAGCGGCTGGCGCGCTTTTTCACGACCGAGCCCGACGGCAGCGGCTACGGCATCCACAAAGGCCTCCGCGACCTGCTGATCTTTTCCGAGCAGGACTTGATCAAAGATCCGCCCTTCTCCAAGCTCGACCTCATCAGTTGCCGCAACCTCCTGATCTATATGGGCGGGGACTTGCAGAAGAAGGTCATTCCCCTGTTCCACTACGCGCTGAACCCGGGCGGCATGCTTTTCCTGGGCACCTCCGAGACCGTAGGCGAGTTTGGCGATCTTTTTGCTACGCTGGACCGCAAGTTGAAGCTGTATCAGCGCAAGGAGGATATCTACGGAGCGAAGCGTGCCGTCCTAGGCCGGTTTCTCCCGCCCATGACCGCGCAGGAAGAGGCTGTCCCGCGGGCCGCCGGAAAGACGGCCCGCGCAGGGAAACTGTCCCTGCGCGAGCTGACCGAACAGGCGCTCCTGCACCAAGTCGCCCCGGCCGCCGCGCTCGTCACCGGCCAGGGCGACATCCTCTATCTCCACGGCCGCACCGGTCTGTACCTGGAGCCGGTCCCGGGCGAGGTCGGCATCAGCAACGTCCTGCAGATGGCCCGCGAAGGGTTATGCCGTGAACTGACCACAGCCCTGCGTAAAGCCGCGAGGGCAAATGAGATCGTGCGCTTCCCGGGCCTGCGCATCAAAACCAACGGCGACTTCACCACGGTCAACTTGACCGTCCGCCCGGTGGAGGCGGGCCTGTCTGCCGTGGCGCAGGCAGGCCTTGCTGCGGGGCCTCAGCAGCCCCTGTACCTGGTCATTTTGGAGGAAGCGCCGCTCTTCGACCCCGAACAGGCGCATCAGGCCGCCCTGCATGCCATCGCAGGCGCGGACGGCCCCGATACGGACGGCGATGCGCGCGTCGCGACGCTCAAGCAGGAATTGCGGGCCAAGGAGGAGTACATCCAGACCGCCAAGGAGGAACTGGAGACCTCCAACGAAGAGCTTAAATCCGCGAACGAGGAAATGCAGTCGGTCAACGAGGAGCTGCAATCCACCAACGAGGAGCTGGAGACCTCCAAGGAGGAACTGCAATCGGTCAACGAGGAACTGGCCACGATCAACGCCGAGCTGCAGACCAAGTTGGTCGACCTGACGCGGATCAACAACGACATGAATAACCTGCTGGCCGGCACGGGTATCGGCACGATCTTCGTGGACCATCAATTGCGCATCCTGCGCTTCACTCCCGCCGCCAGCCGGATCATCAACCTGATCCTGAGCGACGTGGGGCGGCCCGTGAGCCACATCGTCTCCAACCTAGTGAACTACGACCGCATTGTGGCGGACACGCAGGCGGTGCTGGACAGCCTGATTCCCAAAGAGGTGGAAGTGCGGACCTATGAGGGCGAGTGGTACGCGATGCGCATCCTGCCCTATCGCACGCTCGATAATGCGATCGAGGGCGCGGTGATCACCTTTATCGAAATCACCGAGATGAAAAGAGCGTCGGACGCGTTGCGGGAAGTCGAAACTGTGCGCCGCCTGGCCGTGGTGGTGCGCGACTCGTACGACGCCATCACCGTACAGAACCTCGAGGGTCACATCCTGGCCTGGAACCCGGCAGCGGTGAGGATGTATGGCTGGAGTGAAGCCGAGGCGCTGGCGCTGAACGTCCGCGACCGGATCCCGGAGGGGCTGCGAAAGGAAGCGCTGGCCAGTGTACATAAGCTTAGCCTGGCTGAAATTCTGGAGCCGTATCGTACCCAACGGATCACTAAAGATGGTACGGTTGTTGAGATCTCGCTGGTTTCCACCGCTTTGGTGAATGAGACCGGGCAGATGTATGCGATTGCGACCACGGAACGGGCGCATGATTTAAAGATTGATTGAACGATGGAGGGCCGCAATGAAAAACTATTCGTGTGCATTCGCGGTTAATAACAGAAGAGGCGACTAATGGCGAAAGAAATGGTTAAGACACCCGGCGGCCATGTTTCGCCTTTTGAGCGGATTCGACGCATGAACGAGACGGGCATGGAATTTTGGTCAAGCCGCGACTTTGCAGGAGACACGAAATGACTACCAAGAACACGGAACCCGAAGACACCGCCCCTTCATCAAGCTCAGGACAGGCTCTGCGCCGGCGGGCCGAAGAGATCTTCCTGGAAAAAACCGCGGCGTTGCCGGAAAACCTCGAGGCGCTGTCACCCAAAGAAATCCGGTGGACGCTCCACGAGCTGCGGGTGCATCAGATCGAGCTCGAGATGCAGAACGAGGAACTGCGCCGGGCCCAGGCGGAACTGGACGCCGCCCGGGCGCGCTATTTCGACCTCTACGATCTGGCGCCGGTGAGCTATTGCACCGTCAGCGAGCAGGGACTGATCCTGGAGGCCAATCTCACGGCTGCGACCCTGCTGGGGGTAGCCCGGTGGGCGCTGATCAAGCAGCCGATCTCCCGGTTCATCCTCCCAGAGGACCAGGATATCTACTACCGGCACCGCAAACAGCTCTTTGAGACCAGTGAACCGCAGGGATGCGAGCTGCGGATGGTGAACAAAGACGGAACGACATTCTGGGCGTGGCTGGAAGTCACCGTCGCACAAGACGCCGATGGCGCTTTTGTGTGCCGCGTCATGCTGAGCGACATCACCGAGCGCAAACGGGCGGAGGAAGCGATCCACCGGAAAGCGAAGGAATTGCAGGAGAAGAACGACGAGCTTAACCGCTTCACCTACGCTGTCTCGCACGACCTGAGAAGCCCGCTGGTGACGATCCGGACCTTCCAAGGACAGCTGGAACAAGACCTCCGGAGCCAAGACGCAGCGCGGATAGAAATGGATCTGGGCTACATCCGCAACGCGGCCGACAAGATGAGCCGCCTGCTCGATGAGCTTCTCCGCCTTTCGCGGGTCGGACGCATAATGAACCCCTCCGAGGAAGCGCCCCTGCAGGCGGTCGTGAAAGAGGCCCTAGACCTGGTGGCCGGACGAATCACGGCCCGGGGGGTGCAGGTTGATCTCACGGAGGAACCGGTCGTGGTCACCGGCGATCGGACGCGCTTGGTGGAAGTCTTTATGAACCTCGTGGATAACGCCGCCAAGTTCATGGGCGACCAGCCGGCGCCCCGTGTCGAGATCGGCGTGGAACAGGTCGGCGAGGAGCTGGCGCTGTTTGTGCGCGATAACGGAATCGGAATCGATCCCCGGTTACAGCCGATGCTCTTCGGCCTGTTCCATAAGCTCGATCCCGGCTCGGAGGGCACAGGCATCGGCCTGGCGCTTGTGCGGCGGATCGTGGAGGTGCACGGCGGCAGGATCTGGGTGGAATCGGAAGGTCCCGGCAAGGGCACAACCTTCCGGTTCACCCTGGCGAAGACGAGACGGGGAGTCGGCCGAATAAGTTGATATTTACAATTGGATACGATATATGTATACATATGCAAACAGATACTTAGACGGGTAACTAAATGAAAGTGCCCGGAAGCAAGCAATATGGGGCTTTTAAAGCTTGGGTTGAGGCGTTGCCCTCCCAGGGGCGGTATTCGTTCACTCGGGACGAGGCCATGAAGGCTTTCGGCCTGAACCGAAAGGCCTTCAATCGGTCGGCCGGTCGGCTGTCCTCCAGGAAGAAGATTGCTCGAATCCACGGCAAGTTCTATATCGTCGTGCCGCTGGAGTATGCCGCCGTGGGAGTGGTGCCCGCCGACTGGTTCATCGTGAAGCTCATGGAGCACTTGGGGCGGCCTTTCTATGTTGGCGCGCTCAGCGCGGCGGAATACCACGGCGCCGCCCATCAGCGTCCCCAGCGATATCAAGTGGTGACTGACCGTCCTCTGCGTGACATCGCATGCCGGGGTGTCGGCATACGTTTCCTGGTCAAGAGCAAGCTCAAGGAAACCCCGGTTCAGCAGTTCAAAGGCGTGACCGGCTATATTCCCGTTTCGACCCCCGAGGCAACCGCGATTGACCTGATTCGATACAGCCGTCGGGTTGGCGGGCTGGACCAGGTGCTGACCGTGCTGCAGGAACTCGGTGAAGTTCTGAGCCCGATCAAGCTGGTGGGGGCGGCGAAGATCGACGGCCATGTCGCCACCGCGCAGCGATTGGGTTGGCTGTTGGAGAAGAGCGCCTTCGCCGCAAAAGCCGGCCGGTTGGCTTTTTGGATTTCAAAGCAGAAGCCGTTGCCGACCAAGCTTGAACCTTCCCTGCCGCTGCGGGGATCGATACGCGATAAACGATGGAACCTCTGGATCAACTCGGAGGTCGAGGGGGATTTGACGTGAGGGAACATTTTACCGTGCTGGGCGCGCAGAAGAAGCCGTTCAGCGGGCTTTCCTGAGTTCCGGTATGAAGTCCGAAGTCCGGGTTGCGGAGACCCCCCGGGAGGCGTAGGATGACTAAAAAGAAAACCAATCACGACGATTCCGCCGACCTGCGCAAGCGGGCGGAGGAGGCGCTGCGGGAGAGCGAGGAACGCTATAAAGAATTATGGGAAAGAGCTCCTGTGGCTTATCATGTGTTGGATCCAGACGGAAAAATCGCCAAGGTTAATCAAACAGAAGCCTCTATGTTAGGCTATCAGGTCCATGAAATGGTGGGAAAGTCGATTTTTGATTTTATTTTGCCGGAACAGAGAGATGAAGCACAAAAAAGATTCTGCCAAAAAATCCAGGGATTGCCCATTCCGAGGATTGAAAATAGGATTTATCTCAAAAAGGATGGTTCGCGAATCTACGTTGTTATTGACGATGTGCTGGAGCGGGATGCCTACAAAAAAGTCACTGGTATCAGGTCGACAATGACCGATATTACAGACCGCAAACGAATTGAAGAAGAACGCATAAAGAGCGAGAAAAAATATAGAAGTCTAGTAGAAACCGCAGGCTCGGGCATAGCTGCAATAGACCAGCGGGGAATATTTACATTTGTCAACAAAACGCTCTGTAGAATGTGCGGCTACGCTGAGCAAGAATTGATCGGCAAGCACTTTGTTGGTTTTCTCCATCCAGATGATCGAAAAAATGTCATACAGATATTTGAGAATGCTTTCATCAATCCCATAAGAAATCCTTATATTGAATTCAGAATCATTCATAAAGATGGGCATATCGTCTATATGTGTTCAAACCCGACAGCTTTCGAATATGAAGGCCAACTTTTAGGTTTTAATGCGATTATCACAGATATCACTGAGCTCAAGCGGGCGGAGGAGGCGCTGCGGGAAAGCGAGGAGCGTTATCGCCGTCTTGTTGAAACCGCGCCCGAAGTGATCTACAACCTTTCCGCTGAAGACGGAACGATTACATTACTGAATCCTGCCTTTGAAAGGATCACGGGTTGGTCGCGGGCTGAATGGCTTGGCAAACCGTTCATGCCCCTTGTGCATCCTGATGATTTGACTCTGGCTATGGAAACATTTCAGCAGATCTCGCGAGGGGAAGCGACTCCGCCCTATGAATTACGTATTCTCTCGAAGTCCGGAGAGTATTTCATTGGGGAGTTCATAAGCTTCCCGCACATTGAAAAAAGAAAAGTGATAGGAGAATTCGGAATCGCTCGCGATATCACCGAACGTAAGAAGGCGGAAGAGGTGCTCAGGATCAGCGAGGAACGGTATCGCACCCTGTTCGAGCTTATGGATGAAGGCTTTTGCGTTGTCGAAATGCTTTATGATCCAGACGGCAAAGCGGTTGACTACCGCTTTGTGGAAACCAATCCGGCGTTCGAGAAGCATACGGGGCTCCAACAAGCCTTGGGAAAGACGATTCGCCAGATGGTTCCCAATCATGACGCACATTGGTTTGAAATCTACGGGAAAGTGGCCCGAACGGGCGAATCCATTCGCTTTGAGAACCCAGCCTATGCGATGCAGAGGTATTATGATGTGTTTGCCTTCCGCATCGGCGGGGACGGGAGCCAGAGAGTGGGGGTCCTCTTTAATGACATCACCGAGCGGAAGCGGGCGGAGGAGGCGCTGCGGGAAAGTAAAGAATTCGCAGAAAACCTCATTGCTTCGATGCTGGATGGGATTTCGGTACTGGATAGTGACGGCGTTCATATTGATGTCAATGCTACTCTTTGTCAGATGACTGGCTTTTCAAGAGAGGAACTCATCGGAGTTGGGCTGCCGCACCCCTATTGGCCACCGGAGGCGTACGAAGAGATAGAGACAGCATTCCAGAAGACCTTGCGGGGCGATTTCAGTGACGTTGAATTGGCTTTCATGCGGAAAAACGGCGAGCGCTTTCCAGTAATCGTCAGCCCCTCCTGGATCAAGGACAAGCAAGGCAATGTAATCAGTTATTTTGCAACGGTTAAAGACATCACCGAGCGCAAGCGGGCAGAGGAGGAGAAACGCCGTCTGGAAGAGCGTTCCCGCAAAGTAGTGGAAGATATTTTCCGGTTCATTCCGGAAGGCGTGCTGGTTTTCTCCCGTAAGATGGAACTTCTCCGTCAGAACCAGGCCTTCCGGGAGCTGGTGAGCGGATACGCCGGGCGTTTAGGTTTTGCTGAAGATGAACTGGAAAACCTCATCATTGACAAAATCAAGGCCGGTCTGGGGGATAAAAATATAAAAGAGATAAGAATTTCGAGGAAGCATGAAACCGGGAAATAAACCTGAAGAAAAAATCGGCAAAATAATATTTTCCGGAGTTCTCTCCATGCCGATGACGAAATATCGGGAGTATATTGCCTCCGTATGCGGCGTTCCGGCTGCTTCCCGGAGATATGATGGCGGTCAAACCGGGGAGACGGTTTTTGCCCGCGTGAATATTTCCGGCCGCAATCCGGTGGGTGAAATTGCCGATAATTGCTTTACGGAAATATTTCCGGATCCGGCCGGCGCCGACCTGCGGACAATATGTTCCCTGCGCTGGATAAATACCCGCAACCGGTTTTCGCAGCATATCATGCGGAGCTTATTGCGGCGCCAAAAGCGGTATTGGCTGACCGAACGGGAAACGGATTTAAGGCCGTTGGGTTTGAAACGGTTCCTTACAGAGTATCCCTTGCGGTATCTCGATATTTCGCGGTTATCAAGGCTGCTTGCCGTGCTCTGGGTGAAGACGCCGAAAGGCAGAAACATGAGCTTGCGCAGTCTGTTTGTTTCCAACCGGAGGTCTTGCTCATTTGTTATCAGGGAAATGATAAATCAATCCACGGATTCCCTGAACGATCGCGAGATCAGTGAGCGCTTACTGCAGAGAGGGATTGCTGTTACTGTCAGAACGGTATGCTATGCCCGCGGATTGCTGCATATTCCCGATTTTGTCGAGAGAGAAAGAGGCGGATATGAAGACGACGTTCTATTCAGCAGTTATTTTCAATTGAGCAAAAAGAATATTGATCAGATTCCCGAGGTTCCCGCTATTTATGAATTAAGCGCCGCCTTGGGCATCAATTACCGGAACGGCATGAGTAAAGCAGTATATCTGGGGGCGACCAAATGTTTGCGCAGGCGCCTGATGCATTACACGGACGGGCAAATAAAAAACACGGCGTTGCTTCCGATCATAAGAGAATCCGGCGTCAATATCAGATATTTCCCGACGGATAATTACCGGGATTGTGAAAAACGACTGTTGCTGAATTTCAAAGCCTGTTTTGGAGAATTACCGATGGCGAACGTGCTGGGAGGCGGAACCTATGAAAACCGGTGAGAAGAAGTTTGACGAGTTTGAGGAATTGGTTCTTGAACTGGACATGGCAAGAATACTTTTTGCAGAAGAAGAAGAAGAAGAAGAAGAAGAAGAAGAAGAAGAAGCCCGTATCGTGGTCTCCATAAAAGACATCACCGAGCGTAAGCGGGTGGAGGAGGCGCTGCACAAAGCCCTTGCTCAAGCTAATGAAGGCAAGCGCATTCTTGATGCTTTGATGGAACAAGTGCCAGAAGGTATTACTATCGCGGATGCCCCTGATGTACGCATCCGCATGGTCAGTCGTTATGGACGCGAACTGACCGGTAAATCAAAAGAAATACTCGAGGGAATAACCGTCGATAAACACACACGGCAATGGGACATCTACTGCGCCGATGGAGTGACGCCAGCAAAAAACGAGGATCTACCACTGACTCGCGCTACCCAGAAAGGCGAACTAGTGAAAGATGAGGAATGGGTGTTGGGCAAGCAATCCGGCAAGCGCATCCCAATTCTCTGCAACGCTGGTCCAATCAGGGATGATGTGGGTAATATCATCGGCGGTGTTATTGCCTGGCGCGACATCACCGAGCGGAAGCGGGCGGAGGAGGCGCTGCGGGAAAGCCAGGAGCGGTTCCGTACTTTGTATGAGAATTCTACCGTCGGCCTCTACAGAACGACTCCGGATGGCAGGATTCATCTGGCCAACCCTGCTCTAGTCAGGATGCTCGGTTACTCATCTTTCGATGATCTCTCAACCAGAAACCTTGAGAAAAATGGCTTCGAGCCTTCCTATCCTCGCACGCAGTTCGTTGAAAATATCGAAAAGGACGGCGAGGTCAAGGGATTAGAATCCGCCTGGAAGCGAAAGGATGGGACCATAATTTTTGTCAGAGAAAGCGCCCGTGCTATCCGGGATTCGCAGGCAAAAACTCTGTATTATGACGGGACTGTTGAGGACATCACCGAGCGCAAGAAGACGGAGGAGGAGATAAGAAAGAAAAATGCGGAGTTGAAAGCGTTTGTCGATATGTTGTCCCATGACCTGAAAAATCCAGTGGTTTCCATTCAGGGTTTTTGTTCTTTACTTATGAAAAACCACATAAAGGATTTGAATGAAAAAGCTCTCTTTTACATCCAGCGGATGCAAGCCAACGCCAGCTTGATGACCAACTTGCTTGGGGACCTGGTTGAACTCTCCCGAATCGGCAGGATAGAGGATAAGAAAACCAAGATTTCAATTCAGGAGGTGATAAAGTCAGTCTGGGCTGGGGCGAGCACGTCTTTAGCCACTCAGAATGTGGAATTCGTCTCCCCCGAAAACTTGCCTCAGCTATTCTATTCTGAAAAGAGACTTTATCAGATATTTTACAATCTTTTATCCAATGCTCTGAAATTTAGAGATGAAGAGAGAAAAACCAAAGTAGAGATCGGACATCAAGAAGATAAGGATAATT
>Ga0315285_10004924_pt1 | contig 13823 bp, 16 predicted proteins | sample YL17G09_36_MG_FD_203698 | JGI IMG/M metagenome (GOLD analysis project Ga0315285, IMG submission 203698) | Sediment microbial communities from Yellowstone Lake, YNP, Wyoming, USA - YL17G09_36 | ecosystem: Environmental > Aquatic > Freshwater > Lake > Sediment | place: USA: Wyoming | collected...
TCCCAAACCGCGGTGCTGGCGCAACGTGTCAATCTGCGTATCGGTCAACATCCCACGGTCGCCCACCAGGACCACCCGCGATAAACCAAACCGCGAGCGCAGTTTGTCCAGTTGGTCCGGTATCGTCGTCGGGTCCCCCGTGTTCCCCTCATACACATCCACCGAAATCGGTCGACCGTCCCGGTCCGCCAACAGCCCGTATGCGATGCAGGCTGCCTCGTTCCATCCCGATTGTTACCCCATGTCGCCAACGGGCACGTCCGCCCATAATAGGTGCTGCTCGTCAGGTCGTAGAGTACCACCGCCCCCTCGTGCAGATGCTTTTTGGCCAGCTTCGTTTCAATACGCTCCTGGCGCTGGCGCAACCAGTCCAGAGCCGCGTACAGGTCGTCTTCGCTCGCGTCCAAAACCTCCAACTCCTCGCCCAGCGTCGTGTCGTGCCACTCCCGCGTCGTGGCCAGTTTCGAGCACGGGGCGATCAGGCGTTGAATGATCATTGCCACCACCAGGTCCCGTTCCCGGCAGCGCTTGGACGCGATCACGTCCTCGATGCCCAGCCGCCGTATCGTCCCAAGAACGGCCTCGACATGACCGTGCGGGACCGAGCGCTCAATCCCAAACAAGCCCTCCTTGGGGACCATCGTTGCAAAGCTCCGCAACGTCCTTGCGTGTAATCCGCCCATGCTTTTTGACGTATTGAACCACCCTCTGCTCCCGCTGAGCAAGGCAAATCCTTGCCAGCGGACATAAGCCGCCTTTTCACCGATCCGGCGATAAGTGGCCGCGGAGAGATGGTAGGCGCCCCTTGCGCTGCCCCCGAGTTTCCAGCAGACCGGCCTCGACTAGGCACGGGAACACCGCCCGAGCCACGGCTTCGCGAAAAGCGGGTTCGGAATACTGCGGCACTCCGATGCGGACCAGCCCCGACAGGCTCTCTTTTTCCTTGCTCCGCGCGCGAAACCGGGCTTCCAATTCCTCCATCTCTTTCGAACTCAACTCTCACCTCCGTGAACCCCACCCAGTCTCGCGGGAGGGGATTCGGAGAAACTGGACAGGAAGGACCACGCGCATCCGGCAAGTTAGGGGCGCCAGAAACGCCATTTCGCGCTCTTCTCGGTTTCTTGCGGTCCAATTTCGTGTTCAGGTGGGGGAGGCGTCTGCTGTCTCCACAGGCAGATACTGTCGGCGATGCGCGGGTCAATGGCGATCATGCCGCCTTCGCACTCGACCACCCACGCGGGATACTTCTGGTGGACCTTGATCTTGGCGCCCGGCTTGATCTGGAGCCCATTCAACCGGTGAAGCAGGCTGTCGTCGCGGCAGTTGAGATAGGCAATCCGGCCCGACTCTCCCAACTCGAACTCGGACAAGTGCGCAACGGCGCTTTGGACCGTGTGTTCGTTTCGGGTACAACAAGGGCCTTCGGGTATCGGAAGCCCGTGGGGACATTCGCGCGGATGCCCCAGCAGGGTACAGATACCGTCGACCACATTGGGCGCGACAAGATGTTCGAAGGTGCAGGCCTCGGACTCGAACCGCTGATTTCGCAATCCCAGCACGTCGTGAAGCAGACGTTCGGCGAGCCGATGTTTTCGAACCAACGCGCGCGCGTGATCCAACCCTTGCGCCGACAAGGTGACTGTTCCGGTTTCGCGGTTGAACACGGCCATCCCGACCGCGGCAAGACTTGCGAGGATGTCGTGGTCGAGAGGATCGTCCAAGGCGGTTTGGAGATCAGCCAGAGTGTCCTTCTCTTGTTCCCGCAAGCACCACAGCGCCTCAAGGTATTCATCCTGCCCGACATTCATGTTGTCCATGCCCCGTAGAATACCAGAATCCAGTGGAACATGCCCACCAAAACAAAAGCCGACAAACTTATGGCGACCGTCATGAGCAGGCCCGTCTTCAAACCTACCCGCTTACACATGGCGACAATGTTCGCGAGGCAGGGGATGAAGACCGTCGTGAGCAACACGGCCAAGCCGCATTGAGCCACGTTCAGTTTACCCGCGTCGCTCATCCGTATCAAAAGCCCCGCGGCCGCCTCATGGCGGGCGATACAGAGGATCAGGGCGTCGACCATGTCCAACGGCATGCCGAGCCAAGTGACGACAAGCGGGCGCAGGGCCGCCTTGAGGGTGTCGAGAAGGCCCGTCCATTGGGCGAGAAACAACACGAGCGCGGCGCCGAGAAAAATCGGAACGGCCTCTCTAAGAAACCAGTATAAACGGTAGCAGGTCTTCACTATAACTGCTCTTGGACTGGGCCACCGTATGGCGGGCAGTTCTTGCACCAGAACCCCCGTTCCCGTGTCCGGCAGTATCCTGTTCAACAGCAGACCGGCAAACACGGCCATCAGGAATATGGTCCCGTAGGTCGCCAAGAGCGCCCAGAAGCTGTAGCGTCCCAGAATCCCCATGCTGAGGCCCATCTGCGCTGAACACGGAACGTAGGCGGCGATAAGATAGACCGCGATGAGTTTCTCGCGCCGGGGAAGCCCCGCCGTGCTCAGGGTTGCCATGGTCTTGCATCCGAAGCCCAAGACGACGGACATAATCGCGTTGCCGTTCAGGCCGATTTTGTCAAACACACGCTTGGTCAGAACGCAGAGGCTGGGAATGTAGCCGATGTCCTCCAACGCCCCGAGTATCAAGAAAAAGACAAACAAGATCGGCAATACCGTACACAGGGCATTGAACAGGCCGAGCGTCAGCAACCCATAATCCGGACCTGCGAGGAGGTCGCGCCAGAAACCACGGGGTGTAATGGCCGAAACCCATCTGACACAGGGATTGGCGATATATCCGTTAAGGAAGTCTTCCATCGCGCCAGCCACGCGGACCACCAGAAAGTAGGTTGTTGCCAGAATGAGAAACAATATGGGGATGCCGAATATCGGATGTCTGCACAAGTGGCCAAAGGTCTTGGCGAACTCACCCGATCTAACCTTCTGGCGTTTAACCACACCGTCGGCGACCTCATCCACCCACCGGCTTCGCACACTGGCAATAGCTGTTGCCACGTTGCCTCGGAACTGGAGATGGAGATCGTCAACCCGGTTCTTGATCCGTTCGATGTCTTCCGGGCTCGCGACACGGGCGACATGCTGTTCGACGAAGGAATCGCGAATGGCCAACAGGAGGGCTATCTTTCGGGAATGGACCGTCGGCAAGGCGCCAAGTCCCTGTAGATCGGAAACGGCCTGCTCAATAGCATCCGGGTATCGAAGCGGCGGGACGGGTATTCGAGGGCTGGCGATCGCTTTCTTGAGTTCGGCGATTCCACGCCCTTGAGTGGCAATGGTCTCGATCACGGGAATGCCAAACGTGTGCGATAAGGTAGTGCTGTCTATCCATATTCCCCTTCTCGCAGTCTCGTCGATGGCGTTAAGCGAGATCACCATGGGAATGCCCAGCTCCAGCAAGTCCACCGTCAAGGTCAGCGACTGTTTCAACTGATTGGCATCAATACACTGAACGATGACGTCGGGTTGTTCGGTGAATATCAGGTCGCGGATGGAAAGACCTTCGGTGGAGTGACCACTCAGGCAATGCAGCCCGGGCGTGTCTATCACTTCCATATGGCACCCATGAATCTGGCACTTGCCGCGCTTGGGCTCAACCGTGGTGAGCATGTAGTTGGCGACCAGGGTATAGTCACCTGTAAGGTGGTTGTATATCAGGCTCTTGCCGGTGTTCGGGAGACCGACAATCGCCACCTTTTTCTTCCCCGCTTGGGTGCTCTGTTTCACGGGCTCAGTGACCGTCATTTCCGCCCTTCCCGTGACCGCGCGCGCCTGTGGCGCCTTGCCTTGTCTTTACGGTTGGTTTCAACTCGCGGTAACCCCTGAGATCACAGAGCATCAACTGGGGGCCTTGAGCGAGGCTAACGAACTGGCGGGACTCACATCGATTCGTGCGCCAAGTCGTGGGAAGGCCGATCCGTGGCGGCGACGGTTGGCGTCTGTGTCGTGAGAGAACGTTCAGCCACCACATCCTGCGCCTCGCTGAGGGCCTGTCTGAGTTCCCCAATGACGCGTCTGGAAACGTCCACGTCAACCGTAAGCGCATCCCGCAACTCTCGTTCGGAAAGCAACTGGGCATTGTATCCTTCCACGTCATCCAGCGCTTCCTCCAACTTGGCCGTCAGTTCGTCGTTCTTCTTCTCGAGCGACGCAACGTGCTCCTGAAGTGCCGCGATGGTGCGCCCGTTCTCTTGCGTGAGCTTCTGCAGGCGTGCGTTGACTTCGGCCAGCGTGTTTTCCAGGCCCGTGCGCACCTGCACGGCTTCCTCTAATTGGGTCTGCAGCGTCCCGCCGCGTTCCTCGGACGCCGATAGCCGTGTCTCCAGACCGTCGATATCACTGGACAGGTTCTTCGCCCTGGAGTTGGCTTCCTCGATCTCGTGTCCAGCACTCTGGAGATCCTTGTCGCGCTCCGCAAGCACCCGGCCGTGCTCCGTTTGCTCCTCCGCGAGACGGTACATAAGTTCCCGCAGTTGTTCGGTTAATTTGTCCGCGGACGCCTTTTCTGCCGCCAGCGATTCCTGGGCCTGCTTCGACAGCAGGGTGTTTTCCGCGGAAGCATTCCGCAATTGCCCGCGCAAGTCTTCCGCTTCTTCCTGGCCGGCAGCTAGCAGCGCCTCCCTCCGGTCGAGTTCTTTCTGAAGGGCTTTCTGGGACGCCGCCGCGTCGGCACTGGCTTGCTTGGCTTGCGCCAGTTCCCTGGTGAGGACTTCAATGCGTTGTTGGGCCCGCTCGCGACCCTCGTCGAGGATAGCCATATTCTCGCGCACTTCGGCCATCGCCTTGCGCGTTGCTTCCAGCGTTCGGTCAAGGGCCTGCTGTGTTTTGGGCGTAAACGCGCGGACTTCTGACATTTGGCTTACTCCTTGACCAAGGCCGCTATTCTTCGCCGTCGGTCTTTCCGGTTGCATCGAGATAACGTTTTTGAACGCGTTTTTCCGTGCGGAACGCCGCGTTCTGTATCTCGCGAAGCGCGTTCTGGGTTGCTTGGAATTCGGCATCTGTCGCTGCGAACTTTGCTTTCTGCGATTTCAGATCGTGTTCGAGCCGCGTGCTTTGCACGCGCAGATCGGCATTCTCAACCTGCTGTTCCTCGAGTTGCCCCCGAAGATCCAACAGATCGGTCTCCAAAGAGTTCGCCTTCTGTGTGAGCGCTTTGACTTCCTCGCGCAGCTCGCCACTGATTTTCTTGTTGGTCGCCAGATCAAGTTCGAGCGCCTTTTTGGATGTCTCGCTGGCTTCAAGCTGTCCGGTGACGCCCCTCAGCCGCACGGTCAGATCCGCGATCTGGGCATTTCGTTCCTCCAACTCCATGCGCGCGAGTTTCAATTCATGCGCGTGCTCTTCGAGGTTGAGTACCTGCGCTTCTAAATCGACCTTGATCCGCTCAAACTCCTCGATGTTTGTCTCCGCCGCGTCCATCTTTTTGGTGAGCGTATCCCGCTCCGTGGTGACCCGCTCGAGCAGGTCCTCCGACGTCTTGAGTTTACGGGCAATTTCATTGCGCTCTTCCTCGATGAACGACAACTCATCGCGCAGCGGATCCACCAAGGCAGCCTCCGCCTCAAGCAGTACAAACCGCTCCTCCAAGTCGCGTCGGTTCGCCGTTTCCTCCGACAACTTGGCTCGCGTGGTTTGCAGGTCGGCTTCAAGGGCGTCTCGCAACTCGAATGCGCTGTTCAATTGCCGTTCGAGGGAGGCAACGATCTGGATAACGCCGCGGCTTTCTCCGGCGCCGACTCGCCTATCTCCCGAATGCCCCGCGTCCTCCTGCTGACTTCTTGCACGCTCAAGTTCAAGCTGCTTGATGCGCGCAAGAAGAACCGCGTTCTGCCTTGCCAGATCTCGCGTCTTCTCATCCTGGGATGGGGCCGGGGCTCGCGCCGCCTCATCGCGGCTTTCGGCGGGCCGGCGAGCAGGGGTGTTCGCTAGAGGCGCCTGTGCTTTTGACACCTTGGCTTGCCCCTCCGTGGATGGACGGGAGGGAACCTCACGGGCAGGAGCCGTTTCTTTGACCCTCGCGGGCCGGCCTTCAGAGGAAGCCGCCACCTCTTTGGGAGGGGACGCTTCCGTGCCTCCCGGCACAGTAGGAGTAAACAGCGGGTTATCGATGGCCTTTCGTTTGGGCCGGTCCTTTCCGATCTCCTTCTTGGCGTCCCTCATGTTCTGTGTTGCGTCATTGTCGGGCATCGGGCAATCTCCTTCGCAAGTTCTCGATAGGCCACTGCCGCCTTGCAGCGGGCATCGTACTTCCGCAATGGCAGATGGGCGTTGTGCGCTTCTTCGATCCGGATGTTATCCGGGATGGTCGTCTTGAATAATTTCGGCCCGAAGTACGCGGCGATGGCATCACAGGCCGAGTCCGTGATAATGCGCTTCTTATAACGCGTCATAAGTACACCAAGAAGAGACAGCCGGGCGCAGAGGTTGCGACGTACACTTTCAATAGTATCTTCGAGCAACTTCACACCTTTGAGCGAGAAGTAGTCCGGGCACACCGGAATGAGAACTTCGTCCGCGGCCACCAATGCGTTGATGGACAGCAACCCCAGCGCGGGCGGCGTATCAATGATGCAAATGTCGTAATACGGCTTGACCTTGGCCAGACAGCGCGCCAGAAACCTTTCACGCCCCAGCATACTTGCCAGGCGCAATTCCGCGCTGGAAAGCATGATGTCGGAGGGAATCACATCGACACCGAAATCGGCCGAAGTCTGGATCACTTCCTCGGGCGGCGCGTGTTCAAACATGAGGTCGAAGCACGAGAATTCAAACTCGACATTGCCGAAGATCGAACTGGTGGCGGAGCGCTGTGGATCAAAATCCACCAGAAGCACCCGCCGCGTGTCGCCAAGGTCCGCCGCCAAATTGACCGCCGTAGTCGTCTTGGATACTCCACCCTTCTGGTTGATGATTACGATGGTTCTCGTGTTGCTTTTCGCCATTCTTATTGCGGCTCCGTTTTGTCGGCGGTGGAATACCGGCCCCCGGCCTCGTCCCTCCACCAATACCGCCAGCGCGCCATCAGTAGCCCGCGTTCGGCGTTATCTTCGGGGTAGCGTTCGCTCATATTCTTGCCGGCGATCTTCTGGAGAACGGCAAACGTCCTCTTTCGCACGGCGGCGTCGCCGTCGCCGAGGCACTCTATCACGGCGGGGAAAACCTCGTAGGCGCGAAGGTTGCCCAAGGCTTCCACGGCGCCCAGGCGCACGGGAACGGAGGCGTCCTTCAAGAGTGGAACGACCTCCTTGGACAAGTTCTCCTGGCCCAGCCAGCCTATACAGGAAACCGCCATGCGCCGGACTTCAGTGCTGGGATCGCTCAGCACGCGCGTGAGCGCCGGTGCACCACGAACTCCGCCCAAACGATATACCGCCATCACGGCGGCAAGGCGAACGAGCGTATCCACGTCCTCCAACGCATTCTCAACCGCCGGAAGGCCTGCCTCCATGTTGAGGGCAGCCAAGGCCGTCACGCACACCTTCCTCACCTTGGCCGATTCATCACGCGATAACTGCGCTGCGAGCGCTTGTACGGACAGCGGATGCCGGATGCGCTCCGCGACCGAAGCGGCTTCGACTCGCGTGTTGTCATCGGGGTGAAGAAGATCCGACAATGCCCTCTTGAAGATGATCTTTTGCGCGATCCCGGCGAATTCGGCGGCATCCGCATCTTCAGGGCGTACGGGTGGGAAAATAACCTTCTCGCGGCGGTAGGGTGGAAGAGAGACTGGCGTCCGACTCTCCGGCCTACTTGGCGCCGCCGTTGGCTTGCTTGGCTCAGCCGCCGGCTTACGTGCACCTGTAATCACTCTGTTTTCCCCTACTATCGTTCCAGTCGGCCCGGCAACCGTTCTGGGTTGCTTGGCGGGCGTAACACGTGCCACCGAAATCGTTGCGGGTTGCTTGGCACGCGTTTTGGGCGATGCAACGACGGCAACCTTAGGTTCAGATTCTGTGTCTCGTGCGGCCGCGTGCAGCAGCCGTGCCGATTGCGCGCGAATCATCGTGATCGGAACCAGCGGAAACTTGAGAACACGAACGATGACCCCCCGAAGCCCGCCACGCGTATCCCTTGCCGGGGGAGGCTTGACGGCGACCTCTCTCACGGTCGTCTTTTTCAGCCTAAGCGCTTGAATACAAGTTCCGCCGGCCGTTGAGACGCTCGAACGACACGCACCCGTGATCTTCTTTCCGGCAAGGACCATCGTGCCCACGGCGGCGCCGGCAAACCATAGAATCGACCGTGTGTTGCCCAAAGTCAGATGATCCTGATTCCCTTTTGCAAACTCGCCCCAACTACGTCTTAACAACACCCATGCCGCTGCAAAAACCAGCCCTTGACGCCATGGCCATCAATCCTACACGTCCCGCCATTGAGCAGGCACCAAGGAGGCTGGCCGCGGAGCAAAGCGCAGTTGACGTGAATCAAGCCGTCACTTCGGCGGATTCCGAGGGCTTGCCCGTGCTGCGATATCCCTCGAGAAAGCCCCCTTTTATTGCCGTGGAAAGAGAGCCCAGTTTCGCATAAAACTTATCCATGGTGTCGGGGCATTTTGTGCGCACGATTTCCATAACGAGGGCGCCGACAAAAACCCCGCCTGCTATTGCGCCTACGGTCTTGAGCATTCCATTTCTCCTTCTGTTGGCAAAGTGGCAAACGGCCTTACTGACTCGAATTCTACTCTTTGCATAGCCGAATAGTAAAATCAGAACACAACGCACATGCGAAGACTACCGGGAGCGCCCAAGAGCCTTTCGCGATGGGTCGCGGTAGACCGGGAAAGAGCGGCTTCTCCGGGCAGGGCCTACGGGCCAGGCGTACGTTTCCTACTTCTACCAATCGCGGCTGGTGCTGTCGTCCCTTCCTCAGTCAACGGCATGGTTTCGGCAACAGCTTGTTGCGCCTGAACCACGGGCTCGACGGGTGTTGACGAAACATCGTGAGCGGCTTTTGCCGCCGGAGACACGCTCGTGCCGGCATCCTGTTGTACGATGGCTGGCGCCGCGTCGATTTGTTCCTGCGCAGGAATCGGCTCCACCGGCGAAGGCTCTGGCTGCACAGCTTCCTCAGCGCATCCCTTTGCCTGTGGCGCGCGCAAAGAGCGGGCCGCGGATTTCACGCTCTTGATGCCCGTCCGTCCTGTTTGCCGAATAAAAGCCGCACCGCTACCCACGAAAACACCGACATGCCTGGACACGCTCCTGGCCCTGTTGCATGTTGTTACTTCCTGGCTTGTGGCTGACATTCCCCGTCTTCTCCTGCGGATTCATACTAATCCCTTGTCAATGAGAGCATCCCACCGCCGAACTCCATCGGTTTTGCGGGCGACAAACTCCTTTTACTCAGCGACGAAACATTTGAAAGAACTCCACAAAAAGCGAAAAACGGAGACTGACTCGCTTCCGGCTGTTTGGAAGCGCATTTTCGGCAGTTTGAAAAGCGTGTCTGTCCCCGCTTTTCGCGGCATTTCGTGTCAAAGAATAAGATGCGATTAACATGACTCACTACACTAGGGCGCGGCCAGAAAGGCGCTTGATCGCACTTGACGCCCTTGCAACTATGGCGTGACTCCAATGAACTCAATGCCCGGTCAGGGCCGCGCCATATAGAAATCCGGCTTCGGTTTGTAAAAACAGTGGTTTCAGGCCGGATTTCTAGCACGATCTCCCCAAGGATGCGCGCCCGGCATAAAAGACGGCCGGACGCCGGCAATATACCCTCGAGCCTACTCCTCGGAGGGCCCTTTCTCTGGCGGTTTAGGTGTGACGAGCCGCTTGGCCACTTCCTTAGCGGACGCCTCAATCTTCGTCACAAGTCCCGGCCTGTGCAGATGAAGAATCTCAACACCCGCGGCGCCGACAATAAAGCCTATCATGGCTAACCCTAGCAATGGCATACCCTCTGATCCCGTGGACGCCCAATCATCAACAGGCGATCCGAGTCACCATAATGGACAGACCTTTTATCGCTTCTTACGTTCCAAAGGTCTCCGCGACCCTTGTAGGAAATCCACATCGGTTCAGTAGTATGGACTAACATCAAAAAAAAGGCAACCTCTTTTCCGGACCCTCTTTTTCGTGAAGTTACCGTTGCGAACGGTCTCGTCACGATGCCACGGCCACGCCCCGAAACATGAAGTAGGCCGCCCCCACCATGCACAGTCCCGCCCAGAGAAAATCCAACCGGAGTTGTTCGCGCATGTACACGGTGCAGAACAAGGCAAACACGGACATGGTGATGATTTCCTGAATCATCTTCAGTTGCGCGAGCGAGAAACTCTGGTAGCCGATGCGATTGGCGGGCACCTGAAGGCAATACTCAAAAAAGGCAACTCCCCAACTCACCATGATCGCTATGAACAACGCCCTGTGTTTCAGATCGCGCAAATGTCCGTACCAGGCATAGGTCATAAACATGTTCGAGCAAATCAACAGGCAAACTGCCACAACCTTACTCATTCTACGCGTCCTCCAATCAAAACCGTGGGTTTCCGATCACATGCGGATGGTGGCGTAACAAGGCCGCGACCGGCGCCTCACAAGTGAAACATTCCTCGAATCCACTATAGATCCGCTTGGATACGAGTTGTCAAGACACGCGGCCTGCCCTTATAATGTCCAGACACCGGTTTTTTCGAGGTCTAAGTACAACGCAACACAAATGGGGTTACATTCTGACAAGATGCTCCTGGACCGAAGGCGCGCGGTCGGCTATGCGGTGAACTTTGCCCTCAAAATGTAACCTTAATTGTGTTGAGGTGTACTAAGTTGACAGCGTTCATCCTGGTCTTAGGATAGTGGATCGATGGGTATCGAGAGTGTGCCGCAATTGAGTTCGGTTCTCGCGTCGGTCGCCTATACGCTGGGTCGTGGGGTGGGGCTGTTGCGTCCGGCTGTAGGAGTTTCGGCCGTGGAAGCTTCGGCAGCGAGTGTCAGACCGGTTGCGGGCGGCGCGGCCATTGGGGCGTTGTGGGGAACGATAAATGGTCTGGTCAACCTTAGACGATATAAGCGAGGGCAGATTTCGAAACAGCAGGCCGTGCGCGATACCGCGTCCGAGTCCATCGGCCTGGGGGTGGCCACCGCGATTGGACTGACTGCGGCCACGGTGGTCCGAACCACCCTGTTGATCGGATCATTCGCGGCCCTCGCGCCTTTCGTGGTCGCATCCGCCGTAACCGGCGGCGCAAAGGTTTTGTGGGATCGAGCCGTGAGGAAATCCGGCGCCGGATGAGAAGTCAGGAGTCAGGCGTGGGAATGTCAAACGCCTGAATGCCGGATTCGGAGTTCGTCACTTGGACGCCGGAACGAGGGTGTGGCAGTTGATGCAGAGGCCGCGGTTGACATGGGGGCACGGGGTTCCCGCCATAATGGGAATGACGGGGGGCAGCACGGTGACATCCGTGGGTTTCTTGGCGATACGCGTGTCCGCCACCAAGCGCGTCCCGTTTCTATCGAGGATGATACGGACCGATTGCCGGATATAGGAGTTCCGAATCAATTGTTTGAGCGTGTTTATATCGGAAATGGGTTTTCCATTATAGGACAGGAGCTTGTCGCCCGCGGCGATCCCCACCGCTTCGGCGGGCGACCCTGGAAGCACCTTGTTTGCGACGAGCGTTGCGCTGGTGGCATCCTGGCGGACTTCGACGCCAATCCATCCGTCGCGCTTTTGCAGGGTGGGCGCGACGAACAAGATCATCATGATGACGATGGCGATCGCGGTGAGCGTGATGTAGGCCACCGCGAACCGGCCCGGGGCGCACTTTTGGTTGAATTCCTTGAGCTTGCGCCGTATGTTTTTCAAAATCTTTGAAATCATGTCTGGCGCCGATCTTCCGGACAAGGCTTGAAGACCCGATGAACGAGCGCCTGAGTCTGGCCGCGATTCCGCCGAGCCGCATCACCGGCTCGCCGTTGCGCTTGCGCGCGCCATAACTTGATCATACGATGCACTCCCACTCACCGCTGCGGTTCAGGGCCCTGCATCCCATTAGAGGACACCTCCAGACAAGCAGAATAAGAGTATAGCCAAAACAACCAGGCTGACAACAGTATAAAGCCGGTCCTTCTCCAGGGCAAACCCGATGACGGCAAACATGACGCGGGCAACCGGCGTGGCCACGAGGACGATGAGGCCGAGCTGGATAATGGCTCTGCCACGGAAAGCTAAAGCGAGGTTGAAGATGTCGGGCAGGCTGCGAAATTCGGGGGGGGTGCCCGTGAACACGGCGTAGTCCGGTGCGAGTTCCCCATTTCTCCACAGATAGCGCACGCCGCCGATGAGGACGATGGCGGTCGCCAGTAAGACGCCGACCCTGAGCAGGCGCCCTATGACGTTCTCGATAGCCCTATCCGACGTGTCGAATTGGGACATTGGCTAGATCCTCCCCGTGAAACCATTGAAAATCATCTCGCAGGCGAGCACCAAGAGCACGATGCCGAAGAGCAGGCGCAGGGGACGCGCTGGCGCGTGAACGAGGACCTTGGCGCCGATGGCGGAGCCGAGCACAACGCCAAGCATGACGGGCATGGCGAGACCGGGCTCGATATAGCCGCGGCTGAGGTAGATGCCAGCACAGGCGGCCGCGGTCACGCCGATCATGAAATTGCTGGTGGTAATCGAGACTTTGAAGGGTATCCGCATGATCTGGTCCAGGGCGAGGACCTTGGCTGCGCCCGCGCCGATGCCGAGGAGGCCCGCGAGAATGCCCGCGCCGAACATGACGGCGAAGCCCTCGGGCACGCGGTGGACGTGGTAGGAGCAGTCGCGGCCGCCGTCGGGGAAATGACCGTCCATGCGCAGGGCGGCGGCGAGTTTGTCCGGCACTTCGTCGAGGGGGCGGACCTTCGGGGGCTGGCTGACGAAGAAAGCCGAGTACAGGAGCACCAACCCGAAGATCACCGCGATGGCGTGGGTTGGGACAATGGCGATCAGGAACGCGCCGACAATGGCGCCCACGGTGGTGGCCATTTCCATGAACATGCCGATGCGGATATTCGTGAAGCCTTCGCGGACATAGGCGGCGGCCGCGCCCGAGGACGTCGCGATGATGGATACGAGGGAGGCGCCCATGGCGTAGTGGATGTCGATACCGAAGAACAGGGCCAGCATCGGCACGATAACCACCCCGCCGCCCAGGCCGGTCAGAGCGCCAAGCATCCCGGCCAGGAACGAGCCGGCCCAGATCCAGAGGGTCCATTGAAGGATCGTGGCGTGGAAGTCCAAGGTGAGGTTTGTCGAATAGATGATGCCGTCCCGGAGAAAAATCGCGCTCACGGATTCGTAGCGCGCCTTACTCAGGAGAAGCGTTCTTATGTCGTCCGTGCCGTAGAGGGGCGTTTGGTCGATGTTCAGGACGATGTCGCCCCGGCGGAGCCCCGCTTCACCAGCCGGTGAACTCTCATAGACGCGGTTCACCAGGAGTCCGCCCGGCTTGTCTAGCCCGAACTGGCTTCGGATCGTATCGTTTACCGGGATGACCTCCGCCCCAATCCATGGGCTTTCAATCCGGATAATTCCGCCGGAATACATGGCATACAGCGCCACGGCGATCAACAATGCTTTAAGCAGCAGGGCGATCCTGCCGATTTGGACGAGTCTCGTCACACGAGTCATCATCCGATGGCGTCCCGCCTTCTGAATCGCGCCGCAAATCTCTTCCAGAATGTGGGTTTCTCGGGCGCGACCGGTTCGTAGGGATTCAGATACACTACGGCGTCTTGCAGTTCTTCGATCTTCCGCATGAGAGCGTTCCGGACATCATTCACAATTCTGTCCGCCTGCTTCAGGGAAA
>Ga0315285_10004925_pt1 | contig 13820 bp, 12 predicted proteins | sample YL17G09_36_MG_FD_203698 | JGI IMG/M metagenome (GOLD analysis project Ga0315285, IMG submission 203698) | Sediment microbial communities from Yellowstone Lake, YNP, Wyoming, USA - YL17G09_36 | ecosystem: Environmental > Aquatic > Freshwater > Lake > Sediment | place: USA: Wyoming | collected...
GCTCTTTGTGTGGATGCTCGTAATCCAGGGCGGCGCTTCGCTCTGCCCTGGGCTGGACCGTCCCCTGACGGGGACGGATTTCAGCCCTTTGGGCTGAAGAGGCGCCTGCCAGGATTAAAGGACGGTCACCTCCGGCTTTCCGGGTTCCGAGTTCCCGGTTCCGGGTTCCGTCTTTTGCCTTTTCCCGGCTCCCGGCTCCCGGCTCCCGGCTCCCGGCTACCGGCTACCGGCTACTGGCTACCGGCTACCGGCTACTGCTTGATCTTGATCCCGCGTTTGATCTCCGCCTTGTCGCCGCTGTAGAGCCGCAACTCGTAGTCGCCCTTGGGGCCGCCGGCCTGGGTGATCTGGGGCAGGGCGAAGAAGAACTCGCGTGTCGAGTCGGTGCGGTTCCACGTGAAGCTCTGCTCGGCGATGGGCGGCTGGCCCTTGCGTGCGACGGCCAGGCGGAAATCGTTGCGTGCGGCCTCGGCGGGCAGCGAGACCTCGACGTATATCCCATCATCGCCCGGTTTGAAGTCGGTGGTGTACTTGGCTCGCCCGTCGGCGCGGATGGCGGGGCGGAGGACGTCGTTCTTGTCGACCTTAAGCTGGCGCGGCACGATCGCGAACGCGCCGACGATGTCATGCGCGACTCTGTCCGCGGCGTCGGTCAGGACCTCATCGACCGTCGGCGCGATTCCCCCGGCCGAGGTAAGCCGGGCTGACGCTGGCGCCGGCGTCGAGTAGATCACGCCGGCGTCGGAGGCGCGGCACATCGTGGCCAGGGCCGAGACGTGCGCCTGGCAATACGAGTACTGGCGGTAGACCGGATAGTATCCGCCGTAATAACCGTATCCGCCGTAATAACCGTATCCGCCGTAATATCCGCCGCCGTGGCCCCAGTGGCGTCGGCCGCCGCCGTAGTATCCGCCGTAGTATCCGCCGTAGACCCACGGGTCGTCGTAGACCTCCGTGTACGTGCCTTGCCCGGCGCCGAACTGGCGGACCGTGCCGGCAATAAATGCGTCGATGCCGCCGAGCTTTCGCATCGCCTCGGCCGCCTGCTGGGCACTCGGCTTGGCGGGCATGGTGATGTTGCCGGCCGACATGCGGTTCTCAAGCTCCCGCGGCGAAATCACCTTGTACGTTCCATTGTCCTTCAACTGCTCGGCCAGGCGGTCGGCCAGGAACGCCCCCGCCATTGGATGGAGCGTCTGGTTGTCGAAGGGCAGCACCGCCACCGTCCTGATGGCCGGGTCGTAGAAGACCGGATACCGCTGGACTTCCAACTTTACCTCGTTGCAGCCGGCCATCGCCAAGACCAGCACGAGAAACCCCAGTGTTCGCATAAAACCGGATTTGTCAATCATGGCAGAGTCCTTTCCGGCTCAATTCCGTCTCCAAGTAATTGTACACCCGTCGGCTCACCAACAACCTTAACCTTTTGATGCAAGGAGCCACGACATGTTAGGTGCGATTGCCCTTGGCCCCGAAGGGAGAGGTGTTTTACTGGGCAGCCGCCTGCTGTACGATGCCGGCTGTGGCCAAGCTCTTTGAAGACCAACCCGACGCCCCCAAGGCCCCGCGCGGCGGCAACGGCGGCGGCGCTCCTGACGGCAAGGCTGTCGTGCCCGCGCCAGGCGACCGCGTGGTCGGCCTGGCCGTCAACGCCAACCTGTGGCGCTCGTTCGATTACCTCTGGCCGGCCTGGCTGCCGGCGCCCGCTCTGGGCCAGCGCGTCCGCGCCGCGTTTGGGCGCGGCAACCGCAAGACGCTGGCGTTCGTCGTCGATTTGGCGCGCCGGCCTGGCACGCACGAACTCAAGGCCGTCAGCGAAGTTCTGGACCCCCAGCCGCAGTTCGACGATGTGCTCTGGAGGCTCGGCCAGTGGATCAGCGGCTACTACCTCACGCCGCCTGGCATGTCCCTGGCCGCGATGATCCCCTCCGCCGTGGGCCGCCACGCCGCCAGGTGCGAGGCCGTCGCTTACCTCAGCAGCCACCACGCCGACTGGCCCGCCACGCTGGGGGCACGCCAGAAACGCGTCCTGGACGAGCTCTACGAGGCCCGAAAGCAAGGGGTCGAGCCGGTCAGCGTCGAGGCCCTCATGCGCGCCAGCGGCTGCTCGCGCGACAGCATCCAGCGACTGGCCCGGCGAAAGCTCATCCGCGTCGAGAACCGCCCCGTCGAGCTGCCCGAACTGACCGACGCCGTCGAGGCCGACCCGTTCGAGTTGAACGCCGACCAGCAGGCCGCCCTGTCGGCCCTGTCGGCAAAGCTCGACCCCGGCGGGTTCTCCGTCACGCTCCTGCACGGCGTAACCGGCAGCGGAAAGACCGAGGTCTACGTCCGCGCTATCCGCCAGGTAATCGCCACCGGACGCCAGGCCATCCTCATGGTCCCGGAAATCGCCCTGGCAACCCAGACGCTCCAGCGACTGCTCCGCCGATTGCCGCGCGTGGCCGTGCTGCACAGCGGGCTTTCCGACGCCCAGCGGGCATTCTACTACCAGCAGATCCGAGACGGCGCCGCGGCCGTGGTCGTCGGACCCAGAAGCGCCGTCTTCGCACCCACGCGCAAGCTCGGGCTGATCATCGTCGATGAGGAGCACGAGTCCAGCTACAAGCAGGACACTGCCCCGCCGTACCACGGGCGCGACACGGCCGTCAAACGAGCCCAGCTCGCGGATGTGCCCATCATTCTTGGCTCGGCCACGCCCAGCCTGGAATCCATGCACAACGTCGAGGCCGGGCGGTATGATCTGCTGAGCCTGCCCATACGCGTTAAGGGCCTGCCAATGCCCAAGTTGCAGATCGTCCACCTCCGCAAGGAGCTTACGCCCGGCAAAGTGGAGCTGATCGGGGCGACCTTGACTCACCGGCTGGCCGAGGTGCTGGGTCGCGGGGAGCAGGCGATATTGCTGATGAACCGCCGCGGATACGCAAGTTACGTATTCTGCCCGAGTTGCAAGTGGATGTACGAATGCGAGCATTGCAGCCGGCCGATGATCTTCCACCAGGCCACGCATATGTGCATGTGCCATTATTGCCAGGCGAGCTCGGCCTTGCCCGAGCACTGCCCGGCCTGCTCGGGCAAGCTGCTGCTGTTTGGCCTGGGCATCCAGCGGACCGAGGCGGAGCTGGTGCGGAAATTCCCGCAAGCCAAGCTCGCACGGGTGGATAGCGACACTATGAGCACGCCGGGCCAGTTCAGGAAGGTCTTCGATGCCTTCGGGGCGGGCGAACTGGACATACTTCTTGGCACACAGATGGTCGGCAAGGGGCTGGACTTTCCGCGGGTGTCGCTGGTGGGGATTATCTCCGCCGACACATCCTTGATAATACCGGACTTCCGCGCATCGGAACGGACGTTTCAGCTTATCGTTCAGGTGGCAGGCCGGGCTGGAAGGGCCGAGATGCCGGGCCAGGTGGTCGTCCAGACGCTGCACGGCGACGAGCCGGCCATCCAATTCGCCACGACTCACGACTATAAAGGCTTTGCCGCCTGGGAGTTGCCGCTGAGGAAGGATGCCGGCCTGCCGCCGTACGCCAGGCTCGTGCGTTTCATCATCCGCCACGAGAAAGTGGACCGTGCCTCGGCGGCGGCCGCCGCCCTGGCCGCGGCCCTGCGGCCCTGCCTGCCGCCGGAGGTGGTATTCTGGGGGCCTGACCCGGCCGCCATCAAGCGGATACGCAACAAGTTCCGTTTCCAGATCCTCCTGATCGCCCCGAAGCCCGGCGTAATCCAGGCGGCCCTGGCAGGGCGGATGGAGCGCATCGTCCACGACATCCCCGCCGAGATTCTTGCCGATGCCGATCCGGTCAGTCTGGCGTGAGGCGAATGTGCCGCGTAATTCCAATAATCGATTGCGGGGCATTGCCGTTTTATGTTCCCCCTTTCCATAGACGCAATCAGCAAGACATTAGACCAGCGAATTACGTAGTTCCTAGACTGTTATTCATTCCTGAAATAGTTATTACAGAAACTAATGCATCCTGTATAGTGTCCGGCACCATCCGTCCGCAATACACCAATGTTCACTAAGTCGTGAAGAATATCTATCATCTCAAGCCTGTCCGTATGAACTAAAGCAAATCGTAGTTCATTGTTTATAGATACCTTTAGTCGTAGTTTGGTGGTTAGTTGTCGGATTGCGGTCATTGTTATTGTGTCTGTTGGGGGAGTTTCGCGATATATATCTCGAAGTTTGCTGATTAAATCCTCGGTGGTAACAATCTGTATCTCTTGTGGGTTTGACATTATCATCTTTCCTTTCTATTTCGTTGGACTTGTTGCTGGAGCCCCTGATGGCTGAGCAGGAATTACCATTGTTGGCTTGCTGTTGGCTTGCTCAAGCTGACGCTTAAGCTCATTGATTCGTCTTTCGTGGTCAAGAAAAGCTGGCCTGACTTGCCAATAATATAAGAGGAAAGATACGAGTATTGGGGCAATCAAAGATATACAAACGTACTTGAATATCGCGGCATTGCGTTGACTGCAATGGTATCTATAGTTATCAACTACTCTTTCTGGCGATAGAAACCAGCCATCGAAGCCATTAGAGCCATTAAAGAACTGTTCCTCTGTGAGCATTGTGAGATACTTCTTGAGCGTCGCGTTGTTTCTGCGAATTATCCCATAGCGGCGAACTTTGGAAATGCTGATAACTATGCCAGATGCTGGAATGGGTTTGCCCTTGTGGTCGCGAGTATAAGGTGGAGCTTCTGGTATGTTGATTAGAGCTTCCCCAGATATACTATGTTCATAACGCCGGCATAGTTGAATTAGTTTCTTGCGAAGTTGTGGTAGCGTCTTTATGATAATTATCTTGAACGACTGTTCTTCCATACTCCCTTATCCTTTTCTATTCCCCACCAGTCTGTCCCTGATGCTTCTTGCTCGATACGCCAAGTCCGCAAGCTTTGCTTGCCTGTCGCCTTTCAGGATACCGGATTTTGTACTTGAAGGGCAATTATCCTAGTTGGCATAGTACGTAGATAAACAAGTGCGTGTCGTATCGCAAAACAGAGCAAGCCAGCAAATACGCATGTCAATGGGATCAATAGGAAGGGGATAATCTGCATAACATCAATAGCAGTTAATGTGGGGCTGGTCGCTGATGTGCCTAGTATGATTATGAGGACGAAAAGGACACAGAACAGGACGCCGCATACGATAGAAAGCCATCCAAAGATTAACATTCCCGTTTCGGTGCCGGTTGCCTTTCGCGTTATATCCCACGATAAGCTCATTTGGTATGCTATGTCTGCTTTATGCTTCTGTATCTGTTTCTGTTGGGCTTGTAGTATTTCTGTCTGCCTTTGGAGTTTCGCTTGTTGTTGGTCCTCCTGTAGTTGGAGTTGGGCGTGTTGTTCCTGTTTCTTGTGAAACTGCTTTTCGTTTTCCCTTTGAAGCCGAAGTTGCTCTTCGCGGTCGTGTTTTGAGGCGGGTACGGGGTTGCTTTTCTTGCAGATGGGGCAGACCTCTGTTTGCCCGCTCATAGAATCGGGTGTTTCCAGACTGTTTCCACATTTGTTGCATTGGTACTTAATCATTGTCCGTTCCTTTTTCTAGGTTTTCCTTGACGCCCCGTGATTTGGCTTGGCGAACATTGTACCGAAGCTCCACCAGCTAGGGCAAGGGCTTGCCACGTTTCGCCAAGTGCTCGGCAAGCCCTTTCTTGGGCGGCTCAAAGCCCCGCCCCTTCCTGCCGTCTCTGGGGCGTATCCTAACAAAGCCCTATCAGAAAAGAAAGCCCTTGCCAAAAGAAATCCATTGGCATTTTTCCCGACTGGCGAACCTTTCGGAGGGGCTTTCTTTGGGCTTGGCGAACCTTGGCCGTATCCCTTTTGTGGGCGGGTGTACCCAGATTTTCTGACAGTTTGCAAGTCATGGCGCCAGCCTTTCTTAGTCCCGTAGGGACGTTTGCCAATAGCCACGCGGCGCAAGCCCGTGGAACGCGGGATGTCAGGCAAAGAGCCCCAGCGGGGCGATTGACGGCGGCAATCGCCCTGCCGGGGCTCCGAATCAATGAACGCACAGTCCACGGGCTTGCGCCCGTGGCTAATCGCAGGTCGCCCTTCCGGGCTCAACAGCCTGCCAGGATTCGGCCTCGCACACAATGACCTTCTTTTAGGGCTTGACGCGCCGGCTCTTGGGCGTGTACAAGTACAAGACTGCCCGTAGCGGGACTTTTTGTGCGCACAGGTTGGCCGGTTTTGACATGGACCAAGAGAACCCAAACGACAGCGGCACTGGGGATCTGACCGAGCTTCGCAAGGAGATCGACAAGCTGGACCTCCGGCTCGTTGAGCTGCTGAACGAGCGAGCGAAGGTCGTGGTGCGCGTCGGCGCGGCCAAGCAGGCCAACGGAACGCCGGTCTACGCCCCGGACCGCGAGTCGGCCGTGCTCAAGCGAATCTGCGAAATCAACGGCGGGCCGCTGCCCAACCGGACGCTCCATGCGATCTACCGCGAGATGATGAGCGGCTCGTTTGCCCTCGAAAGGCCGCTTCGAATCGGCTACCTCGGGCCACAAGGCTCTTTCAGCCACCTGGCCGCCCAGCGGAAGTTCGGCTCGTCGGTCGAGTACAGGCCCCTGGCCGACATCCGCGCGGTCTTCGACGAGGTGGCGCGCCGCCACTGCGACATGGGCATGGTCCCCATTGAAAACTCCAGCGGCGGCGGCGTCATCGACACGCTTGACGGCTTCCTCGAAACGCACATCCGCATGTGCGGCGAGGTCGTGCTGGAGATACACCACAACCTCCTGGCAAACTGCACGGCCGATGAAATCAAGGCCGTCGCCAGCAAGCCGGAGGTCTTCGCCCAGTGCCGCAACTGGCTGGCGACGAGCTTGCCGAACATCGAGCAGATCCCAGTCGCCAGTTCCTCGCGAGCGGCGGAGATGGCGGCCCAGCAGAAGGGCCTCGCGGCGATCGGCTCGGACCTTGCGGCTGAGCTTTACGGGCTGAAGGTCATCTTCGAGAACATCGAGGACAACCCCAACAACATGACGCGGTTTTTGGTCATTGCCCGCCAGCCCGCCAAGCGGACGGGCAACGACAAGACGGCCGTGATGTTCTCGACGGCCCACCGTGTCGGCGCGCTTGTGGACGTGCTTAACGTTTTCTCGCGTCACGGGATCAACCTTACGAACATCGATTCTCGCCCGTCGCGGCGGCGGAACTGGGAGTATTTCTTCTTCGTCGATGCCGAGGGGCACTTCGAGGATCCCAACTTCGCCGAAGCCCTGGCCGAGGCGCGCCACCATTGCGGCGAGTTGCACGTGCTGGGCAGCTTCCCGCGGGCGACCGAGCCCATTTGATTTTTTATTAAAGACCACCGTATCAGGAGTGCCAATGAGCAGGAGACTCTTCATCGCGGGCAACTGGAAGATGAACCTCGACCGCGCCGGCGCCGCGGCGCTGGCCACGAGCCTTGTCCAGCAGATCGGTAATGTCGACGCGATCGACCTGGCGGCGGCGCCGCCGCTGGTGTACCTTTCCGCCGTGGGCGAGGCCCTGCGGGGAAGCAGGATCGCCCTGGCCGCGCAGAACATGTTCCACGAGGACAATGGCGCGTTCACCGGCGAGGTCTCCGGAACGATGCTCAAGGACGTCGGCTGCTCGCACGTGATTCTCGGCCACAGCGAGCGGCGGCACGTCATTGGCGAGACCGACGAGGTCGTCAACCGCAAGGTTGTCAAGGCGCTCGGCGACGGGCTGAAGGTGATCCTCTGCGTCGGCGAGCTGCTCGCTCAGCGCGAGGCCGACAAGACAACCGACGTGGTGACCACGCAGGTGAGGGTGGGCCTAGAGGGCGTCCCGGCCGGGGCGATGAGCGACGTCACGATCGCCTACGAGCCGGTCTGGGCGATCGGCACGGGCAAGACCGCCACGCCGCAACAGGCCCAGGAAGTCCACGCGATGATCCGCGGGCTGCTGGGCGGCATGTACGGCCCGGGCGTGGCCGCCGCGACGGTGATCCAGTACGGCGGGTCGGTCAAGCCATCCAACGCGGCGGAGCTGCTAGGCCAGGGCGACATCGACGGCGCGCTGGTCGGCGGCGCGGCCCTGAAGGCGGCGGATTTTGTGGGAATCGTTCAGGCGGGCATTGGCCTGCGGAAATAAGGCTCAAAGGCAATCGTGCCGTCGTCGCGGCGGGTCTCGCCTCGGGCGGCACTTTGCGGGAGAATAGGCGAATGGGTTTCTGGGAAATACTGCTCTGCGTGCTGTTTCTGGTGATCTGCTTTCTGCTGATCATTATCGTTCTGCTCCAGAAGGGCAAGGGTGGAGGCCTGGGCGCGGCTTTCGGCGGCGCGGGCTCAAGCGCATTTGGCACGCGGACGGGCGACGTGTTCACGTGGGTGACGATCGTCCTGACCGGCCTGTTCCTGCTGCTGGCCGTCAGCACGAACCTGCTGCTTCGCCCCCCGCCGGGATTGGTCACCAGACCGGCATTCTCCCCGCCGCCCGGGCCGATCTCTGACCGCCAGGCCGTGACGCTGGGTTGCTCCACCGATGGCGCGACCATCCGCTACACCACCGACGGCACGGACCCCGACGTGAACAGCGCCGCGTACACGAAGCCCCTGGGCGTCAGGCCCGGCGACACCATCAAGGCCAGGGCCTTCCGCGAGAAATGGACGCCGTCCGCAGTTGCCGTCGGCGAATACCCGCAGGCCGGCGCCGCCACCACCACTGCGCCGTCCATGGTAATACCGGCCAGCAAGCCCGCCGCGCCCGCCACGCCCGCCACGCCGCCGGCCGGGCCAACGAAACCCAAGCCGGCCAAGCCCGCGGCACCCGTGGCGCCGGTGCCGGCGACTGCCCCGGCCACCGCGCCGGCAGCAAAGTAGTGTAGCGTTTCAGAATTGATGAACGTTATGGCGCCTAATAAATCCGAAATCCGAAGCACGAAATCCGAAACAAATTCAAAACACAAAACCTGCCTGCCGGCAGGCAGGTCCAAAACAAGCAAGAACACCCAGCGGACACTCAGGTTTTTCACTATTCGCGTGCCGGGCACTGGCGTTTGGAACATTTGAACTTGGTGATTTGGATTTGTTTCGGATTTCGTGCTTAGAATTTCGGATTTTGGAACTCACGATAATTCGCAATATACTCGACGCACTGCACCAGGAAGTGACCGCGGCAACCTTGGAGACGCCTTCATGCTACGATCGATGACAGGATTCGGCTCGGCCGCGGGGCAGGTCGAGTCCGTCAGCTACGTCGTGGAAGTACGTAGCGTCAACAACCGATACCTCAAGGTCTCCTGCAGGCTGCCGGACTTCCTGGCCGCGACCGAGAGCGAGATTGAGACCCTCGTCCGCCACCGCGTTTCGCGGGGGACGCTGACGTTAAGCGTCCAGACGCGACTGCCCGAGGACAGGGCGGCCGGGCGAGTCAACACCGCTGTTCTGAGCAACTACCTCGACCAACTGCGCATGATTGTCGTCGGGGGAAACCCCATGCTCCGCGTGGACCTTGCCGCGCTGATGCAGCTTCCGGGCGTCTGCGAGCCGCCGAGCCTCGAAGGGCTTGTCGAAAGCACCCGCGACGGGCTGCTGGCACTGGTCGCCCAGGCAATCGAGAACCTCTCGAAGATGCGCCGGAAGGAAGGCGACAACCTCAAGGCCGACCTGCTGGGCAACTGCGACGAGACCGAACGAAACCTCGCCGCCATCGCCGAGGTCGCGCCGAAAGTGGTCGTCGACTACCACGACCGCCTGGCCATTCGCGTGGCTGAACTGACGCGGGCGGCCAAGATCAACATCGACGAGGACCTGCTTGCACGAGAGGTGGCCATCTTCGCCGACCGCTGCGACGTCGCCGAGGAAATCACGCGGCTGCGGGCGCACGTCGAGCAGTTCCGCCAGACCGTTGATTCGCCGGAGCCGGCCGGGCGAAAACTGGACTTCATCGCCCAGGAGATGCTCCGCGAGGCCAACACCATCGCCTCGAAAGCCAACAGCGCCGAGATAGGCCGGCACGTGGTCGACATCAAGACCGCCATTGACAGGATCAAGGAACAGGTGCAGAACGTGGAGTAGGACGAGGAAATTCGAAATCCGAAGCACTAAATCCTAAACAAATTCAAAGCACGAAATTCAAAACAGGATTCACAACCGAAATGCACTGCATAATGCCTTCGCTGTTGTTTCAATATTTTGAGATTTGAATTTGTCCGTTTGTTTAGGATTTCGAGATTCGAGATTCGAATTTCCTTCCTTGTGATTGTGACGAACCATGTGAGCAAAGGAAAGCTGGTGGTCATCACCGGCCCGTCGGGCGTGGGAAAGAGCACGATCCGGCAGGAGGTCATCCGCCGGACGGGCGCCACGTACAGCGTCTCGGCCACGACCAGGCCGCCGCGGGCGGGCGAAGCCGACGGGCGAGACTATTGTTTTGTGGACCGCCGGACGTTCCAGCGGATGATCGACAACGACGAACTGCTGGAGTGGGCCCAAGTGTTCGGCGAGCTTTACGGAACGCCGGCGGCGCCGGTGAAACAGGCCGTCGGCCAGGGCCGGACCGTCATCCTGGAAATCGACGTCCAGGGCGGGCTGCAAGTGCATCGCAAGATGCCCGAGGCGACGTTCATCCTCGTGCTGCCGCCAGGCGAGGCGGCTCTTGCCCGGCGCCTTGCCGGGCGAGGCAGCGAGGATGCCGCGGCGGCCGCCGGAAGGCTCGCCATGGCGCGAAAAGAGATTGAGACCGCCGAGCGGTCCGGAGCGTACAAATACAGAGTGGTCAACGACGACCTCGAGCAAGCCGTCAGGCGGGTCATCGACATAATCAACGAGGAGCGCAGCGAAAAATGATCGAAGCACTCAGGAGCGAAGAAGTAATCAACAAGGTAGGCGGCAAGTTCAAGCTGACGGCCCTGCTGCAACGGCGGCTTGTCGAGCTTATGCAAGGCTCAAAGCCCCTGGTCGAACGCAGGAAAGGCTGGACCGACCTGGAAGTCGCCATCCAGGAAGTCCTGGAAGACAAGATCGCCATCGACTACGAACACTGCGACATCCCCACGCCGGCCCAGTTGGAAAAATGAAGAGAAGGTCATAGGTCCTAGCTCTTAGCTCCTAGGGCGCCAAGGGAAGATTCTGGCTTATGGCAAGAGCCGGATCAAGGCTCTGCCACCCTAAGACCTCTGAGCTATGAGCTAAGACCTTTCTTTCGGAGAGCGCCAAAATGAACGACGCCGTCGAGAAGAGCCCGAAGGGCCAGGCCGCCGATACGCCGCTGGCCGGCAAGAACGTCCTGCTGTGCATCACCGGAGGCATAGCGTGCTATAAGGTAGCGATCCTTGCCAGCAGGCTCGTCCAGGCTGGCTCGGCCGTGAGCGTCGCCATGACGGCCGCGGCCGAGAGATTCGTCACCCCGCTTACTTTCCAGACACTGACCGGCAGGCGGGTCTACACGTCGCTTTGGCAGGCCGGCGAGGATTTCGACTCGCATCACCTCTCGCTGACCGGCTCGGCCGACCTGATGATAATCGCTCCCGCCACGGCCGACATCATGGCCAAGATGGCCTCCGGCATCGCCGACGACCTTGTCAGCACGCTCGCCCTTTCGGTCCACGGCGCCTGCCCGATCCTCATCGCCCCGGCCATGAACACCCGCATGTGGCTGGCGCCGCCCACTCAGGACAACCTCGCCCGGCTGAAACGCTGGGGCGTCCATGTCATCGGCCCGGAAGAAGGCCGCCTGGCGTGCGACACCACCGGCCCCGGAAGAATGTCCGAACCCGAAGAAATCCTCGCCGCCGCCACGCGGATCCTCCGGGCCTGAAACGTTCCGCCCCGCGCAGCCAACTCCATTGCTTTGCCCACGCGCCGGCGGGTATGGTGGGGGGACGGTGCAAGACGATCCGAAACATGGCGGCAGCCCGGCCGGCGCGACGCATTGGCCAGGAAGGCACGGGCGCCGTTAACTCGAAGGAGAACGAACATGAGATTCACGTTTTGGCGGTTTTTAACACTTATCCCGGCCGCGGTGGTCGGGGCGGTTCTTGTCGCGGCCTTGCCCGCATTGGCGGCGGATGACGCGGCGCCGGCGAAGATCGCCGTGCTGATTATCGACGGGCAGAATAATCACAAGTGGCAGGACACCACGCCGGCGATCAAGGAGATGCTGGGAAAGACCGGGCGGTTCACCGTCGATGTTGCGACCACGCCCGAGAAGAAGGCCGCCAAAGAGGCATGGGACAAGTTCCGGCCCGATTTCGCCAAGTACGGCGCCGTGCTGATGAACTACAACGGCGACAACTGGCCCGACGAGGTCAACAAGTCGTTTGAGAAGTACATGACCAACGGCGGCGGGCTGGTGTTCTATCACGCGGGCGTCTTCGCCTTTGCGGACTGGAAGGCGTTCAACGACATGATGGGCATGGGCTGGCGCAAGGCCAACCAGGGCATGCGGCTGACGATCGACGCCGACGGCAAGGAAGTCCGCACGCCGTCCGGCGAGGGCCCGGCCTCCGGCCACGGCCCGGCCCATCCGTTCGGCATCGACGTCCGCGACCCGAAGCACCCGGTCATGGAGGGGTTGCCCGCCAAGTTCATGCACGTAAAGGATGAGCTCTACCACGGCATGCGAGGCCCGCTGACGGGCATGCACATCCTCGCGACGGCATTTTCCGACAAGAAGTCAGGCGGCACCGGCACAAACGAGCCGATGGTCTGGACCGTCCCGGTCGGCAAGGGCAAGGTGTTTGTGACGCTGCTCGGGCACGACGTAGCCGCCACGACCGCGCCGAGTTCAGCCGTCCTCATCAGCCGGGGCCTGGAGTGGGCCGCCACCGGCAAGGTGACGCTGAGCGTGCCGGAGGGGCTGGAGACGGAAAATCCGAAGCACTAATTTCTAAATCCGAAACAAATCCCAATTCCAAAATACAAATGTTCCAAACGGCCGCGGCTCCTGGTCTCTTGTTTGGTCCTTGGTATTTTGGAAGTTGGTCCTTGTTTGGGATTTGATGCTTGTGGTTTGGTGCTTTGAATTTCGTGCTTTGGATTTGTTTAGGATTTCGTGCTTAGGATTTCGGATTTGAGATTCGCGTGGAAATTACATTAGCATACTCTCCCTGCCCCAACGACACGTTCATGTTTCATGGCGTGGCGACGGGCAGGCTGCGGTTGGAGGGGCTGGAGTTCGACGTGCATCTCCACGACGTCGAAACCCTCAACCGCATGGCCCTGGCCGGCGTGTACGACGTGACCAAGATGTCGTTTCACGCCTGGCTGCTGGCGGCCCAGAGGTACGAGATGCTCGGCGCCGGCGCGGCCATGGGCTACGGGTGCGGGCCGGTAGTCGTCTCGCGGCGCGACATCGCCCGGGCTGATCTGCCGCGCTGCCGCGTGGCCGTGCCGGGCGAGCTGACCACCGCCCACATGCTGCTTCGCCTGTGGGCGCCGGACGTGGCCGACAAGGTCTTCGTCCGATACGACCAGGTAATGCCCATGCTTGCCAGCGGCCTGGCGGATGCCGGTGTGATCATCCACGAGGGGCGGTTCACCTACGAGCGAGAGGGCTTTCGCCTCCTGGCCGACCTCGGCCAGTGGTGGCAGGACACCACGCACCTGCCGATCCCGCTTGGGTGCATCGCCGCCCGGAAGGACCTCGGGGCCGAGATGACAGGCGACATCGAGCGGCTGCTGCGGCAGGGCATCGCCGAGTCGATCGCCCAGCCGGAGCGCACGGTCGAGTATGTCAGGCGGTACGCCCAGGAGATGGATGAGGCCGTGCTGAAAGACCACATCCGCATGTTCGTCAACGACTTCAGCCTGGACCCTGGCGACCAGGGCCGGCAGGCGGTGGCCAAGCTCCGCGAGC
>Ga0315285_10004929_pt1 | contig 13816 bp, 9 predicted proteins | sample YL17G09_36_MG_FD_203698 | JGI IMG/M metagenome (GOLD analysis project Ga0315285, IMG submission 203698) | Sediment microbial communities from Yellowstone Lake, YNP, Wyoming, USA - YL17G09_36 | ecosystem: Environmental > Aquatic > Freshwater > Lake > Sediment | place: USA: Wyoming | collected...
GCAGATTAAAATTTAAGAATTCTATAATTAAAAAGGTTAGTATTTTGGTCCAAGAGGATTGGCGAGCAATTGATTTTCTCAATCCAAAAAATATTAGACAATTTATTTCTAAACGTGGCGAAGAAAACATTTTGAATGTTTTAGAGCTAAAGCGGGCTGAGATTAAGATAGGTAAAAAAATTGCTAAACTGAAGCAATTAGAAAAAATGGAACAGCAGGTGAGAGAGGTTTTAGAAGAAAAGCCAGCGGTTTCATTAAAAGCCTTAGTCATAAACGGAAAAGACTTGATTGATTTAGGGTACCAGGAAGGAGTAGAATTAGGGGGAATGTTAAAAAAGCTTTTAGAAATAGTTATTGATAAACCAGAATTAAACAAAAAGGAAATGTTACTCAAATTTCTTATAGAAGAAAAAAATACTTAATAAGCAGGAGATTTCCATTTACTTCACAAAACAATTATGCACTTTTTATATAAAGATTGCGATATGAGCAAAATAGCATAGATTTTTCAAAATAGTTTAAAAAATATTTGACAAATTCAAATAGATTAATATATACTGAATATGTTCAGTATATATTAATCTATTTTTTTATAATTAGCAATAAAAAATAATTTCTTACTACTTGTATAAGGAGAGATTAAACATGGAAACTCCTCTAAAAGTTGATCGCTTCCTAGGACTACAGATTAGAAAAAAAAGAGAACAAATGGGAATTACTCTTACTAAAGCTGCCAAAGAAATGAACATTAGTCCCAGTCTTCTTTCCCAAATTGAAAGGGGAATTGTTTCTCCTTCCATAAGCACTCTTCGCACAATTGCTGTTTATCTAGGTACTTATATAGGTGTATTATTAGGTGAAAGGATAAGCAAAGAAAATGCAGTAATTATTCGGAAAGGTAATGAAAACCGTTCTATAATATGGGGAAAGGGAGTTAAATTACATATACTATCACCTGGCAATTCCAATCTGGAATTTATGACCGATGAATTTGAAGTTAATTCTTCTACCGGGGATAAACTATACCGGCACGAAGGTGAAGAGTGTGCCTTTGTTTTGGAAGGCAAATTAGAAATTAACCTAAATGGCAAAAAATTTATTTTAAATGAAGGTGATTTCATCTGGTTTCTATCTACTATTCCTCATCAAATTATAAATTTATCTGATAAAAAGTCCCTAGCTATTTGGGTAGATTCTCCTCCAAGATTTTAAAAATTTATTTATTTATTATACCGAGAATTTGCGTGGCCTTTAGAAAACAGGCTTAACCCATTGTTATATAAAGAACACGAGGAATTCAACTTTTCACACCAAAGGTGAAGCAAATATATACCAAAAGTGCCCTCAAACTGGTATAATTAGTGGTGTTGAGCCTACTAAAAACCAAAGAAAAGGAGCACTTAATGACATGATTGACAAAGTTGACTTACCTCAAATGCAGGAGTTTTGCTACTCCTTAATTATACAGAGGAACAAAGAATATTTCAAGCAATTGACGAAATTTTGGTCTTTGATAATAAAAGTACAGAAGCAATAAAGATGAACCACTTGAAAACCTTGATTTGCGACAGTTTGGTAGGTGCAAGATAAGCTGGAAAGGTCTCTTTTGTTAAAAGCAGAGCAGTCAATATTTAAGGGAATCAGGAAGGAGCCGTTAAAGGATACCATCCTGGTCACCAGGGGAATAACTATTACAACCTTCTGATGGCATTTTGTGATGAATTAAAGGCTTTATGCGTTCTGGAAATACATACACCTCTAATGGTGCTGCCGAAAGGATAAAAGAAATCATTGCCAACCTCCGAGATGAAGTGGACAACATCGTTTTTTGAATGGACAGTGGTTATAAAAGCGAAGAGATCGCAGAAGTTATTGAAGAAGCAGAGTACCAGTATGTGGTAAAAGCCAAGGAATACTCTAAACCTGCTTGATAAAGCTTATTAAAATCTGGGAAGATTATGGCTATCAAAAGCAGGCTATGTTTTTCTGCATGAAGCCTGACCAATGGAACAAAGCGAGAGGAAGTTTGCAGTGGTCAGGGAATTAAAACCGGAAAAAGACAGAAAACAACTCAATGCTGGTGTACAACATATTCCTGCTATTCAAAATGGATAAAGTTTCAGCAAGTGAGTATAGGCAGTGGATACTGACCTTCAGATTAAAATATGTGTTTGTGGCGGGTGAGATTATAAGGACTGTAAGGCAGACTATATTGAAGCTTCTGGAAGGGTATCCTTACCAAGAAGTATTTCAGTAAAAAGCTGTTAAAGAACAAGACCTGTGGATAAGGGAGAGCTTTTAAAACAGACTATCTGTGGATAGTTTAAGAGTTTTACCGTTTTTAACCGAGAAAAAATAAAAGTTTCCTTGAAAGGAGGTAAAGAAAATAGTAGTATTTGAATGTAGATTCGCAAATTCATCCTGAAATTTATGAGGATTTTAGATGAATTTAGCAAAAAATATGCGTAAATATTTCAGACGCAGATTTCGGGTTTAATTAAGGAAAGGGAGATTTGAATATGTGGAAAATATGTTTGGGGATTAATGGCTGGGAATCGGGTAAAAATGATATGGGTATATACAAGTACAATGATCCTATCGAATTGATATTGGACCATGCAGTCGAAATGAAATATGATGGGGTAGAGATTATAAATTTATCAATTGATCCGTTTCCATCAAATTTAAGAGATATTAATGAAATAAATAAGTTTAAGAAAAAATATTTTTCTAGAAATTTAAAAATTGCAGGGGTTCACGCTAAAATTCCACGTTCGGGGGCAAACTCTGATGAGGGAAAAAGAATGTTATGCGCGAAAGCAATTGTTGATAATGTAATCTTTGCCAAAGAATTAGGTGCGGATTACCTTGCAATTTGGCCTGATGCAAAACAGGTTGATATTAATGATTGGGTAGTTGCGCAGAGAATGTTAGATACTTTGGGGAAAACCTTTAATCTTCTTCAAGAAGAAAATATAAACCTGGAGAATCTGAATATTGTTGAAGAGACTGAACCTGTAGAATGCTTTTGTAATTTGAATATTGCCAAGACAGTGGTTAATGAAATCAATAACCCAAATTTTAAACTACTTTTTGATACTGCCCAAATCAATCTTATGAGCAATGGGGGTTATATAAGAGCAATAAAAGAATTTAAGGGAAAGATAGGACATATACATCTTGCTGATAATGATGGAACAAGGTGGAATTCATCAAAATCTGGAATGTCCTCAAAACATCTTATTATCGGCGAAGGAGATATAAATATTATGGAGATACTAGGGGCATTAAAAGATGCTAATTATAAAGGGTGGATTCAAATAGACTGTTGGCAAAACCCTAATCCATTTAGATGCTCAGAGGTAAACAAAAAAGTAGTTGATGCAATTATTCGCGATCTGCAAGAGGGGGTCTGCGAATTATGAAGGTTGGGGTTGTTGCATTTTCATTATATGGATTCTCGAAAGATTTATTTGATTTGCAAAATTTGGACGAAATGTTTAAGAGCATTGCTAATGCTGGTGCAGAGGCTATTGAGATTCCCTGTCTTCTGAATAGTAAAAATTGTAATCTTGACATCCTTTTGAATAACCGTGACGAACTATCGAAATTTTTAAAACTAATTGCAGATAACGGATTGTCTATTAGCGCTTTAAATTGTTGCGGTAATCCACTTCACCCGCAAGAAGAAATCAGAATTGTTGAAATTGAAATACTAAAAAATGTAATACAATTGGCTCAGAAAATAAATGTAGATAATGTTATTGTATTCTCTGGATGCCCCGGGAGTTTTACTGGTGATGAAAACGCTAATTGGATTGTATATCCCCATCCAAAAGTAAACATTGAGATACTTAAATGGCAATGGGAGAAGATTGCAATTCCTTTTTGGAAAGAGATTGCTATTTATGCAAAAAAACTTGGAATAAAATTATGTTTTGAACTTCATCCAGGCAACCTAGTTTACAATTATGATACTTTTATTAATCTCAGGAATAATACCAACGAAAATGTCGGTGTAAATTTTGACCCGAGCCATTTTTTTTGGCAAAGCATAGACCCGTTAGCCCTTTTACATAAAATCAAGGAAAGTATTTTTCATGTCCATATTAAGGATGTGATGTTCAATAATTTCGATTGCTCTTTAAACGGAGTTCTTGCTAATAAATCTTTTAAGGAAAAAGCGGATAGAAGTTGGATATTCTGCACAGTTGGTCGTGGGCAGAGTTATGAATTTTGGAAATGTTTTATTAATACATTAAGGTTAATTGGTTATGATGGTGTACTTAGCATTGAACAGGAAGACCTGCTTTTTACGTTTTTTGAAGGGTTCAGAAGAGGAGTAATTACGCTAAAGAAATTACTAAATGAATAAGTTATTAGTCAGGAGGTAAATTTTAATGTTTGGATCGAATAAAACTATTTCAGAACGATTGTTGAGAGCAAAGGCAATAAAGAATAGAGGAAGTTTAGAAACTGCAGTAGAATCAGGTGATTTGAAACAATTTGAGGACCTCTCTCTTTCAGAAGCCCTTGTCCTAGGTCTTTTAAATCAAAAAGTAACGAAATATATAGGTATTTTTGGGCATGGGACCACAGATATTGGAGAAGTCTTGCACATATATGAGGATGCAGGGCTGGTGAAAATGTTTAACGTAAGACACGAAACAGAAGCTGCGCATATAGCCACCGCACTAAGGTGGCAGTATGGTGAAGTTTCTGCGGTTATTACATCAATTGGGCCGGGCGCTATGTATGCTCTTGCAGGGTCACTTGCATCTGCGAATAATGGATTAGGTGTCTATCATATATATGGGGATGAAACTACTCATGATGAAGGTCCAAATATGCAACAGATACCAAAGCATGAGCAGGAATTGTTTTTAAAATTAACTTCCGTTATGGGTAAATCTTATGTTCTTCATACGCCCGAAGCAATTTTTACAGCATTGAGATGGGGCTATGCAACTGTGCATAATTCTGGCTTTGCCTCCCCGTTTTACTTTTTAATGCCAATGAATATACAGCCCACGATTATTAAAAATTGCAACTTACTGGAATTTCCAAAATTGGAACCAATTAATTCTGTGGTTTGTAATCAAGAGAGGCAATTTGAAGAATCAGTTAATTTAATAAAAAATAGCAATAGGATTACTATTAAAATTGGTGGGGGTTCTATCAATGCCGGACCAGAGATTCAACATTTAGCTGAGTTAATAGATGCCGTGATTGTCACAGGCCCTAATGTTTCAGGCATTGTACCCTACCAACATAAAAGGAATATGGCAGTTGGTGGGTCGAAAGGTACTCTTTGTGGCAATTACGCTATGAACGAAGCAGATTTAGTAATTGTGATTGGTGCGAGAGGAGTGTGCCTATGGGATTGTTCCGGCACTGCATGGAAACATGCTAAATGGATAATAAATTTTAACATTGATATATATGATGCTACCCATTATAATAATGCGATTCCCTTAATTGGCGATATAAAAAGTAATTTAATTGAATTAATCAGGTATTTAGAAAAAAGTGGTTTAAATAGAGGTAAAAAATCATCCTCTCCGTGGTTAAACGAGAATATTGAAAAGAAAAAAGAGTGGGAAAATTTTAAACAAAAACGTTTTGACATCCCCACCATATTTGATCCAGTCTGGGGTAAGAAAGTCCTGACTCAGCCTGCAGCAATAAAGATTGCATGTGACTTTGCAGATAAAAATAAGGCAGTTAAGTATTTTGATGCTGGCGATGTTCAAACTAATGGCTTTCAGCTAGTTGAAGATTCAGCATACGGCCAGACATATACTGATACTGGTTCCTCATATATGGGATTTGCGCCAAGCGCGTTATTGGCCAATGCGATTGCAGATAAAGGAGTTTATGGTATCGCCTTTGTTGGAGATGGTTCCTTTACGATGAATCCTCAAATTCTGCTGGATGGAACTCAACATGGTCTCAGAGCAATGATTATTATTTTTGATAATCGTTGTATGGCAGCAATATCAAGTCTGCAAGTTGCGCAATATGGAAAGACATTTAAGACAAATGACAGCGTGATTGTTGATTATGCAGCCTGGGCGAATTCTATTAAGGGAGCCAAAGGTATATACGGTGGTAGCTCTCCGCAGGAATTGGTAAGTGCTCTGCATGAAGGATTTAAATTCCCTGGCCTATCAGTCATTCATGTGCCGGTTTATTTTGGCGCCGATGAATTGGGAGGATTGGGAGTTTTTGGAGAATGGAATGTGGGCAATTGGTGTGAACTGGTTCAAAAAGAACATCATTCAATTGGATTTTGATTGTTTATTTTGATTTTTATGTAAGTCATTCTATGTAAGTGTTTTTAAGAAAAAAATAAAAATAAAAGTTTCCTTGAAAGGAGGTGAAGAAAATAGTAGATTTTGAATGTAAATTCGCAGATTCATCATGAAATTTATGAGGATTTTACGGGTATCTGTTATTTTAAAGGAGAAAAATAAAATGAATATTGTTTTAGTTGTGTTTGATTCCCTTAGAAAAGATTGTGTGGGTGGCTATAATTCTTCGCCATCATGGGGTAGAGTTAAAACCCCTTATCTTGATGCTTTAGCAAATGAAGCCTTGGTTATGACTCGTGTTTTCCCGGAATCTCTTGCAACTCTGCCGGCTCGTCGAGCACTTTATACGGGAGAAAGGGTATATCCTTTTGTGAATAGTGACTTTAGGCATCTCAAAGGAGATTTTGTTTTAGATAATATAGGCCCTGGATGGGGACCTATTCCTGAAGATCAAGATACGATATCTGAATTATTACAAAAAAGTGGTTATCGTACTTGTTTGACCAGTAGTGTAAATCATATGTTTAAACCCTCAAAAAATTTTTGGCGAGGCTTCGATCAATGGGATTTTGTGAGAGGAAAAGAAATGGATCCATATCGGAGTGGTCCTCTTCCAACTCAAGAAGAAATCAACTATTGGTTACCTCCCAATATGCCAAATGATGAACGTAGAGTTAACTTAGTAAACAAAGGAATGATGAACGTACGTGAACTTAGAGTTAACTTAATAACCAAAGAATTGATGAACATGCGTGAATTTATGAAACATGAAGAAAATAGCATCGTTGCTCAAGTAATGATTAAAGCTTCTAAGTGGTTACAAGAGAATCAAGATGCTAAAAAATTTTTCTTAGTTGTAGAGAGTTTTGATCCCCATGAAGCGTGGTTTGTACCCAAACAATATCGGCTTATGTATGATAATAGTAACGCTCATGAACAAGTACTTTCCCTATATGAAGATATCTCAAAAATGCCCCCAGAAATTTTGCACAGAACACAAGCTAATTATAGTGGTTTAGTCAGTATGTGTGATAGATGGTTCGGATACTTGTATGAGACCATGAAAAACTTAGGATTGTTAGATAATACTATACTAATCGTAACCAGTGATCATGGACATTCTATTGGGGAGAATAATTATATGGGCAAACGTGGATACCCTTCTACACGAGAGGTGTTTGACATACCATTGTTGATTAGACATCCCAATAAAATAGGAGCTGGACAAAAGAGTGATCTTCTAATTCAACATACTGATATTTCTGCTTTGATTTTAGATTTTGCTAAAGTAACTCCCTCAAAAATAATTCATGGAAAGAAATTTTGGGAAAATTCAGTTAAAAATGGAAAACCTATACGTGATCATGTAACAGTTGGATGGGGTACTACAATGACAGTGATTAATGATGAATGGTGGTTAAATTGTAAAATTAGTGGAAGAGGAGCGTTCCTTTATGATTTAAACAAAGATCCTTTATTGAAGAAAAATGTTGCTGAAGAACATCAAAATGTGGTTGATTACTTGTTTAGTAAAGGTGTAGATGACGCTGGAGGAAGTTTTCCTGATTATTTATTGCAATTAGAAAGAGAAGGAATGGATTCACCAGGGTGTAGTCCTTTAGCCTCTCGCTCGCGCTACCAGAAGTAAGAGCGAATTGTAATATCTTCAAGAGGTGGTAACAGTAGTATTCACAGGGGGAGTCCAGAGGGGGAGTGAATAACTGTGAATAATGTTAATAACTTTTGTTCTTTGACATCAGCCGGAACCTCCAGTAAACTATCAGTGATAATAAAAGGAGATTTTGACTATGAGCGAAAAAGAATTTCTTTATCAAAGGAGGTTAAAAATATGAAAGGAAGCAGATAAGAAAGAAATCCCCATTACACTTCTTTGTGAGAAACACTATATAAGCAGGAAATGTTTCTATAAGTGGCGGAAGAGAAGGGAAAAAGAAGGAGATGAAGGTTTAAGATTAAAGATAAGGTTAGCCTCAAAGATGCCCAATAGAGTGCCGGAAAAGACCGAAGAACAAATTTTAAACTTCATAAAAGACTATCCTGCTTATGGCCAAAAGCGAATAGAGGCAGAATTGAAAGAATCCGGCATCTTTGTGGGACAGCGGTAGCTATAATGTCCTTAAGAAGAGAGGGTTAAATAAAGCCAAGGGGCGGTTGAAAGGGATAAGGAAATTATTCGGTGAAGTAGTTACTGCCGATGAAATAACCAGAGAAAAAGAGAAGGCAAAAAGTAATCATGGGCAAGTAAATTATCCGGGTCAATTGGTAGGAGAGGACACTTTCTATATCGGTTGTATAAAAGGGATAGGCAGAATTTATCATCAGGTTGCCGGTGACTGCCTCTCTTCTTTTGGAGCCGCTAAAGTGTATAATAACAAAACTGCTGAAACCTCTACTGACTTTATAGAGAATCATCTTATAAAGAAATTTGATTCTGTAAGAATAGATCGAATTCTTAGGAGATGGTGGAACGGAATATACCACCTGGCATAAGGATGCAATACCAAACCATGAATTTGAGAAGATTTGTAAGAAACATGAGATAAAGCACACTACTACCAAGGTAAAACATCTCTTTAACTAATGGTTATACGAAAGAGATTGAATAAGACCCTTTTAGATGAATTCTACTCTGTTGCTTTCAGAAAGAAGCAATATAAAAGCATAGAAGAACTTCAATTTGACCTGGATGCTTTTATAGATTTCTATACTTACCGAAGAGAACACATTAGGGATATAAACTAAAGAAAAATGGTTACAAATACCGGCACAGGTACACTTTGCAAAAAATTTGATATTGCAAAAAGGAAGAAGTAGTAAAATAAGATTACCAGAATTAATCAGAGGAAGAAAGGAGGTTCTGGCATGCCAATCTGTAACCATATCCTGAGGCCAGGACACATTAAGTCATATATGCTAAATATGAATGGTAATTCTTACCGGCTAAAGAAGACCAAGGAATGGCTGGCAAAGCAAGATTGATTACTTGTAAGGAAAGGAGGAAAATATGGTCTATATTTATTGATTTTTTTTAGAAAAAGTGGTGTAGTTTTCGGCTGTAATATGGTGTACTTTTTACTTGCTATTTTTAATTTCTCTATATTAGAGATATAATTGTCTTTGAATTATAATATGAAAAAGGAGGCTAGTATTAATGAAAGAAAATTATCTAAATCCTGAGCGCTCTATAGAAGAGAGGGTCGAGGACCTCATTTCTAAGATGACTTTAGAGGAAAAGGTCGGTCAGTTAAAGGTAAGGACGTTCCGTATATGGAAGCTCTTTTATGACCTTTTTGAAGGATTACCAGATAAATATGCGAAAAGATTAGACGAGGTCTTATTCAAGTTATCAGCTGGTGAAGGAGAGTTTATGGATGCTCTCTCAGGAAACTACTGGAAAAAGCACTGGAAGGATGTCACACTAGAAGGATATAAAGAGAAATATGGAATAGGAGAACTAAACTCTGCATTAAGGCCTTTTTCTCCAAAAAAAGGGGCAGAATTTGCAAATGAAATTCAGAAGTATGTTATTGAAAATACCCGTCTAGGTATCCCTGTTTTGATTCATGATGAGTGCCTTCATGGCTGTATGGCTAAGGGTTCATCAAGTTTCCCTCAATCTATAGCAATGGCAAGCACTTGGAATCCAGAACTTATGAAGGAAGTTGCTACAGCTATTGGGAAAGAAACTAAAGCTAGAGGCATTTATCAGGTACTTTCTCCAACCATAAATATTGCTAGAGACCCTAGATGTGGAAGGACCGAGGAGACCTACGGAGAAGACCCGTATCTGGCTTCAACTATGGCAATTTCATTTATAGAAGGTCTTCAGGAGCAAAAAGTAATAACTACACCAAAGCATTTTGCAGCTAATTTTGTTGGCGATGGTGGAAGAGACAGTAATGCCATTCATATCTCAGAAAGGCTTATGAGAGAGATTTATTTCCCTACCTTTAAGTCTGTAATTGAGAAAGGTAAAGCGCTCTCTATAATGGTAGCGTATAACTCTATCGATGGTATCCCCTGCTCTTCCAATAGATGGTTGCTTACAGATGTCTTAAGGAAAGAGTGGGGATTTAAAGGTTATGTAGTTTCTGACTATTTATCTGTAGCACATATATACACTAAACACAAGGTAGCAAGTTCAAAAGCCGAGGCAGCTAAAAAGGCTCTAGAGGCAGGGATTGATATGGAATTACCTGCAAGTGACTGCTTCGAAGAGGTCTTAGATTTAGTTATAGAGAATAAACTCTCTGAGGATGTCATAAATGAAACTGTTAGAAGAATCTTAAGGGTAAAGTTCTGGACAGGATTATTTGATAATCCTTACGTTGATCCAGATTATGCAAAAAAGATATGTGACTGCCAAGAGCATAGAGAGTTGGCATTAAAATCAGCCAGAGAAGCGATGGTTTTATTAAAGAATAATGGTATCTTACCATTAACGAAAGATATAAAATCTATAGCTGTCATTGGTCCAAATGCAGCTGTACCTAGACTTGGTGGGTACAGTGGATATGGAATAAAGGTAGTAACCCCACTAGAAGGGATTGAAAATAAAGTTGGTAAAAATATAGAAATACGTTTTGCCCAAGGTTGTGACCTACTTGATCCATCTAAGAAGGGATTTGAAGAGGCTATAGACATAGCTAAAAAGATGGATGTTGCCATTATTTTTGTCGGAAATTCTGTCCCAGAAACGGAAGGGGAGCATGGGGGGGATAGGTGTAATCTAGACCTACCTGGAGCTCAGGAAGAATTGATAAGGGAGATATCTAATACTGGAACCCCTGTTGTGGTAGTCCTTATAAATGGAAGCGCTATTACAATGACAAAGTGGATTGATGGAGTTCAGGCTATATTAGAGGCATGGTACCCAGGAGAAGAGGGAGGAAATGCTATAGTGGATATCTTATTTGGAGATTATAATCCTGGAGGAAAGCTTCCAATTACTTTCCCTAGGTTCGTTGGGCAATTACCACTCTACTATAACTACAAGCCATCAGGGAGAGTTGATGATTATGTAGATCTAAAAGGGCCTCAAGCCTTGTTCCCATTTGGATATGGCTTAAGTTATACACAGTTTAAATACAGTAATCTAAAGATAACACCTGAAGTTATAGGACCTGATGGAGGGGTAAACGTCTCTCTAGATGTAGAGAATATATGGAAATATAAAGGGGACGAGATAGTTCAACTATACATCCATGATGTAGTATCTAGTTTATCAAGACCCGTAAAGGAACTTAAGAGATTTAAGAGGGTAACGCTTGATATTGGAGAGAAAAAGAGTATAAATTTCGCCCTTACCCCAGAAGACCTTGTATTTCTAGACACAGATATGAAATTAATAGTAGAACCTGGCCTCTTTGAGGTTATGATAGGAAGTTCCTCTGAAGATATAAGATTAAGTGGTAAGTTTGAAGTTAAAATTGGTCTTCCCCCGATAAAACGGACACTCAGTTAAGCGGCCATGGTCATTTTTTCGTGATTCTGTTAAAACATAGAATGAAAATAAGGAGGTTTTGGAGCATCAATTTGTAACCACATCTTGGAGCCAGGACACATTAATATATGGATTGATGAAGAGCGGTATCAGCAACTCTGTCAGTTTGGTTTGCAAAAACTAGCCAGAGAAGTATTCGCTGGTATGAGAGTGTTACAGGTTTTTTGTAATGATGACCAGAAAAAAAGAATTGTTAAAGCAATATCCCCAAGCCAAATATGATCTTTCAACGACCAAGAGCATTGAACTATTACCGACAGAATTAAAAACCAGAATATTCAATGAAATTCTCAATAAAAAAGATCTTGATGTTATAGGTGATATATTAAAAGAAATAGAATAGCTAAAGAGAAGGCAAAATAATGATTGACCTAGAATCTGTATATACCTGGATATTATTAATATTAATTGGTTTTAATATTGGTGTAATAAGTGGGTTTTTTGGAGTAGGGGGTGCTTTTATCCTGACCCCCTTGCTCAATATCCTGGGCTTACCGATGGCCAGCGCTGTAGGGACTGGATTATTTTTTGCGGGAATGGTTTCTTGTGTTGGAGGGATCCGACATTATTTTGCTGGGAATACCATCATAAAAGTTTCAATTATGTTAGGATTTTTGAGTTTTATTGGAATCAGAATTTCTCAGCCTCTGGTTATTTATTTGGATCAGCTCAATTTGGCCGATATTTATATCCGGATTTTATATATTGTTCTTTTATTATTATTAGGTATTTCAACAATGCGAAAAAGATTGAATGATGCTCATCCGGACAGCAAACAAAAAAAGTTTTTTTTATTTGAATGGATTGCTCTGATACCTCCCAAAATTAAAATAGATTCTTCTTATCCGTCTATATCTATTTGGTTAATTGTTTTGATTGCTTTGGTAGTCGGCTTTTTGCAGGGATTTATGGGAGTTGGTGGCGGATTTATTCTAGTTCCATTACTAATTATCTTTTTAGACATGAAACCCCATCATGCTGTGGGGACAAGCCTATTGACCATTGTCATTTCTTCCATATTTGCTACTTATCTTTATTTTCAGGAAGAAAAAGTAATCATTTTAGCTGCTCTTTTATTAGGAGCAGGAAGTTTATTTGGGGTTAATTTCGGTGTTCAGGCTACCCAAAATATAAATGGGGAAAATTTGAAAAAATTTTATGCTATTTTTTTAATCCTTACTGCTTTAGGAGTTATGTTAAAAGAAATGCAATTTGAAATAATGTCGATGATCTATATGCTTACTCTAACTATCGGGGTCGCTTTGTTGATTGTCAGCCGTTTTTGTTTTCAAAAACAATATTTTGGAATATTTAAAAATAGAAATCATTAAAGTTATCTTTTCCCATTGTTAGCTAAAATTTTCTGTTAGTTACACTTTAAAAGTGAACACCTTAAGGATCAAAGATATACTATTTTTTTACAATTATTTAGCTGTAAATAAATTATCAGTTAAAAGTTAAAATTGCACTAAATGATTATCTCCCAAAAACTAACTATTTAATACAACACATTTTACTTAAGCAGCAAATTTAACTCTAGAGGTCCTTTGAAAACTAAATAGCGAAAATAAATGGTTATATAAAAGAGTCAAAAGTTCAGGTATGGGCTTATTCATCAAACCTTTTGTCAATCTCTTACAGTTTATGGCCGAGATCTTAAACCCTAAGTAGACCTTTACACGTATTAATCCCCTTACCGGCAGATGATCTATCTTGTACCTCCTCCTTAGTACCGAAGCAATACCCTCTATCCCAGCTCTTTTTCTGGCTAACTCTTGATACTTGGAGGTTCCCCTCTTAGCGATAAGCTGAGAACGATGTAACTTGGTTTCTGATGCCTTAAAGGGGTAACTCTTCTTCTGTTTTGCTACCAGACAATCTTTACGTAAGGGACAATGACCACAGTGTTTCTGATTTAGGATCCTTTCTTAATGGTGTATTAAGACTTAAAGTGTCTAGTCTGATGATATTATATAAG
>Ga0315285_10004930_pt1 | contig 13815 bp, 13 predicted proteins | sample YL17G09_36_MG_FD_203698 | JGI IMG/M metagenome (GOLD analysis project Ga0315285, IMG submission 203698) | Sediment microbial communities from Yellowstone Lake, YNP, Wyoming, USA - YL17G09_36 | ecosystem: Environmental > Aquatic > Freshwater > Lake > Sediment | place: USA: Wyoming | collected...
CTGGATTCTGCCTTTTCTATTTGCCCTTTTCAGTTTTTCTAGGTCTGAAAACAATAAGTCCGTCCTTTTATAGCCGGTTGCTCTTCGCGCAAATCCCAGCGTCAAGGTGTGGTAATCCATACCTGCACTAGTTACATTGTTGACGTAGTCAATCAACACTTTCTTTCCTTCCTCATGGGCTCGCCAAACATCTTCGTCAAGAATCCCGTCTGCTCTTACAAGCAAATCAGGTTCATTTGCCCATCCTGGAAAATATTTGTCATAAAGGTTCCTGAAGCTCTCGCAGGTCCAAGTGTACGAATGAACTCCATTTGTGATGGCGCGAATTTCATATCCTGGGAACATCGTTTTTGATGAGTCTCGGTGTCTCTTAGCTACACCATTATAATAATTGCTTAGGTTGAGGGCTAACAGCGTCATATTTAGTCTTTCTTGCCCGCCGAGTTTTTTTAGGACATCGAGGGATACGGGGTCTCCTAGCACTTCTCGAACCAGATCGTAGGAGAATGTGTCATGCCCTGCCTCGACAGGGGTATGCGTGGTGAAAACGCATAGGTTTCTAACTTTCTCGATGTCCATTCCATTTTTCTGCAGCAACTCAAGAGCGAGGAGACTGGAATGACCCTCGTTCATGTGGTACTTGCGAACTCCTAAACCCAAGGCGTCCAGTATTCTCACACCACCGATTCCAAGAACAATCTCTTGCTTGAGGCGGTATCTTTCATCCCCGCCGTACAAAAAGGAAGTAATCTCCCTATCCTCAGGATTGTTCCCTTCTATATCAGTGTCGAGAAAGTAGACGGAAACAACACCGCCTTTTTGGCTCTTCACCGTGTAAAGCCAGGGCTTGACGGCTACATCTCTTTTCTGAATTTGCACTTTGACCTCCGTGGAAAGCAGCTGCATGTGTTCTGAGGGTTCCCACGGGTCGGGATGTTCTACTTGTTTTCCATCGCTGGTTATCTCTTGCCTGAAATGGCCTTTCTTGCTAACCAACGTAATTCCCACCAGAGGAACTTTCAAATCTGCACTTGATCTGATCGTGTCCCCTGCGAGAATCCCTAAACCTCCGTTGTATGTGTGAATGTTATTCGACAGCCCAATTTCCATTGAGAAGTAGGCAATTTTTTGCCTCATTAAGTAGGCTTCTGACTCAACCACTTTTTCAGGTCCCTATGACGATGATATTTCAGCTAATAATGAAGCTGCTAATTGATAAAGCCTCTCTGAGCGCGCGCTAAACTTCCCACCTGATCTTTCACCGTAAATTGTCGTTTTAGATGTCTATCTTCTATCATGGAAATCTTGGTGGACTGTTTTTATACGAGCTTGAAGTATCCATCAGGGAGAAGAAGGCAATGCCCAATGACACTCATCATAGATGATGCGGGTAGCGGAGACCTGCTTTTCGGCGTGGTTATAGCTGCATTTCGTGATGAGACCCAGGAATTTAGATATGATCTTATAGGCGTGGAATTTTTTCAGTCCAGCCGTTTCTACCAAAAAGAGTATCTAATCCAATGTTCAAGGATTGTGTCCCAACTAATCGTTGGATTGAAAATCAAGTCAGGGGAAGAAATCCACATTTGCAAGGGCTACATCTTTGATGAAGCTGTAGACGATTTGCGAAGGATCTACGGTGATGGCCGAGTTCACAGAGTTGAAGTGACTGGTGAACCACAGAGACTTGCTGAAATAGCTTACCTCGACGAGATAAGAAACTTGGGTTATGAACCCATAGTTGAACGAGAAGACAAAAGGGCACAAAGCTTCTTCCACATGATGCGCTGGTTGAAAGAAAATCCGGAAAGGCTGAGATACGCCAAGACTGGTTGGCCACGCCTGTCAAGATACCGTCTATTCAAATCCTATGATCAAAGCAATATGCACAATGCAGTCTGCACTGATTGCGGGAATGAATGCGAAGTTCCATTCAAGCCTGACCAAAATAGGCCAGTTTACTGTCAGGCATGTTGGACAACACGGAGACCCTCTCGATAGACACGTCAGCTTAGGATTAAGGGATTATACAAGGAATCCTTGGCATAAGCGCCTAGATACCACCCGACCTTTTCTCTGTTGATGGTTTTCTAGCTGGGAAAAAAGTTTCCGCTCAAACAGATCGAATTTCCTTTTTCCAGTTAACGCTTTCGTTCCTATTGACTTTAAAGTGAGAGAAAAAAGGGGATTGCGCGGAGAAGTCTCCATCTTTGTGTCATTAAGTTTAATAGGTCGTCCGTGCATTAAAACCGAAAAGGGTGTTTCATGTGGAAAGACAAGCTCAGGGTGAATACATGGCCATTCCAGGCGCCACAACCATCGGCGTTGTCTTCAAAGACGGCGTCATATTGGCTTCTGAAAAACGTGTTTCCTACGGTTACCTGATTGTAAGCAAAACTGGAAAGAAGGTTTTCAAGATCACCGATCACATAGGAGCAGCGTGTGCCGGACTTGTTTCAGACATGCAGCAGCTGATCCGAGAAGTTTCCGCTTATGGCAACTTGTTCAGCCTAGATGTCGGAAGACCGATTTCCGTCAGATCTGCCGCCAAACTCATGTCAAACCTGCTGTTCAGCCGTCGTCTGGCACCTCTCATCACACAGACGATTGTAGGCGGATTTGACGATGAAGGCCCATCACTCTACTCGCTAGACCCTCTGGGTTCGGTGCTTCCCGACAAGTATACCGTCGTGGGGTCTGGAACAGAAATCGCAATGGGAGTCGTCGAAGACGGTTTCAAAGAAAACATGAATCAGGAAGAAACAAAAGAACTCGTAGTACGGGCAATGAAATCTGCAATAAGCAGAGACATCATGAGCGGCGACGGCATTGATTTTCTGATAATAAACAAAGACGGAATGACCGAAGAATCAATAAAGTTCTGAGTAACGGACACTCGGCAAAGGTTTAAACTTCAACCTTCTCACAATTACTGCTTCTGCAAAGTAGAGAGGACTGATGATTGTCGTTTCAACTCGACCAGAAAGAAGGCAAGTTCCTAGTTGAGCTCGCACGGAAAGCCGCAGAACAATACCTGAAGACTAAGAAATGCATAAGAGCTCCGGAGAACCTGCCTGAAAAGTTTCTCCAACGTTGCGGCGTCTTCGTCACCATAAACGCCTTTGAAGATGGAGAAAAATCTCTAAGAGGATGCATCGGCCTTCCGTACCCGACTACACCGCTTGCCGAAGCTGTCATAGAGGTAGCCATAAGCGCGGCAACCCAAGATCCGCGGTTTCCAAGTGTTTCCCTAGCTGAACTCGACCATGTTGTCTTTGAGGTGAGCGTGCTCACACCACCGCAGCCCGTAGAAGTCAAGAACCCAAAGGAATACGTCAAACAGGTCAAGGTTGGAGAAGACGGTTTAATCGTTGAAAAAGGCTACTACAAGGGACTTCTACTTCCACAGGTGCCCGTTGAATGGAAATGGGATGAGGAGACGTTTCTGTGCCAATGCTGCATTAAAGCCGGACTGCCGCCTGACTCATGGCTTGTCAAAGGCACTAAGATCTATAAGTTCAGTTCAATAATCGCGGAGGAACTTTCACCCAACGGCGACGCCAAGATAATTGACATGCGGGAACGAAAAGCCTCTGGCAAGTAGCTGTTCTTCGGCCTCGTGCATCCGTGCTCTGACTTCCAAAAAAGTTAAGAATTGCTCGATCTTCATTTGCGGTTAGTGGCGCATCTTGACGTCTTCAGTCTTCATTGAAGTCCTTGGACTCGTTTCTTGCGAAAATCAATTGCACGGGGCAAAACACGGTTTCTTCGGCGGGAATTAGCTGTATGAAGGTTTATTTTGCTCCGTGCGGGATCGGTCTAGGACACGTCGGACGATGCGCGCCCATAGCAGAAAGACTTTTGGAAAAAGGCGCCCAAGTGATTTTTTCAACCTATCGGGAAGGGATAGGCTACGTTGAGCGTGAAGGGTTTCCATTGATCAAGGCTCCGCCTATCGGTTTTCAGGTCAAGCCGGACGGAGGCATTGATTTTAGACAGACAGCGATCAACCCGGGTCCATTTCTGGCTTCCTTCACACTTCTCAAGCAGATAGATGCAGAAGTTGCGGCGATTGAGGGGCACAAACCGGATGTTGTTGTTTCAGACTCTAGGGTCTCGTCACTGCTTGCTGCAAGACTGTTGAGGGTTCCTAGAATCTGCATACTCAACCAGTTTCAACCTATAGTTCCCAGGAGAACCCGCAACCTGAGGCTGGCAAAGTTTGCAGACGTAGTGACGTTGACCATAATTGGCAAGATTTGGACCAGCGGAAACATCGTGCTGATACCAGATTTTCCACATCCCTACACGATTTCGGTCGGAAACCTCACTATTCCAAAGCCTTACCGCAAGAATGTGAGATTGATTGGGCCAATATTGCCCACAAGGCCAGACTCTCTGCCTTCGAAAAAGGAACTAATCAAGAAACTGAACCTGCCAACCGGCAAGCCGATAATATTCGCGCCCCTAAGCGGGCCAACTTCTGAGAAAGCTTTCGTGACAAGAGTCTTGCGGGAGATACTGCTTGAATTTCCCGATGAATATGAAATCGTAATGTCCTATGGTTACCCGAGCGCGGATAACACGCCGATACGCCACGGAAACGTGACAATTTACAAGTGGGTTCCAAACCGCTTCGAATATCTGAAAGCATGCGACGTAGCCATAGCTCGCTCTGGACACGGAACTATAACTCAATGCATGTGCTATGGCAAACCAGTGATACTCATACCCACACCAGGGCACACCGAACAACTCAGCAACGCAAAACAGGCAGAGGACATCGGAGTTGCAAGAGTCATGCTGCAGGATCGCTTGAACAAGGAGCGACTGCTGGAACGGGTTCGAGAAATCTTGCGTGAAGGCATGGCTGAGAAGGCCGTAGCTGTCCAGAAAGAAGCATTGAAACATGACGGCTTGGAAAACGCCGTCAAAACAGTGATCGAAGCAGCTGCCAAATAGAGGACTGCAACAAGTCTTTTAAGCAGAATATTCATGAATTCTGAAACATGTTCTCACCGCCGAAGATTTTGGAAAAGAAACTGCTGCAAATTCTCGCCGAAGACATTGGGCAGGGAGACGTGACGGTGTCAGCCCTTATTCCAGTGGGCATTGATGCTCGCGGCTCTGTTATCGCGAAGCAGGCAGGTGTCGTTGCAGGGGTTGAAGAGGCAAAGACATTGCTAGAAAGCTTAGGGCTCGAAGCGAAAGCGTTAGTCAACGATGGACAAGAAATTAAACCCAAACAGATTCTCCTCAAAATAACAGGAGACGCGCGCACCATGCTTGCTGCCGAGCGGACGATTCTTAATATTCTTTCACGGATGAGCGGCATTGCCACGGCAACACGAAATTTGGTTGAGAAGCTGCGCAAAGCCAAGTTGAAGACCAAGGTTGCATGTACGAGGAAAACCGCGCCAGGTCTAATGTATTTCGACAAGAAAGCTGTCTTGTTAGGCGGAGGAGACACGCATAGACTTCATCTTGATGATATGATCCTGATCAAAGCCAATCACATAGCCCTGACCGGAAGCGTCGAAAAAGTTGTCAAAATGGCCAGAAAAAACGCGTCTTTGAGCAAGAAGGTCGAGGTTGAAGTGACGAAAGTTGAAGATGTCTCTGGAGCTGTTGAGGCAGGTGCAGACATCGTGATGTTGGACAACTTCTCTCCTCGGAAAATAGAAGAAACAGTGGCACTGCTCAAGAAAAGCGGAGATTATGGGAAAGTCTTGTTGGAAGCCAGCGGAGGAATTACAGCGGGGAACATTATGGAGTATGCTTCAACCGGAGTCGATTTGGTCAGTGTGGGCGAGATAACTCATAGCCCACGGGCACTTGACATAAGTCTAGAGATAACGCGCGAAAAGAAGGACTAAGTGTCACGTGCCTTAGCCACTCTGTGCCAGTATCAAAGCCGTTTCTATTATTGCGGCAACCAGCAACATTATTGTGACGATTGTAATCAGCGTTGAGGCGTTTTTGAGTTCTCTCTTGAAGCTTATTCCTTTCTTGGCGAAACTCTGAATGGCTCTGATGGTTAACCAGAAGCTTTCTGCGAACCCTGTGGAGTAGGCGATGAACTCTAACCACGCGAACGGGAAAATGAACAGCAGGAAGAACAGCAGAAGTGGCGGTATGCCTTGGGCCGATGTGGTCATGCTTTGTGCTGCAATTACGACTCCTGTGTTGTAGAGCACCCAGAAACCGATGACCCATCCAACCACGGGGATGAACATCATGAGGCAGATGAAAAGGTTGTTTCCGAATATGTACTGTATAGAGATGTTGTTTCGCAGTTGTTCAAGGTCGGTGTTGATCTGGTTTGCTTCCTGTTGACTGAGTGTCTGCACCGCTCCAATACATGTTACAAGTATTGCGACCGCAAAGAAAACCAAAATTGTGATGATTCGCCTGGTTTTTGACGAAGACCAACTGAAGAAACTTGCCAACTATTTGTTCTCCTTGGGGCTTATTTTCAACGCCCTGAAACCTCTTGCCGAAGGATTCAACAGCTCTGCAATATTAACGTTTTTCAGAATTTCTTCTTTGTCTTCCGCATGGCCCCTCACATCGTGTTCGGCAGGCATCAACGAGTAGAGATAAACGCCCTTTTCTGTAAGTCTGGGCTGGCATCTGGACGGTAAACCCAGCATGGTTGTTTGCTTCTCCTTGAAGGCTTTTGCACACGCGTATAGAATTGCATGTGCCCCTGAGGTCAACTCAGCGATTCTTACCGGTATGCTTTCTTTGCCTATTGCCAACACCTCTACTCCATATTTCTGGGTTATTTCGTTGGCAATTTTTCTGAGGCGTGGCAAGACCTTCAATAAATGGTGTTTGGCTCTTGCCGAGATCTGCATGTTGGAAAACTGAATAGGACTCAATTGTTCAAGTGAAACGGCGCCCAAGGACATGTCAAGGTGGACGATGTCTGCTTTTGTTTTGGCAATCAGGTCCCGACACAACTCAGCTTCATGCACTATGACTTCGTGTCCGTCTTCGGCTCTCACGAAGATGGGCTCTGCCAGGAACGTGCTGGCTTCTCTGTATGGTGGGCTGACCAAGACTGAGGCAGTTGCGACGATTGACAGCACCTGAAACTTATCGTTGAGTATGGCTGCTGAGGAATCTGCCGCGATTACCTTCAACGTCTTCACCTGGTATTAACAAGGACGGTGACATAATTTATGTCTGCTGTTTATGTGTCCTGCCCTTTGAGGAATCGCGCCAAGAGGAATATCTCTGCGCTCTTGGGTCTACTGGCTTTGGGTTTAACTAGGATTACGCTTTCAAAGTGCTGTTTGACCTTCTGAATGAAATCGTTGAGCATGTCTCCCTGGAAAACTTTGACGAACAAGTTACCACGAGATCTCAGCGTCTGCAGAGCTATTTCCAAGGCTTGCCGCGACAAGTCTATTTGACGGGCGTGGTCAACCTCCCATATCCCCGAAATGTTCGGTGACGCATCAGAAATGACAACGTCAGCTTTCCTCGGAAGCATCTCTAAAATCTGCTGCGCCACATCTTCCGCTGTCAGGTCGCAGATTATTGTCCTGACGTAGGGTTGAGGAAAGGGTTCGATGGATTTCAGGTCGACTCCCAAGATGAAACCTTTGTTGCCAGCGGCTCTCCTTGCCGACTGCATCCAGCCGCCTGGAGCCGCACCAAGATCGACCACGACGTCTCCAAATTCTATGAAATGATATCTCTTGATTACCTCAGACAATTTGTAGGCTGCCCGCGAACGATACAGTTCCTGCTTTGCTTTCTTGTAGTAATAATCTCTCTTTCTATCCTGAATCCATGCCTTAGGCAAAACTAACTGTCACCAACAACGGTCGGCGGACCCTGAGAAATGATCCGAAGCCAATCCGTAAGCCTATCACAATTTTGCGGGGAAATCGCGCTTGACGGGTCACATCGAGGATTGTCTTGACACAACAAACACGGGCAATCGGCTATGGAGTCAATTGAAGCCGGCAGCCTCTTCGGAAACAGCCTATAGGTCCATCTTCCCTCGCGAAGCTCCTTCTCTCGACGAATAAGCCCTTTAGTCTCAAGTTTCAGGGCTATCCGCGAACCCTCGCGGCTGCTAGCGTCAAGCTCATGCCAAAGATCAGATTGAAGCACGCCTTGAAAACCCGTGTTCATTATAAACTGCAGAGCTCTCTGCTCTAGGTCATTTCGTTTAGGCATCTTCTCCAGTTCCAGATGGTCCACTTTAATATGCGCACCTTCATAATAAAAAGGTGTATGTTTAAGAATGGAAAAAGTAACGTTGAAAGATGGGTAAAATGAAACCTCAAATGACTGAAGGTTACTGTCTCGGCATTGAATCATCAGCAGATGACTTCGGCGTTGGCATTTCATCCTTTGACGGGAAAATAGCATCCAACGTGATAGATGCCTATGTTCCCTCTGAAGGCGGGATACACCCGATGAAAGCGGCAAGGCACCACGCAGAAGTTGCCAGCAAAGTCATTCAAGAAGCCTTCAAAAAATCCGGTGTCAGGCCGAAAGACCTGTCGATAATTGCGTTCTCACAGGGTCCTGGTTTGGGTCCGTGTCTGCGTACAGGCGCAACCGTTGCCCGAGCATTGTCTTCCTACTTTGGCGTTCCATTGGTCGGAGTCAATCATTGCATTGCCCATATTGAAATAGGAAAATTGAGGACAAGGGCTGAAGATCCTGTGACGCTGTATGTTTCTGGTGGGAACACGCTCGTTGCGGCTTACGATGCTGGACGTTACAGAGTCTTCGGAGAGACCTTGGACATTGCATTAGGGAATTGTCTTGACGTTTTTGCAAGAGAAGTCGGGTTGTCTCAGAAACCCGGGTTGCCTTTTGGCGCCGTGATCGAAAAGCTTGCATTGACCGGGAAAGAGCTGATTCCTCTACCCTATGCTGTTAAGGGCATGGATCTGTCTCTGAGTGGCTTGGTAACAGCTGCCACTGCTTTGGCGCAAAAGGGAGACCGCAAGATTGAAGACATATGTTACAGTCTTCAAGAAACCGCCTTTTCAATGGTCACTGAAGTGACTGAAAGGGCTCTGGCTCACGTTGGAAAAAAGGAGCTTCTCTTGACCGGCGGTGTGGCAGCTAATAAGCGGTTGCAGTCGATGATTCGAGCGGTGGCGGAAGAGCATGGGGTCAAGTATGACGCCGTGGAAACCGAGTTTTCGATTGACAATGGCGCGATGATCGCTTGGACTGGAGTGTTGGCCTACAAGCACGGTTTGACCACTCCGCTTGACAAGAGCTTCGTCAGAATGAAGTGGCGATTGGAAGAGGTTGAGATTCCGTGGATGCGCTAGAGCCACCGCAGCTTATCAAAAAAGGGGCCGAAGCCAATCTATACCTCGCAAACTGGCATGGCAGAAAAGCCATACTGAAAAAACGTTTGCCGAAAAAGTATAGACCAGCAAAACTTGACGCTCAGATACGTACCTACAGGACGATTCATGAGTCACAGTTGATGCATGAAGCGAAAAAAGCCGGCGTGCCTACACCCAAGATTTTTCTGGTCAACGTCAAGGACACGACGGTAATAATGGAGTATATTGCGGGAACGCAGGTCAAACTGCTGCTGAACCAGATTTCTGAGAAGGCGCGGAAAAACCTGTGCTTCAAGATCGGTCAAGAGATTGCCAAGATGCACATGTTCGGTGTGATTCATGGCGACCTGACTACTTCAAACATGATCATGACTCCAAAAGGAAAGGTGTTCTTTGTGGATTTCGGACTTGGCGAGAAGAACACAGAGCTTGAGGCAAAAGGAGTTGACCTGCATCTCATGAAGAGGGCTCTTCAAAGTACACATTACCAGTTTGCCGAGAGCTGTTTTGAATCCGTGATACAAGGATACAAAGACACGGTGGGCGTTGAAACCTTGAAAAGCGTTTTGGACAAAGTCAAGCAAATTGAGAGGAGGGGACGTTATGTCGCTGAAAGGAAAAGAGAAGGTTCTTGAGCTTAAAGGTCGAGTCATATTCTTTGCGACAAACAACGTCAACAAATTCAACGAAGCCCGAAAAGTAATGAGCGAATACAACATAGCCGTTGGAATGCTGAGGACAAAGTCTCTTGAAATCCAAAACGATAGCGTGGAAGAAATTGCGAAGGCAAGCGTTGTGGACGCTTTTGAAAGGTGTCACCTGCCGATAATAGTCGAGGATGCGGGATTGTTTATCGATGCGTTGAAAGGTTTTCCAGGACCTTACGCGGCTTACGTTTACAAAACGATCGGAAACCAAGGACTGCTCAAGCTTTTGGAGAAGGAAGAGGCAAGAAAGGCACGCTTTGAGTCGGTAGTTGCATATCTGTCGGCAGGTTCGAGGTCACCAGTCTGTTTCCGCGGTGAAGTTCAGGGAAAAATAGCATTTGAAGAGAGAAGGGGCGACGGAAAATCTGGGTTCGGGTTTGATCCCATCTTCAAACCAGCCCACAGCCGCAAGACTTTCGCTGAGATGAGCATCACCGAAAAGAACCTTCATTCACATCGGGCAAATGCCTTCCGAAAATTCGCGAAATGGTATAAGACTTGAAGTCGCCGATCATTGATCTATATAGTCTATAGCTTCTGTAGTGGAAAGACCTTTGAGTATTGAGCGCCACTAGCATGCGGGGAGAGGACGATTGAAAAGGACGCAGCTGTTCGAATACGAAGTTCCTCATTACCGAAAGCCGACACTTGACTGGGCTGAGAGGAAGCGTCCCCGATAGCGAATTTCTGCTTTTCGCCCGGACCAAACCTAGGAAGTCTTTCTTGGAAAGAATGGCGGACTGTCTTTCTTTTCTCCTTTGACCATATTTAGATTTCGTTTCTCTGCATTGCTGAAGCGTAATATGGTTCAAGTCCAACGGCCGATGACTGTTTCAGTTCCTTCAGCCGTCTAGGATTGAGACTGACTTCTTCCTGGCCTACTATTTTGAGGCTTGCTTTCACCTGGTCGTTTCTTATGCGGATTATGTTGTACGAGTTCAGGTAGAAGCCTCTGAGTCTGTTGGTTGAGACTGCGCCTGAATAGAATATTCTGAGGTTGCCGGTTGACCATGACCAGGGACGGTGGCGGTGACCGCATAGAATCACATCTGCTTCGTGAGAGACCAAGGTCCAGAGAACGTCTCCAGAATCGGAGATCATGTTTTTCTCCATTCCAGTGTCAGGGATCGGCATCAGGTGGTGATGGAACGCCACGATCTTGAATTTGTCTTTGTATTTGTCCAGGCATTCTCTGAGCCATACTCTCTGGCGATAGCCGATCTCGCCTCCGTCTTGGTCTGGTCTAGACGAATTCAACGTGATGATTACCGTGTCCTTGATTTCTGTGACCTTTGTCGGTTCCCCGAAGAAGTCTGGGAAGAGACGGTAGCCTGTTGTTCTTGCGTCATGATTGCCGCTTCCTATGACGACGTTTCTGCATTGGAGAAGGCGCAGATATCTGTTGGCTTCCTGATATTCCTCGAACAGACCGTCCTCTGTCAAGTCTCCGGTGACCACTATCACATCTGGGGCAAGTGCATTTATTTCGTCAATTGCCTTTTGCAGTATTTTCCCTTGAAACTTTGGTCCACAGTGAACGTCGGAGAGATGAACCATCACCAAATTATTGTTTTCACCCATCGTAACATACTCCTATAATGGTCAGAAACGAACAACGAAACTCTGAGAATCTTCGTTTCTGCCCTTACACGCGGTGATACATAATGCTAGCATGCCTCAGAAGAACTTGTTTGGTCGTTTTCAATGAGCACATTATGTATCGAGCGCAGACATTCGTTGGAGCAGAATATAAATCTTGTGTCTCCATTGCACGACAGCGCTACACGTCAATTGGAGTAAACTGTAGCGTGCGCAAGAAACCGCGGGTCAAACGGATATTTAAGACCTGACAAAGAATATTTCTAGTGATCGAAAATGAGTAATGGTAGACCGTTAAGATGCCAAAAGTGCGGAAAGCCTCTCGGTTATGTGACGGTGCCTGCAAAGGGTATGATGTCCTTGCCGCAATCGCTTCAAGGAGTGAAGCTGGTTGCCATTTACATGGAATGTTTTGAGAGAAGAAAGTGATACGTAATGATGGCGATCCATCAATATTTTTAAATATGCGTGCACCTTCGCTCATACAGAGTTTGAGTGATAACGAATGCCTAAACAAGAAAAAGGTAAATCCCATGCGACACGACCTGTCAGCAAACGGCCTCCAAACTGGTGCAAGTATCAACCTGAAGAAGTGGAGGCCCTCATCGTCAAACTGGGCAAAGAAGGCAACAGCCCCAGCCGAATAGGCACAATATTGAGAGACCAGCATTCCGTTCCACTGTCGAAGCCGATAACTGGAAAAAGAATCCTGATGGTGCTCAAAGAGAACAATCTGTCACTATCTATGCCTGAAGACTTGGCAAGCCTGCTGAAGAAGGCCCAGAGCTTGGGACTTCATCTTGAAAAGTACCATACAGACCTCTACAACAGACGCGCCATGCAGCTGATTGAGGCAAAAATCCACAAACTCTCAAGATACTACAAGCGTGTTGGCATTCTGCCTAAGCCTTGGAAATACGAACCCAAGATAGCTTCAATAACCTAGGATTATCTTCATTCAGTTTCTTTTTTGAGCAGTTGTTTTAAGAAATTCTAGCTTCTGGACCGTTTAAAATCTTTAAATAACTTGGGTTACAAGGCTAAGGTGGTTGTTATGGCTTCAGTTCCCGAAGACAAAGTAGCTGGCTTTCTCAACTGCGCCGAACAAGCGGCAAAAACTATACAACAAACCGCCCTGCAAGACGGTTTGATACAGGTTTTCTCACACTTAGACGCAGACGGCATTGCCGCAGCAGGAATAATCGGAAAAGCCCTCTTTAGACTGGACGCCAAGTTTCAAATTCACATAACCCAATGGATTGAAGACAGAATCGTAACTGAAGTTCTCTCAAACAAACCCCAACTAATAGTCTTCACCGACCTCGGAAGCGGCTACATTGACCTGCTCAACCAGAAACTTCCAGGCTTCAAAACCGTCATCCTGGATCATCATCAAATCGTCGGCCAACAATCCGCCAACTGCGTGCAAGTGAACCCACACATGCACGGAATAGACGGAGCTCGAGACGTAAGCGGCTCAGGCGTAGCATACTTCGTAGCCAAAGCAATGGACAAAATCAACATAGACTTGGCTCCCATCGCCATCGTTGGAGCTCTCGGAGACTTGCAAGACAAATATGATCAACGCATGCTGAAAGGACTGAACGAAAAAATCGTTGAAGACGCCACAACTTCTGGCCTTCTCACAGTTGAAAAAGACCTCATTTTCTTCGGCAGAGAGACACGACCAATTCTGAAAGCTTTGGCTTCGACAACAAGCCCATTCATCCCCGGCATCAGCGGAGAAGAAGAAAAAAGTCTTGCGTTCCTCAAAAGCCTGAACATTGAACCGCGAAACGGCGACAAGTGGCGCGCTCTCAGAGACCTGTCTGAAGACGAGAAGAAACGGCTATGCTCAAAACTTGCAGACCATCTCGTCTCAATTGGCTTACATTATGAGGTCAACAACCTGATCGGACATGTTTACACGTTGACGCATGAAGAACCTTGGACTCCGCTTAGAGACGCACGGGAATTTGCTGTTCTCTTGAACGGCACCGGACGCATGGACAAAGCCGGCCTTGGCGTGGCAGTGTGCATGGGAGATAGAGGCTCAGCGTTTGAAGAAGCCAACAGAGTCCTTGAAGACTACAGGCGTAACATCAACAAGTATCTAAGCTGGGTCATGGAAAGACCCGAACGAATGAAAGAGTTCCAAAACATCTACGTAGTCT
>Ga0315285_10004936_pt1 | contig 13807 bp, 12 predicted proteins | sample YL17G09_36_MG_FD_203698 | JGI IMG/M metagenome (GOLD analysis project Ga0315285, IMG submission 203698) | Sediment microbial communities from Yellowstone Lake, YNP, Wyoming, USA - YL17G09_36 | ecosystem: Environmental > Aquatic > Freshwater > Lake > Sediment | place: USA: Wyoming | collected...
AATTTCGTCGCTAAACTCTTGCCCGCATATCCGCATGCCCTATCTGTAGCACATTATTCCCCTTGTGTCCAGCCCCCCAACATATGGGACACGATCAGTTTTCTAAAGGGGGGTTGGGGGGGATTTCAGCGACCCGTTTCCCAACCGAATATTCTTCACCGAACTTAGAGAGTCTGCACCTTAGTGGCACAGAGAGCACCGAGTCATAAGATCCGCAAAAGGAAAAGAATTTAGACCTTGCTTTTGGGATAAACTGTTCCCATTCCTTAATTCCTCAGCCACTCCAGGGGATCCAGGGGCTTTCCCCGCTGCCGGATCTCAAAATAGAGGCAGGGGCCTTTGAGCGAGCCCGTGTCTCCCACGAGAGCCACCACGTCTCCCGCCCGGACTTCTTCTCCCACCGCCTTGAGGAGCGCGGAGGCGTGTCCGGAAAGAGTATAATATCCTTCCCCGTGATCGATGATCAAAATTTTACCGTATCCCTTGAACCAGTCCGAATAGAGGACCCGTCCATCGTGAACCGCCCGGATACCGGCCCCCAGGGACGCTTCGATTTCGATCCCTTTCTGGACCGTAAAGGTGTTGAACTTCGGATTCTCGTTCTTGCCGAAGGTGCTGAGAATCTTTCCCCTCACCGGGAAGGGCAGCTTTCCCCGCAGGGCCCCGAAACCCCTGGCCGAGGGGACAAAGGTCTTCTCCTTGGCCTTCTCCTGCAGTTCCTTCTCCAGCCGGTTGATCAGGCCCTGCAGCTGGGCTGAGGCCGCCTCCAGCTCCCGGATGGCCGCCAGATGGACCTGCTTCTGCTGCCGCACGGCGTCGAGGATCATTCCCTTCTGGAGCAGGTCCTTCTGGACTTCCCCCTTTTTCTGCTCGGCCTTCTTCTTCAGGCTTTTCAGCTCCTGTTCATCCTCCACGAGCTGGCGCTGGTAATTTCCGACCGTCGTCTTGCGTTTCCGGTAATCGTCGATCAGCTGGCGATCCTGTTCCAGGATGGAGGTCAGATACCGCCGCGAGCTCAGGAAATCCTCATAGGACCCGGGGGAAAAAAGCAGCTGGGGCGTCTCCGTGTCTCCAAACTTGTACAGGGCCACGAGCCGGTTCAGCAGAAGCTTCTCCTGGGCGTCGATATTCAGCGTCAGGTGACCCAGGTCCTGATTGGCCCGCTGGACCTTCTTGTCCACCCGGGCCAGTTTTTGCTTCAGGGCCTTCAGTTCCTTGTCCTTTTCGATGAGGTTGCGGTCCAGGGTATTGAGCTGGGTGAGGACCGAGGATTCCTTTTTGCTGATATCCCGGATGCGCTGCTTCTCCTCCTGGATCTTCTTTTTGATCCCCCCCAGCTCTTTTTTGCCCTGGTCCACCCCCTTGGAGAGGCCCGGAGGATCGCTCTGGGCCCAGAGACTGCCCGCCAGGAGGGGGATTCCGATGAGCGCCATCCATCCCCGAATTCTCAAAGTCGCAGGAACCTCCCCACCGAGACCTGAGTCCCGAAGAGCCCCAGGACCAGCCCTCCCAGGGCCACGGCGGCCATCTGCTCCAGGCTGAGAAACTGGGCCGGAAAATTTCCCAGCAGGTCCTTCAGCGGCTCATAGACCCGGGTCAAAAAGATCTGAAAAAGGGCAAAGAGCACGGCCACGGCCAGGACCGCCCCCAGAAATCCCTGGAGGAGCCCTTCGATATAAAAAGGGGCGCGGATGAAAGGTCCGGTCGCCCCCACGGAACGCATGACCTCGATCTCCTCCCTTCGGGCGAAGATGCTCAACCGAATGGTGTTGGAGATGACCACGATGGTGGCCAGAAGGAGGAGCCCCCCCAGGCCCAAGCCCAGTACCTTCAGGAGCGACATGAACGCGGAGAAACGTTCCAGCCAGTCCGACCCATACTGGATATCTTCGATTTCGGATATGCCCCGCAGCTTCCTGACCAGGCTCCGGACCCCTTCGGAATTCTGATATTCCCCGTGGAGCCGGATTTCCAGGGAGGCCGGCAGGGGGTTTCGCGGGAGGCCGCGGAGCAGTTCTTTCCGCTCGGGCATCTTCTCTTCCAGAAGCTTGAGGGCCTCCTCCTTGGAACGGTACTTGATTTCCTGGACTTCCTCAAACCCCAGGACCTTCTCCCGCAGCCGGTTCAGCGGGTCCTGGCTCAGGGAGCCGCCCAGGTAGGCGGTGACTCGAATCCGGCCCCCCCAATCTTCCAGCAGCCCCTTGGTGTTGAGGAAAAGAATCAGGAACACGCCCAGGATCAAAAAAGAGAGGGTAATGGTTCCCAGGGTAATGGCGTTCAGCCATGGGTTCTGGGTCAAGTTTTGCCATGCCTGGCGGAAAAAATATCCCCTCATTCCTTCGAACCTATGATCCTCCGCGTAAAGCCCGCCTCCTTGCCCGACCGAATCTTTCAACCTCCGGCCAGGAGCGGCGGGGCCGAAGCCTCTAACAATTTCCCCTGCTCCAGCACAATCTTTTCCTTCGGCCACGCGGCCACGAGCCCCTCGTTGTGGGTGGCCAGAACCACGGTGGTTCCCCGCAGGTTGATCTTTTCAAAGAGGCGGATGATCTCTTCCGCCGCCGTGATGCTGAGGTTTCCCGTGGGCTCATCCGCCAGCAGGAGAACCGGATCATTGACCACCGCCCGGGCGATGGCCAGCCGCTGCTGCTCCCCCGCGGAAAGCTGGGACGGAAGGCAGTTGCCCCGCCGCTCCAGTCCCACCCAGCGAAGGGCCTGGGCGGCCTTTTTGGCGACCTCGCCCCTTTCCGCTCCCAGGACCTCCAGGGCGAAAGCGATGTTTTCCACGGCCGTTCGCCGGGGCAGAAGCTTCAGATTCTGGAATACCAGCCCCAGAGTCCTTCGGAGGAACGGAATCCTCCGGGGTTTCAGACGGGCCACCTCGAATCCGTTGACCCGGATCTCTCCCGCCGTGGGCCGCTCCTCCGCATAGAGCAGCTTGAACAAGGTGGTCTTGCCCGCCCCGTTTGAGCCCAGCAGATAAATGAATTGCCCTTTTTCAACTCTCAGGGTGATGTCAAAGAGCGCATTCGGATTATCCTCGTAAGCCTTGCTTACGCGGACCATCTCAATCATGGCGGTTAAGCCTTTTCCCGGCGAGATTCCCATCCTCCCGACTATAAATAAAGGCCTTTCAGCTCCGCCTCTCCGCGGCCAAGGGCCTGAAAAGATTGAATCTTTCCAGGGTCCATGGCGTCTCTGCTGCATAACCTATCGGAACCAAACCGGCCATACTTAAAAAACTGTCTATTTTTAAAATGTTAGCATACAACCCGGCCGATCTCAAGAAGGGAAATGCAAGAAATGAAAGAAAATGTCACTCAGGGGTTCTGTAAACTGGAAATAATGGGTTTCAGATTTTCTTTCTTTTCGAATGTCAGGGCAAACTGCCTGGCTTCCTGGAGGTTCTGAAAATGCCCGATTCTCACCCGATGAAGCGTTCCTTTGGCCGCCGCGCTTCCCGTGACCTGGTAGGCATCATATCCTTTCTTCTTCAGCTGATTGACCAGCTCCTGGGCCTCCTGAGGATTATTGAACGCCCCCACCTGGAGCGTGTACTTGGCTTTGGCGGGACCGGCCTTTCCTTCCTCCGAGGGGGGGGGCGATGACTCCCGGGAGGGGCCCGGGGTCTTCTCCGCGGGGGTCTTTTCCGGGATTCGAGGGGCCGGCGATTCTTTCCTGCCTTCTCCCCCTTCGGGAGGCCGGGGTCCGGCTTCCCGGATGGGCCACGACTCTTTCCCTTTTTCCATGAACCGGAAGGGAGGGGCTTCCCCTTTTCGATCCTGGATGCGCGGTCCGGCCTCTTCCGACCAACGCAGGTCGCTGAGCGCCTTGCCCATGTGGACCCCGCAGATAAAAGCCACCAGCGCCAGAATGACGGCCCCTGCGGCAACGGCAAAGAATTTCCGGTTGCTCTTGTCCCCCGAAGCCGGCGGGGGCAAAACCGGGCCGGGGGAGAAATCCCTGGCCCTTCGCCGGGCCGCGGCTTTTCGCAGTCTTTCCCTTCTCGATTCCATCACATCCGTTCCAGAACTTCCATCCCCAGCATGCGCAGGCAGGCGGCCAGAACGACCTTCACCCCATGGATCAAAAGGGCCCGGGCCCGGGTGATCGGGGGTTCCTCCCCCAGCACCCGGTGCCGGGCCAGAAAGACGTTCAGGGACATGGCCAGGTCCATCATGTAGTTGGCGATGACCGAGGGCTCATGCTCTTCGGCCGCCCGGCGGGTCACCCCGGGCAGCTCTCCCAGCCGTTTGATCAGGTCGAACTCCTCGTCGCTGGAAAGGACCGAAAAGTCCGCCTCTTCCGTCACCGTCCCGCCGAATTTCCGCATGATCCCGCAGCAGCGCACATGGGCGTTCTGGCAGTAGGGACCCGTGGCTCCTTCGAAACCCAGGATGCGGTCCCAGTCGAACTCCACGTCCTTGGACCGGCGGGTGCGCAGGTCGTTGAAGATGATCGCCCCCAGTCCCACGGCGCGGGCGATGGTCTTTCTTTCCCCCTCGGGGATCTTCCCGATGCGTGCTTCCTTGTCCTCTCCCCGCTCTTCGATGACCCTTTCGGCCCGCGCCACCGCTTCGTCGATGACATCCTGGAGGAAGACCACTTCTCCCCGGCGGGTGCTCATGCCCAGGACATGCCCGAAATCCACGTGGACCATACGCCGGTTCCAGTCGTACCCCATGAGCTCCAGGACCTTGAAGAGCTGCTGGAAATGGAGCTTCTGGGGAGCTCCCACGACGTAGATCAGCTTCTCGAAGTTCCACCGCTGGAACCGGTACTCGGCGGCGGCGATGTCCCGGGTGAGGTAGAGGGTCGCTTCATCCTTTTTGAGGATGAGGGCCGGGGGCAGTTCGTAAGCCTCCAGGGGGATGATCCAGGCTCCCTGGCTTTCCACGAGAAGGCCGCTTCCCCGCAGGCGTTCCACCAGCTCCGCCAGGCGGTCCTGGTAGAAGCTCTCCCCGTCGTAGGAGTCGAAGGAAACCCCCAGGAAACGGTAAAGCCGCTTGAACTCCTCGATGCTGATCTCCCGGAAACGCCCCCAGAGCCGGCGGGCCTCCGGGTCTCCCTCTTCCAGCTTCTTGAACCAGGCCCGGGCCTCTTCGTGGAGGGGCGGCTGCGCTTCGCTTTCCGCATGGAACCGGCTGTACACTTCAAAGAGATGCTTCAGGGGTTGGGCTTCCAGTTCGTCCGGACTTCCCCAGTGTTTGAACCCGGTGATGACCTCCCCGAACTGCTTTCCCCAATCCCCCAGATGGTTGAGGCGGACCACCGGATACCCCAGGCGCTCGAAAATCTCGCCGAGGGAGTGGCCGAGGATGGTGGAGCGGAGGTGGCCGACGTGAAAGGGCTTGGCAATGTTGGGAGAGGAAAATTCCACCAGAACGGTCTTCCCCTTCCCTTCCGCGCTCCGGCCGTAGTCCTCTCCTTCTGAAAAAACCTTTCGCAGAATGATCTCCGCCCAGGTCTCCCTCCGGATGCGGAAATTGAGGTAGGCGCTCTCCGGGGTGCATTCGCTCAGGAGCTTCCCCGGCTGGAACTTCCGGGCGATCTCCTGGGCGATCAAATGAGGGGCTTTCCGTTTCACCTTGGCCAGGGAAAAACAGGGGAAGGCGTAATCCCCCCACTGGGGATCCCGGGGAATTTCGATCCCCTTCTCCGCCTCCTCCGCCGGCTGCCCGGTTTCCCCGGCGATAAACTCGGCAATGGCTCGCGTCACTTCGTTCATTGAATTTTCAAAACCTTTTTAACCGCAGAGATCGCAGAGCGGAATTGGAATGGTGGAATGATGGAATATTGGGGATTTGTTTTACCCATTATTCCATTCTTCCACGATTCCATTTTTTTGACTCTGCGCTCTCCGCGTTCTCTGCGGTTCATTTCTTGTCTTGCAGTTTTGCCCTTTGGTCTTTTTCCCTTTTAAAAATCTCTGTGATCTCTTTTGTACTAACGCGCAGACTCTTTAAATTTTGTAAAGAAAATGTTCTCTAGGCCACGATTCTCTGAAATCCCCCCAACCCCCCTTTATTAAAGGGGGGCGAGGGGGGATTTCTGGGATGCCGGGCGTTCATAGGAAAAACTTTTGAGAGCAGCTCAGATCCTTGTCTTTATCCATATCTTGAAATTTTTTTAATTTAGCTCTGTGCTCCCTGGGTGCTCTGTGGTTGATTGCTTTTGGGTTGCGGCTTTGCAGCGCTGTGTTCTCGGTGGTGAAACTTCTTTAACGGGCGATAAGCTCGCCGTACAGCTCCGGCCGCCGGTCCCGCAGAAAAGTCCAGACCCGCCGGGTCCGTTCGATCTCCGAAAAGTCGATGGTGGCCAGGACCACCCCTTCAATCGCCCCGCTGGGCTGGTCGGCCAGCTCCCCCTCCGGAGTGGCGCAGAAACTCTTCCCGTAGAAATTCTGCTTGGCTTCCTTTCCCACCCGGTTGACCCGCAGGATATAAACCCCGCTGGCGGCGGCATTGGCGCAGATGACCTTTTCCCATTTCCGGTGGGACTCCAGGGCCGCCGCCGTGGGGGAGAAGATCACCTGGGCTCCCTTCAAAGCCAGGATCCGGGACCCCTCGGGAAAGAAATTATCCCAGCAGATCTGCACTCCGATGGTCCCGTAACGGGTGGAAAAGACGGGGAACCCCAGGTCGCCGGGCTGAAAGTATTCCCTCTCCTCCCACAGAGGCAGTTGGGGAACGTGGTTTTTCCGGTACTTGCCCAGAATGGCGCCGTCCGCATCGACCACCACAGCCGTATTGAAATACATCCCCCGGGGATCCTTCTCGAAAAGAGGGAGGACCAGGACGACCCCGTTCCGGCGGGCGATCTCCTGCATGACCCCGGTGGTCGGACCCGGAACTTCTTCGGCCAGCCGAAAGTTTTCCGGGTTGGTGTCCGCGGGGAACCAGTGGGTGGTGAAGAGCTGTTGGAGGCAGATCATTTTGGCGCCGCTCTCCGCGGCCAACCCGATCAGCACCCGGGCCTTTTCCAGATTCTTCTCTTGGTCGGGGGTCCCGTTCATCTGGATGCCGGCGATTTTGAGCATCGGGAAGAAACTCCTCGTTTTTGAAAAAAGTTTAGCCCCTTTCGCCCCATGGGTCAAGGAGGAAAAGCCCTCCCCATTGCGGATTGGAGATTGCGGATTGCGGATTTATAAGACCTGCGATTGGGAAAGGACAATCCGAAATCCGCAATTCGCAATCCGCAATTTTTTTAAAATAAAAACCCCGGAAGGTTGCCCTTCCGGGGTCGAATGCGGGTCTTAGGATTGAAAACCGATTTACATCTTCACCACTTTTGTCGCCTGGGGCCCTTTGGCGCCTTCGATGATCTCGAATTCCACCTTCTGCCCTTCGGTCAATGATTTGAACCCTTCTCCCACAATGGCCGTATAATGCACGAAGATGTCTCGACCCCCCTCCTGTTCGATAAAACCGTACCCTTTGGCATCATTGAACCACTTCACCCGACCCGTCAACTTCATTCAAACCCTCCTTTTCCGCACTTGGACCGACGACCCGCGGAATCGGTCCCTTGCCCGCCGAGAGCACTTCGGAGAGCACTTCGGCTGTTCGTCGTTGCCATTACCACAAATACCCAAATTCTGTCAAGCGATATTTGCGGCTTGCCCACCTTCACTTTTAAGATACCTTTTCTTGTGGCCCGGGGGCTAGACCGTGGTTTGAAGGCAGGATCGGCGGGTGGAGAAGATCCGATGAAAGATCACTTTCCTTCCACAGAGGAAGGCGGTAAACGCTTGGCCATCTGCGCACCCCAGGCCCGTTTCCGCCCGGACCGATGAAAGAATCCGTGCCTCATCATGCCGAGAACCACGGCCTTGCCCCCGGGCCGGTCACGGCCTCTAAGCTATGGACATTGATCTGCTTTCTGGAAAGTGAAGGTGGGCAAGATATTTGCGGGCAAATTTGCGGGCAAGCGGGCAGCCATCACGCCTTGGGGGTGACCGCCCCTGCATTCAAAAAAAGGAGTTTTTTAAGCACTATACTCTATGCTTTCTTTATTCCGCATTCCGCATTCCGCATTCCGCATTCGCCAGTCCCCCCAACTGTCCGCAGGCTGCCAGAATATCCGCGCCCTTGCTCTGCCGGAGCATGGCCGTGAAACCTTTGGCCATGAGGATCTCCCGGAACTTCTGCACCGCCTCATCCGGGGGCCTGCGGAAAGGGCTTCCCGGGTGTTCATTGAAAGCGATCAGGTTCACCTTAGCCCGGATTCCTTTTAACAGCTGGGTCAGCCGTAGCGCATCCTCTTTGGAATCATTCACCCCCTGGATCAGGACGTATTCAAAGGTGATCCTCTCCCGGTTCGGGAGGGGAATCTTCCGGCAGGCGGAAAGGAGGTCTTTCAGGGGGTACTTTCGGTTGACGGGCATGAGCCTGCTGCGCTGTTCATCCGTGGCGGCGTTGAGGGAGATGGCCAGTTTGACGAAGTTCCTGCGGGAGAGGAGGTCCACCATCTCCGGAATGATTCCCGCCGTGGACAGGGTGATCCGGCGGTTGGAGAACTGGAGTCCCAGGGGGGCCCGGAGAATCTCCAGGGCCTGAAGAACATTCTCGAAATTCTGCAGGGGTTCCCCCATCCCCATGAGGACCAGATTGGTGAGCTTTTGTTGGGGAGACAGGCCGGCCCGCACGCTGATCACCTGGTCGATGATCTCTGAAGGTTTTAAGTTTCGCACCCATCCCCGTTTCCCGGTCAGGCAGAACCGGCAGCCCAGGGCGCAGCCCACCTGGCTGGAGAGGCAGAGAGTAAAGTGGTCCCTTTCCGGCAGAAGGACGCTTTCGATCGCCTCTCCATCGGGAAGGATAAACCGATATTTTTTCGTCCCATCCTCGGACGAGTGGATTTCCGCCGGTTCCAGCCAGGTGATCCGGGCGGATTCTTCCAGTTTTTTTCGGAAATCTCGGGAAAGGCTGGTCATTTCCTCAAAGCTGCGGGCTCCCTTCCCGTACAGCCACCGGGCCACCTGGATGGCCCGGAAAGGCTTTTCCCCCAGGGAGACGATGAAAGCCTCCAGGTCCTTCAGCGACAGGTCTTTCAGGGAAACGCGCCCCTTCGTCTCGCTCATGGCTCTTTCGCCGCCGCCTCCCCGGCCGCCCAGCCCGTGCTGAAGGCCGCCTGCAGGTTATACCCGCCGGTCTTCCCGTCGATGTCGATCACTTCCCCGCAGAAATAAAGACCGCGGATGATCCTCGATTCCAGGGTGGCGGGATGAATCTCCTTCACCGTGACCCCGCCGGCGGTGATGATCGCTTCTTCCATGGGCCTGGCCTTCCGCAGGGTAAGCCGCCAGTCCTTGAGCAGGTGCACCATTTTCTTTCGCGCTTCCGCGCGGATTTCTCCCCCTTTCCGGTCAGGCGGCAGCTCCGCCCTCCGCAGAAAAACGGGGACCATCCTCTGGGGCAAAAGGTTGGGCAGAATATTGAGGATCTTCCTTTTGCCCCCCGCCTCAAATTCCCGGAGGAGACGCCGGTCCACCTGCTCGGGGGAAAGGGCCGGTTTGAAGTCGATGGAAAGCTCCACTTTTCCCCTGCCCAGTTCATCCACCGCCCGGCCGCTCAGAGTGAGGATGATCGGGCCGGAAACCCCGAAGTGGGTGAAGAGCATCTCTCCAAATTCTTCCTCCACTTTTTGGCCGGAGGCCAGGAGAGCGGCGCGCACATTCTTGAGGCTCAACCCCTGCAGGTCCCGCCCATATCTCTCCTCGGTCTCCAGCGGAACCAGCGACGGCCGAAGGGGTTGAAGGGTGTGGCCCAGCGCCCGGGCCATCCGGTAGCCATCCCCCGTGGATCCTGTTTGGGAGTAAGAGGATCCTCCCGTGGCCAGGATGACCCGGGGGGCTTCCATGACCCCGGAATCTGTTTTCACCCCGGCAACCCGGCCCTTCTCCGGGAGAATCTCTTCTACCGGAGCGTGGACCAAGGTCCGGACCCCCTGGGAAGAATCATATTCTTTCAAAACCCGGACCACGTCCTGAGCCCGGTTGGAGGCGGGGAACACCCTTCTTCCCCTCTCTTCCACCGTGGAAAGGCCTCGCTTCTGGAAGAAGGAAAGAAGGTCGTGGTTGAAGAAGCGGGAGAAGACGTTGTGGAGGAATTTTCCGTTGTGGCGGTAGTTTTCGATGAAGGTTGGGAGGTCGCCGCCGTTGGTCAGGTTGCACCGTCCCTTGCCGGTGAGGGCCAGCTTGATGCCCACCCGTCCCATCTTTTCCAGGAGAAGGACCCGGGCTCCCAGCTCGGCCGCCCTTCCCGCGGCCATCAGCCCCGACGCTCCCCCTCCGATGACAATGACATCATTATTCTTATTCAACGACATTCACCACAGAGGTCACAGAGAACACAGAGATATTTCAAAAAAATACGAGCGCCCTCCAACAAACTGAATCCAACAACTTGAATCGTCTTTTATTCTCTGTGGCCTCTGTGTCCTCTGTGGCTAATAGGTCTTTAAGGTCGTTCGCAGATCTCCAGGGCGTTGAAGAAATAGCCCATCTCGTAGGCCGCCGTCTCCGGCGCGTCCGAACCGTGGACGATGTTCTGTTCCACGTTGGCGGCAAAGGCCTTACGGATCGTTCCCGGGGCGGCGTCCTTCGGGTTGGTGGCGCCCATAAGCTCCCGGTTCCGGCTGATGGCTTTTTCCCCCTCCAGGATCAGAACCACGCAGGGCCCCGAGGACATGAAGTCCGTCAGGCTGCCGTAGAAAGGCTTCCCCCGGTGGACGGCGTAGAAACCCTCCGCCTCCTTCTTGCTCATGTGGATCATCTTCATGGCGGCGATCTTCAGGCCCGCCTTTTCAAACCTCCCGATCACTTCCCCGATCAGTCCCTTTTTGACCCCGTCGGGCTTGATGATCGACAACGTCCGTTCCATGGAACCTCCACCCAATCGCTATGAGCTATGAGCCGTAGGGGCGGGTTTAAAACCCGCCCCTACAGGGTCTCGCTGATGGCTAATTGATTAGCTTATACCCTTCCTCAAACCCCTTCACGTTGGCTTCTTTGAACCGGGTGGGGGAGTTGGAAGTCACCAGCAACTTCATCTCGCGGTATTCGAAAAAGGGAACCACCTTGGTCAGGGCTCCGAGCATGACCACGTTGGTCATCTGGATGTTCCCCAGTTTCCTGGCCGCGGCCGAGGCTTCCACCACGTGGCCGTTGGGACAGTATTTCCGGACGGCCTTCAGAATATCCGACCTTTCGGGATATTCGTCCAGGGCCATGTTGTTCAGCACCGTGGGGATCTTCATGGCGTTCAGGAGATACGTCCCCTTGGGGTTCAGCAAACGCATGTGCCGCAGCAGCTCCACGTATTCCATCCCGATGAGCAGGTCGGCCTGCCCGCGGGAGATGATGGGGGAAAAAATCTCCCCGTCCGCGATGCGGATGTGGGAAACCACGGCCCCGCCCCGCTGGGCCGCGCCGATGGTCTCCGCCCCGATCACCGTCAGGTTCTTGTTCATGGCGTACTCGGAGATGACCAGGGAGGCAAAGATGTTTCCCTGGCCTCCCACGCCCGATATGACCACGTCCATTTTCATGAGATGGCCCCCTTCTGGCAGACGTCTATGCACAGCGCGCAGCCCACGCAGAGCATAGGATCGATGGAAACTTTCTTCTTCTTTTTATCGAAGGCGATGGCCGGGCAGCCGAAGTCGTTGATGCAGATCTGGCAGCCGGTGCACTTCTCCGCGTCGACCTTTACTTCCCGCGCCTCAAAGACCTTCTTCCCCTGCCGGGTGGAGAGAAGGTAGCAGGGCATGGAAGAGACGATCAGCGACGGACCTTCTTCCTTGACTGCGGCCTCCAGGGCCTCCTGGCACTGTTTGATGTCGTAGGGATTGACCACCCGGTAGCTGACTCCCATGGACTCCGCCAGCTTGGGCACGTTGATCGGAGTGGTCTTCTCCCCGGCCAGGGTCATCCCCGTTCCCGGATGGGGCTGGAAGCCGGTCATGGCCGTGACCGTATTCTCCCCCAGGATCACGTTTACGTTGATTTTATTGTTGGCCGCGTTGATCATCCCCAGAATTCCGTTGTGATAGAAGGTGGAATCCCCGATGAAGGCGAAGACCGGCCGGTTCACCCCGGAAAGGACCATTCCGCTGGCCATGGGGACCGAAGAGCCCATGCAGTAAATGGTGGACTGGAGTTCCAGGGGGCGGAAGGAGCCGGCATCGTGGCAGCCGATGTCTCCGGCCACAATGCCCTTGTGTTTGCGGACGGTCTGCTTCAGGGCGTTCAGGATTCCCCGGTAGTTGCAGCCCACGCACTGGGTCCGGGTCCGGATGGGCACATGAATATCCAGGGCCGGGGTTTTGGGCTTCTTCACCTTGACCTTGGGGGCCGCCTTCTCGATTCCCTCCAGAACCGCCGCGAGGCTCAGCTCTCCGTCGGATGGCAGGAACCCGCTTCTTCCGAGGACCTCGACTTTGATCTTCTCCTCCTGGAAGATCCTCTTGCAGAGGTCTTCCACGAAGGGTTCGGTCTCCTCGAAGATCACCACCCGGTCCAGGCCTTTGACGAACTTCAGGAGCTTCTTCCGGGGAAGAGGCAGGGTGTTGCATTTCAGAAGAGGCAGCTTGCCGCTCAGGAACGGCTCCGCTTCTTTGATCCAGGTGTAGCCCATGCCGCAGCCGATGAGCCCGACCTTTCCCGTTCCCTTTTCGACCCAGTTGTAGGGGCTCGCTTCCATGATCTTCTGCAGAACCCGCTGTTTCTCGTTCAGCCAGCGGTGGCGGATCTGGGGCCGTTTGATCCCGCCGAATTGGGGCATTTCCACGGCGCTCATGATGAACCGCTCCCGGTCCGGCTCGTAGTGCGCGGCCGGAAGGTCCGCGGGCAGATCCTCGAATTCGATGATCCCCCGGGCGTGGCAGACCCGGGTCACGGGGCGAAGGCAGAAGACCAGTTCGGTCTTTTCCGAAAGGTCAAAGGCCTCCTTGATCATGGCCTTGGCCTCGGCCGGGTTGCTGGGGTCAAAGATGGGAAGGTGGGCGTACTGGTGGACCAGAATCCGGGTGTCCTCCTCGTTCTGGGACGACAGCCCGCCCGGGTCATCGGCGGAGATCAGCACCAGCCCCCCCCGGACTCCGGTGAAGTTCACGTGCATCAGAAAGTCGGTCACGTAATTCGTGCCGTTATGCTTCATCACCGGCAGGGCCCGCACGTGGCAGAGGGAGGCTCCGGTGCAGAGCTCGAAGGCCACCTTCTCGTTGTTGGCCCACTCCACGTGAACTCCCGGAACTCCCAGACACTCGTCGACGATCTCCGTGGCCGGAGTGCCGGGATAGCCGGCGACCACTCGAACCCCGGCTTCCAGAGCCCCGCGGGCGATGGCCGTGTTTCCCATGACGTACTTTTTCTCTTTCATGTTGTCTTCTCTCCTGATTTTCTGACTTCTTGGGAGTGAAAAGGTTTCCCCTTTTCACTGCCGAGCGAAAAAAATGGAAAGCAATGGAGGATACCTATTTTTATCATTGAGAGAGGGGTAAGGCAAGAGGGAATGTAGTTCGGAGTTTGTAGGGGCGACCCGCCGGGTCGCCCCTACGGAGTTCGGGGTCCAAGTCAACAAAGCCCTGTTTTTACCTTTGGGCAATTTTAGGCATTTCGAATTCTAGGCATTTTTTATCCGTGTTTATCCGTGTTCATCCGCGTCCCATTATGTCTTTTGTCTCTAAGTCTTTTGTGAATATAAAATCTGTGTTTATCTGTACTACTTACGTTCAAACTCTTTAAATTTTGTTAAGCAAAATGATGTGGGGGCGGCCCCCTGTGGCCGCCCGCAAGATGGGCAAC
>Ga0315285_10004941_pt1 | contig 13797 bp, 8 predicted proteins | sample YL17G09_36_MG_FD_203698 | JGI IMG/M metagenome (GOLD analysis project Ga0315285, IMG submission 203698) | Sediment microbial communities from Yellowstone Lake, YNP, Wyoming, USA - YL17G09_36 | ecosystem: Environmental > Aquatic > Freshwater > Lake > Sediment | place: USA: Wyoming | collected...
TGCAGCACCAAGCCTACGGCTTTCGAGACACCGAATTCTTCAAACTGAAAATCTACGCCCTACACGAAACCCGATACGAGTTGGTCGGAGGTCTCGTCAATTGAAGTACGGTAAAACCGGAAGAGCCTACTTTCCTTTGTTCGTTTATCGGGTAGCTCAACGGTAGCAACTTCATTTGCGGTAGCGCTTCTTGCAGGTAGACAATGGGGGGGAATCAACACCAGTTATATCCGTCTCGCGGTGACTGATGAGAAGGGCCATTTCGACATGGCCATCCCTGAGGAAGGGTTGTGCGACTTCAGCGTTGCCAAGGAGGGCTATGGTCCGGGGGTCTTCTCTGCCATCGGGGAGAAGGTGGTTCGCAGCAGAAGCAGACCCCAACGGCCAGGCGGTCTTAGAGGGATTGGCCCCCAACGAGTCTTTCCAAGCACTGGCCCTGACCCAGAGCAACCACGTTGTGGGCATGACCGACCCATTCAGCGGCAAGCCGGGAGAGACCCTTCCCGAGATGCTTCTCGCCTGCGACCCGGTCCCGGTCCTAGGCGGTTTAGAGGGAACCGTCAGCGATAGCTCGGGAAATCCCGTTGCAAAGGTCTCCGTGGCCATTGGAGGGCTTATGCCGGACGGGACCACGTCGGAGCTGACGAGCACGACCGATGAGAATGGACACTTTACTATTCGGGACGGTTTGCCCGAAGGCGCCTATACCCAGGTCTTGATCGGGTACGAGCAATCCGACCAGGCATACGTTGCGGTTGTCGACAATGTGACCAGTGCGGCGGGCCTGATCACAGACATCGGCGAGGTGAGGCCGGAACCCATTTCCCCGGAGAGGGCCAACGAACTGGTTGAACAGTTCTCGGACCGGTTTTGATGAAACCTGCAAGACGAGCCACAACGAAGAGAGCCTGTTACTGCCGCTCCTGATTGCCGATCGCCAGTACTCCTCCTTCTGACAGCTGTGTAGTGAGTCATGCTAATGGCATCTTATTCTTTGGCGCGGAAAGCGGGGCCAGGCACGTCTCCGCTTCTTTTTGCTTGGTTTATTGCACAAATGGAGGGGCGTGTACCAGCGGCGTGTTGGCCGGTAAAACGCCTCCTTCGTTCCTCGCGTCGTCAGTGCGCGTATCCGCCTCGTGCCTGAAACAAGCGGCGCCGCGCCGGCAATATGGATTCAGGATCAAGATCGTTTCGTCCTGTTACACCCAAATCCGCACGTAAGGAAGGGACATAAGGGAGGAAAAGGACATAAACGACGGCAACGACGGGGATCTCTTGCGAGGCCTGTGGTGAGAATGATGGCATGAGTACCTTGATAGAACCGCCGCGCGGAGACCGTCGGGAAATGATGTGGTTTCGGCGCAGCCTCGTTGATAGGGCACCGGGACAATTTCTTACGTGCGGATTTGGGTTACATTTCGCCTGTTGCAGTCGTAACGCACATCGTCCATAATGCATCCAGGTCTATCTAAAGGGCTTACTGGGCCACACTTGGGCAAATGGAGGAGAATGCCATGAAACGCAGACATCTGACGCTGGCCGTGTTGTTCTTGGCGGGGACCGTTTTGGCCGCGGGCATCTGTTCGGCCGCCGGACCGCTGGATGACATCAACCTGGGAATCATCCTCGCCACAAACGAGGAGAGTCATTGTTTCATGTTCGGCGGTTTGGGACTCTCGAGCGAGAAAACCAAGCAAACGGGTTTCTTGACGGGACTTGGTTACGATCTGGCGTTTTCGGATCAGTATTCGCCGCCGTGGCCGAAATGGGACGGGGTGCACATCACGGCCGTTTACTGTCACGCGGGTCCGGAGGCGGCGTCGAAGTTTATCGCCAGCATGGAGAATCCGTCGTCGGTGGTGTTGTGCCAGACGCCGGCCGAACTGTTCGCAAACTGCAACTGCGTGTTTTTGGTCAGCACGGGGGCAAACGGGCCGGAGAAAGACGAACTGGTGCCGCAATGCATCGCCGCCGGGAAACCGACTTTCGTCGATAAGTATCTTGCTTCCAATGCGGACCAAGCGCGAAAGTTCATCGCAATGGCGGAGGAGCAGGACGTTCCCCTGGAATCTTCGTCGCTGCTTTGGCGGGGCAAACCGGTGATGGATCTCAAGGCTCAACTGGCGGGGCGCAAGCCGACGCGAGTTGTGAGCATGGGCTGGGGCGGGGAGAACATCGCGGGAGACATCCATCCCATCGCGCACCTGATCGCGGTTGCGGAGAACCGACGGCCCGTGAGCGTCTACTATGACGCGGCCGCAAAACCGAAGACGGTTGTATCGTTTGATGACGGCCTCCTGGGCGAGTTGGTTCCCGGCATACCCGACGCGCCGTTCTCGCTCGAGGTCGAATGCGAGGGCGAGACGTACAAAGTCGATTACCAGAACGCAGATTCGCGCCCGTCGGCAGTCAATCAGTTGAGCTATTTCTTTGATTACGTGCGGGGCAAGAACACGGGCGTGCCCGGACACGTCATGGAAGATTACCTGGCCGTGTGGGACGCTGCGCAGAAGTCCAAGCAGACGGGTGACACTGTAATGTTGGGGGCGGCAGTGGGAGCGAAGCCGCTGAACGTGGGGGCACTCGAATTTCGTACGCCGACCGTAGCCGTACCTTTCTACCATTTTGCCCTGAAGCTGAATCTTCCGGAGCAATCGCCGGTGTACGTCCACAATCTGGCGGTGAATGGCCGGCTCGAACGCAACTACCTGCTGGTGGACAAGAACGAAGCGATGGAGCCCGATAAGCCGCGCAACAAGCGGCGGCTGACCATTGCGCAAGCGCTCAAGAGCACGCGCCCCGAGCAGAGTTTCGAGGAACCGACTTTGATCGGGCGCGCGGATTGGCGCAACGGGGAGACGTGCACGATCGGGCTCACGATTAGTCTTGGCGGAAAGACCGGCGAGACGTATTCGGCCTCCGTGAAGGGCACGGCGCCACAGAGCGGCGGATACTGGGACCCGGCCTGGAAATATTATCAGAGCGCGGTTCTCAGCGAGACCGCCGGCCTCAAACGCGTGGGCGAACCGGTGCGGGTCACGATGCTGGTCTATCCGGACACCTTGGCAGACCCGAACCGGGAAATCAGGGTGGTCGAGTACGATTGGCGCGGCAAACAGCATCGCGAGGCGCCAAGCCAGGTGATTGACTACGACCACTTCACCGGCAAAGAGGCCCCCATGTACGATGAACATGGCAAGCAGAGGCCAGCGACGTTCCTGCCAACCGATTGCGTAACGGTGATGTTTCCGGCCGACGTGGAAGCGAACTCGAGCGCCGTCTATCTGATTTTCTACGGCAATCCGGACGCGCCTGCGGCCAATTACTCGACCGACTTGCAGGTGGCCGGCAACGCGCCGGGAGAAACCGTCGAGAACAGTGTGTACCGTTTCAAACTGCACGATCTGAGCGGGATGCTCGACGAGGTCACGTTGAAGTCCAAACCGCAGTACACGTTTGTCCACAAGAAGGAGACGAACGGGGCCATCCAATGGAATCCGGATGTGTATGCGCCGCCGCGGGCCTGGGTACACGTTTCCGATTGGGAGCCGGGCAAGTACAACTATGAATATGAGGAAACCAAAGGCCCCGTCGTATTCCGGACCCGCCGTTGGGGTCAAATGCCGCTGATGCCGGAAGTCACGACGTCGATGGAGTTTGAATTCTACGCGGGCGTGCCGTATTTCGTGATGCGTTCGACGATGCAGGTCCGATATGAGGTGGCGGTGCAAGCGCTGCGCAATGCGGAGATCGTCTTTGCGCGAGAGGCGTTCAGCGAGGTGGCGTGGCTGGATCCCGAGCGGGATCGCATCGAAACGCGGCACATAATCTCCGCGCCGGACCTGACGGAGTGGACCATGGCCGACACAACGCCCTGGATAGCCTTCTTTGACCGCGAAAAGGGCTGCGGTTACGGCGGCGTCCAGATGGGATACATGAACAGCAGCGTGTCGGGCAACCTGCGGACGGTGAATCCGTACCTGTACGTCACAACCGGCCCCTGGATCTACTGGACTCGGTCCCTGGCCTATCCTTACGGCAGCCGCAACCCGCAGCAACTCGTGAATATCCCGGCGGGCGGCGTGTTCATCGAGGAATGGGGCTACTTGCCGTTCGAACTGGGCGCGACGGACAAGGATCGCTTCGAAACGCTCGAATCGTGGCAGGGGCGGCTGGCCCATCCGCTCGAGGTGCATCTGGAAGACGCCAGCGATCCGCGCATGGAGATCCCGGAGGAGATTTACATCGAGCCGGCCAAGACCGGTTGGGGAGAAGACGCCGGTTATCATAAGGAATAGGAGCTGTGTTGTTCGCAACATCTACGCAAGACGCGAAGATGTCTGCTCAATCTAAAGCTGAGCCGGCTTGATGCGGAAGCGGCTGCTCACTGTTTTCGAGCCGTTGCGGAAGGCTCAAAAAGGGGACACCCCCCACAACTGCCGGGGGGCGTCCCAACTTGGCGAAACCTGCGCAAACCCTTATTTTGCGAATGTCTGGGACGCCCCCCGGCAGTTGTGGGGGGTGTCCCGTTGTTGATCCAGCTCCAAGAGCCTTGGTTGCGGCTGTGCCGCTATAGGAGAGTTCATGGTCAATCACGAGGGTGTCGGGAGTCCAAGATGCGGGCTCCCCGACTTTTCCCGGCTGCATGCCGCAGGGGAGGGGCTATGATTTCCTCGTTTCACATAAGAGGGACCTTCATGGTGTATTGCGCCGCTCTTTTCCTCACGTCGTTCGCCTGCATTTCGGCGGCCGCAACGGACATAACGGGCTGGGATGCGCTGTTCGCTTTCCACTATGACTATACGATTGAAGAGACGGCGGGCCTCGATCGGGAAAACGAGCCCATCGAAGTGACCCTGAGCGTGCCGGCCGACTCACCCGGGCCTTGGCACGAACACATCCGCGTGGTGCGCCTCGAAAGCGATGGCGAGGGCGTTGTCATTCCGCACCAGTTGATGGGCGAGGTCCGATCTCGCCCCCAGGCTGAACTTGGGAACGAGCGGTCGGGCGACAGCCCGTCGGCGGCGCCCGTCGAGAGCGTCAACATCGTTTTCCTGGCGTCGTGTCCCAAGCACGGGAACGTCACGTATCGCTTGTTGTGGGGCGTGCCTGCCGGTGACGGGGCGTCTCAGATGAATCTGCCCGGCGCTATCGAATCGAACGGGCTGCGTATCAGCGGTGCGATGCCGGGCCTAACGGTCGGCAACGAGTATTACGCCGTTCGGCTGGACGAAAAGTCCGGCGCCATAGCAGCCGCCCGATTGGCGTCCAGCCCGGAAGCGGACACGATGTCTTTCGGCGGGAGTATCCCGATCCATTTCGGCGTGGACACGTGGAGCCCGCCTGAGAGTTGGGATCATGACTACGATTGGCAGTCGCCGCCCAATCAGCGATGCGACGCCGGCCCGTTGGCGTTGCGCTACCACCGCTGGGGCCCGCTGCGGAAATATCCCGATCTGATCGTGTCAATCACCTACACCTTCTATGCGCACGTACCGTATGTGGTCGTCTCCTCGACCATGGAATTCACCGCGGCCAGATCGGCGCGCGCCGTGCGGATGGGCGAGATCGTCGTCAGCCATACGCACAAGGAAGGCCCCAATGACAAGGACGAAGGCGGGAAGTTCAACGACGTGTTTACGCACTACGCATGGCCTGACGCGGCGGGGGTCTCGCGCATCGACGTAAACGCGCACCGGGACGCGGAAGGCCGTGCGAACCTCGAGGGAGTGGCGCCCGGCGCGCTGGCCATTCTCGACCGCGATGTGCCGTGGGTGGCAGGGTACCACGCCACGCGCGGGTACGGCCTGGCAAGCTTGCGCAAGTCGCAGTTCGCGGGCAACCGGCTTGGCAATCCCATCCCCCAAACCGTTCCGTGCACGTACCTCGCCAATTACGGATGGGGATTCACCTACTGGTCGAGGCCGATGGTCTACCCGTTCGGTGAACAACAAACCGCGGAAGACCAGAACACCGCCATAGCCGCAGGAACGATCTTCGCCACGGAGGAAGCCCTGCTGTTTTTCAAACCCGACGCCGAGCTTGCCAGTGTTCGCGATGCGCACCGGCGTTTCACCGAGCCATTGAGGCTGCGCTTCAAAGGTACAGGCCCCTGGTGATTGGGCCGACACTTCGAACTGATGAAAATGCGTGTTGCACGCCCTTCGCGGTGCGGGCTGGCAACGAGATCCTGGCTGTTGACTTATGTTCACTTATCTATTAGATTTACCAAAGAATTGCACTCGGGAACCACGTCATGATTTTACAGCCATCGCAGACCCTGACTATCCATCATGAAAAGGTCGGGAACGAAGACCGATTCCACGTGGATGTGCCCGCGCTGTCGTTCGAAGTACTGGCCGACGACCGGCCCAGCGGGCCGTCGAGCCTCGATGTGCGCGGGCAAGTCCAGGAAGCGCGAAACCGCCAGCGCGCGCGGTATAACGGCACGTTTGGGTGCAACGCCTACCTCGACAGGAAAGCGATCCGCCACTATTGCGCGCTGCGCGAGAGCGCCAAGGCACTGCTCGAACACGCGATCTCGAAGATGGGTTTCAGCGCGCGCGCATACGACAAAGTGCTGCGGGTGGCGCGGACGCTGGCGGATCTCGAGGGGTCGAGGACATCACGGACAACCACGTCGCCGAGGCCGTGCAGTACAGGTCGCTGGACCGGCAGTTTTTCGGGTAGAGGCGTCGGAACCAGCTAAGACTCGAGGGTCGCATCTCTTTACGTTGACGCAAGTTGTTACTTTTGGAAGCGGTTATGGATTTTGGTTGAGGTCGTGGTCAGAACCCGAAGCTCGCGGGTTTGAACCCCGCTGGCGCAAGACCTGTGGCATGTGCCTGACAGTAGCATCTGGCTGGGCAGGGGTGACGCCTTAAGAGAAGGCATGGGTTTGGCATGCCCACGGGCAAGTGGTTCTAACAGGAGTGTGGGCCTGTGGTTTCGCCGCATGGAACGTTGGGAATATGCCTGCTGAGCAAGTATCCGCCGATTGAAGGAGGCGTGAGCACAATTACCTACCGCTTGGCGCGGGGACTGGCTCAGCGAGGCCATAGCATCCACGTCGTAACCAATGCAAATGAGGTCGAGTCCGCTTACCGCATTTATCTACGCCCCGAAGACGTTGAGCATCTCGAGACTAGTTTTTCAAGCGGAGGCTACGTGCGTCTTCATACCACCGACTGCTTTTGTCCCGATCAATTCCATGTTCCCGTTAACAATCCCTTTACGACGAAGTTGGCTTCATTGGCCGCTTCGGTCGTTACTGAGCACGGTCTGGACTGTATTCTTTCCATCTACCTTGAACCCTACGGGGTAGCAGGCCACCTAGCCGCCGAGATGACCGGCGTGCCGCACGTTGTCAAGACTGCGGGAAGCGATGTAGGACGTTTGTGGAAGGGTGGTCAATTCGGTCCTGTCTATCGTTTTGTCATTGAGCGAGCCGCCGGAATAATCACTGGCAGATCCCTGGTGACCAAGGCGGCCGACTTTGGCATTTCTCGGAGGCGTATCTTTATCGCACCCAGATTCTGTGTTCCCTTGCAGGAGTTCTGCCCCACCGGAGTGCAGCTTGATCCCTTAGAGTTTGGGCACGCTCCAAGTGACACATCCTTAGGCGACGCTGCTCCGAATCCGGGTGGCCCACCGCTGACCCTCGGCATCTATGGTAAGCTCTCGGAGAGCAAGGGGGCATTTAGTATCCTTAGGGCAATGAGGATTTTGCTCGACCGGGGAATTCCTGTGCGCCTTCTAGCGATGGCACATGGAACCGAGGACATTGAGAGACATTTTCGCAGCGTGGCGCGTGAAAACGGAGTCGACGAACACGTGAGGCAGATTCCTTTTCTCCCGCACTGGCGAGTTCCGGAATTCCTCCGCTGTTGCCAAGTGGCCTGCCACCTTGAGCAAGATTTCGCTATACGCACGCATGTTCCGACTACGCCGCGAGAGATTATGGCCTCAGGAACATGCCTGGTGGTGTCGCGCGAGGCCGCCCTGAAACAACCTGAATCATACCGGCTGGTACATGGCTTCAACTGCGTCATCGTGAACCCGGCAAACGACCCTGAGGAAATTGCCCGTTCAGTGCGCGATATAGTCTGCAATCCAGGCAGCCTCAAAACAATTGGGGACAACGGACGCGAATATGTTGTGGCGGTCCAGTCCAAGATGGCGTTTTGCGAGAGCTACGAGAGGATTTTGGTTCGGGCGCTGAGTTTGGCCAGAAAACCCGACCTTCCTTGCCCGCAACCACCACACGTTTTGGAGGTTTATTCTGGAGGTGTTGGCCCTCTTCTCGCGGTGGTTGTAGCGAATGCTGTAGAGGAGCTTCAGAGGCGCGGACATGCTGAGCCCGATTCAGTGCGAGGGTCCGAAGAATGGCTACGATCGACTCTTGCTGTCATCACTGAACAGGGCGATGCCGGTCACAGCCCGTCGAGTGCTGTAGTGGAAGCGTTACGGTTCGCATGCCAGTTACTCCGTGGTATGCATAACCCATCAGATTCCAGAGAACGGGAACTGATGTCTCTCTTTCGATTCGATGAAGGTCGTTCGCTTTGGGACCCAAGGCAAGTGGGACGATACGTGCCAGAGATATCCGGTGATGTTCTTATTGAATCGTATGAACTAGACCCGATGCAATGGATTGAGCACCGGTTGTCAGGACAGAAACTGCCAGCAGAACCGACGAGGAAGCCCACAACAATCGTGGTAGTGCCGCCATTGAAACACAATCAGATTAGGTGGTATTCTTTCAGTGGCGGTCAACGACAGGTGCTTGAAGCATGTAGGGGTTCTCTAAGTGTTGACGCCATTGGGTATCAAATGGCCAAAACTAATGGTGAGGGTTGGAAGCCAGAACTAGTCTCGGAGATTATATTGAAGCTGTTCTCCGTGGGCATTGTGCGATTGTCGTTGCCCAGCAGTGACTGGAACAAGAGACGCTCAACAGACTAGCACGCCAAGAAGTTTTTTTTGGCAACAAGGGCCAAAGCAAGCAGGATTCGCGTAAGTTATTTGCTACGGGGTATCCTGGATAATTTGGAAATCTGTTCTTGGGTTTGCCTCGCCTGAGGCAGTGTACAAGGAGGGAATATCATGAGCGATGAGCCAGAAAGAAATGAGGGCCCACGTTTCCGAAGTGCCAAACGCAAATTGGAACCGACGGAAAGGGAGGGAATCCAGGCGATTGCCCGAAAGCTTGGAGCCGCACGACGAGAAGCATTTGGCCTTGAAGGTAACGAGGTATCAGAAGCGATCAGGAAGGAGATAACAGCTATTGCCGGCAAGCACAACATGATCGTGGAATGGAGTCTGAGGCCGGCTGCTGGGCTTCGTTGGAGGCTCAAGAGCGAGGGCGAAGGCATCTGCGCGTGCACTTGTGGGTGTGCCTGCTCGTGCAGTTGCACATGCATGGCCTAGGAGAATTGTGGTCCCTTCGGCTCACAATTAGGCGCCAACTTCAGTGTGATTTTCTGTTGACTCTACGATCGACCAAATGATTTGCCCTTAGGGCGTAGTGACCGCAAGAATAACGCGAATCGCGTTGCGATTTTTCCAGTTCATTCGGTTGTTTGAAGAGAAGGTAACCATTGATTTGGGGCTGGCAATGGGTATAGGAGAGCGTCCGTATTCGATACCCGCAAGTGTGGCCCGCGTACAGGAGGAATTGAACGCACGCTACGACAGCCAAATTAAGGGTTTTATCAATGCCATTGTGGAATTCCCATGGCCTACACCAAGCCTCAAGATTTCGGTAACCAACAGATGCAACCTGTCATGTAAATACTGTTATGATCGCATCTCCCAGCCGCCAAACCAGATGCCCGTGGACATGACCTCCGAGTTCTTGTCGTTGGTGCTTGGGAAATGGCCAAAACCAACCAACGTGTTCTTGCTTGGCGGCGAGCCTTTCCTCAACCCGTCCTGTGTTGTCGCCGCCTTGGAGAAATGCTGTTGCCGCGTGTCCGTGTCGACAAACGGCCAGGTATCGGGCTCGGATGTTGATCAGATCCTTAGAATAATCCGTTGGCGACGGAGCAGAGGTCGTTCAACGGTGTTGCAGGTATCCTGCGAGGAAGGCGGAGGAATCCGCGCAAGGCACGCAGAGGTATCTGAAGGTACGCTTCATCGGTGGTCAGCAGTGTGCGGTGACCAGATGAAGGTGAAGTACACGATGACCGAAGACGATATCGACCGCATCGAGGCGATAGCAACGTGGTACTGGGAACGAGGGTTGTTGGTACAATTTGACTATGCCGACGGCGGCTATGGTACTGGTGTGGAACAGGATCTTATGCCCGAGCGACAAAAGCACGTCTATGAATTCGTGCTGCAGACGTTTCTGTCCTCGGTCGAAGAGTGGACGAGCGATCCAAAGAGCCGATTCCCTATCCTCAAAGTGAAAACCCTTCTTAATATCGCACTGCCAAGCGCCATCATCCAGTTGCTGCAAAGACGCCCCGTCTTTTCGAGGTGCGGAATTTTGGGATATTCCATCTATGTGAGTCCTACAGGCAGAATGCATCCTTGCCATCGTCTGAGAAGCTGTGACTACGGAGACTTCATAGCAGAAGTTGGGGAAATTGATAGGCGCTTGAAGGAATTTCACCGGGAGATCGGGTTGACTATTCTGCGACAGTGTGGCGACTGCATTTGGCGCGGCACGTGCGGTGGTGTCTGTCCTGCGGTCGTTCATCTATTCGGCGACAGAGCGTGTCGAGGACGGTGCAAGTTCCACGGAACACTGGGCGATGCCGCCTTGACGGTCATGGCCGACGAGCGATACAGAAAGGACATCCGGTTTGACCGTTTCCTTTGTGAAATCTTCAGACTTTCGCCACATTGGGCAAGCCTCGAAGATTTTCGTGGGGAGGCGACGAACAAGTCTCCATAAGGCGAAGCAGGCATAAGAGACCCTGAAGGCGGACCGGACCTCTCCAATAAATTGTTTGACGGCGCCCCACGTGTCTCGGGCTGCACATCCTTGCAGCGAAATGGGCGCTACGCAGATGATTTCGGCTCGGGCTGTCAGTTCGATCACGGGCAGGAACAGGGAAACACGGGACATCTACCTATTTCGGCGCGGGCGTATGATAAGGTGCTGCGCGTTGTGCAGACGCTGGCGGATCTCGATGGCGCCGACGGCATCGCCGACAAACACGTCAGCGAGGCCGTGCCGTACCGGTCGCTGGAAGGGCAGTTCTTTGGGTAAAAGGCGCCGGAAAGCGACGATCGTCGTGCTCATCAAAAACACGATCCCATCGGCGCGGCGCAGATTGGAGGACGATTAACCACAAGAAGCGCAAGAAGCACAAGTAACTTCGCTTTTTCTTCCTCCGAACTCCAGTCTCCGGTTTTCAGCCAATACTTGACCACTTGCGCTCTACCAACGGCACGCCACAACTGGAGTTGGTGAAAAAGGCGGGTGATTCTATTGGAAGCGCGCGAAAAGCAGGGACAGACATGCGCCTGAAGAGCTATCTCGCCGCCACGTCGTAGGCCATCAGAAACTCGGCGTGGCGGATGTAGAGGCGTCCGCTGGAAATGACGGGATGTGCCCAGTGGGGGCCGTCTCCCTGGGTGACTTTGAATTGGCTGATGAGATCGTAGGCGGTTGGCGTGGCTCGAACGAGTGCGAGTGTGCCCTTCTCAGCATAGCAATAGAGCATGCCGTCGGCATAGGCGAGCGAGCCCATTCCGATTCCGCGGGTCTGGTACATGACGTGGCCGGTCTTGAGATCGAGGCAGACCCACTTGTCTTTTGAGTTGGACCCGTAGATGTATCCGTCAACGAGGACGAGGCCGCCGTGGAGCGTGTTTAGGACGGTGTCGGTCCAGCCGGGAGTGACGGTGCGGCCGTCGGTCGAGATTTCGAGCATCTGGCCGCCGTCGCGATGGCCGCTGGTAACGTAGAGTCGGCCGTCCGCGTATACGGGGGCGACGGAATGGTTAGGATCTTTGGCGTTGGTGTCGAAGGGATAAGTCCAGATTGGTTTTCCGGTATCGGCATCGAGCCCTGCGACATGGCGCGCCGTAATCGTCACGACGAGGCAGATGCCGCTGCGTTCGATGAGGATCGGCGAACAATACGCGGATTGATCGCTGAATCCGGTGCTGGTCCACACGGTCTTGCCGGTGGTTTTGTCGAGAGCGACGAGAGCGGCATCTTTTCCGCCCGGCGTACAGATCACCGTGTTTTTGTAGATGAGGGGCGCCTCCGCGAATCCGCACATGGGGGCCTCGCCGGCGAATTCCTTGGGGAGGTCTCGCGACCACAGGATTGCGCCGGACTTCGCGTCGAGGCAGAAGAGGCGGCCCACGCCGCTGAGTTCGTAGAGGCGGTCTCCGTCGATCGTGGGGGTGCTCCGACTGCCGGGATGCATCTCGCTCCAGTCGGGCCCGTAGGAGGTTTGCCACTTGATCTTGCCCGAGAGGTCAATGGCCGAGAGGATACCTTCGTTTTTCTCGCCTACCATGCCGGTGGTGAACAGCATGCCGCCGGCAACCGATGCGGACGAGTAGCCTTTCCCGATCCCCTCGACGACCCAGAGCGGTGTGAGACCTTCCGCGGGCCATTGTTTGCGCAGGCCTGTTTCCGGAGATTTTCCGTCGCGGTTCAACCCGCGAAACTGGGGCCAGTCTTCGCCGCGTGCGATAGTGGCGCTGGAAACGGTGAGCCACAGGACCGTTGCCAGCAACAAAGGTCGGATAGTGTCTGATGCTCCGAAAAGCCTGCTAGTGTTGTGAGTCATGATAAAGGCATCTTATTCTTGGACGCGAAAAGCGGGGACAGACACGGTTTTCTCAAACTGCCGAGAAAACCGAGTCAGTCCCCGTTTTTCGCTCTTGTTTGTTCCAGTTGTTGAAGAGTTGGTAAATCGGCAGCAGTTCCGTCAGGCCTTTCTCAGCGTCACGCCGCGTTGCTTCAGGTAGGCTTTTAGTTGGGGGATATCGATGATGTGGAAATGGAATACGGACGCGGCCAACAGGATCGTTGCGCCCGCCTCGACGGCGTCGTAGAAGTGGGCGAGTTCGCCGGCGCCGCCCGAGGCAACGACCGGCGCCGACACCGCCTGGGCCATCGCCCGAATCACGGGGAGGTCGTAACCGGTTTTGGCGCCGTCGCCCGCTTTGCTTGTGGGCAGGATAACGCCGACGCCGAATCCGTCGACTTTCCGCGCCCATTCGACGGCGTCCGCGCCGGTCGGTGTTCGGCCTCCATCGATGTAGACTTCGTAGCCGGACGGCAACGCCGGATTCCGGTCTACGTCGATGGCGATCGTGACCTTGTCGGAACCGAATTCGTCGACCATTTCCTTGATGATGTCCGGTTTGCGGAACCCGGCGCTGCTCACGGAGATTTTGTCTGCGCCCGCGTCGAGCACGGCGGCTGCCGACGCGACGTTGCCGATACCGCCGCCCACCGTGAACGGCACCGTGGCGGCCTTGGCGACGCGGGCGACCACGTCGAGCATGGTGCGCCGGCCCTCGACCGTTGCGGTGATGTCGAGCAAGGCGAGTTCGTCTGCGCCGGCTTCGCAATACGCGCGGGCGCACTGGACGGGGTCGCCCGCGTCGCGGATATCGACGAAGTGGACGCCTTTGACGACGCGGCCGTTTTGCATGTCCAGGCACGGCATGATGCTCACGGGTTGACTCATCTCGATGCTCCTTTTTATTGTCCGCTGAAGAGCACATTTGACCAGAATTCATTGTGCGGCTTCAAGTCAGTAGGCGCGGTCGGGGGGGGGGGGCGGGGGGTGGGGGGGGCGGGGGCGGGGCCACAAG
>Ga0315285_10004942_pt1 | contig 13792 bp, 9 predicted proteins | sample YL17G09_36_MG_FD_203698 | JGI IMG/M metagenome (GOLD analysis project Ga0315285, IMG submission 203698) | Sediment microbial communities from Yellowstone Lake, YNP, Wyoming, USA - YL17G09_36 | ecosystem: Environmental > Aquatic > Freshwater > Lake > Sediment | place: USA: Wyoming | collected...
ACGGCGTGGTGGGACCAGAACTGGCAGTATCGCCGGGCCGTGGATATCTCCGCCGCCGCGGCAGCCGAGGCCCCAGGCAAGTCGGAGATCCCTAAGGGAGCGCAGACCCCCAAGGCGGCCGGGACGGCAAAAGCGCCCAAGGCCCCCAAGGGCCGCGCCGAGGGCGACGAAATAGCCTGGGTGACCATCCCCACCGGCGGGCTGTGCAGGCCGGACGGAAGCGATATCCGCGTGGCAACCGGCTCGCGAGATGAGGTGCCCAGCGCCGTGCTGATGGCCGGGCCGGGCGATTTCGCCAAGGTCGCCTTCGCCCAGCGCGGCCAGGCGGGCCGGTACTACGTCTACTTCGGCAACGCCAAGCCGTCCGCGCCTAAGGAAACCCTGGAGATCCGGCGCGGCGTGCTGTTGGAGACCAAGCTCTATGACGGCAAGGCGGTGGCCATACTGGCCCATGCCCGCCAGGCCTTCGACAACTCGCCGGCGCTGCTGGGACGGGCCTTCCTGCCTGACATCTTCATTGGCCACAACCCCTTCGGCCCGCAGAGCAACATCGCTGCGCGCTACACGGCCTGGCTCGACTGCCCGGGCGAAGGCATATACCAGTTCGCATGTTCCAGCCAGGACGCGTCGTTCCTGCTGATTGACGATAAGGAGGTCGTCGCCAACGGCGGGACCCACCCGCCCCAGCGCGACATCAGCAGGCGTGCCAGCGTCAAGCTTTCGGCCGGGGTTCACAAGCTGACTTTCTACCACGTCAACCTCACGGGCGATCCGGTCGCGGTGGCGGCCTGGCAGGCGCCGGGGGGCCTGCGCATCTGGCCCATCCCGCCCCACGCGTTTGAGCCTGTGACCGAGGCGCACGTCGGCGCGATGGAGCAGTACGGCAAACCCGCCTGCGCCAGCTTTGTCGCGCGGCACGGCGGCGAGGTCTTCGTGGTGGGGCGGTACTACCAGCGCTGGATCTTCGAGGCAGCGGTATTCGCCGCGCGGGCCGGCGTCGCGCCGGAGTTTGGCTGGGACTTCGGCGACGGGCAGGTCGCGACGGGAGCGAAGGCCGAGCACGTCTATTTCGTGCCGGGTGCGCAAACGGTGACGCTGACGGCCAGGACCGCGGGCAGGGATCTGACTTACCGCAATGCGGTTTACAACACCCGCCCCTGGGACCAGGCGCCCGCCGACAGGCTCGACAGCATTGCCCTGCACAGGCAGATCGTCCAGGGTTACGATTTCGCCGCTCTGCCGGTCGAGGCCAACGCCAACGCGATCCTGCTGCTTCACGCGGCCGGGGCCGACGACGCGATGGTCAAGGCGGGCGCGGCCCTGCTTGCCCGCAACTCAGGCCCACCCGAGGCACTGGTCAGTGAGGCGGTGCCGCTGGTGGCATCCGAGCTTGCTCCGGACGGCAGGGCCAAGGCGTACCTCCAGGCCGAGTTGCTGGCCAAGACGGGCCCGGTTCGGGCCGCCATGGCCGAGCGGGCGGCCAGGACGATGCTGGACGAGCTTGCGGACCCCAATGCCGCGATGGCGATTTTCACTCGCGTCGTGCGGGACTACGGGGCCGTCAGCGGCCTGCACGCGGTCCGGGCCGCGAAGGTCGGCATCGGCGACGTCTGGCGGGTGAGGGGCGATCTGGCCGAGGCCCGCAAGGCCTACGCCGCCGTCGGCTACGGGTCCGGCATCAACCCCGCGCGGGTCGAGATCGCCAAGGGCGACTACGCCCGGCACGTCGAGCAGTACATCCTCGAAAGCCAGTTCGCCGACGCCGACGACTACATCGAGACGTGGGGCACGGACATCCCGGCCGACAAGCTCGAAGGCTACTGGTCGCTCCTGGTGACGCGAAAGTGCCTGGCCAGGAAAGACCACGCCGGCGCCGCCCGCGAGGCGGCAGTGCTGGTGAAGGTAAACCCGCGATCCGACTACGCCCCCGAGCTTCTGATGCTCGCGGCCAAGGCATACGATAAACTCGGCAAGGCCGCCGAGGCGGCCGCGGCGCGCCGGCAGATCGTCGAGCAATACCCGGAAAGCCCCCTGGCGGCCGAGGCCGCGGGGAAGAAATAGCAGCCGCTAGTGCGGTGTTTCGCGAATACTGTGACTTGTCATAAATCCCAAAATCCAAATCTCGAATCTCGAAATCCGAAACAAATCCAAATTACCAAATTCAAATGTTCAAAACGCCAATGGATGGCACAATACGTGTGAGGAACCCGCGGGTACCCGTCATGGGGGGGCTTGTTTTGGATTTTGTGCTTTGAATTTGTTTCGGATTTCGTGCTTCGGATTTCGGATTTGTCGTGCAAGGAAAGGAGCCGTCATTGCCGACGGACGTGATAAAAGTCGATCGTGCCAATGGCCGGGAAGTCGCCGAGGCTGCCCATAAAGGCGTGTTGGCGCTGAAGAAGGGCCGGCTGGTGGGCTTTGCGACCGAGACGGTCTACGGCGTGGCGGCGCTGGCAACCTGCGACGATGGCCTGGACCGCCTGCGCGAGCTCAAGAACCGCCCGGCCCGCCCGTTCAGCCTGCACCTTGGCAGGCCGCGGGACGCGCACCACTATGTGCGGAATCTGCCGGACCTGGCGGAACTGCTCATCCGCCGAAGCTGGCCGGGGCCGGTCACGCTTGTCGTCCCTGCCGGCGGGCAGTTCGCGGATGTCCGCCTGCGGCGGCGGCAGGGACTCTACGAGCGGCTCTGCCACGATGGTCTGATCGGCCTGCGCTGCCCCGACGAGCCGGTCGCCCAAGCCATGCTCTCGGGCATCTGGCTGCCGGTGGTGGCGCCCAGCGCGAACCTTGCGGGCCGGCCCTCGCCGCGCTCGGCGGGGGAGGTCCTGGAGGACCTCGACGGGAAGATCGACCTGCTTATCGACAGCGGCCCGACGCGTTACGGCAACGACAGCACGGTCGTCCGCTGCGACGAGTCCGGCTGGGAGGTCCTCCGCCCCGGCGTCTACGACGAGGACAGCATCCGCCGGATGCTGACGCGGACGTGCCTTTTCGTATGCACCGGCAACACCTGCCGCAGCCCGATGGCGGCGGGGCTGGCGCGGAAGATCCTGGCTGAGCGCATGGGCTGCAAGATCGGCGACCTGCCGCGTCATGGCGTGAAAGTGCTTTCCGCGGGCATCGTTGCCACTGACGGCGCCCGGGCGACCGCCCAGGCCATCCAGGCCGCGCGGGCGATGGGCGCGGACATTTCGCGACATCGCTGCCGAAACTTGACAAGGGAGTTGATAAAAGAGGCGGATGTGGTATTTTGCATGGCGGATTCTCACGTGTCCCAGGCCAGGCGAATAGCCTCCGATGAGGCCCACAAAATCCACAAGCTGGACGCCCACGGCGACGTGCCGGACCCGGTTGGCGGCAGTTTGGACATCTACCGCGCCGCGGCCATGAGAATCGAGAAAGCCTTGCGGATTGCGCTGGCCAAGGGAATATTATAAGGGCCACGCCATCTGGGCCTCGCCGCGGTTACACCCGCAAAAAGGCCGCGCGGACCGGAACGGATAAAGGACCATTATGAAGATTGCACTAGCCGCCGATCATCGCGGCCATTCCGTCAAGGAAAAGGTCGCCGTTCTGCTCAGCGAGCAGGGCCACGAGGTGTTGGACATGGGCACCAACAGCTCGCGGAGTTGCGACTACCCGAACCTCGCATACCCGGCCGCTCGATGCGTCGCCGACGGCAAGGCGGGGGCGGCGATCCTCATATGCGGCAGCGGGATCGGCATGACGATCTGCGCCAACAAGATCGCCGGCGTCCGCGCGGCGCTTTGCCACGATGAGCTGACGGCCCAGATGTCCCGCCGGCACAACAACGCCAACATCCTGTGCCTTGCCAGCGACATGCTCGGCGAGGAGCTCATCCGGCGGATCGTCGCCAGTTGGCTGAGCACCAGTTTCGAGACCGGCGGGCGGCACGAACGCCGCGTCCGCAAGATCGCCTGGATCGAGCAGGGCAAGGACCCCTCCGGTTATAACGAAGAAAACGGCATGTTTGCCGATGATGAAGCCGGCGCCTGCGGAGCGTAGGGGCCGCGTGCTTAGCTCGCGGCCCGATTGCGGATTGCGGATTGCGGATTGCGGATTGCGTCCCGGCGCGCCGGGAACTGATTACGGATTTCCGCAATCGAGAGTTTGGGCGCATTTATCTTCAGCCCCGTTCACGGGGCTTTGCCCCTAAGGGGTATAGACCAGGCCTTTTAGGCCTGGGGGGGAGGCAATCCGCTTTCCTCTTTTGTCTGTGTCTTTAGCACGCTTCAGCGCGCTTACCCGTTCTGGATTGCCTTTAGGCTAAAGCCCCGAGCAAGCGCGCTAAAGCGTGCTGAACATAAGTGATGCTCCACCACCCAGGCCTGAAAGGCCTGGTCTAAACCCCGCTGGCGCGGGGCAAAGCCCCGTGAACGGGGCTAGGAGAGCTGGAGCCATCTGTTTCACAAACACTAATGTGTGTTAGTTCTGCGGCACCGCATTAGTTCAATGTGAACCTTGCCCACGCGGCAGCGGTAACGCCCAGACCAATATAGCACAGCAGTATTACAACCCCGTAGAGCACCAACATACTTCGCCACACCACGGTACCTTTGACCAACGACGCAGCAAGAAATGGCAACCCTAGGATGGCAAGCACACAGATACTTCCGACATCCATAACAAACGGACTCACCATTGGCGGTCCTATACCAGTGGCACGAAACCCGATCACCCGCGCAAAGATGATATCCGCCGGCCCACGCAGCGGCTTCCCGATTGCCAGGTTTGTCAGCCACCAGATCATCACAATGGCGCCGCAATACAACACCAATACCACACCCCTCCTCCGTAGACACCGCGCAACTATGCCGCATCTTGTCATTATGCACCTCGGCTCATTCCGTGGTTCTCGGTCGTGCCGATTTGCTGGGCGTTTGAGTTCTCATGCCTTCCTGGGCGGCCAGTACGCATGGTGCGGCATATCGCCCATAAGACCTCCCCCCTATGACCTAAGACCTAGGACCTATGACCTTCTGTTTCCCTGAGCCTATTCCTTCGGGAATCTCGCTATGGCGTCGTCGTTGCCGATCAGGACGAGGACGTCGCCGGCGCGAACGGCGCTGGTCGGGCCTGGTGCACTTATCACCGTTTGGCAGGAGGTGGCGGCGCCGTCGGGCGCGGTGTGCTCGGTGGTCCGGCGGATGGCGACGACCAGCACCTTGTAGCGCGTGCCGACGGCCAGGTCGGCGAGGGTCTTGTCGTGGAAGCTCGCGGGGGCCTGGACCTGCACGAGGCTGTGGCCCTCGCCGAGGACGGTTCTCTCCAGCACGGCCGGGGCGAGCAGGCGGTTGCACCAGCGGTCTGCGGACTCGCGTTCGGGGTTGACGATGTCGTCGGCGCCGACGCGGGAGAGTATCTGCCCGCGGACGCTGGTGGTGGCCCGGCTGATGACCCGCTTGACGCCGATCTGCTTGAGGATGACGGTGGACAGGACGCTTTCCTCGAAGTCCACGCCGATGCCGACGATTGCCGCGTCAACCTTGTCGATACCCTGTGCGAGCAGGGCCTGCTCGTCGGTGGCGTCCAGGCTGACGGCCAGGGCCACGCGGTCCTTGATCTCCTCGACGATCTCCGGGTCGCGGTCGATGGCGATCACTTCGGCGCCCGCGTCGGCCAACTGCATCGCCAGCCGCATTCCGAACCGTCCCAGACCGATAACTGCGAAGCGTTCCATGGAATCACCCGATTACCCTATTAGCACGGTTTCCGAAGGATATGAGTATTTTACCGGCCGGATGTGAGTGGTTACCGCCAGCAGCAGCGTCAGCGGCCCCACGCGTCCGGCGAACATTCCGAAGATGGCCACCAGCTTTCCCATCAGGCCCAGTTGGCCGGTTATGCCGGCCGAGAGGCCCACGGTTCCGCAGGCGCTGCACGCCTCGAAAAAGAGCTTCATGAAGTCCCACCGCGGCATGGCCAGGCAGAGCAGCAGCGTAACTGTGCCCACGAGCATCATGTACAACACAGCCACCGTCGCGGCGCGGCGCAGCAGCATGGCGGAGATCGTCCGCCGATAGGCCTCGATCTCCTTTCGCTGTCGGATCATCGACCATGCCGCCAGGATCAGAACCGTGAAGGTGACGGTCTTCATGCCGCCGGCGGTGCCGGCCGGGCTGCCGCCGACAATCATCAAACCGCATATCCACAGCCTGGCCGCGTCGGTAAGGTCCTTGTCCATGTCGATGGTGTTGAAGCCCGCCGTTCGGGCGGTGATGGACTGGAAGGCGCTCTCCCGCAGCCTGGCGCCGAAGGGCATGTTGCGGAATCGCCGCGGGTCTTCCTTGACGCCCGAGCCGGGCCCGTAGGTGGGGTTGCGTTCCAGTTGCGGGGGGGCGGCCTCGGTGCCGAACAGCATCAGCCCGGCCGCCCCGATCACCAGCAGCACCGCCGTGGTCGAAAGCGCGATCCTGGAATGCAGCGAGAGTCTTGGCCGCGGCTGGTTGGCGCGCCCCAGAACCCGCTTGACCGTGCGCCACAGGAAGGCGGCGCAGTCCTCGACGACCGGGAAGCCGAGCCCGCCCAGGATGATCAGCGGCCCGATCACGCCGAGCATCTGCCATCGCTGGCGAAGCGGGGTCTGCCAGCCCTCGGCCACGCCGGCCATCAAGTTATTGCCGTGGAGCGAGAAGCCCGCGTTGCAGAACGCCGAGACGCTGTGGAAGACCGCCTGCCAGGCCGCCTCGGTCGCACCGGGCGTATATGCGCCCTGCTGCGCGGCGAACATGGGGTACAGCAGCACAGCCCCGACGGCCTCGGCCAGTAGCGTCATTGCGACCACGAACGCCACGACCCGCCCGAGCCGGCCTATGCTTTGGGTGCCCATCATCTCGCCGAGGGTGCTGATGGAGCGAACCGAAAAACCTCTTCCCACAACCATCGCCAATACCGTGCCGAACAGCATGATCCCCAGCCCGCCGAGTTGGATCAGCGCGAGGACCACCACCTGTCCGAAAAGCGTGAAGTCCTTGCCCGTGTCGCGCACGGCCAGACCCGTCACGCACGTGGCGCTGACGGCGGTGAACAGGGCGTTGTCGAGGTACAGAATCGGCTGGTGGCCTGGCGGCGTGGCGGCCGGGAGCATCAGCAGGCCCGTTCCGGCCAGGCACAGGAACAGGAAGCTGGCGATCAGCAGCCGGCTCGGCGGCAGGCCGCTGCTGGCGAAATCCAGGTTCACGCTCACCCCGCGAAGGACGAGCGCAACAAATATGTATACCTGCGTGATTACAAGGTACACCGCCCCGGCCGAGAGAACCTTCGCCTCGATCGGCGCCACCGCGACGGCTGCCGCCGCGGCGAACATCAGCCCGAAGTCCAGCCAGTTCTCGCGGAAGTACGCCACGCGGTCGATGGACAGCTCGAGCCTGACAAGGCGGTCGAGGATGAAGATTGCCACCACGGCCGTCTGAACCGCGTGGAGCACCGTCTGCGGAACCGGCAGGGGCGGGCGGAATCCGTACTCCAGCACCAGCGCCGCGACTGCAACCACGCCCGTCAGCCCCAGTTGGAAGTTCAGAAACCAGGCCAGCCGGCGCGCGGAAAAGACATGCCACGGGCGCGACAGCAGGGCGTAGAGTCCGATGGCCGGCAGGACCCGCCCGCCGTGGAAGGCCCCAGCCGTCAGGCACACGACAGCCGCGCCGAGCAGGATCAGGTCCAGCCAGTGCTCGTGGAGGTAGCCCCTGGTGTCGGCCGCCCGGGAGTAGCCCACGATGCGATGCCAGGCCAGCAGGCCAAGCAGGATGAACTGCCCGGCCGTCAGGGCCAGGCGCGCCTGCGGCGCCAGGTAATCCTGCAAATACACCAGCACCAGAGCCGCCGCCACCAGCACGCCTGCCGCCGCCAGCAGCAGCCGCAAGGCCGGCGGCGCCGGCTCGGGGTCTATCTCATGCGTAGTGAGATTCCGCGTGGTCACTTCTTCTTGTATACCTCGTCGGGGTCGAAAAGCTTCTCGGCGACCACTTCCCACTCGCCGTCAACGCTCAGCTTGCGGAAGAAGCACGAGAGGTATCCCTCATGGCAGGCCGCGCCGTGCTGCACTGCCTCGATCACCAGCGTGTCCTTGTCGCAGTCGGTGTAGATGGCCTGGACCTCCTGCGTGTGCCCGCTGCTCTCGCCTTTCATCCAGTGCTTCTGCCTGTTTCGAGACCAGAAGTGCGTCTTGCCCGTCCGGATCGTGTCCAGCAGGCTCGCCTCGTTCATGTACGCGACCATCAGGACCTGCCTGGTCCCGGCGTCGACAACGACGGCTGGGATAAGCCCGCCGGCATCGTACTTCAGACCCTTGACCGTCTCTTCCAACTTGCTCACCGCATACTCCCGTGCCCGGCCCTGCCTGGCGATGCAATGGAAGTATCGTATCGGCATCCGCCGTCCGGGTCAATATCGCGTGGAAACCGCGGCAGGGCGGAGTAAGCGAAGAAGAAACGGCATGTTCACGCAGAGGGCGCAAAGAACGCCGAGGTAAAAGAAGAAACAAGAGAATCCATGTCCAACGCCAAGGTCCGGCAGGCATGGAAGGACATCCTTCCACGGATGCAGGAGCCGGGGCATAGGTCCTATGGGTCTTATAGGACCTATGGCCATCCTTCCGCGGATGAGGGGCCGGAGGCCCAAAAGAAGGCCGGCGAAGTAAACGCCGATTAAGCGGCTACTCTTCTGGCCAGAGGAGTTTAAGGTATTGGCCGCCATTTGGGCGGCCAGTCCCTGGATGCAGGAGATCCATTGATGGCGAGTGAAGCCGTGACCGAACCCAAAGCCGCACCCGCGCACGAGCCGCCGGGCGAGTGCAAGGCTCTGATTGCCGAGGGCGCCGACGACGTCTCGGCCATCGCCGCGCTGGGCGCGGCGTACAAGTCGTTGACGGACCAGTTGGCCCGCGTGGTTGTCGGGCAGCAGCGCGTCATCGAGCAAGTGATGGTCGCGATGTTCTGTCACGGGCACGCCCTGCTTGTCGGCGTGCCGGGCCTGGCCAAGACGCTGCTGGTCCGCACCCTGGCCGACGTGCTGCACCTGAGCTTCAAGCGGATCCAGTTCACGCCGGACCTCATGCCGTCGGACATAACCGGCACGGATGTGCTCGAGGAGGACCGAACCACCGGCAAGCGGGTCTTCCGCTTCGTCCGCGGGCCGATCTTCGCCAACATGATCCTGGCCGACGAGATCAACCGCACGCCGCCCAAGACCCAGGCGGCCCTGCTGGAGGCGATGCAGGAGCACCGCGTGACCGTCGGCGAGCGGACCTACCCGCTGGGCGAGCCGTTCTTCGTGCTGGCCACACAGAACCCCATCGAGCAGGAAGGAACCTACCCGCTGCCCGAGGCCCAGCTCGACCGCTTCATGTTCAACATCCACGTGGATTACCCCTCGCCCCAGGAGGAGTTGGCGATAATCAAGCAGGTCGCCGGCACGTACCAGGCCGAGCTCTCGCGGGTGCTGACGGGCAAGGACATCCTGCGCCTCCAGCAGATCGTCCTTCGCGTCCCGGCTGCCCAGCACGTGCTGGAGTACGCCCGCGACCTGGTCCGGGCAACCCGCCCGCGGTCGACCGAGGCGCCGGGCTTCATCGACGAACTGGTCAACTGGGGCGCCGGTCCGCGGGCGAGCATATACCTGACGCTGGCGGCCAAGGCACGGGCAATCATCGACGGGCGCTACCACGCGACGACCGAGGACGTCCGCGAGATGGCCCTGCCGGTGCTGCGCCACCGCGTGCTGACGACGTTCAACGCCGAGGCGGCGGGAATCAGTTCCGACGAGATAGTGCGGAGACTGCTGAGCGAGATCAACCCGCCGGCGGAGAGGATGTAGGAATTGCGGAATGCGGAATGCGGAATGCGGAATGTCCCGAATCCGCCGCGGCGGATCGAGGGGCGGAATGTAGAGGCAAAACCGATATCGGGTGCCGCGGGCTGCTCCGGCGTGAAGGCGGACATGCAATCCCTGGGCGACATCGAATCTGGATACCGTAATGGTTGGCCCGGAAGCAAAACCCGAGTACATGCGGCTGCTTGACGGCGAGGCGCTGGGCAGGCTCCATCGGCTGGAGCTGCTGGCGCGCGGCGTGGTCGAGGGTTTCGTGGCCGGGAGGCACCGCAGCCCGTACAAGGGCTTTTCCGTCGAGTTCGCCGAGCACCGCCAGTACGCCCCCGGCGACGACATCCGCGACCTGGACTGGCGTGCCTACGGCAAATCCGACCGCTACTACGTCAAGCAGTACGTCGAGGAGACCAACCTGCGGGCGACGATCCTGCTGGACGCATCAGGCTCGATGGGCTACCGCGGCAACCTTGCCGCCCGCGCCGACGGGCGGATGCTCAGCAAGTTCGAGTACGCCCGGTTCCTGGCGGCGTCGCTGGCGCACCTGATGATCCACCAGCAGGACGCGGTCGGCCTGCTTATGTTCGACACGCAAATCCGCGTGTACATCCCGCCGCGAAGCAGGCCGGGACACCTGCGGGTGCTGCTCGGCGAGCTCGCCGGGGCCGGCTGCGGGGGCGAGACGGCCATCGCGCCGATCCTGCACGACATCGCCCAGCGCTCGCACCGGCGCGGGCTGATGGTGGTCATCAGCGACCTGCTGGACGATCCCGGCGAAATCCTCCGCGCGCTGCACCACTTCCGCCATCGCAGGCACGAGGTGATGGTCCTGCACGTCCTGGCCGAGGAGGAACTGACGTTCCCGTTCGAGCAATTCACCGAGTTTAGCGACCTCGAGCGCCCCGCCGGGCGGCAGCACGTTGACGGCCGCGCGATCCGGGCCGAATACCTCGACCAGTTCCGCCGGCACGTGGCCAGGCTCCAACAGGGCTGCGGACAGATGAACGTGGACTATGTCCAGTTGTCCACCGGCCACGACTTCAGCGCGTCCCTGAGCGTATACCTTGCCGAGCGAGAGGCCCTGACCAAGTGAAAGAGTGCAATGCAATGCGTAACAAACTTCATAACGTGGCTCTTGGCATGCCGGAATGCCTGCATTCTGCCGGCCTGTGCGGCGAAGGTTGCGTTTCACGATGTGTGCCCGCCACCACGCCGGCAATCCGCAATCCGCAATCCGCAATCCGCAATCAGAACCGCTGCCTCGCGCCAGGGTACCCAACCACGCAATGACGTTCCTGAACTTCTACATTCTCCTGGCCCTTTTCGCCCTGGCGATACCGGTGGTCATCCACCTGCTCAACCGCTCCAAGGCTCGCGTGGTTGGGTGGGGGGCCATGAGGTTTCTGTCGGCCTCGCTGGCTGCGCGGAGCCGGCGGATCATGGTCGAGGAGATTGGTCTGCTGATCCTGCGGTGCATGGTGGTGGCGCTGGCGGTCCTGGCGGCGGCGAGGCCTTTCCTGCCGACCAGGCCCACGCTGATGGTGCTGGTTTTAATCCCGGCCGTGCCCGCGGCGGCTGTTTGCCTGGCCGTGGCGGCGTCGATGTGGTCCCGCAAGATGCTGCGGTGGCGGCTGCTGATCGTGGCGGGCCTGCTGCTGCTGGTTCCCCCCGGCACCGGCGCGTTCGAGCAGTGGCGCCAGGCGAAGCTATGGGATTTCGGCGGCGGGCCAAAGGACGTGGCGATCGTCATTGACGGCTCGATGTCTATGACCCTGCCCGCACGAGGCAGCCGCGACGGCGGAGAGACGAACTTTGACCAGGCTGTCCGCCTGGCGCGGGCGGCGGCCGCCGATTGCGGGCCGGGCGACGGGATAAGCCTCGTGGTGGCGGGGGCCGTGCCGCGGGCGATTCTCGGCAGCCCGACGTCCAACCGCAACGACGTGGCCCTGTCGCTGGACGCGCTGACGCCCATGGGCGGCACGATGCGCGCGGGTGCGGCGCTTCAGTTGGCGTCGCAGACGCTTGCCGGCGGGGCGAATCCGGGCAAGAAGATCATCCTCATAACCGATGGCCGGCAGATCGGCTGGGATGTGCGTGCCAAGGCGAGTTGGCGGTCCGTGGGTGCGGCCCTGAGCCATCTGCCGACTGTCCCCGACGTGATCGTCGCCGCGCTGCCCGCGCCGCGCAGCCTGGCCAACCTGGCGATTACGGACATCTTGCCGGACCGCCGGGTGATAGGCGCCGACCGCGAGGTCCGCATCGACGTGTACGTCCGCTCGACGGGCGCAGGCGCCTCAAGCGACGCGGCCGTAACCCTGCTGGTCGACGCCACGGCGGTCGGGACCAGGGACCTTTCGCCGGTTAGGCCCGCCCTTGGGGCCTTTGATGGGGGCGCCGTCGAAGTCGTGCGGTTCAATCACCGCTTCGCTCGCGGCGGGCGGCACGTCCTGACGGCGAGGCTGGAGGTGCAGGATGCCCTTGGCGGCGACAACATCGCCCGCCGGGTCGTGGACGTTCGCGCGGAGCTTAAGGTGCTGATCGTGGACGGCTCGCCGTCGAGCCGCCCGCTGGGCGGCGCGGCGGACTTCATCGACGCCGCATTGTCGGCGGGGCCGATCCGCCAGGGCGCCCCTGCCAGCCGTCCCGGCAAGAGCGGCGACGGCGCCATGATGGCCACGACGGTTGTCGCCGCGCCGGACGCCGCCAAGGTTACGGACCTTCGCGATTACGCGGTGGTGGTCCTTGCGGATGTGCCGATGCTGCCGGCGCCGCTGGCGGAGAAAGTCGCGGCCTTCGTTGCCGGCGGCGGGGGGCTGTTGATCGCGCCCGGCCCGCAGTGCAGGCCGGAGTTCTACAACGCCTGGCGCGACGCGGCAGGGGGGCCTGTCGCGCCTGCCCGGCTTGGGCTGCTCAAGGCCGGGGCGGATGGCAAGGCCCGGCTCTCGCCGGCGACGTTCAGCCATCCGGCCCTGGCGCGGATCACCGACGATCCGGGCAACGACGCCGGCAGCGCGGCGTTCACGAGCTACTGGCGTCTGGAGCCGCGGGAGGCCCGCGGCGAAGCCGGCGTGGGCGGGCGCCTGGACACGGGCGAGCCGCTTGTTGTTGAGCGAAAGTTCGGCAAGGGCCGCTGCGTCATGCTGGCCGGGGCGTTGGACGCCCGCGCGAGCAACCTGCCGACGCTCAACTGCTTTGTCCCGCTGTTGCACGAGATGGTCTGCTACCTGGCCGAGGGCCAACTGAGCGAGCCCAACGGCCGGGTCGGCCAGGATGTGACGATAGAACTGCCCGGGGCCGGCAAGCTCCTGGCGGCAGGCGACAAGCTTGACGTGGTCACGCCCGGCGGGGCCAGGCGCTGGGCGACCGTCGCGCCGGGCGATCGGGCGCCGCGGGCGGAGTTCAACAGTGCCGACGAGCCGGGGCTGTACCGGCTGCTGCTGCCGCCAGCTGTCGCCCAGTGCTGCTCCGCCATTTGCCCCGACGGCAAAGGCGTGCCGTTTGTCGTGGTCGACCGCGGCGACGAGAGCGCCATGGCCATGCTTACCGACGCCGACCTCCAGATTGCCCGCGCGCACATTCGTGAGGCCCTGGACCGCCAAAGGGGCCGGGCGGGCAAGCTGCTGGTCCGCGTCGAGAATGCGGATGAGCTGCTGGCGGCTGTGTCGGGCGGCATACCCGGCAGCGAGCTATGGCAGTACGTGGCGGTGGCGCTGGTGCTGGCGCTGCTGGCCGAGACGGCCTTTGCCCGGTGGATCGCCTGGCGGCGTCGGGCGCACTTAGCGACGCCGGTGGAGTTCGGCCGGGCGGGCAACGCCTAGGACCTGTGATATAGGTCTTATAGGTCCTATAGGTCCTATAGGACTTATGAATTGGTGGCCATGTGTCTTGTAGGTCCTATGGGCCCTAAGACCTAAGAGCTATGACCTATGACCTTCTGTTTTGGGCA
>Ga0315285_10004943_pt1 | contig 13792 bp, 16 predicted proteins | sample YL17G09_36_MG_FD_203698 | JGI IMG/M metagenome (GOLD analysis project Ga0315285, IMG submission 203698) | Sediment microbial communities from Yellowstone Lake, YNP, Wyoming, USA - YL17G09_36 | ecosystem: Environmental > Aquatic > Freshwater > Lake > Sediment | place: USA: Wyoming | collected...
GGGGGGCGGGTCGAAGGCTGGGTGGACGACGAAGTCGGGGTAGAGGTTGGCCAGGGCGCTGCTCGTGCTGCCCAAGGCGGACGCTTCGAAGGCGACGCGGGCCAGGAGCCAGGCGAGGAGCTGGTAGTTGTTCTTGGTCTCGGGGAACGAGTAGGTGCGTGGTGGGGTCCAGCGGTGGAGGAAGTGCCAGGCGTCGCCCGCGAGGATGGTCAGGGTGGCGCTGCCGTCGGGCGGGAAGTCGTGGCGAAGGCCGACGATCCACATGGCGGGGCCGTCCGAGCTGAGGGCGTCGTAGCCTGGGGACACCTGCACCTGCGCGCCCTTGCGGATGGCGGCGTTGGCGCCGCTGCCCAGGGTGTTGTACTGGCCGTTGCTGTTGTCCAGAACGATGGTGCTGATGGTGGGTATGAGGCTGGTCTCGGTGATGGTGGCGGCGATGACGTCGGCGGTCACGTCGATCGTGTCGCTGGCCAGGGTGCCCCGGAACACGCGGTTGGGGCACGTCAGGAAGATGTAGGTGCTGCTGAACGGGATGGCGAGCCCGTAGTCCTGGTCAAGGTTGAAGGGGGCGGGCTCGCGCCACTGGTCGTTGATGAAGTCGGCGGTGGCCGGCATGTTGGTGATCATCGTGCGATCGTAGGCGCCGGTGCCTGTGTACCGCTCTCGGAAGGATGCCCTGATCACGTCGGGGTAGGCCAGGTTCGGGGCGTGGAAGGTGACGGTGGAGGCGACGGCGGCAGAGACGATGGTTAGCGGGGTGCCCCACGTGGCGGTGGCCACGGAGTAGCCGTCGCCGAAGATCTGGCGCACGAGCTTGGCGTCGGTGGCGTCGGCCCCGGTGGCGAGACAGTTCCAGTCCTGGATGTAGTGGCAGGCTAGGCCCGTGAGCGTCAGGCCCGTGGTGGAGGTGACCTTGGCCTGCCAGACGGAGGACAGGCAGCGGCGGGCGGCGATGTTGGTGCCGTCGTTGATGATGACGCACTGGGCGGTGGTGGACTTGGCGGCGGCGGCGATGTGGGTGATGGTCGAAGAGTGGGTAAAGGCCAGGGCGAACGCCGACCAGGAGCTGCCGCCGTCGGAGCTGGTGGCCATGTAGACCTGGGTGGGTGTGCCGTTGTCGACGGCGAACGCCCAGAGGTAGAGGCCGTACTTGGCGATGGCGCACAGGCGGGTGGAGGCGCGCCAGTTCGTCCAGGTCGACCAGTCGGGGGAGCCGGCCGTCGTGTCGACGCGCTGTCGGTAGAGGGTGTTGGCCTCGATACGGAGTCGGGTCATGTAGTTGTCGGTGGTGATGGCGGCGGCGTGGGGGCCGTCGGCCTCTGCGCCCGTGTAGAGTGTCGACCACGTGGGGTTGCGGATGTTGGCGAATCGGGTGGAGATGACGGTCTTGAGGTAGGGGACTCGGCTCAGCGCGCGCTGTGCGGTCGTGAGTGCTCCGGCCAGGGTGCGCATGTGGTCATGGCCCTGGGTCGGTGTCCTGAGTCGGCGTGGGCTGGCTTGGGATGTAGAGTCGGCGGACGCCGACCTTGGCGCGGTCTCGGATGCCCTTCCAGAACTCGGCCAAGAGGTCGGCGCTGAGGGTCTTCCAGTCGCGGTCGACGCCTGGGCCGCCGGTGCTGATGCGGTTGACGGCGTAGGCGGCCTGCTGGCGGCAGGCGTAGCCTTCCGCGCCAGCGATAAGGATCTCCTCCTCTTCCTCGCTGAGGGTGGACGTGCTGACGTCGAGGGTGTGCTGCGAGTGCCAGTAGACGATGCAGTTGCCGCCGCTGGGGACGGGGCCGCTGGTGATGGTCAGGGTGTCGATCCACGAGGAGAAGTCGACGTAGGTTCTGGGGTCGGTGCCGGTGGGGTACTCGACGGCGACGATGCGGACGCGGGGCGTCAGGGCGGTGATCGAGACGGCGCGGGATCCGTTGGTGGTGGCGATGGTGGTGGACTGCTGCCTGGGTATGGCGTGGGAGAGCTGGCGTAGGGCGTGGGAAATGAAGCGGTCTAGCTCGGCGTCTGTCCAGAGGGTGGAGGCGGCGTCGTCCAGGTCGTCCCTGATGCGCAGGCGGATGGCGGCGAGTAGGGCCACGGGGGCCGCCTAGCTAGGGCGAGCCCCGCGCAGTGTGTGCTTCCGGGCGGTCTCGGTGGTGGGTCTGCGCGGGGGACGGGGCGCAGCAGGAGGCGGCGGCGTTTGTTCGTCCCCCGCGCTTGCCATGGGGGCCACGAGGATACGGCCACAGTTGGAGCAAGACTGCCCGTCCTGCTCTAGCAGGACCTTGGTCTTGCAGCGCTCACAGTAGACGCCCGCCATTAGTTCGTCCAGTCGAGGGCGCCGGAGATGCCGTCCAGTCGGGCGACGGCCTCGGTCGCCTTGAGGGCGATGGCGGTGTAGGCCTTCATGCGGATGCGGTTGGCGTCCTTCGTCTCGAGGGTGCCGATGTTCTCGAGCTGGATGATGCGCTCGAGGTCGTCCTGGGCGTTGGGGTCGTCGGCGGTGATGCCGAACAGGCCGGTGTCCTCGAGGCGGCAGGCGAAGATGGAGGAGCCGAGGCCTGTGGTCTTGAGGGCGAAGGCGCCGGAGCTGATGGTCTCGGTGTCCACGATGAAGTCGCACGGCAGGATGGGCACGTCGCTGTAGAAGCGGACCGGGCGGTTGATGCCCTGGACGGTGGACAGGGCCAAGTCCCAGCCCTGGGAGCGGGCCAGCTTCTGGATGCCGCGGATGCTGCGGCGGCTGGCGATAAGGCAGGTGGGTCGGGGCTTGACCAGGTCTATGAGCTGGTCAAGGAGGGAGAAGGAGCCAGCGCCGAGTACGGTGGTGGCGCCCGCGTGTACCTGCTGGCCAGTGGCGTCGTCGCTGATGATCTCGTGCAGGCCGTCGAACTGCTCGGCGGCGGTGTCGATGCTGCCGTAGATCGCCGCGTCGCCCCATGTGTCGGCAAAGTTGCGGGCCTTTATCGTCAGGAGTTCGGCGACCAGGTCTTGGTCTTTCGAGCGGGTGACCGCGAGGAACTTGTCGATGTCGGCGTCGGTGATGAGGATCTTGAGGGCCAGCGTGCACTGAGTGGTCGTGGGCGTGGCCTCGGTGACGGTGCCGCCTGCGGCGATGAACGTGGGGGCGGCGGCGGCGAGTTCACGCTGGTACTGCAAGGCGTTGCCCCGGATGGGGACGAAGGGCATCAGGGCCAGGAGCGGGTTGACCTGGACGGAGATCTCGGCGACGCCGACCAGGACTTGGTTGGTCGAATACTTGTCTGCCTCGGCTAGGGTTAGGGCCATCTACGTGCTCCTGTTCGCGAGCCCGTACCGGATGCGGTCGATGCCTCTGGTGCCCTCCGGTGCGGTGGCTGGCTGGCGGGCCGCGGGCCCTGGGGTGAAGCCGATGGGCCGCTTGGTGGGCTCGGCCTTGGCGGCCGCCAGGGCGGCCTCGGCGGCGGCGTTGGCGAGCTGCACGTCGCGGGTCAGGCCCTCAAGGGTGGTGGCGGTGAACGCCTCGGCAGGCAGGACGGGGTTGGCGGCGCGCAGCGCGTCGCGGGTGGTGTTGATGGCCTGGTCGAGCTGGGCCTGGAGTGCGGCGAGCTCCGCCGTCTGGTCTGGGGCGGCAGCCCCGGCCGGGGGGGCTGCGGCTGCGGCAGCGGCTGCTGCGTCGGCGTCGGCGTCGGCTTTCTGCTGCTCGGGGTCTGGTTCCATGTTGGTGTTCCTTTCGAGAGAGAGCTTAGACGGGTGCGCAGATTTTGTCAATAGGGTGGTAGCCAGGGGGGCTTTACCGGTCTTGGAAGGCGGGGGAGCCCGAAGGGGATGGGTGGTCGCCGACCGGCGGGGGCGTGTTGTGTTCAGGTGGCGGCGGTTGGAGGCGTCGCCCAGCAGGGCTCGGTGGGTGGGCATGTGCAGGGGCCAGGGTAGTAGGGGTGGGTGGCTCCTCCTAGGGCGGTGCAGGTGCCGACGCCTGGGGGGAGCGCCATGGCTAGGTCTGCGGCGGGGCGGGAGTGGTGCTGCCGATCTCGGCCAGCTCGCGGCTTTCCTGCTTGATGCGGTCGAACTCGGCGGTGGGGTCGTCGGCGCCCAGTCGGCCCATGGAGGCGACGCGAGAGGAGAGGCCGGCGGCGACGATGGCGGTCTCGCGGCCTGCGTCCATGCTCTTGTCGGGCGGCAGGACTGGCTCGGCCCCGATGACGGCGACGCGCCCTGCGTTGGTGTGGTTGGTGCCGGTGTTCTGGTCTAGCAGGGCGAGGGCCATGCGGGCCCGCTGGGCGTAGGCGGCGTGGCGAATGAGCCGCTTCCTTTCGACCTTCATGATCAGGGGCCGGAGCTCTATCTCTAGGGCGACGCCGGATAGCTGCTTGTCGATGCCTGCAAAGGCGGCGCGGGGTACCTCGGACAGGTCATGGAGGATGCGGTAGAGCGCGTCTATGTAGTCGATGTGGAGGCGGACGCCGCCGCCCTGGAGTAGGTCTAGCAGGTAGGCCTTGGCGTCGGCGGGGATCTCCCAGACCGCGCCTGGGCCGACGGCGATGTCCTCGGCCTGCTCGACGCCTTGGAGGACGGCGATGGGGTTGCCTGAGACCTCGAGGATCGCGGACAGGCGGGTGATGCTGGCGTTCAGCTCCTGGGCCAGCTCCTTGATGGGCGTGATGTCGGACAGGCCCCACCACTGCTTCGGGACTGGGACGTTGGGGAAGATGACGAAGGGAATGAAGCCGTAGGGGTTCGGGTCTGAGGAGACTAGGGCCTGGTCTGCCCAGATTTCGACGGTGGTGTCGGTCCAGTCCTCGGTGATCGTGGGCCCGCTGCCCAGCTTGTAGCGGTGGGCGACGCGGACGGGCTTGGTTAAGTCGGCGGGGTCTGTCCAGACGAAGATCGTCTGCATATCAGGGGCTGTGATGTGTACTCGCTCGTTGGCCCACGTCAGCTTGAAAGCGCCGTCGCCCAGGACGGCGGTATCGATCTCGGTGTCGAAGTCCAGGCGGGTTAGGGAGTTGTCCTCGGCCACCTGGCGTAGGGCCTCCTCGGCGGCCTGGGCGGCAGAGCGGGCGGCGTCGGCGTCGGAGGGCGGCAGGACGGCGAGTAGGGTGCCCTGGGTGACGTAGCCGGAGATCTTGTCGATGAAGGCGCGGGCGTAGTTGAACGTCAGGCGCTTCGAGCGGTCTCCGGGGCGACGGCCTGCCCACTGGGTGCCGTTGTAGAAGGCAAGGTTGGCGCGGTAGTCGGCGAGTCGTTTGTTGTCGCTGGTGGTGGGTAGCTTGGGCAGGACGGGCCCGGCCACGGCGGGCGTTGTCATGTGGGCAGTTTACCACGAGCGACGGCAGGCTGGACAGTGTTGGCGGCCTCGACCAGTAGGGCCAGGGCGGCGGCGTAGTCGTCGTGGCCCTCGGTGGCGGGGACTGCCCAAGCGAGCATGCGGTTGGGCTTGTAGGTGGCGCGGCAGGCTGCGAGCTGCGCCCACATCTCGCGGGTGTCGGGGGCCTGGTCGTCCAGCCACAGTTTGAGACGTCCTGACGCTGCGGCTGCTTGGAGCTGGTAGCCCAGGTGGGACTTCGACGCCTCGGTGAAACGGTAGGCGGTCACGCGGTGTCGGCCAAGCGCGGTGGCCAGGAGGTGCGCTGCCGCCTCGCCCATGGCTGTGCTGTCGACGGCGACGTGCCGGATGCGCCAGGACTTGAGGACCGCGGCTAGTTCGGGGTACAGGGAGGCGTGGGGCGCGCCGACGTGGTGGTAGGCCTGGACTACCTGAATTTCTGTCACGCCACGGGGCTCTCCGTGCGTCTGGCGCGGGGTTTGAAGGCGGGCGACGGCCAGGACAGTGGCGTCGGGGCGGGCGGCGCCCTGGCTACCCTCGCCCGCCACATCGAGCCCGGCGACGTAGGTCTCGGTTGGGTCGGGCCTGATCTGTCGGGCGTGGTCGCCTGCGAGCATGGCTAGGTGGGCCGGGGACAGCAAGCGGCCCTGGCCAGGCAGGGTCTGGAGCTCGTACTGAGTGATAAAGAGTGGGTGCGTCGGCCCTAGCCGGTCGCGCTCTGCCTCGACGAATCGGCGGTAGGCGGGCACCTGGACGGCCTGCCAGGGCACCTCGAAGTGGCGGCGTAGGCCGTCGCGCCGCTCGGCGTCCAGGTTGGCCGCGATGGTCTGGGCCAGGAGCGTGTCGTCGCTCCACGCCGTGCCGTAGAGCACGGTCGTGGCGTTGGTCGATGACGCCATGGGGCGAAAGTCCTTGTTGAACTTGTCGGGGTCAACGTCCTGGGCCTCGTCGATCTCCAACAAGAGGTCGGCGGTGGCCCCGACCACGTTGGAGTCGGGGGCGGCGCTGCGGAAGGACCACCGGGCTCTTCCGAGCCGGATGTCGTTGTCGGCCAGGCGGTAGAGCCCGCGATAGCCGGCGGCGTCCAGGTGACGGCAGAGGCGCTCGACGCTGATCTTGGCCTGGGGGATCATGGTCGGCGCCGCCTTGAGGCCGGAGCCGCCGCTGGCAAGGGCGCGGGTCAAGAGGGCGGTCTCAAGCCAGGCCGACAGCTCGTTCTTCCCGGCCTGGCGGGAGAACATGATGGTGAACGTGAGCCCGCGCCCGTTGACTACGGAGTCCAGGATGGCGCGGGCGGGCTCGGCCTGGTAGGGGCGGAGCTGGACGGGGGCTTCACTCAAGCTTGACGCGGCCTTCACGGATGGCCTTGAGGTAGCGGAATACCGATCGCCAGCCGAGGTCAAGGCGCGCGGCGATCTGGTGGACGGTTAGGCCCTGGTGGTGGAGCCGTGCGACGGCGAGGCGGTTCTGCGCGACGCGCAGAGACTGAGCGCCTTGCGGTAGGTCGTGGCGGCAGGTGGGCAAGGTGCAGTGGAGGCAGGACGGGGCGAGGTCGCAGCCGTTGTCGGGGTAGGCGAAACCCTCCGGCAGGGCGTTGATGCGGACGCGCTCGGCGGGGGCTAGGGGCATCGGCCTGCGGCGGCGTTGGCGATGGCGATGGCTAGGAAAGTGAGCATCAGGATCCCGACGGGGATGTAGAGCCAGAGCCAGACGGGCGACCAGGGCGGGGGCGGCCCGCCGCGGCGGGGGCGTCTGTACGGGCTACGGGACACGGACGGCCTCGGGGTCACGGTGCAGCGATGCGAGGACGGTGATGGCCTCGTTGGTGCGGGCGTCCATGTCATCGAGCTCGACGATGGCGCGGATCAGCTTGTCGCGTCGCTCCTTGATGCGCCGGAGTAGGGTCTGGCCTTCTGCTGCCCAGGCGTTAAGGGAGTCGTCGAGCTGGCGGTTGCCTGGGAGCTCATCCCCTGGGACGGTGGGGCCGACTGGCTTGAGGCCGTTGTCGTTCATGTGCCCCCCCTTTCTTTAGGGGGCATGGTAGCACAAACGCGCGGTTTTGGCACGGGTGGGAGCCGTGCGAGGTAGCCTGCGCAGCGGCGGGCGAGCCCGGCGGCTAGATGGGGTCAGCGTGTGACTGAAAATCACGGTGTCGGCGGTTCGACTCCGCCCCTCGGCACCTGGTCAGGCGCGCGCGCGCGTGGTAGCATGGGCCCTGGGCCCCCGGCCGCTCCTGCAAGAGTGGGTGTCGAATCGGCGCCTTCGGCCACCAGCTCGGGGCCCTCCCTGGGGGGCCGTAGCCCTGACGGGCGGCGGCCCCTCTCCACTTCCCGAAATTGATCTGAAAGTCGAACGGCTGTCTCATTGACAGGCGGGCGGCGGGGGTAGACAATCGGGACACTTCTTGCAGGAGGTGTCGCCGATGCCATCGGGTAACGGTCATCGATCTCGCTCGCCGCTTCCAGCGGCTGATTCTCCACACACACTCACACAACCCCACGCACCACCACCACCACCAGCCCCACCACCACCAACACCAACAAACGCCCCTGCTGCTGCGCCCGCTGCTCGCGTAGCGCCGCTCACGGACGACCAGCGCATGCTCTTCAAGTGGCTGCGGGAGCACGGCTTCGTCGGCGCGCGCGCGTTCGTGCTGCGCTACGAGGTGGCGCTGTGGGAGATCATGGTGGAGGTCGACTACATGCGGCCAGAGGCGCGGGCGGAGATTCGGTCGATGGGGGCCTTCGTCCGGCACCTGGTTCGGGAGGCGTGCGGTGAGTAACGATGATGACGTTCCTTGCGTCTGTACGTCCAGGTGCGCTCGGTGCGGGAGCTCGGTCGGATGGCAAAAGGCTTTGACGGGTCGGTGGGCGATGGTGGAGCCGGACGGTCTGCCTCACGAGCTGGTGTGCCCGGTGCGGCAGGCGTTCCGGCAGTACCGTCGCTGGCTGATGACCCAAGTGTCGGTGGGGGCCTGGCCGCCCTTGAGCTCTTCCTGACGTCCTGTCGTGCGCGGGGTCTGTCGCCCGTCACGATCGCTTGGTACGAGCGGCTGTGTGGGGCGTTTCTGCGGGCCTACTGTGTGGTTCCGGTAGACCCGGGGGAGGTGGAGGGCTTCCTTGCGTCTCTCAGGGGGTCGGATGCGACGCGCCACGCCTACTTTCGGGCGCTGCGGGCCTTCTACAACTGGTTGGCGGGCAGGGGAGAGATCATCAGGAACCCGATGGCGGGACTGCGAGCTCCCCGCCTGAGGCGAGTCCTGCCAAAGGCGCTTGATTTGGGGGTGCTCCGCCGCGTGATGGCGTCAGCCATGACCCGCCGCGACAAGGCGCTGCTGACCTTGCTGGCGGACACCGGTATCAGGGTCGGCGAGGCCTACGGGCTGACCTGGGCGGACGTGTCGGTCGAGAGCTCAACGATCCATGTGGACGGCAAGACGGGGGGCCGCGATGTGCCGGTCTGTGAGTTGACGCGGTGGCTGCTGTTGGGGGTCGACCTGCCGTGGCGATCGGCGCGGCGAGGTAGCCCGAAGGGCGGGCGAGCGCCCCTCACGCTGAACGGTCTGGGCCAGGCGGTGCGCCGCTGCCTGCGGCGAGCTGGCGTGGCTCACGGTGGGCCTCACGTGCTGCGGCACACGTTCGGTCGGCTGTACATCATGAACGGCGGCGACGTGTTCAGCCTTCAGCGCATCATGGGGCACTCGAACCTGTCGACCACCAAGATCTACGTCGACCTGGACACGGCGGACTTGGTGGTGCAGCATCGGAAGTTCTCGCCGATCGTGCGGCTGCTCGAAGAGGCGGCGGGGTGAGGGCTTGCGGTCGGTGCGGGGCTCGGCTGAGGCTGTTCGAGTCGGTGCGGCTGCCGCCTGGGGAAAGGGACCGCCCCCGGTCTGGCGACCAGGGGCGGCCTTGTGCGGGCGCAGCGAGCGGCGCCCCTACGCTGCGACCTTCTCCTTACAGTACTGGTCTTCCTCGTCCTTGACGGGGCAGTACCAGCCGCCCCACCTGGACGGGTACATCTGGCGGCCATGTACGGGGCAGAGCAGCGGTGACTCGCTGGGCGGGCCGTCGCCGTTCTTGCGCTCTACCCTGCGGACCGCGGCCCGCTGGTTCGCCCTCTGCGTGAGCTCACGCTCGGTCTCTGGCGTCTGGATGGTGGCGGCGACGATGTCGCCCCGGACGATGGGAGTGGGATCCGCCTCCGTCTGGCCCTGTGGCCTGGTGAACCCTGCGTAGGGGAATAGGGTCGCGGCGTCAGCGAGCCGCTTGGCGAAATCGTCTACGGTGGCCGCCCTGATCGTGACCAGGTGCTCTGCTCCACTCGTGTCGATGAACTTGCTGGTCACTGAGAACGGGAAATCGCTTGCCATTGTGGTGGCTCCTTTCTGGGGGCGGGCGCAAGGCCCGCCCCCGCTACACTCTCGCGCTACGAACGGTTGTTTTGCTGGGCGACTAGCTGGCCCAGGGGAACGTCAGCAATGAGGCCCGCCTGGTGCATTTCAAGCAGGGCGTGGCCGTTGGACGCGCCGATCCAGGCCGTGATGATGGCGCAGCACCAACAGCACACCCACCCCCGCGTGGTGGGGACGGCCTGGCACTTACACTGCCGACCGCCGCAGGTGACGCAGGTGACGCAGTTGACCAGTGAGACGGATTGACCGCAGCCCTCGCACATTTGAGCCCCCCTAGCTGAACAGGGCCAAGCAAAGCTGGCCCGACGGCCCGCCCGACCAGCGAACGGCGCAGGCGGGAAACAGAGGACGGCCAGGCGGGACGCGCCCGAACGGGCACGAACGGCAGCACCCGACCGACCGGCAACAGACAGGGCAGTGACGCGGGCAACAAGGCCCGCCCAGAGGCGACCCACACGCGGCGCAGGAACAACAGCACGGGGAGAACCAACACCGCTGGCAGACCTGCCCCGAAACCCCCATGGCAAACCCCCTTTGACTGAACCCCTGGGTGGGAGAGCCCGCACCCAACACCCCCGCCCCGCGCGGGCGGGCGGCGAGTAGACCGAGCGGCCCGGCGGGAGGGAAGGCACCCGCGCACGGAGGGGAGCCCCCCGCCAGGCCGCGAGGCCCGCCGCCTGGGGGCAAGCCCTTTAGAGCGCGGGCGATGTGCCGCAAAACCGATACGCGAGTGGGCCCCTTTAGGGGGAGGTTTTGCGCCCAAACCCGCGCGTGGCTTGCCGCAGGTTCCCCGCCGCGCGGGACTGTGTGGGCCGAAGGCCCATCAGGTGCGGGCGAGGGTGGCGGGGCTCCTCCGCGCGAGGCGCGCGAACCCTAGCGGGTGGTTCTGGTGGGTGCTGGCGAGTGGCCGAGCCGACTCAAGAGGCGACGGAAAGAGGCATGATGATCGTGCGAGATGGGGGTTGAAACGAAGCGGGGAATCGGGGGAACGACTGGGTGGTGGGCGTGGCCCCGACGGGTCGGGGCGACGGCTCGGGGAGCGGAGCCGCGACGTGGCGGCCCTTCAGCGGCCCGCGAGGTAGGTCCTGCGGGCGAGCGGCTGCCGCGCCCCTCCGCCGCGTGGCGGCGTAGCTTTGACCCTTGTCCTGGCGGCCGCCGATTCTGTATCTGTACAGAGGTGGGGTCGACAGTGCCCCTTTAGGGCATTACTTCTTCCAGGTCATCCAGGTGCCGACGGTCTTGGTGATGTAGGCCAGGACGAAGGCGGTGACGGCAAGGCCAACGACGATCACGGCGGTGGCGGCCGCCTGGCAGTCGGGGAGGTAGTCGGGCATGGGGCTCCTTTCTGGGCGCGGCAAGCGGCGCCCTTACGCGGCGAGTGTGCGCTCGATGCTCTCTAGGACGTTGTGGATGGCGGCTGTGAGCCTGTCGGCGTCGGAGCCGGACAGGTGGTAGTGGGTGGCGCACAACCTGGCGAGCTGGCCGAGGGCGTGGTGGAGTAGGTCAAGGTTGTCGGGCTCGGCTTCGAGTAGCCGGCGGATGCGGGCGCGCAGTAGGGCGATCTCTGGGGCCAGGTCGGCGGGGGACATGCCCTCGGCCTGCGTGAGCTCGAGGGCGGCGGCCTTCGAGAGCGCCTTACTGTAGAACCCGTGCTTGAGGGCGTTCAGGTTGCCGGGCTGCCCGCCTGGTCGTCTCTTGGTGGGTTGGTGTGTTGCCATGGTTCAGGTCGTGTAGGGCTTCGAGTCCACCGTGAATGAGGCAGGCGGCGGCGAGGTCGTAGTCCTGGCGGTCGATGGCGGTGGGGAGTAGGTTCGTGGGCGGCTGGCCGTCCATGGGTGCATTATAGCTCATCTTTGAGGGCCTGCACATCGGCGGCGAGCTCCGTCTCGGCCTCCTGGCTCTTGAGGGCCTCTAGCTCCTGCCGCCGCCGCTGCCAGTCGTCGGCTAGGGCGCTGTCGACCAGGCTGTTCAGCACGAGCTGGGCCAGTGAGAGCGGGGGGTTGCCAGCGCCAGCGCGGGCGGCGTTCAGCAGGGCCAGGCGGAGGGTAAGCCTGGCGTGGAGGTTCGGGGCGTCGGCCTCGATGGCGGCCAGGGCGGCGGTCATCTTGGCGCGGATGTTGGCGGTGATGGGCATGGCGGGCCTCCTTCTAGTCGATGGTCAAGGCGGTGTAGCCGCCGATGGTGCGGGTTCGGAGTTGGTAGAGTGTGCCGCCGACGTTCAGGTAGAGGTTCGACAGGCCCGCGCCGGGGGCCGCGCCGCCGACCAGCCGCATGTACGGCACGGTGGGCCCGAGCTCCAATAGGTAGCGGTTGGTGCCGCCGGAGATGTCGGCTATCTGGAGGCCATAAACATCGGTGGGTGTGGTCAGGCCAGCGGCGGGGTACTGGTCGGCGATGATGATTCCTTTGCAAAGGACAGGGCGATTGTAGGAAGCGCCGCCGGAGGGGGTCAAGACTCTGATGCCGTAGGCGCCTGAGAGGACGGTGGTTGAGCCGCCCCTGGGAAAGAGGAAGGTCTCGATGCCGGTAAGGGCGCCGAGGTTGGACTCCGTGCCGCCGAAGTAGGCGCCGAAGTTCAGGCCCGCGACCTGGCTAGTGGCGACGGCGCTGCCCGCCATTCCGCCGATGCCCCATACCTTGTTGGCGGTGGGGGCGTACGCCATGCCGTTGTACACGAGGAGGGCGGCGCACCTTGTGTCACCCGCTCCGCCCTTCCCTCGAATTAACACATCGGCGTAGGCATTGAAATCGGGCGCATCCCTGCCCACGCCCAACCTGCCTTGTATGACGGTGTCGCCCGTCTCGTCGTACCCCATGCCGGTGCCGAGGATGATGAAGGGGCTGGTGTCCTGGATGATGGCGCGGACGGTGCCGAGGCCGTCCAGTAGGTTGAGGGGCTCACCAGTGAGCAGGCCGCCACGGAAGGACTGGCCGCCGGAACGTCCGGCCAGGAGGGCGTACTGTGTGTGGTCGTCGTCGCCTAGCCCAGTGAGTGCGCCGTGGTCGGTGGTGCCCCCGCCGCCTCCGGATGGGAGCGCGCCCTGGATGGTGATCACGATGGCGTCGGCGGGGTTGTGGGCGTCGAAGAACAGGATGGTGCATTCGCGGCCGACCGCGACATCGGCGGCTGGTATGTCGGTGGCGACGCGGACGCCTGGCAGGGTGGTGGGCAGATCGCCGACGAGCTGCACGTCGGCCTTGTGGGTGCCCGCGGTGTAGGCGCGGACAACGGCCTTCCTGAGAAGCGGTGTGGTCATGGTTGGCCCAATGTTAGCACGTGGTCGTACACCGGTGGGTCGCCGCGCTGGAAGTGCAGGGTTAGGGCGCGCACCCTGCGCTTGGCGGCGGACAGGCCGCGGCGGGGGTCGGTGATGTCGATCACGTCCAGGACTTCGAGGCCGCAGTGGACGGGGGCCTGGATGTGGTCGGCGGTGGCGTCGATGGTGGCCTCGCGTTGCTGTGAGGTGGCGCGGTCGCTGGCCTGGGCGGCGGTGGTGAGGTAGGGGTCGGCGAGGACGCGGGCTGCGCCGTAGTAGAGGGGGATCTCCGTCCAGTCTAGGGCCTCGCCCAGTACGTCGCCCAGGGTGCCGCCGAACACTCGGTCGTGGTTGGCAGCCATGAGGTCGTCGTGGTAGGTGGCGGCTGAGAGCTCGTGCTGGCTGGCGGGATCGTGGCCCCATGCGTAGGAGGCCGCGGACGCCTCGCTGGCCTGGGGCCACTTGATGTAGAGGTGGGCCGCTCTGGCGATGAAGCGGTCGGGGCATCGTTCGAGTAGGCGGCGGATGGCGGCCAGGGCTGATGGGAAGTCGCCTAGGTGGGCGGCGATTGGGGGCGGGTCTTCATAGATGGGGGTTGAGACCCAGTGGCCAGCCTTGGCTTTGACGGCGGGGATTAGGCGGCCTCTGAGGTAGTACTTTTTGTGTTTGAGGACGGGTGGGACGTAGTAGCGGTCGTATCCAGCGATGTAGGGGGGCGGGTCGAAGGCTGGGTGGACGACGAAGTCGGGGTAGAGGTTGGCCAGGGCGCTGCTCGTGCTGCCCAAGGCGGACGCTTCGAAGGCGACGCGGGCCAGGAGCCAGGCGAGGAGCTGGTAG
>Ga0315285_10004944_pt1 | contig 13791 bp, 11 predicted proteins | sample YL17G09_36_MG_FD_203698 | JGI IMG/M metagenome (GOLD analysis project Ga0315285, IMG submission 203698) | Sediment microbial communities from Yellowstone Lake, YNP, Wyoming, USA - YL17G09_36 | ecosystem: Environmental > Aquatic > Freshwater > Lake > Sediment | place: USA: Wyoming | collected...
GAAGCTCCGGTCCTCTCCCCCCATTAAGCCATTTCGGTCTTGGCGTTCCGGGTACCCAGCGCCGGCGCTGGGTGTCCTTGGCGGTTGAGAATTTCGGATTGGGGTGGCGAGAGGGAGGAGGGCCGAGGGGGCCACAGGTGGTCCGCGGCCGCCGAGGCCTCAGGCGTCTGGCAGGTCTTCGATCTTGCCGATGAATGTCTCCACCAGGTCGGGATCGAATTGGCTCCCCGAGTGCCTGCGCAGCTCGGCGAACGCTTCCACGCGCCCGGGGCCGCGCCGGTAGCTCCGATCCGAGGTCATGGCCTCGAAGGAATCGGCGATGAAGATGATCCGGGACAACAGGGGGATGGCCTCGCCCCGCAGCCCGTCGGGATAGCCCTGGCCGTCCAGGCGCTCGTGGTGGTGCCGAATCACATCGGCCACCCGGATCAGTTCTTCGATCTGGCTCACGATCTCGCCGCCCTTCGCCGCGTGGACCTTCATGACCTCGAACTCTTGCGGCGTCAGGCGGCTCGATTTCGTCAGGAGGTGGTCCGGCACGCCGATCTTCCCCACGTCGTGCATCCAGGCCGACAGCTCGAGGACGTACTTCTCGTCGCTGGTCAGGCCGATGCCATCGGCCAGGACCATGGACAGGCGGGTCACCCGCATGGAGTGGCGCGCCGTGTACGGATCCTTGGCGTCCACGGCCGACGCCAGGGCCTTGAGGGCCTCGAACAGCACCTGGGCCTCGCGCTCCTTCAGGCGGGCCACCTCCAGCCGCCGGCGGGTCAGGTTCCGCTCGATGACGATGGGCAGTTCCCGGATGTTGACCGGCTTCGTCACGAAGTCGCTGGCGCCGCGCTGCAGCGACGCCTTGGCCAGCTCGACGTCGGTGTGTCCGGTGAGGAGCACGATGGGCACGTTGGGGTGGATGCGCGCCGTGATCTCCGCCAGCTCGATCCCCGAGAGGCCCGGCATGGCCTGGTCCGTCAGGAGCAGGTCGAAGCGCTGGGAGCGCAGGAGTTCCAGGGCTTCCTCGCCCGAGGCGGCCGACACCACGTCGTAGCCCTGCAGACGCAGGCAATCTTCCAGCGCCAGACGTATGGCCTCCATGTCGTCGACGACCAGGAGACGGAAGGGTCGGGGCGAGAGGGGCTGACTCATCTCAGGTGGCCTGGGGCTGGGTCGGGCGCTGACCGGGCACGGCGCAGACCCGGTTCCCCCCCTGCTGCTTGCCGAGGTACATGGCCCGGTCGGCCAGATCCACCAACTCCAGGCCGTCCTCGGAATCCCCCGGATACGTGGCCAGTCCGAGGGTCACCGTCATCTTGCCGCCCGGCTGGGTGCTGCAGCCGGCGAACGGGTACTGCTCCGCGGCAGCCCGGATCTTCTCCCCCACCACGGCCGCTCCCTGGGCGTTGATCTCCGGCAGGAGCACCACGAATTCCTCCCCGCCAAAGCGCGCCACGATGTCGGCGCGGCGCGTGCTGGCCAGGAGGAGGCGGGCCAGCTCCTTCAACGCCTCGTCCCCCTTCAGGTGGCCGTGGGTGTCGTTATAGCTCTTGAAATCGTCCAGGTCCAGCAGGATGAGGGAGAAGACGCGCCGGTACCGGCGGGCCCGCTGGACTTCCTTCTCCAGGTTGTCGAAGAAATGGCGCCGGTTGAACAGGCCCGTGAGATCGTCCCGGGTCGAGAGCTCTTTAGTCCGCTGGTAGAGTTGGGCGTTCTCCAGCGCCGCCGCCACCTGGTTGGCCACGGCCTGGAACAGGTCCAAGTCTCCCAGGCTGAAGCCGTGGGGTTCGGGCTTCTGGGCGCTCAGGACCCCGATCACCTCGCGCCCCTTGATCCGGAGCGGCACGCAGATGAAAGAGCCGCGCTGCAGCCGGAATACCTCCTGCTCCAGGCAGCGGGGCTCGGCGCTGACGTCGGGCACCAGCATGGCCTGGCCGGTCTGGGCGACCAGGCCGGAGATCCCCTCCCCCAGCCGCAGCGTCAGGCCCAGGGCCCCGTCCTCGGGGAGGCCGAAGGCGGCCTTGACCACGAGGCGCTCGCCGGCCTCGTCCAGCAGCATCAGCGAGTAGGCATCCACGTGCAGGGAGCGCCCGATGAGGTGCAACGCCAGGCGGAGCAGCTCCTCCATGTTGAGCGTGGCAGAGAGGGTCTTGCTCAGGTTCAGGAAGGTGTGCAGTTCCGCGACCCGCTCCTGGAGCGCGCGGTTCTCTGTCTCCAACTCCCGGCTGCGATCCTGGAGGGCCTCGATCTTCTCCAGCGCGCGGATCTCCCGGGCCTGGCTCTGGGCCTGCGCCTCCAGGTCCCGGACGCGCTGCCGGAGGGCCTTCTCGTTCGCCCGCACCCCTTCGCTGTCGACCGCGCGCTCCATGTTCCTCACCCCGCGTCAGTTCAGGTAATCCTTCAGGTGGCGCGTCCGAGCCAGCAACCGGAGCTTTTGCTTTGCCCGCTCTTCGATCTGGCGGATGCGCTCGCGGGACAGCTCGAGGCGGCGGCCCACTTCTTCCAGGGTCCGTGGCTCCTCAGGGCCCAGGCCGAAGCGCAACTCGATGACCGCCCGTTCCCGCGGCTTTAGGTGCCGCAGCATCCGTTCGACTTCGTCGCGGAACGAGTGCGTGATGAGGTCCTGGTCGGCCGGCGGGATCACGCTCTTGCCCGCCAGTTCCAGCCCCAGATGCTCCTCCGCGGCCCCATCCTCGCTCAGCGAGGTCTGGGACTGGCTGCCGCGCAGCACGTCCTCGACCTCACCCGGCGGGAGCTGCATCGCGTCCGCCAGGACCGCGTCGCTCGGCTCCTCCTGTCGCTCTTGGGTCAGGTCGGCGCGTAGCCCGCGGATCCTGGCAGCCAGGCGCGCCTTCCGGATGGGCAGCCGCACCGCGCCCCGACCCGCGGCCAGGGCCTGCATGATGGCCTGCCGGATCCACCAGACCGCATAGGTGATGAACTTGACCCCGTACTCCGGGGAATAGCGGCGCCCCGCCTCCAGGAGGCCCAGGTTGCCCTCGTTGATGAGGTCCAGGAGCGACAGCCCGCATCCCTGGTAGCGCATGGCCACCTTGACCACGAAGCGGAGGTTGGCCTCGACCAGCTTGCGGTAGGCGCGCTCGTCCCCCCGCTGGATCAGGGCACCCAGGCGGAGCTCTTCCTCCTTGCCGAGCAGGGGGATGCGCACGATGCGCCGGATGTAGGCCGCCAGCGTATCGTCGCTGATCTCTTCGTAAAAGGATGCCGAGCGTCGGGCCATCCTGGCTCCGCCAGCGGCTGCGCGTGCAGAGTGCGGTCGGCCTGAGCCGAAGGCATGACCCGTCGGCCCTGAGGCGATCAGTTCTTGGGAGGGAGCACCACGAACCGCGAGTTCCCGTCCCTGCGCACCAAAAGCAGCAGGTTCTGCCCCCGCCGCATCTGGCCGAGGATCCGCGAGAAGTCGCGGGTGCTCTTCACCGGCTCACGGTTGGCTTCGGTAATGACATCCCCCGGCCGGATGCCGGCCCGGGCAGCGGGGCCGGCATCGTCCACGCTGGAGACCATGACCCCGTCCACAGTGTTCAACCGAAGCTGATTTCGAAGCTCCGGCGTCAGATCCTGGACCGTCAGACCGAACCGTTCCGCCGCCTGCGCCGGTGTAGATCCCGGCTCTGATGCGGCGGCGACATCGGTCGGCTGCTCACCCAGGACAATCGTCAGCATCACGGGCTGCTTTTCCCGCAACACCTTCAGCCGCACTGGGGACCCCACGGGGCTTTGGGCGACCTCCCGTTGGAGCTGGTGCACGCCACTGATCTTCGTCCCGCTGAACTCCTGGATGATGTCCCCGGGCTTCATGCCGCCGCGCTCGGCCGGGCTGTCCTTCATCACGTTGCCAACCAGGACCCCGTCCTCCGGCTTCACGCCGAACTGGGCCGCGAGTTCCTCGGTGAGCTCCTGGATGCCCACCCCCAGCCAGCCCCGGACGACCTTGCCCTGGGCGATGAGGCGATCCTTGATTTCCTTCGCCATGCTGATGGGAATGGCGAAGCCGATGCCCTGGCCGGTGGCCACGATGGCCGTGTTGATCCCGATCACCTCCCCGTTCAGGTTCAGCAGGGGTCCCCCCGAATTCCCGGGGTTGATCGAGGCGTCGGTCTGGATGAAGTCCTCGTAGGTTGTGATGCCGACCTCGGACCGGCCCACGGCGCTGATGACGCCCACCGTCACTGTCTGGTCCAGCCCAAAGGGATTGCCGATGGCGATGGCCCACTCGCCGATCCGGATCTTTGTCGAATCCCCCAGCTTCGCCACCGGGAGATCATCGGGCGCGTCGATCTTGATCACCGCCAGGTCCGTCTTGGAGTCTTTGCCGATGACCTTGGCGGTGAATTTCCGCTTGTCGGAGAGGCGGACCTCGATCTCGTCCGCCTGCTCGATGACATGGTTGTTGGTGAGGATGTACCCCCGCTTGTCCACGATCACGCCGGAGCCCAGGCTGCGCCGCTCGCGTTGGGGCTGCTCACCGAAGAAGCGCTCGAAGAAATCCTCGCCGAAGAAGTCGCGGAATGGCCCGCGGAACTGCGGCGGCACCTGCGGCGCTCGGCGTCCCTCCTGGGGGCGGGGCCGCTGCGTGGTGGCAATGTTCACCACCGCCGGCTTCACCGACTGGGCGACCTGGACGAAGGCATCCTGCAGCGACTGGAGGGCGCTCTTGCCATCCTGGGCCGTCGCCGGCGCGCTCAGCACGAGAAAAGATACGAAGGCCAGGGTAGCCAGGCGCACGCATCCGGCCCCCAGGGCGGCATCACTCACTGGTGCTCTCACACGAACCTCCCGGATCGCAGGGAATCCACAGTTGGCGGAGATACCTTTGTAACATACGGGCCGGATGCTGTCAAACGACGTGACCGCTCACCGGTCGCCGACGGCAATATCGTCGGGCGTGCCGATCCGGCCGTCCGGGCCGCCGCTGATCACGCTCACGCCGGGGCCGGTGCGGCGAATCTGGTAGGGGTGGCCCCACGGATCCCGGAGCGGCCTCCCCAGGACTCCAAGAGCCTCCAGGCTGGTCGGGTGCTCCCCCGTACTCGCCGCGTACTGTTCCACGCCGCGCGCAAGCTCGGCCAGATCGGCCTGGGCCCGCAGGGAGCGCACCCGGTCCAGCGACGTGGCGCGGGCCGGCGAGAGGGGCAACAGCCCCAGGGGCTCCGCCCGGAAGAGCACCAGGCTCACGAGGAGCCAGGCGGCTGCCACACCCCAGGCCAGCCTGGCGATCCAGGGCGGCGGCCCTGCGGGAACCCGCGCCGGTAGACTGGGGGCGACGCGGGCTGCAGGAGCCTCGACCGGCGCCGCCGTCGGCACCGGGCCGACCGACGCAATCGCACCGGCCGTGACCAGCGAGGCCAACCCGCGCATGGCCTGGAACTCCCCCAGGCCGCTGGCGTGCACCAGCTCCTGGACTGTGCGCTTGCCGTCCACGAGGTCCAGCATCTTCACCTCGTTGGGCTCGACCTGTTTGGGGTTCAGCTTGCTGGCCCGGGATCCCACCTTGAACACCATGGCCGTGGACGGGACCTTCTCCAGGATCATCGACCATTCGTCCACCCGGCGGATCCCCTCCATCAGCACGTTCTCGGCGCCGAGGGGACCGATTTTCCCCTCGGCGAGGTCCACCGAGGGCTCCGACACGAACCGGTACCGGCCGGTTGTCCATCGGAAGGGGCGGTAGATGGCTTCCTCCACCTCCTGAGCCAGCAAGCTGTCCCAGTCCTTCTTCTGGAGGAGGCCTTTCTCCGCCAGGATGGCGCTCAGCTTCTTCTTGCTCTCTTTCTGGCTGTTCAGTGCCTCCTGGAGTTGCGCCGGCGTCACGAGGCCTCGCGCCACCAGGATCTGCGCCATCCGCCGCTCCCACGGGACGCGGGTGGAGTGCGCCCACGCCACCGCTCCATCCTGGAACATGATGGTCAGGGTGTCGTCCTCCCCTTCCAGGGTGAGCGTGCCGGTCTTCCGCTGCAGCCCGATGAGCTGCACGATATCCGCGATGTGAAAATCTCTGAAGGTGCCTTCTAGAGCCATGGGAGTTCAGTCCGTGCGATGCTTGCTCCGCGCCGTTCGGGCTCGTAACTCCAATCCGAAATTAGCAACCGCCAAGGCGCCAAGAACGCCAAGACCGAAATGGCTTATTGGGGGAAAGGAGCGGAACTTCTGAATGCCCCATAAACCGGTTTTTGTGTTCTTCGATCGAGAGTTCGAAACATCGCACCCTTGGCGGCCCGGGTACCCAGCGCTCGCGCTGGGTGATCATGGCGGTTCAATGGTTTTTTCGGATCAGGGGTAATTGGCCATTTGCTTCCCCGGTGATCCGGTTCCGTCTTCGCCTGCGGGACGCCTCAGCGGCTCCTGGCAATCGACCTCCCCCAGCTGCGCCGCACCGAGAACAGGTACAGCGCCAGGAGCAGCAGGATGGCCACCGTGTAGCGGATCGGGCCAGGCAGCGGCGAGGCGAACCGAAAGCTGGGAGTCAGGAGGTCCAGGGCGAAGGCCTCGGCGAGGAGCCAGACCGCCGGCAGGCACAGGAGGAGGCCCCGGACGAGGTGCCCCCCGTACAGGTCGCTGCCGCCGGGAACCACGCTGCCCAGGATGCCGAGGCGGGCGCGTTCCTGGCGCTGCCACTCTTCCGCTTCGCGGATCCTGCGGCCTCTGACGAAGGCGGTGACTCCCTCCCGTTGGCGGAACACGGCGGCACAGCGGCTGCAGTACTCCTTCTCCTTCGGGTGGGTCTGGCACTTGCCGCAGAACGGCGCCCCGCACTGCTGGCAGCGCCTGACCGGAGGCCTGCGCCCGCGCAGGGTCACATGCGTCCAGAAGAGGATCAGGAGGAGCACGGCCACGTACGGCAAGAGCCTCAGGGACACCCCACGCAGCGGGCTGCCCCAGAAGCCCTCGGCCACGGCACGCACGTCCCCGATCCACGGGGCGAGGCCTGCGACCAGTGCCTCCCGGGGCACGGATTCATCGATGACGAACTGCGTGATGCCCTGCCCGTGGAAATAGGAGACGGTGCGCGCCATGTGCGGGTCCAGCTTGAGGCTTCGGGTGAGGGCTTCGTTGGACTGATCGAGCTGCAGGCGCTGCGTGTACAGCTTGGAGAGATTCAACTGGACCGTCGCCGATCCGGGGAGGATCTCGGCCGCGCGGCGGTAGGTTGCCTCGGCCTCCGGCAGACGCCCCAGAAGGTACTGCAGATTTCCCAGCCCCACCTGCACGAACCCCGCCCGCGGGAGGAGCTGGGCGGCCTGGGCCATCTCTGCCTCGGCCTGGGCAAGCTCTCCGCGCCGCTTGAGCGCCAGGCCGAGGTAGTAGCGTGGCAGGCCGGCGTTCGGCTCCTCCACGGCCCAGCGACGTAACTCTTGCACGAGGGTTTCGCCGCGTCCCCCTTGCTCCACCGCCTGGGCCAGGACAGACCGAGGGGAGGATGCCAGGACGTGGCGGGCCGCCACCCACTCGTATCCGAAGGGCATGGCCACCAGCACGGCCAGGAGCACCGAGACCGCACCTTGCTCGCGCCGGGGCATGTACGGCGCGGAGATCAGGAGTGCGACAACCGCCGCCCAGAGGAGACCCAGGCCCAACATCAGGGGAAGGAGGAACAGCAGGAGGCCCAGGCTTACCTGGGAGGGCGGCGGCAGCGCCTTGAGGATGCGCTCGTTCAAGTCGTGGCCAAAGAGGGGTTGGGTCTTGATGGAGAGGATGGCGGCGACCAGGCAGAGGGCTGCCAGCCACGTCACGAGGAGGCTGAGCAGCAGGTTGCTGGTCAGGCGGAACCCCGTCTCCCGGCCTCGCAGGCTCTGGGACAGGCCGGCAGCGAGGTCACGCGCGACTTCGAAGGCCCGGGTCTTGTCCGCCTGCCAGATCAGGCTGGCGCCGCCCATCAAGGCTTCCGGGGATTCGGGCATGTTGGCGAGCGCCGCCTCGTACAGGGCCACCGCCCGGGCCAGCTCACCGCTGTCGGCCGCCTCAGCCCCCAGCCGCATCTGTTCCGTCGCCAGGACGGGAAAGCGCGCGAGGCCCCAGGTCAACTGGATGGCCTGCAGGGCCCGCTCCTCACGCTGCGCCTCCGCGCGGAGGTCGCGCCCCAGAAAGTCCTGCCAGAGCAGCCAGTGAATCAACGCCCGCTGCCCGGCTGTCTGCCGGGCGCGTTCGAAGGCGGGCGCGGCCGCGGCCGGACCCTGCGTCTGGCGCAGCACCTCACCCTGCGCCCAATGGAAGAACGGGTTCTCCGCCTCGCGCGACTGCAGAGCCGCCAGCCGCTGCTGCGCAACGGTGATGGCCTCGGGGGATAGCTGGGCGCGCTCGCGCAGTTGCCTGGGATCCAGTTGCGGGACCTCGGCCAGGATGCGCTCGCGGAGCGCGTGCGCCTCCTGGACCTCGGCCGCGGGGAACATCTGGAAGGCCCCGGCCGTTCCGGCGGCGGCCGCCCACAGCGACAGCCCGAGGGCGAGCGAGCGGCAGGTCCACCACCCGTGTCTGATCATGCGCGCTTGACCGCCTCGAGATAGCGCATGCGAAGGTCGAACAGGAGGTCGTCCAGCATGGCGGATTCCCCAGCCGTCAGGTTCCCCGCCGTCTTGACTTTCAGGACATCCAGCAGATCAATCACCTGCTTGGCCTGGGCCAGATCCACCTTCGTCTCGCCGCTCACGGGATCCGGCGCCGCCCCCAGGTGGACCATGGCCGCCGTGCCGAACATGAGCAGCAGGGTGCCGAACCCTACCCCCGCCGGGTCCCTCGTTTGCTCCTGCCTCTCGCTGTCCATGGGCCCACCGTCACGAATCGGCAGCCGTCCTCCGGGGCATGATCCTTCCCTCACACGGCTCCGCTGCGAAGGATCCGCTCAGCCCACGAATCACGCCGGGGAACCGGGTCGAGCGGTTTTTAACCCAAAGCGTCCCGGCCGGACCGCCCAGCCGACGGGGAGGACGCCTCGCTGGTCGCTGGCATTCTGAATAACCGATTCGGGTTTTTCAACCTGAAATCCACAATCCGAAACCCAGAGTGGCTAGGCAGCCTTTTCCAGGCGGACCACCGCACCGGGGACAAGGCCCCACTCGCGCGCGAGATTCCCCTGGTGCCTAAACAACTCCAGATGACCCGTACTACCGAGGATGGCGCCGTGACCGCCGGGGCCCGCCTCTGCGAAGAATTGGACGAGGCCGCCGACGGGACGGCCGGCAAGGAGGACCCGGATGGGGCCCGCCGTCCCGGCCGTAAAGGCCTCGAGATCCTCGCGGCCGATATTCGTGATGCAGTTGCCGAAGCGATCGATCCAGATGATCTGTCCTGTCAGGGTCCCGGGCGCTTCGAGGCGCGGTCGCGGGATGGGTAACCGCACGGCATCCAGGACCTCGGGGCCGAACCGCTCCGGCGGAACGCCGCGCGCCAGGTGGCCGGCCGCCGGCGCGAACACGTCCCGACCGTGGAAGGTGGCGCTTACCGGCTGCAGGAGGTACTCCCGCGCCGTGATGGCACGGACCACCCGGACGGTGCCGTGGGCCATGGGGTAGCTGAGCAGGCCGTTATCCGGCGCCACGAAGAGCTGGTCATCGATGTGGGCGAGGATGGGTCGCCGCGGCCCTCCCACCCCCGGGTCCACAACGGCGACGTGAATCGTCCCGGAAGGAAAGAAGCGCACGGCCGAGTGCAGGAGGAAGCTCCCACCCAGGACATCGTAGGCAGCCGTCTCGTGGCAGAGGTCTACGAGGGTCGCATTCGGGCACAGGGCCAGGATCACTCCCTTCATGATCCCCACGAAGGGATCCCGCTGCCCAAAGTCGGTGAGCAAGGTGATGACGGGGTGACGGTCCATGAAGTCCGGAGCCGGCTGATCCTCCCCTCCCCGTCCGACAGGTGGATTCACGGGCATCCTTTCTGCTCGACCGTCCCCTGTCGGGACCTCCCGATCATCCCCGAGTCTCGTGATTTTCCGTTGACTTTTCTTGGCGAAGGGTCTAGAAGAAAGGCCGCTGCCGAAGTGGCGGAACTGGTAGACGCGCTACGTTCAGGGCGTAGTGGGGGTTCCCCCGTGGGGGTTCGAGTCCCCCCTTCGGCACCAACCCTTCGTCGTCGAGAGCCGTGGCATTCGCCACGGCTTTTTGCTTTTTCGGAACGCCGAACGCGCTTCCGGACGGGACAGCCACTCCGGAAGCGCCAGGAACGCTGCGGCCGAGGCCAGGGCGCGCGTTCCTCGGCCGCTACTCGCCTCCTTGTTTCGTCGGACCCGCCCCCGCCCTCAGGTTCCTGCCCGCCCCCACGCCGCAGCCAGGAAGCACACGACCCCCAGCCAGAAGAGGGCCGTGCGCCCCGCCTGGAGGCGGAAGCTTTCGGGAAGCCAGGTCGGCGGCCAGAGTCCCGGCAGCCCGAAGGCCATGACCGCCAGGATCAGCGCGGCCACCCGCTCGGCTGAGCGCCTCGACTGAGCTCGGCGAAGTCTCGCGACGAAGCCGCCATCGGCCCATACCCGTCACTTCAGTTGGTCCTCGAAGATTTCCGTCGTGGCCTTCTTCTCCAGATCCGCCATGAAGGCCATGAAGGTCTCCTGCTGCTTCTGCTGCAGGAGCGACTGCCGGATACGGCCTTTCACCTCGTCAAAGGGCTCGACGACGCTGGCGTGGGCGCCGCCCTTGAGGATGTGGTAGCCGTACTCCGTCTTGATCACCGGCGAAAGCTCCCCTTCTTTGAGCCGGAAGGCTTCGTCCTCGAATTCCCGCGCGGTCTGGCCGTGTCGCAACTCACCCAAGTCTCCCCCCTTCTCCGCGCTGCCGGTATCCTGCGACCTGGCCTTGGCAAGGTCGGCGAAGTCCTTCCCCGCCTGCAGCTCTTTGAGGATGGCCTCGGCCTCGACCTCGGTCCTCACCATGATGTGACTGACGCGCACCGTCTCCGTGCTGAAGAGGGGTTTGTTGTCCTCGTACATCTTCCGAGCTTCCTCGTCGGTGACTTGGGACTGCGCAATGACCTTCCGCCGCACCAACTCCTCAATCAACACCTGCCGCCGGGCCTGCTCCAGCTTGGCCTTGACCGCGGCGTCCTGGTCCAGCCCCTCGGCTGTGGCGCCCTGGAGCAGAATCTCTTCCTGGATCATGCCGCGCACGACATCTTTGACCCGCTCGGGCTGGATCGGCCCCCGCTCCTGCTGGAGGCTCTCCAGGCGCCTCTGGAGCTCGCCATAGGTGATCTCCACCTGATTCACCCGGGCCACGACGCGCTTCGCCTCCGGACCTCCGGAGAGTTGGCCCTCGGCCGCCGCGCAGATTTCACCGGCTACCCCCACCAGCAGGATCATCGCTATCACCACCCACTGTCGCATGCTCACCTCACTTTTGCTGCCCCGCATCCCCCCGCTTGTGCGGGGTGTGCGCGGGCCCGAGCGTCAGGGGGATGGGGTATTCGGTGATCAACCCCGCAATGCCCTCGCTGCCCACCACATCCTCCACCCCCGTCGTCTCCGCGGGCGCGCAACGCGCCGGCGAGGGACTTGGAGGCGCACCGGCACTCCCAGAGCCTCCGAGTAGTCTGCGAGCACCGGGGAGAGCGCAGCGAGGCTCGCCTCGATGGGGCGGGAGATCTCGGATTTCACGTCAGGCTGGGTGGTCATGGGAGACACTAACCCCAATCCGAAATTCTCAACCGCCAAGGCGCCAAGACCGAAATGGCTTAATGGGGGGAGAGGAACGGAACTTCTGAATGCCCCATAAACCGGTTTTCGCGTTCTTCGGTCGAGAGTTCGAAACATCGCACCCTTGGCGACCCGGGTACCCAGCGCTCGCGCTGGGTGATCATGGCGGTTCAATGGTTTTTTCGGATTAGAGCTAACACTCGGCGCAGCGTACAGCACGAGCCTGCGGGCGTCAACAATCGTTCTTGGCCTCTGTTCTCGGCCTCTCCACGCGCCGCCAGTCTGCATCCGCCAGAGGCGAAAGCGCTCCTTCGAAGAGGGGAGGCTTCCCTCACCGTGGGGGGATTCGAGATGCCGGCTTACTCCGGGACCGCGCGGAGGCGCTCGGCGGCGAACTCTGGCGGCACCGGCCGCCGCCCGTACATACCCAACTTGCCCAACACATGGCGGAGGGCGGGGCTACTGCACTACTTGGCTGAGACGTTCAGCAGCCACTTCGGGCGGTATGGGATTGATGTAGATGCCGGTCCCCCACTCCAGACCCAGGAACAGGGGTGGGCGCGGGACGAGTTCGAGGTGCCAGTGATATTCCTCGCGGGTGAATTCGCCCAGCGGGGAGGAATGGAGCACAAGCGTGTAGGGAGGGTCGTCCAGCACGTTCCGGATGCGCGCGAGGATGCCCCGGATCGCCCGCGCCATATCCCGCAACACGGGCGCACGGGTGGCGCCGAAATCGTGGCCGTGTTCGATCGGGACGATCCAGCTCTCATAGGGAAAACGAGGAGCGAAGGGCTGGAAGACCAGGATCCCGCCCTCCCGCAGAACGATCCGGCGGCCGGCGGCGCTCTCTTGCCTCACCATGTCACACAGGACGCAGCGCTCCTTCCAGCGGACGTGGTCGCCGAACCCTTTCAGTTCCTCCTCGATGGCTCGGGGGACGAAAGGGCTGGCCACGATGTGGGAGTGTGGGTGGTGGAGCAGGCTCGTCGGCAGGCCGTGGTTTTTCACCCAGATCACGTGGCGGAAGCGCACATCGTTGCGCAGGTCGAGGCTCCGCTGCTGGCAGGCTCGCAGCACGCGCTCGAGTTGCAGCACCTCCAGGTCCACCCAGTGCCGGTCGTGCTCCGGCGTTTCGACCAGGATCTCGTGGGCCCCGATGGCGTTCATGCTGTCGTACATGCCTTCGGCGCTCTTCTCCAGTCCACCTTCGATGTGAAGGACTGGATACTTGTCCGCCATGACCCGGACCCACCAGCCTGGGCCGTTCCTGGGGCTGCCCGGCTCGCGCTCGACGTAGATCTCCGGGCCGGCCTGGGCCTCGTTGCCTGGGCAGAAGGGGCACGCCTCAGCAGGCAGCCTGGGCGGGCGTGCCGGCAGCCCTGGCTGTGGGACGGCGGCCCGGTCGGGAGAGATCACCACCCAGCGCTGGGTTACCGGATCTTTTCGCAGATGAGATCCTTCCATGGACGCCTCGTTGCGCATCAGGATGCGGTTCGATGCCCGCGACTCAGGCACGCCTCCACCGTCCCGGCGCGAGCCGGTCCGGGCCGCGAGCCGAGGTGGGACGGACCAGAAGTACAGGCAGCACGCCTAGTCTACCACGACGTTGGTGGTGGTCTTCAGCACTCCGGGCAGGCGGTGGACGCGGGTGCTGATGAACTCGCCCAGGGCAGTCACATCCTTGGCTTCAACGAAGGCGATGACGTCGTACGATCCGGTGACGGGATGAGCCATCTTCACGCCAGGCAGCTTCGCGGCGGCATCGGCGACCTGGCCGGCCTTGCCCGGAGTGGTCTCGATGAACACGTAGGCGCGAACGGGCATGACCACCCTCCTTTCCTCATTCCGAGGTCCGGCGCCAAGCGGCGGGGCGGTCACCCCGCCCGGCTTCGGGACGGGCGGCCGGCTGCTCGATCCCCGTGAGAACCAGGATCTCCGCAGCGACCTCTTCGATGGACTTGTCGGTCACATCCACCACCGGCCACCCCGCCCGGTTGAACTGATCGCGCGCGTAGTCTAGCCCCAATCCGAAATTATCAACCGCCAAGGCGCCAAGAACGCCAAGACCGGATAAGCTCCTTGGGTGAAACAAACCAAGCTTCTGAAGGCCCCACGAACGCGTTTTCGCGTTCGTGGATCGGGAGATCGGAACATCGCAT
>Ga0315285_10004945_pt1 | contig 13790 bp, 12 predicted proteins | sample YL17G09_36_MG_FD_203698 | JGI IMG/M metagenome (GOLD analysis project Ga0315285, IMG submission 203698) | Sediment microbial communities from Yellowstone Lake, YNP, Wyoming, USA - YL17G09_36 | ecosystem: Environmental > Aquatic > Freshwater > Lake > Sediment | place: USA: Wyoming | collected...
TGCCGGCTATCGTGTCGAAGGACTCCCCCGTCAGCCAGCTCCCCATTCCCGTCGTCCTCGGCCCCATCGTCCTGAGGATGCCGACGAGCTCTACGTCCGCCTCCCCCTCGGCCGCCTCCTTGAACCCGGTGATGTAGGATTTCCCCTCGCCCTCGGTCCTAAGGGCGTTTGAGCCATACCTGATGCCGCCCCTCTCCCAGGCCTCGAGGGTCGTCTCGTCCGGGCAGAAGGTGCAGGTCTCGTGGGAGAAGCTTGCTACGCCTATCCTCAACATAGACACCGATCATTGAACCGCTGAAGAAAGATAATTGATTTCCCCTTGACCTTCCTCCCAGTATTGAGTAAGGTCTAAAATCAGCCGTTCCCAGCTCTAACCATGGAGACCTTCGACGTACTGGTCATCGGCTCCGGCTCGGGGGCCACAATAGCCGACGCCGCAGTCCAGACGGGGAGGAGGGTCGCCCTCGTCGAGAGGGACGCCTTCGGCGGGACCTGCCTAAACAAGGGCTGTATCCCGTCGAAGATGGTCATATACCCCGCCGACCTCGTCTGTCAGATTAAGCAGGCGGAGAGGCTCGGCGTGAGGGCGAGGATCGAGGAGGTGGACTTCGGCTTCATAATGGAGCGGATGAGGAGGTCCATATCCGAGGACAGGCGCCCCCTCGAGGAGGCCGTGAGGAGGACAGAGGGCCTCACATACTATAACACCACAGGAGAGTTCGTTTCTGACTACACGATGAGGGTCGGCGAAGAGACGATCAAGGCTAAGAACATCTTCATAGTCTCAGGCGCCCGCCCCTTGATTCCGCCGATAAAGGGGCTGGAAGGCGTCAAATACCTAACGAGCAGCAACGTCTGGGACCTGAGAGAGTTACCCAAGAGCATGATAATCGCGGGCGGGGGCTTCATCGCCGCCGAGATGGCCCACTTCTTTTCAGCCATGGGCGTCGACATCACAATTATCAGTAGGAGCCCGAGGCTGCTCAAGAACCTAGAGCCTGAGGTCTCTGACACAATGACCCAGGCCCTCAGGAGCAGGATGAGCATCCAGACAGGGCTTGAGGTCACAGAGGTCAGTGAGAAGGGCGGCCTTAAGGAGGTCACTACAGCAGACAAGGGGGGCAAGACCCAGATTTTCAGGGCGGAGAGCCTCTTCATAGCAGCCGGCCTCCGCAGTAACGCCGATCTCCTCCAACCTGAAAAAACCGGCGTTGAGCTAGACGAAAGGGGTTTCATCAGGGTCAACGAGTTCTACGAGACGTCGAAACCACGGATCTGGGCGTTCGGGGACGCCATAGGCAGGGCGATGTTCAAACACGTCGCCAACAAGGAGGCCGAGCTCGTTTGGCACGCCTTCAGCCACGGCCACAAGGAAGCGCTCAACTACGACCAGATTCCCTACGCAATCTTCACCTGGCCACAGATTGCGTCTGTGGGGCTGACTGAGGAGGAGGCGCTGAGGAGGGGAAAGAGGATCCTCATCGGCTTGAGCAACTACGCGGACACCGCGAAGGGGGAGGCGATGGGGGAGGAGGACGGCTTCGTAAAGGTAGTCGTCGAGGATGAGACGTACAAGGTTCTCGGTGCCCACATAGTCGGACCCGAGGCGCCTACCCTCATCCAAGAGGTGATAGACGTGATGAACGCCGGCGACGGCTCAGTCTACCCGATCCTCGACGCGATGCACATCCACCCCGCCCTGCCTGAGGTCGTCCAGAACGCCTTCCACAACCTAAGGAGGCTGGACCAAGGGCGGAGAACCTCTGAGACGGTTTAAATAACCCAATTTTATTGGATCATTTTAGTTCTCTGGATGCCGTCATCATGACCGAGCCCGAAACAGGCGGCATCGTGGAGAAGCTGGAGGAGTTGAGAACCACATGAACGTGACCGACGCCATCAGGACCAGGAGGGCTTACCGGAGCCTGGAGCCAGTTGAGATCACCGAGGAGCTCATCAGGGACCTCGCCGCGCACGCGGGCCTCTCCGCCTCATGCTTCAACAACCAGCCTTGGAGGTTCATCTTCGTCTACGACCCGGGGCAGCTGGCGAAGGTGCACGCTGCCCTCCCGAAGTCGAACAAGTGGGTGGAGCTCGCCAGCCTCATAGTCGCCATCTTCAGTAGGGAGGAAGACGACTGCAGGATCAAGGGGCGGAACTACCACCAGTTCGACGCGGGCATGGCGACCGCGACGATGATTCTCAGGGCAACTGAACTCGGCCTCGTGGCACACCCGATAGGCGGCTACGACGAGGAGGCGGTTAAACAGGCTCTGGGCATACCGGCGGGCTACCAGCTGATCACGCTGGTCAACGTTGGCAAGCACTCCAACAAAATCCATCCATACCTGACGGGGAAGCAGGCCGAGGCGGAGGGGGAGCGGCCCGAGCGTCTGCCATTCGAGAGATATGCCTATATTAACCACTGTACCGACACAGAAAAAATAGAAGAGGGTTGAAGGACCCTACTTCGTCGCCATCGTGTACCTGACGCCGAGGGGCGCCATCGCCTTGTCGATCTTGTCGATGAGGTCGTTGATCTCCTGCATGGTCGGCTTCTTGAACCACTCGAAGTAGAAGTCGTACTCGCCCAGGCTCTCGCCTGACTTGCTGATGATCTTGCCGCACCTCTCCTTCGGCACCTCACCGACGGTGCCAAAGTAGTTCATGATGCCCTCCACGTTGTTGAACTGGATCTCTGAGGAGGCGATGAAGGTGTCCATGATGCAGACCTGGGGCACGTCGATGGCGACCTTCTCAAGCGCCTTGATAGCCTTGAGAAGCGGTGGCCCGTAGACCTTAACATAGCTTTTCATTTTTATGAACCTCTAATTAGCCTTCGGAATGACTCCTATTAAACGTTACCTAACTCGAAGAAAAAGATGGAATAATGTTGATTCCTGAGCGACCTCTGGGCCGAGCTCGCGAATAGACGCGTTCGCGGCGTTTTTCATGCCTTAAGACGCTCATTAAAGTCTTTTCGGATGACAAGCAGGACTGCTTGGGCGAGTGGCGTTCTTGAGGGTTTCGTGAGAGATGTGCTCTATCTGGAGGCGTGGTGCGGCGTCAATTTTAGGAGGTTTTTCCATCCTAAAATAGGTACCCCCCTACCTTTTTTCACGTGAGCCCACTCCTGTCTCTGTTTGTGAGACAGGTGGATCGTCCGAATGGTTATAAAAACCTCCATTCGGAGGTACCCCCCCTACGTTTTTTGCACGCCCCAATCCATGGCCGTTGACCTGCACGTTACCGCGTGCATCTCTCTGCCGCTACTCGTAGCCTGGCCCCCTTGGGGGCTGCTGCCTGCGACGCGGGTAACTATTCCGGTGATGAAAATATTCGCCAATATATAGTACTCCCCTACGTTTTTTCACTCGGTCCGCATCGATGACATGGTAAGCCTGGGTAATTATCGTAAAGTCTGGGCAACACTAATCTTATAAGAGGAACAGGTTAATTCAGGTGGAACCGTCATGGTTTTCGACTTCCTTACCCTTGACGATGTCGAGGTGAAGGGGAAGACCGTGTTTCTGCGCGTAGACGTGAACTCCCCACTTGACCCCAACTCGAAGCGTATCCTTGACGACTCCAGGATAAAGGCCACCGAGGCGACCCTCAGGGACCTCCGCGAGGCGAGGGTGGTCGTCGGCGCCCACCAGAGCAGGCCGGGGAAGTACGACTTCACCAACCTCGAGGCCCACGCCAGGGTCCTCCAGATGTACCACAGCGGAAAGGTACGCTTCGTCGAGGACATAGATGGCCAGAAGGCCCAGGAGGAGATAAAGGCGCTGAAGAAAGGGGAGGTCCTGGTGCTGAACAACCTGAGGATGCACAGGGATGAGAACCTCGACGTACCGCCTGAGGAGCTCGCGAAGACCGGCATGGTGAAGACCCTGGCGCCGTTCTTCGACCTCTGCGTCAACGACGCCTTCGCAGCCGCCCACAGGGGCTCCGCGAGCCTCACCGCCTTCGGCGAGGTGATGCCTATGGTCGCTGGGAGGCTGATGGAGAAGGAGCTGAGCGCCCTCAACAAGGTGATAAACAACCCCTCTCGGCCATGCGTGTACCTCCTCGGCGGGGCGAAGGTCGACGACAGGATACCGGTCATCCGCCGCGTCTGCAGGGACAAGATAGCGGACAGCATCCTGATAGGCGGCCTCATCAGGGAGAGCTTCTACATGGCGCAGGGCGGGATGCCCGAGAAGTTCAACGGGCTGAAGGAGGAAGACAAGAAGCTCGTCAAGGACGCGGGCGACATCCTGAGGAACTACGACGGTAGCATAGAGCTCCCAGTCGACGTCGCCCTTGACACGAAGGGCGGACGGATAGAGGTGCTCGTCGAGAGGCTGACGGACGAGACGAACATCTACGACATCGGCCTCAACACCATCGCCAAGTACAGTAAGATCATCAAGGAGGCCGGCACCGTGGTGGCCGAGGGCCCCCTAGGGATGTTCGAGCGGCGCGGCTTCGACGTTGGCACCAAGGAGCTGCTTAGGGCGATGGCTGACAGCCCCGCCTACACCGTCATCGGCGGAGGCCACATGGGTGGGCTGGCCTCGATGCTCGGAATAAACGAGAAGATGAGTCACGTCAGCACTGGGGGAGGCGCGATGTTGAGCCTGCTCGCCGGCGAGGAGCTGCCTGTGATAGAGGCGATGGCCAAGGCGAAGAAGCGCTGGGGCTGACGCAACAGGCCCATTACCTTCACTTTTTTTGCCCACGCGGGCGTCGGATTTTATATGGGTCTCTAGCCTACGGCTTCTCGATCTAGGATGCTTGACAGGGTCAAGGTCGCGGCTGCGCAGGTCTCACCGGTCTTCATGGACAAGGAGGCTTCGATGGACAAGGCGTGCAGGACCATCGAGGAGGCCGGCAGGGCCGGAGCAAAGCTCATCGTCTTCTCCGAGACCTTCATCCCCGGCTACCCTTTCTGGAGGGGCGTCCAGCCCGTCTCGAGGTGGTCGGAGCTCATGGTCGAGTACCAGAAGAACGCCATCGTCATCCCAAGTGGCGACACCGAGGTGCTGGGAGACGCTGCAAGACGCGCGGACGCGGTCGCAGTCGTCGGCTGCACCGAGCTGGGCGGCTATAGGGGCAGCGGCACCCTCTACAACACCGTCCTCTTCATCGGGAACGACGGAAAGGTCCTCGGGCGACACAGGAAGATGATGCCCACGCACGCCGAGAGGACCGTCTGGGGGATGGGCGATGTCTCAGACGTCAGGACCTTCGAGACGCCGTTGGGCACCCTCGGCGGGCTAGTCTGCTACGAGCACCACATGAGCCTGCTAAAGGCGGCGATGGCCGTCCTCGGCGAGGAGATACACTGCGCCCTCTGGGACGGATGGTGGGTGATGCCCCGCCACCCAGGCGCCAAGAGACGGTACAGGGAGGGCGAGGACCCCCACCTCTGCGACATCGACTACGCCGTGAAGGAGTACGCATTCGAGACCCAGACATTCGTCGTCAGCTCTGGCCAGTACATCCCGGACGACGCGATGCCCGAGGAGTGCCAGGGCTTCAACATAGCGGCGGGGGGCAGCTTCATCGTCAACCCCGCCGGCGTCCCCCTCGTGGGGCCGGTCTTCGACAGGGAGGAGATCCTCTACGCGGAGCTGGACGCGGACGACCGCAGGCACACGAAGGCGTACGTCGACGCCCTCGGCCACTACGCCCGCTGGGATGTCCTCGGGCTGGACCTGAAGGGGGAGCCGCAGGTCCCCCTGAGGGCGACGAGGCGTCCGAGGCCGACCAGGGAGCGGCTGAAGGTCGTCGCTGAGAAGCACGGCGTCGACCTCGACAGGCTTGAGGCGATCCTGGGGGAGCTCGACGAATCGGGCTGACCCCTTTTCGATAAGATTAAAAACCGTGGACCCCGACTATCGGGGTGCGGGATCGTGGTCTAGCTTGGTCTAAGATACGCGGCTTGGGCCCGCGTGGTCCCCGGTTCAAATCCGGGCGGTCCCACCACTTTCACATGGCCCCCCCATGGTTGCCTCGGTCGAACGACTTTTAAAGACGGCTGATCCTACCCCACCGATTGTCATGGATGAGGAAACAGGTCTTTTAACCCCCTGCGGCCTCGACTGCGGCGAGTGCGAGTGGCACGTCGGCGAGAGGCAGCCGAGTTGCCCGGGATGCGAGGCGGTGGAAGGGAGGCCCTTCTGGGGCAGATGCAGGACCTTCGCCTGCGCCGAGGAGCACGGCGTCATGCACTGCGGGGTCTGTGGAGAGTTTCCCTGCGGGCAGTTCGTGAGCCAATTTGATCCCAACGACCCGGAGGGGCAGAGGGGCGCCGTCTACAGGGCTGGCCTCCTGGCCTATAGGGCGAGGCACGGCGACGGGAAGACGCGGGAGCTGATGAAGAAGACACAGAAAAAGCATGGCTAGATCCTGGTCGTATTCCCTTTTTCAGGAGCATCAAAGTTAAATCTGTTCGCTTCGATCTTCTTGACGCGCGCCGGGTTGGCTGAGCGGTTTAGGCGGCTGCCTGCAGAGCAGCTCTACGGGGGTTCGAATCCCTCGCCCGGCTCCAACTAACCATTAGCAAGAAGTTACTTCCATATCATTTTGATAGGAAAATGTGAATAAGAAACAATCGTCAATAAATATTCATGCCTCGTATGTCTCTCGGCGACATGGAAATTAAACCGTGTCAGGACGAGTTCCTGCCACAATTAACGGAGCTATGGAAGGAATACATTGTTGATCAAGATGAAGAAGACTGGATGCTTCCATACTTCGATCTTGATGCGAGCACTGAAGGATTTCGAAAGATATTGGAATCCTTCATGAGAAAGGAGCCGGAGGGCTTCCTGGTCGCCACGCTTAGAGGTGAGATTGTCGGCTTCGTCATATCATTCAAAGATGCCTTTGGTCCAAACTATGTGATGAAGAAAAAGACGGGGCGTATCCAAGTTGTGCATATCAAACGAGGGTTCAGGGAGAGGGGGATAGGGACGAAACTAATCAACTCAGCCTTAAGATTTCTCAAGGCAAGTGGCTGTTCCATTATACTAGCTGAAACTGGGGACATGAATAATAAATCGCTAAAAATGCTAGCGAAATTAGGTTTCAAGCGACGTGGAAACCTCGTTCAATTCATGAGAGAAGGTTAATGCATGAGTTTAATGCATGATTTAGTTAGCTATCCGCAGAGCGGCTTTCTGGGTGTTTGAATCCCTCGCCCGGCTCCAATAACCCGTGTAAAATCTGTTGGGCTATCTCTGCGCGCGCCCTCGAGGGTCCCAGGATGGGGGACATGGGCAGCCGATAAATAGGGCGCCATATCTTTCTGTATCTACTGTGACGTGGATCAGGGGAATGCCTGTTTGAGAGTCGCCTTCGTCGAGCCTCCAAAGGAGTACTGGTTCGTCATGGGCGAGTACCTCCCCCCGCCCACAGCCAGCCTCCAGCTCGCCGCCTACCTCGAAACGAAGCGCCCGCGGGACGAGATCAGCGTCGTCGACTGCCAGGCGGAGGGGCTCGACTGGGAGGGGCTGGAGAAGAGGCTCATGGACCTCCAACCCGAAGTCGTCGGCGTCAGCAGCCTCTCCACCTGCAACACCTACACGGTCGTTAGAGCCCTGGAGACGGCTAAGAGGGCGGCGCCTGGAGCCCAGACAATCACGGGGGGGCAGCACTTCACCGCCCTCGCCGAGCCCAGCCTCATGGAGTACACCGTCATCGACGCGATAGCCAGGGGTGAGGGGGAGGAGACGCTCGTCGAGTTCGTCGAGGCCGTCGAGGGAAAGAGGAGCCTCGCGGACGTCGGAGGGCTCAGCTTCCGCCACGGCGGCGAGGCCGTCTCCAACCCGCCGAGGCCCATGATCGGCGACCTCGACGACCTCCCCATGCCCGGCTACCACCTCGTTGAGGGAAACCTCGACAGCTACCACTTCAAGATGATGGCCGGGAGGAAGCGCTACGTGATAGTCGAGGGGAGCAGGGGCTGCGAGCACAACTGCAGCTTCTGCAGCCAGTGCGCGTTCTGGGGGCACAGGTGGCGCACCAAGTCGGGGAAAAGGATCGCCGACGAGATGGAGAGCTGCAGGGACAGGTACGGGGCAGAATTCATCTGGCTCACGGACGACAACTTCACCTTCGGCCCGCGCTCAAGGGAACTCATCGGGGAGCTCAAGAGGAGGAGGCTCGGCGACGAGGTCTTCTGGTTTGTCCAGGCCCGCGTCGACGACGTGGTGAAGAACCCTGAGATGATCCCAGACCTGAGGAGCGCCGGGTGCCGATGGGTCCTGCTGGGAGTCGAGAGCGGAGATCCAGAGACACTGGCCTCCATGAGGAAGGGCATAGACCCAAGCCAGGCGGGGAAGGCGATAAGGCTCCTCGAAAAAAACGACATCTTCGCGCAGGCCACGATGATCGTGGGCCACAGGAGGGACACCCACGAATCCATAGAGGGTCTACGCCGCTACATAGACGCCCTCAACCCCGGGATAGCGATTTTCATGATCCTGACGCCCTACCCCGGCACCAGCCTCTACGAGGAAGCCCTGCGCGACAACTGGATCGAGGACAAGAACTGGGCCCACTACGACATGATCCACGCCGTGATGCCGACCGAGACCCTCAGCAGGAGCCAGGTACAGGAGGAGCTCACGGAGTGCTACAGGAGCTTCTACGGTAAACTGTCCCGCCGACTCGAGGGCTTCTTCTCGGGCAACCGCTTCAAGAGGCGGACCTACAGGTACATGGCCTCCCAGAACATCGTCAACGGACTCCGCGACCTAATATAGGCCGCGCGCGGAACACCCTATTCCCTATCATCTATACTTTATTGGACGTCCAATTCAGGCGATCTCACCTTGATCCTCCCTGGCTTTCATTCTCCTGTCGTACCTGTATCGATAATAATCGAGGGAACCTCGTATGACGTAATGTGCGCGGTTTCTATCGCCTGTCTCCATTAGGCGTATACGACGTACCTACAGACGTCGTCGCCGCGGCCCATCGACTTCTCCAGATCGACCCTAACGGGCTTTCCCAGCAGGGTTTCGAAGATGGTCTTCACCCATCCCCTCGAGCAGAGACAGAGGGTGGCGTTCATCTTCACGACGCCCTGGTTGGCGAGGAGGCAGCCGCACTCCGTGCAGGGGCATATGATGGTGTCGTTCTCCCTGGTCCACTTCCCGCACCAGAGGAACTCGCTGTTCGCCCTCTCAAGTATCCTGTCCAAGTCGGTCTCCTCCTCGGCGATCCTCCTCGCGATGTCGATCGCAGGGCCCCAGAACTCCTCTCTGGCGCAGGCCTCGCCGCACGCCTCCATCATCCTGCTCCTCGTCTCAGGGTCTACCCCACCCAAGCCCTCTAAGATGGCGCTGAGGAGGTTGCCGGTCATCCTTAGCAGCGCTTCCTTCCTCCTGAGTTCGTCCTCCATAGGAGTCACCCAAATCCAAATAATGAGGACCTCCCGTACTATGGTCAGGCGTTTCAAAAAGGTTTGCCTAAGCTAGCTAATAGAACCTAGAGAAAAAGGTTAGCACTACGTTATGAAGATGTTCTTGGCGTAGTCTAACTTGACCGATTTGGACGCATTATTCGCGAATTCAAGGGATATAATAGAGATTAAATGAGAAAAGAGTCGAAAAAACCGGTTATTACGTAAAATAGGATAATTTTTCTTAGTTATCGGTAATACGGTTGAGGCTTGAGGGTTAAATTTAAATAATATCAGTGATAAACATGTTTGAATGGAAAATCATAGTCACTGACGCACATGATATATGAAAAAGACCAATATTTAGAGGTGAAAACCTCCTACGATGACCATTCTGTCGAGATTAGTCTAAACGATGGCGTATATAGGTTAGAATACCCGAAAAATATCTGGGCACCCCTTAAGGACTCGATTAAGAGGTCGATCGTGGACCATATCGCCTTCGCCTCGACTAACTACCTCACCCTCATCATTGGGAAGAAGGGGGTCATCTACGACACCAGGCTCCCCCTCTTCGACCCATCCATCTTCAAGAACACCATCTGCGACCTCCCCTCCAGCGCGGTGCTCGACAAGGAGCACACGGTCGACTACATCCGCGACTACTTCAACATGGACTTCGTCTTCAGCCGGGAGGAGACGATAGTCTGGAGCAGGCCGTATAAGCCGACGGACACGGCCATCATCTCGTTCACCTCAGGGAAGGAAAGCCTCCTCACCCTCGCGGTCTGCCTAGAACTCGGCCTCAAGCCCGTCCTCGTCAACATCATTGAGCCATCGAACATATACGAGCACAAGCACAGGCTCAGGCTCCTAGAAGGGCTCCACGAGGAGTTCGGCGTCGAGTACTACACGCTCCCATACGAGATAGGCTCGCTGAAGGACACCAAGATAGAGGGGGTGAAGGGCTCTTCGCTGGGCTGGGGGAATCAGCTCTTCACCTACCTCTTCATCTTCCTCCCATTCATCCTCAAGATGAGGGCGAGGTACGTCTTCTTCGGCAACGAGTTCAGCGGCGACAGCGAGACCGTGAACGGGGAGGGGTTCCGCACAAACTTCTGCTACGACCAGAGCAGCTACTGGACCCTCCACCTCGACAACATTCTGAGGTCCCTGACCGGCGGCGCCGGGAGGGTCGGAAGCCTCGTGGGACCCCTGAACGAGATCGCGGTGGCGAAGTGCCTCCACGACGGCTTCCCCGACCTCGCCAAGTATCAGCTCAGCTGCTTCTGCGACGTCCCTGAGGCTGAGGAGCACAGGTGGTGCTGTAGCTGCAGCAAGTGTGCCAGGAACCACGCCTTCCTCAACGCCCTCGGCAAGGACCCCGGCGACTTCGGCTTCTGGCGTGACATGTTCAACGAGGAGTACAAGCCCCTCTTCTCGGTCTTCGGCGAGGGGGAGACCTTCGGCTACGACAGGAGCGGGCTAGGCCGGGTCGAGCAGGAGCTCGCACTCTACATGTCGGCTGAGAGGCTCCCGGAGAACGAGTTCCTGAGGAGCTACATGAAGATAAGCCGCTACAACGGGGGCTCCGACCAGAATAAGGAGCTCTTCAAGCGTGACTACTCCTACTACTTCGGCTTACAGGAATACCCGGCGGTGCCGAGGGAGCTCAGGCAGAGGGTCTATTCCATCTACGAGAGGATCCTCTACTCAGATATCCGGGAAACGTAGCCGCCGGGGATAGTTTTAGATTACCGCCGCCCCACACGTTTAGGTGGGTTCAGGGGCGATGAGGTCGGCCATCATCTTGGCGGGCGGCTCTTCCAGCCGCATGAGGGGCGAGAAGGGACTACGCATCCTGGGCACCAAGCCCATCGTCATGAGGGTTGTGGACAACATCTCGGGGTCTGTGGACGAGGTTATCCTGATCGCGGGCTCCGAGGCACAGGCTTCTGTGTACAGGGAACTGCTCGGGGGGGAGGCCCGCGTCGTGGTGGACCTCTACAAGGATCGATCGCCAGTCGTGGGCGCCCTGACAGGCCTCAGCCTCGCCGGGGGCGAGTACGCCCTTATGGTCGGCTATGACATGCCATTCATCCGCCGCGACGCCGTCGAGCTCCTGTTCAGGGAGGCCGAGGGCGCCGGGGGGGCGACCTTCGTCTGGCCTAACGGTTGGCTCGAGCCCCTCCACGCCGTCTACAGGGTCGATCATGGCCGAGAGGTGGCGCGCAGTAACTACGAGGAGGGAAACATGAGGCTCGGGGACGTCCTCAGGCGCATGAGGGATGTCAGGATGATCCCTGTCGAGAGGCTGAGGCTCGTAGACCCAGAGCTACTCACCCTCTTCGACGTCGACACCGAGGAGAGGCTTAGGGAGGCCGAGGGGCTCCTCGCCTCAGGGGCCCTTCCTGACCCTGACCCTCGTTGAGTTGAAGAGGGGGCCGCCGCCTATGCCCTGGGCGCCTGGAGAAATCAGGGCGTTCTGAGCCCGTCCACGCTCATCGGTCAGCGGCCTCGGCGCCCAGAGCGTCCCCGCGGGGACCCTACCGGTCACCGAGACCCTGACGCCCAGCTCGCCACCCCCGTTGTAAAGGGTCGCGTCGTCTCCGTCTCTCAGGCCCAGCGACTCGGCGTCTGCGGGGTTCATCCAGGCGACGGAGGGGATGGGGCCGTGGACGTCCCTGAACTGACTGTGGGTGTAGCCGGCGACGGCGCTGTTCAGCATCACGAACTCTTCGTGGCCGAGGCTGACAGGCAACTGCCTCGGGAGAGGGCTGTGACCCTCCCTCTCCGCGAGCGACGAGTAGAACTCGATCCTGCCCGAGGGCGTCTGGTACTCGTCCCGGGGTCTGCGCCTGAGGGTGAGGGTTCTACCGCCGAGGAGGTCATCGTAGCTGCCGTCGGCGAAGGCGCCTCCCAGCGCGGTGCCGAGGGCCGTCCAAGGCTCCTCGAATATCCACGGCTCAGCCAGGCCGATCCTGCGGGCGATCTCGCGTCCGACCTGGACCTCGTCCCTGCCCTCGCCGAGGGGCTCCACCGCCCTCTCAGAGAGACGGACGTAGGGGTGGCTGTCTGAGACGACGACGTCCCTCTTCTCGAGGAACGTCGGGGCGGGCAGGACGACGTCCGCATACTCCGCGGTCTCCGTCAGGTGAGTGTCGTGGACGACCACGAAGACGTCTCCCCTCGAGAGGCCCGCTCTGACGGCGCCAAGGCCAGGCAGGGTCAGGGCGGGGTTCATCCCCTGGACGTAGACGAAGCCGAACTCGCCCGCCTCGAGCCTCCTGCCGACGGCGACCTGGCTCACGACCCCGGGCTTCCTGTCAGCCAGCGCCTCCCCCGTAAGGTAGCCAAAGTCGATGTACCTGCCACGGCTGTTGGTGTAGTAGAAGCCCCTGTGCTCGCCCAGCAGGGCGGGGAGGAGGCTCACCGCCCTCACGGACTCCGCCCCCTCTGCGCACTTCTGCAGGCCTATACCGATCATGAAGGCGGCGGGCTTCCTCGCCGCGAGCGCATCCGCGAGGGCCTCGACGCTCTCCTGCGGGACTCCCGTGACCTCCTCGACCCTTCCGGGCGTCCACCTCTTCGCCTCCTCAGAGTAGGCGTCGAAGCCCGTTGTCCACCGCTCCAGGAAGGCTCTGTCGACCTTTTCGCCGATTATGAGGCTGCGGGCGAGCCCGTAGGCTAGGGCGACGTCGCTCCCCTGCCTCGGGGCGAGCCAGAGGTCCGCGGCCTTCGCCGACTCGCTCCTCCTCGTGTCGACGACAACTATCATGGCGCCTCGCTCCCTCCTCGCCCTGATCCTCGGGTTGAATCCCCAGAAGACTATCACGCCCCCGCCGAGGAGCTCCTCCGGCTGTGTGCCATAGCTGAGCCCGTAGTGGAGCCTGAGGGCGGCGTGGCCCGAGGCGCTGCAGACGGCGTGGTCGGTCCTCGTCGCGCCGAGGGCGTTCCAAGGCCTGAGGCTGAGCTGCGAGGCGAGGAGGCCCGTGTTCCCGGAGTAGTCCAGGAGGAGGACGCCGCCGGGCCCCCGCTCCACGAGGACCCGCCTCAGCCTCGTCGCGACGACGTCGAGGGCCTCCTCCCACGACGCGCGCCTCAGCCCCCGCCCCGGCTTCTGCGCCTCCCTGACGAGGGGGTGGAGGACACGCTCGGGGCTGTAGACCCTCTCGGGGTCGGAGGCGCCCCTCCGGCAGACGAAGCCGGCGGTCACAGGGTTCTCGGAGCCGCCCGAGACCGAGACGAGCCTCCAATCCTCGACGCCGGCGTCCATGAAGCACGAGTCTGGGCAGTCCCTCGCGCACGTCGTCTTCACGATCAAGGCGGGCACAGGATCAGAGTACAGTCGCCGATTTAATAACGAGACCCCCCGGCAACCTTCAGGCGGTGC
>Ga0315285_10004948_pt1 | contig 13789 bp, 12 predicted proteins | sample YL17G09_36_MG_FD_203698 | JGI IMG/M metagenome (GOLD analysis project Ga0315285, IMG submission 203698) | Sediment microbial communities from Yellowstone Lake, YNP, Wyoming, USA - YL17G09_36 | ecosystem: Environmental > Aquatic > Freshwater > Lake > Sediment | place: USA: Wyoming | collected...
AATTGTAGGAAGTCGAAATCCTCTTGTTCACAAGCTTTATTGCATTTTCAACAGCTTCTTCAGCAGACTTGCCGCTTTCCATATAGTTGCAGACGGTCTTTGCCAGTACCAGCCGGATGGCAATTTCCCCGACGCCAGTAGCCGAACAGGCCCCCGACAAGTTGTCCGCATAAGTGCCGCATCCGATTAGCGGCGAATCTCCAATTCTTCCTGGAAGCTTCAGGGGGAACCCTCCCGTAGAAGTTGCAGCGGCAACGCTTCCATCCTTGTCAATCGCGACTGCCCCCACAGTATCAAGGCTGAAGAGATCCGGATGATGTTTCACCAAATCATAGAGCTTTGGAAGCTCAGACTTTCTTGCCAGCAACTGCTTCTTCTGGGCTTCATAGTACCTGAGTCTAAGTTCTGTCACAGGGTTCCTTCTCTCAAAGTGATAAAGCTCGGCAAGCTTCTCCGCGCCGTCACCTACCACAAACACATGGTCCGTCTTCTCCATCACAATCCTTGCCAAGCGTATAGGATTCCTGATGTCATGCAGAAGAGCCGTTGCGCCGGCTTCAAGTGTTCTTCCGTCCATGATTGACGCCTCCATCTCCACCTTCTTCTCGATAGTTAGACTGGAGCCGTAACCGGCATTGAATGCACCCTTGTCTTCCATCACGGCGACAGCCTCGACAACGCTGTCAACGGCACTTCCACCATCCTTCAAAATGTCAAACCCTGTCTTCGCCGCCTCTTTCACTCCTCTCAGGCCGTCCTGGCTACGTTCAGGCTGCCAAGATCCTGCCCCGCCATGGACCACTATCGTGGGTTTTTTCCCTCTCATTAACCTGCCCTTCCTTTGTCAGGACCTGCTAGTTCTGATTGAACGGATTTAAGCCTGACGTTCCGCAAGTGTCAAAACGGATAAATCTGTGCAGTTAAACATTATCTATGGGATGATGTGAGGCGACGGCTAAGAGCAGAAAGCGATGAAAAAGCCATTTACCTACACTGACCGCTAATGCTGAAAGGCATTTGCTGTTCTTAACCGGCACCAACAATTGATGTAAAAGAAACTGCGGCGTGCTTCATGTTGAAAGACTTTAGCCTTCTCGTTACGACTTGGCGGGGAAATGAGAACAACGCCCGCTCCGAACTGAAACGCTTACTTGAGGCAATCGGGGAAACTTCGCCTAGCGTTGACAAAACCGGCGTTTCAGGACTGATAGTTGCCAAAACCATCTCAGACCCTTTTGAAGTGATAGGCCAATTCCGCACTATTCTACACGGACGTCCCTACGAGTTTCGGCATGCGCTCAGACTTATGCCAATAGAAAAAGTGGTTCACACCGACCTCGATCAGATCAAGGAAGCAGTCGCACAGCTTAGCTCAAGAATCGGAGAGGACGAAACGTTTCGAGTTACAGTTGAAAAACGATTCACAACAATACACACGCATGACATCGTCGAAGCTGCTGCCACAATCATAAAAAGAAAAGTCAACTTGAAGAACCCAGACCGCATACTGCTGATCGAAGTTGTCGGCGGTTTCACAGGCCTTTCACTCATGAAGCCGAATGACGCCATCTCCGTGCTGAAAGAAAAGATGCTCTAGCCTAACTCTGCACAGCCACCAGGGCCATCTGCTCTATGACGAGATCAACCAAAGCCCTCTCAAAGCTTTCCCCATGTCTTACGGCTAGAAGCTGGTTCTCAGAAATCCCGAAAAATCTTTGAATAGACTCGGATTTTTCCTCTGAAAGCTCAAGAATTCCATCATCACGCTCTCCACCAACATTCTTGGAGATAGTCAACAAGACTGAACGAATGAGCTCAGACTGTCCTCCAACAATCAGAACAGCTATGTCTGACGAACTCGGTTTGACACCGAGAAGCTGTGTAGCCTTATGGATCTGACTTTGCGCCGAAGCATGGAGAAGGGCCTCAACAGCAACACTCTTTGAAATGTTGCGCTTGCTCCTAAAGGCCACGAGGGCATTAAGAACCGCAAAGTAAAGATGCTCCCAGGTAGCGATAAGCGCGGCGTCAAAGAATTGGATGTCCACTTGCGCAGGTTCGTCGCCTAGCATCTTCAAGAGACATTTCAAGTCTCTGATCTTAACGTTTCTGAAACCAGCTATCTCGACATATTTGCCGAACTCCTCAAGACGTTTCAACATGCCTCGTCACCCAGAGCCATAAGGAAGCTATTCTTCAGACTCTTACAACGATATGCTTATCCTATTCTGGCTTTTGCCCAAAAACTATGGAGATTCATGATGATTGAACACTTCAGTGTGTCGGCGCGGGAAAACTGAATGGAACCTCGAACCCGCAGCGTTCATGGCTTCACTTCCTTTCGCGGTAGCCCTTGATATTATGGAAACGAAGTTATGCATGACCCTTCGCTGATGTGGTTAACCTGGCCTACAACGCGCGTGCTTTCACACAACATGCTGCTTTCTTGGGCGCGCTTACCGCAAACGAAGCGAAGACGCCCCTAATGTATTCGTCTTCCTTTCTCTGCCACCAATTTTCCATTCTTGAAAACTTTTTCGGCCAGATTTATACCATAGTGGTATGAGAGATACTTATGGTTTGGGGCGTCAAAAACGACGATGTCCGCTTTTTTTCCTTCTTCCAAGCTTCCTATTTCATGAGCTCTATCTATTGAATTGGCGGCGTTGATTGTTGATGCAGTAAGAGCCTCTTCAGTGGTCATTCTCATCTGCAGGACTGCAATGTTCATCATCATCTGCATTGATTCGCATATATCTGCTGCGCTCAAGTCAGTTGCTAATGCGACTGGCAGTCCTTTGTTGATAATGTCCCTTGCTTTTGCGTACGTGCCCAGGTAACAGAACGGAGTGGTTGGCAGAAATGTCCCGATTGTGCCTTTTCTTACGAGGGCTTCGATCTCTTCGGGTGTTGTGAAGATTAGGTGGTCAGCGGAGACGACTCCCAACTCTCCGCCTAGTTTTGCTCCTCCACTGTGTGCAAGCCAGTCAGCGTGAATCCTCAATTTCAGGCCACCCTTTCTGCCTGCTTCAAGTATTCGCCTCGACTGTTCTACGTTGAAGTATCCTTTCTCGCAGAACACGTCGCAGTATTCAGCCAGCTTCCTCTTCGCAACTTCGGGAATCCATTCCTTGACTATTTCATCTGTCAGTCTGTCAACTTTGTTTTCGTATTCGAAGGGAATCCCTTGGGCCATAAAAGTGGGGACTATGTCGATTGGATGCGTTTTGCTGAGGGTCTTGATTATGTCCATTTGTCTCATTTCGCCGTGAAAGGTCATTTCATATCCGCTTTTTGCCTCTATCGTCGTTGTCCCATGTATCAGCATCGTATCAAGTATCTGCGTGGTTCGTTTGAGCAGTTCTCCTGTGGATGCTTCACCTGTTTTTCTGAGGGTTGTCGGCATTCCTCCCCCCTTGGCTTTGATTTCAAGGTAGGGAACACCTCTTACAGCCATTGCCTCAAGCTCGTCCTCTCTTGAACCAGCGAAGACCAAATGAACATGCGGGTCGACAAGCCCAGGCGTTACAAGTTTCCCGCTTGCATCTATGACTTCATATCCCCTTTCAAGCTTACTTAGAACCTGTTTTGTTGTTCCGACAACCACTATTTTTCCATCTTTGACCGCGACTGCCCCGTCTTCTACTATACAAAGATCATTCAGTTCTTCTTTGATTCGAGGCCTATCGCTTTTTCCCCTCAGAGTTGCAAGTTCATTTGCGTTGATTACCGCAAAATCGGCCTTTATTGCCATATTATATCACTCCCCGTTCCGCTGCTAAACGTCCAAGTACTTCTTTCTTTCCCATTCATGTACTGTGAAATTGAAATCCTTCCACTCTTTGGTCTTGAGTTGCAGGAATTTCTCGCAGAATTCGCGTCCCAAAGCATCTTGAAGGCACTTGTCTTCAGAGAACTCGCTCAACGCGTCTCCTAGATTTCCCGGAAGCACCTCTATCCCTCTTTCAACTCTTCGTTTCTCACTCATCTTATAGATGTCCTCTTCTACAGGCTGTGGAACCGCGATTTTTCTTCGGATACCGTCAAGTCCAGCGGTTAGAATACCAGCAAACGCAACATAGAAGTTGCACGATCCATCAGTAGGTCTGTACTCCACTCTAGTCTTCATCTCTTTTCCAGGTGGAACCCTGATAAGGGCTGACCGATTATACCTTGCCCAGGATATGTAAACGGGCGCCTCCCATCCTGGAACAAGCCTCTTGTAGGAATTGACAGAAGGGTTCGTGATAGCCGCCAAGGCTTTTGCATGATCCAAGACCCCAGCTATGAAACTCAAGCCTGTTTTGCTTAGACCAAGACTTCCATCTGGATCACTGAAAAGGTTTTGAGTTTTTTTGTCATCTATTAGAGTAGTGTGAGTGTGCAATCCAGCTCCATATTGACCGTGAAAAGGCTTCGGCATAAAAGATGCGACAAGTCCTTTTCTTGCGGCCATCAACTTGACCAGGAATTTGACCAGGTAAAGCGTATCCGCCATCCCTAATGCATCTAGATTGCTGAGCCCCATTCCCCATTCCAAACCCAGTTCTAACTCATATTTGCCCGGAGGTACTTCATGGTGGTGTTTTTCAACCAGCACACCCATGTTCCGTAGATCCCTCACGATTTCAAGTCTTAAGTCAGCGCCGAGGTCTGCTGGAGGAGTAGCCAAGTATCCACCTTCGTCGAGCAGCCGGATTTCGCCGTTTTCAGCCTTCGTGAACAGAAAGTACTCCATTTCGCTGGATGCGTAACACTTGACAGAGTCTCCCAAGCTCTTCTTGACATCGCACATGACTTTCTTGAGGATAGATCGGGGGTCAAGAGCCAGGGGGGTATCTGAGTCCGGTTCACAAATGCCGCAAACTACTCGTCCAACTCTCTCAGGGAAAAGCTCAGAGGGCAGAACGACAAATGTGTTGCTATCTGGCATCAGCTTCACGTCGCTTCTACTTATCTCGACCATGTCGATAGATGAACCATCTATGTGTATGCCTCCCTCGACTATCTTGGGGAAAAGCTCAGAGGGTATCCAAAGAGAGTGCAAGACGCCAGAGATGTCTGTAAACTGTAAGGCTATCTCTTTCACATTCTCCTTTCGAACTATCTTCTCAACTTCTGATATGCTCACCAAGATCCCTCAGAAAACATCGCTTCTTCTTGTTATATTGTTTTCCTCAGCATGCGCAAACAGCCAAGAACCGCATGCAATGAAGTTTATATTCAGCGAGAACAAAGCCCTTAAGGGGATCGGAGATCACAAAATGGAGTTTAGGATCAATGGAGTACCCATTGAAGATACTTTTTGTGAGACCTTCACTGTGCGCATCGCGAGGATACTTGTAACGTCGGTGAACAGAGAATGGGCCTTGGAATCAGCTTTGGAAGCCAAAGGGCTGGGCAGATCGGCTACTATTCCTCCCTCAGAAGCGTCAATGGAGAGGGAAGTCAAACCTGAGGAGACTCCTGACGGCAGGCCAGGTTTCAAGATTCTATTCATTGACAGAAAGCTAGAACCGCTCAGAGAATGGTTCATAGTTAGAATAAGGAAAGGAGTCATGCCGTACCCCAAAACCAGCGTATTTGATGCTTTGCCAGAAGAAATGGCTGAAGAAGCCGTGGATATCAAGGGCACGATCATTCAGACCTTTGGAGATGGGTTTGAACAGGAAACCGAAGCGTTTGGAAGGAAAGTCCTCAGAATTCCGAGGATGGACGGGGATTTTCTCATTGAGAGAAGATTCGGAATTACAAAAGGGGTAGCTGGTGGCATGTTCCTGATTCTAGCGAAGTCGGATGAAGCAGCCTTGGAGGCCGCCGAACGCGCAGTTGAAGCCACAAAATCTGTTCCCTTTGCAGTCGGAAAGTTTGCTGCTTCCGGAACCAAAGTCGGGGGAAAAACCTACCGGGATGCAATAGCCACGACTAACGATGCGTACTGCCCGAGTCTAGCTCGAAACGAAGGGAGCAAGATCTCTGAGAACGTGAAATGCGTTTACGAAGTCATAGTGAGCGGACTGAGGCTAGAGTATGTGAACAGAGCAATGAAGGTAGGCATAGAAAGCGCTACAAAGGTTAATGGAGTGTTAAGAATAACCTCGGCAAATTACGGCGGGACCCTAGGCAAAGGGAAAATCCTTCTTCAGAGGCTGTTTGACATCAAAAGTTGAAGCGCACGTGGGATCTTACCTGAATTGACAACCTAACCGGAGACTGCATGTTCTGAAGCGCGCGCGCACAGAGCGCCACAGAGAAAGGCGGTATGCTTGAACAAACCTGTCAAAGCTAGAGCACGCGAAAAAGTTGACTTACTAATCGTGAATGCCGACGAACTAATCACACTAGCCGGCAGCAACGACAAGCCTCGTACCAGAGAAAGAATGCAGGAGATCGGTATAATCCGCAACGGCGGTCTGGCCATCAAAGACGGCACAATTGTCTCAGTCGGAAAGACTCCTGACATAACAAGAGACTTCAAGGCTGAGGACGTGGCAAACGCAAACGGAAAGATTGTGATGCCAGGCTTTGTCGATCCTCATACGCACCTTGTCTTCGCAGGTTCACGAGAAGAAGAATTCCAACTACGCATTGAAGGCGTTTCATACGTGGAGATCTTAAGAGCAGGCGGCGACATAATGCGCACCGTTCGCGAAACGCGAAGAGCAAGCATTGAGAAACTCGTAGACTATGGTACTGAAACATTGGACTCCATGCTTGAGCACGGCACAACGACTGTTGAAGCAAAGAGCGGTTACGGCTTGGCGACTAAGGACGAGATGAAAATGCTGGAAGCAATGCAACGCTTGAACCAATTACATAGTGTAGATCTGGTCCCGACCTTTCTAGGGGCCAATGCCATCCCACCCGAATTCGTTGACAACCCAGAGGATTATGTCAAACTGGTCACAGAAGAAATGATTCCAAAAGTGACTGAAAAAAGACTCGCCGAATTCTGTGACGTCTCCTGCGAAAAAGGCGCCTTCTCTTTGGAACAAACCAGACGGATCCTGACAGCAGGGAAAAACCACGGCCTGAAACCGCGACTCCACGCTGACGAAATGAACCAACTTGGCGGAGCAGAACTTGCAGCCGGCATAGGCGCCACTTCGGCAGACCACCTGCTTTTTGCCTCCGACGAGGGCATGAAAGCCATGGCAGAAAAAGGAGTTGTAGCAACATTGCTTCCAGCAGCTGCCTTCAGCTTAATGCGCGGCAGGTATGCAGACGCCAGAACAATGATCAACCTCGGAGTGCCAGTCGCTTTGGGCACAGACTTCAACCCGAACTGCTGGGTCGAGAACCAACAATGCGTGATTGCACTCGCCTGCCACATGATGAAACTAACACCTTCCGAAGCGATAACCGCAACGACGATCAACGCTGCACACGCCATCAGTCGAGCAAAGGAGATAGGCAGCCTAGAAGTTGGAAAGAAGGCAGATGTTACAGTTCTGGACGTACCCAACCACAAGTTCCTAGGATACAGATTCGGAGTGAATCTGGTAGACAAAGTGGTGAAAAACGGACGAATCGTCTTCGACAGGGATGCCGTTCGCAGTCAGGTCCGCCTCCTCGAAGACCACGAGATGTAAACCAAGCCGCAAAACTCCAAGACTCTGGGACTACAAACAAGCGCAAATACTGTCAAATCTCCCAAGATGGGCAAAGAATTAATGTTCGTTGCCTTCTATTCTCGTTCGTGGTGAAGTGGTTTGGTGAAGCTTGAACGGCCTGTCCACTGCTTGACGGGACAGGAATTGCACTGCAAGAACTGGCAGATAGAAGGGATACTGCGAATGCTCTGCAATGTCATTGACCCTGAGGTCGCAAAAGACCAAGACAAGCTCATCGTTTATGGCGGAACCGGAAAAGCCTGCCGAAACTGGGAGTGCTTCGACCGAATTGTTGAGACTTTGACCGATCTTGAACCTGATGAAACGATGTTAATACAGAGCGGAAAACCTGTTGCTGTCTTCAAGACACACGAATGGGCTCCACGGGCTCTAATCGTTAATGCGATGCTTGTGCCAAAGTGGGCCACGTGGGACTATTTCTACGAGCTGGAACAAAAAGGTCTCATTATGTACGGGCAGATGACTGCTGGCTCTTGGGCATACATTGGCACGCAGGGCATTCTGCAGGGTACTTACGAAACGTTGGCCGAAGTGGCAAAGGAACACTTCGGCGGAAGCCTAAGAGGAAGAATTGTTCTCACGGCAGGTCTAGGCGAGATGGGTGGCGCCCAACCCCTAGCCGTCACAATGAATGATGGCGTCGCTTTGATAGTTGAAATTGACAAGTGGGCGATCGAACGCAGGTTGAAACACAAGTATCTGGAGATGTGGACCGACAACCTAGGTGAAGCCATGAAATGGGCGCTGGAAGCAAAACGCGAACGAATCCCCAGAAGCGTAGGATTGCTTGGCAACGCCGCAGAAGTTTATCCTGAACTCTTGAAGCGAGGCTTCATTCCGGATGTCTTGACCGATCAGACAAGCGCTCACGACCCTTTGAACGGCTACTACCCGGCAGGTCTGAGCAAAGAGCAGGCCGACGCGCTGAGAAAGAATGACCCAAAAGAGTATTGCCGCCGTGCTTCCGAAAGTATGCGTCTGCAAGTCGAAACCATGGTCAAAATGATGCAGAAAGGCGCAGTCACGTTTGACTACGGAAACAACCTCAGAGAACAAGCACATAAGGCAGGCTTCAAAGAAGCGTTTGCCTATCCAGGTTTCGTGCTGCGTTACATTAGGCCCATGTTCTGCGAGGGAAAAGGACCTTTCCGTTGGACTTCACTGGTAGGAAGCGAGGAAGACATATTCAAGCTTGACGATGCCATTTTGCGTAACTTCGCTTACAACAAAGAACTGTGCCGTTGGATAAATAAAGCCAAGGAACAAGTCAAGTTTCAAGGATTGCCCGCAAGAGTCTGTTGGCTCGGTTTCGGCGAAAGAGCAAGATTCGGCAAAATAATCAATGATATGGTTAGAGACGGCAGCCTCTCTGGACCAGTTTGGATCGGTAGAGACCATTTGGACGGCGGCAGCGTTGCCTCACCTTACCGCGAGACTGAATCAATGAGAGACGGAAGCGACGCAGTTGCGGACTGGCCGATACTGAACGCTTTGGTGAACGCTATAGCAGGAGCTACATGGGTAAGCGTCCACCATGGTGGAGGTGTCGGCATCGGTTACAGCATCCATGCGGGCATGTGCCTAGTGGCAGACGGAACCGAACAGATGGAAAAAAGAATCGCAACTGTCTTGACCACAGACCCTGGAATGGCCATAGTGCGGCATGCAGACGCTGGTTACGACAAGGCTCAGAGAATAGCAAAAGAGAAAAACGTCAAGATGCCAATGTTGAAGTAGGTGACCTGGTCTTGGAACACGTAGCTGCCTGCGGAATTTGCTGCGATGCATGTGGACTCCATAAGAAACTGGGTTGTGTTTGCAGCTCCGGAATAGAAGAAACCGCCATGGAAAAAGTGTCAACGCGATGGGGAGGAAAAGGAACACTATGCCTAGTGCTGGACTGCGCAGTCAAACGCGGAGTAGCTTACTGCATGCGCGACTGCGAGGAATTCCCCTGCAAGAACTACTTTGAATGGTGCTTCCCGTACGGGAAGGACTATCTCCAGATGCACATTGACAGAAGCAAGAACATGAGAAAAAGATGACGTGCCCCTATTACCACAATGTTTTGGTCTTGCCAGGTTGAACGCGATGGAAGTGAGCGTTAGAGGGTATTGGCTGTCTGTTAGAACTCGCAGGGTCAAGTGCATTGAAAAATCGCGGACTTGTTCTCCATAGATAACATGAGGTGATGACCAGCCGTCTATTCAGTCTGCGTGCGCGCTGGAAGTTCCGCGCGGACTATTTTGTATCCTGCAGCTTTTCTCAGTCTGTTCATTACCGCCAAGCCTAATCCTTCAGCCGGAACTGCTTCAGCGATGATAATGTCAACTCCAGCGTTGTCAAAATCTCTGAGAAGTCTGAACAAGTTCCTAGCTACACTAGCCAGATCATCTCTGCTGCCCAAACTCTTCACAATATCCGCCGTGTACTCTTGCTTTGTTTCATCAGTGCTCAGAACACCCACTTTTCTGCCCCTAAATCTGTAGTTTCTTGCTAGGGCATTCACTTTTGCGACGACCGCAGGCAGCCTGCCCTCTACCACGACTACATCAGCATCAGGAGCGTAATGCTTGTGTTTCAACCCGGGCGACTTGACCTTTTCAAGCGACAAAGACTTGTCGGCCACTGCAATCGGATTCAGCTTGACTTCACCGAGAAAACTCTCCAACAATTCATATGTTGTTCCGCCGGGCCGCAGGACCTCTGGTGGGTCAACCGTCATATCTAGAACAGTGGATTCTATGCCGACAACTGTAGAACCTGCATCTAGGACAGCGTCAATTCTTCCATCCAGATCAGCTGACACGTGCTCCGCTGAGGTAGGACTGGGTTTTCCAGCTAGGTTTGCGCTTGGAGCTGCAACGGGACAACCGCTCTCTCTGATTAAGGCTAAGGCAACATTGTGCCTGGGCATTCTAACGGCAATCGTGTCCAGACCTGCAACGGTCATGTCTGGCACGAGTTCAGAACGCTTAAGAATCAGTGTCAGCGGTCCTGGCCAGAACTGTTCCATTAACCTCTGCGCTGAAGGAGACACTTCTTTGGCCAATGGGCACACGCTTTCTGAGTCAGCTACATGCACTATCGGTGGGTTATCCAAGGGACGTCTCTTCGCCTTGAAAAGCTTCAGAACCGCATTTGGATTGAAGGCATCAGCTCCAAGACCGTAGACAGTCTCGGTCGGAAAGGCCACTAGGCCGCCTTTTCTGATGAGACTTGCAGCTAATCGAATCTTGTCTAGTTCAGGCCGCTGAGGGTCAACCTTTAGCACTAGTGTTTTCTTCATCATTCAGGGATAGAAACAGGTCTGAACATTTAAGCTTCCTGAAGAAGGAAAGAAGGACTGATTAGACTACATAGCGGTCAATGACTTTCTGCATGCTTTTCGGTGCAGTCTGTTTCGCAGCAAGCTGTCTGACAATGGTCATCATCTGTGGCTGAAATCTAGCGATGTCTGTCAGGCTTACGAGCCCAATCAAACGAGTTCCCTCGACAACGGGCAACTTCTTGATTTTCATCTGAAACATCAGTTTGACTGCTTCCGCAAGGTCCATTTTGGGTTCGGCCACAACCAGAGGAGCGGTCATAACTTCCTTCACCTTGATTTTTGTGGCTTCTTTTCCTTCTGCAACAACCCGCTTCAGCATGTCCCTCTCCGTCAAGATCCCAGAAGCTTTCCCTCTACCTACAGCGATCAAGCAACCAATCTCGAACTTGTTCATCACATCGGCAGCTTCTTTAACCGTCATGTTCTCGTCTATCGTTATGACTTCTTTCACCATTACGTCTCCGACCCTGAGCATAATGTCGACTTCACGCTCAGGTTCCTTCGCAACTGATTTCTGTTTCTTTTCCGACAACAAGAACCCACCAAACCTTTTATGTTACATATTTCAAACTACTTAAACCAATGTGCACAGCTCTATGCTCACACACTTTTCAGCTTTTGAACAAGCGCTTCAACGCGTTTGCTGGATGGAATCTTGCCTTTTTCGAACTTTTCCCTGGGTTTCCCGAAGGGTCTCGTGGCATCCACACCGACTTTAGTCGTCTTGCCTGTCTCTTGGTCCGCCGAAGAATCCAAGGTCGAACCTCGAGCATTCTTGACAACCACCAGGTCTTCACCAGCCTGAAATCGGGTTGCTATCGCCCATTCAACCTCTGAAGCATCGTATACGTTTATGTCAGAGTCAACAACGACTGCATGTTTCAGACTTGGATGAGCTGCGAACGCTGCGAGCAAGGCGTTCTTTCCATCGCCATCGAGCTGTTTCTCAACCGATACTACTGCGTGCAGCCAGCCACAGCCGCCTTTTGAAAGGTTCACTGCATACACTTTGGGCAGAACCTTCGATACGGCTTCCCATATCATGACTTCATGCGGCAAGCCCATCATAATCCTGTGCTCGGCACCTGAAGGCAGCAAACCATGATAGACGTAGTCATTCCGGTGTATGATACCTACAACTTCTACTACTGGCTGTTTCCTTCTCACATCATAGGTCCCAGTAATGTCCACGAAAGGACCTTCTTCAACCTCCTTCTCCGTGGAAACCTTGCATTCCAACACCAATTCTGAGTCGGCAGGGGCAAGCGCATTCACGTGTTCACATTCAATCAGGCGAAGACTTCCATTCAACAAGCTGTTGGCAACATCGAATTCTGACACACCGAAAGGCACAGGAGAAGAGGCAGCCAGCAGAATTGCAGGGTGAACACCAACAGAAACTGCCACATCCAGGTCCTTGCCAGCTGCCTTGGCCATTTGCCACAGCTTGCTCAAGTGCCTGGGCACAAGTCTTATTGCCAGATGCTTCCTGTCCAGAACTTGCAGGCGGTGGACTGAAACGTTTTCAACTTTGCCGTCCAGACTCCTCGCATGAACAACCCCTGAAGTAACATACGCTCCAGCGTCCTTCTCGAAATGCTTCAGGAATGGAATTGATGACAAGTCAACATTCTTGCTTGCATTCTCTTCCACAAGACCGCCGCTTGCAACCTTCGTCTTCCTCGGCGAACGCCATGCATCAATCACTCGGGGGTAGAGGCATTCTGGGTCGACTTCAAGACCGGCGCAGATTCTCTTCCGTGTTCCGCTAACGCTAGCAGCAACGTTCGTTCCGAAACCTTTCACGTTCTCAAAGAGCAGAAGCGGCCCCTCGTCGTCAAAGTCCTTCATCACTTGCGAGATTTCAAACCTTGCAGAAACCTGCTCTTTGAAATGCAAAACTTGTTTCTGCTCGTCCATCTTCTTGATGAAATCCCTAAAACTCATGCTGTAACACCCTCTTTTTGAGGTTCAGTGCCGGTGACCTTGTCTATCAACATCTTGAACGCAGACTGCGCTTGAAGCTCATCCATCTTCTCCAAGTAGATAGACACCAGAGCAATCTTGCCTTTCATGGTCGCAATGTGTTCTGCAAACATACGGGCAGAAATCGAGTACTTGTCTCCCACAAGAATTGATGAGGTCGACGGCCCTAACATGTCCTTGGGTCTCGGAACTGCCACAGCCAACGTTCCAAGTTTGTCCTCCCTCTCGCTCAACAGAACCAAACAGGAATTAGTCATCTCCATGTACACAGCCAGAAAATGCTGATTGTTCTCCACGATTTCGCCCTTGACAACCTTTGCCCGTTCCATCCTTCAATCTCCATCGACTTATTAATAGCTTCATGTATTCACTATTTATCATTTTCAAGAAACAGGGCATGCAAACGGTTGACACTCGTCCCCAGAAGGTCTTAAACCTGCTGCGAAAGACCTACACATTACAAAGTCTTCTGCAAAGCGCGAAAACTCGTTTGAGACGCTCATCATAGCAATAATATCTCAGAATATGATCGACAAGAACACTTGAAGACAGGAGGCCATGTTCTTCCTGGATTTTCGGTTCTCGCTACCTTATTGCAGACAATTCTTTCCATCTTGGATGCGCGACAACATGAGAATGTTGCCGAACCACAAGGGATCGATTGCGAATGAGCTGCAGGGGTTCTTCAGAAAAGCTTCTTGAAAGAAGCAAAATCGACAGCATTCTCACCAGCAACAGTCGGCAGTTCTCTCATGTTTCGGTCTAGCTTGACATTCCCCATTGTGAGTATACCGATTTCTCTGGAGACAGGAGTGTTGACCTTCATGGCGTTCCTGAG